>MKWU01000857.1_pt1 | contig 56603 bp, 50 predicted proteins | sample 809101 | NCBI WGS metagenome assembly MKWU01 (sample SAMN05860141, study PRJNA318959) | sponge metagenome | host: Aplysina aerophoba | place: Slovenia: Piran, Adriatic Sea, Gulf of Piran | collected 2013-05-07 | reverse complement strand
GAGGCGCGCACGCTGGCGGCCCAGCTGCCCGCGGCGGCCTGGCGCCGCCGCCGTGTGCGGGAGGGCAGCCGCGGCCCCGAGTACGCCGACTTCGCCATCCGCCGGGTGGTCGCCTCCCGCGACGGTCGCCCGGGCCCCGGCATCTGGCTCGTGCTGCGCCGCCCGCCCGGGTCGGACCAGGTCCGGGTGTTCCTCGGCCATGCGCCCCGCCGCGTCAGGCCGGCCCAACTGGCGCGCCTGACCGGCACGCGCTGGGCCATCGAGACCTGCTTCCAGGAAGGCAAGCAGCTGCTGGGCCTGGGCGCCTACGAAGGCCGCAGCTGGCAGGGCTGGCATCGCCACATGACCCTGTGCCTGCTCCTGCACTTCTTCCTGCTGCAGGGCAAGCTGGGGCTCAAAAAAAACAGCCCGGCCTGACCCTGTGCCAGATGGCGGAGCTCCTGGAGGCCGTGCTGGCCCTGGGGCGCCGCCGGCTGCGGAACGGCCGCGCGCGGCTGCAGGGGATCCTGGACCGCCTGCGGGGCCGCGTGGCCCGCAATGCGGCCGCCGCCCGCTCCCACGCCCGCCGCCGCTGGGCCGAACAGCCACCCTGACTTCTCGTTGCAGTGCTACTCATCCCCTAAGGCCAATGTACTGAATCCAACACACCAATCGAATGCCTGCCAGAGAGCCTCCTGGGTTCTCAGTCCGGAAATGCAGTGTCCCTGTTGACTCTCACGAACTCCCTTCCGGCTGACAGCAGCATCTCCGCCTGGTCCGTCTCGACAAAGTAGTCCCAGGACATGCGCTTGCCGGCATCCCGCGTGCGCGCCTCGATGTCGGCATGCACCCGAGCCACCTCCGGGTGGTCCGCACCCGCGCCGGGCAAGCCAAGCGAATAGGCCAGGTCAAAGGCCCCATAGGCAATGCCGTCCAGACCTTCGACCGCCAGGATGTCATTCAGATTCTCATAGCCAGTCTTGGATTCGACCTGGACCAAAACCAGCATGTTCTCGTTGGCGAACTCGGCGAAGCCGCGGCGGTCGCCATAGCCCGCCTCCAACAACCCATCGTCGTTGAACTCCGTGCCGCGTCCTCCCCCCCAGGACCGATGGCCGAGAGGGCCGAAGTAGCAGGCGTTTGCCAAAGCTTGTGCCTGTTCCCCGGTTTCGATGTGGGGCGCCATGATGCCCTGAAGTCCCCGGTCCAACCAGCGGTTGATCTCGTCCGCACTGTGGTTGGGCACCCGGGCCTTGACCGTCAGGCCGTGGGCATGGGCGACCGATACGATCCGGTCCACCTCGACCGGACTGTACGCACCGTGCTCGCCGTCCAGGCTCACGCAGTCGAAGCCGGACAGGGCGGCCAGCTCAATCCAGAACGGCTCGGCGGATGCCAGCCGGACGGACAGAGCCTTGCGGCCTTCCCGGTTGCACTTGAAGATCGTGTTCTCAAACATCATGCCTGTTCCTTTAAATCGCACTGTTCGGTGCGGTCGCGGGTAATTCGCTCTCGGTTGATGGGGGCCCTGTTGCAAGCCCCCGCAACTCGAGTCCGGGTGGAGCAGTCCCCACCGACAGCCTGGTTCGTTCGGCGAGCAGGGCCTTAACCTCCCTGTAGGGCATGTACAACGTGATCTCATCGTCGTACAGCCTCGCCAGAATATTGCAGGCGGCATTGGCGTCCGCGTCCAACACAACCCCGTCAAGGCAGTAAAACCGGTCCCGGCGACGCGTGCCCTGCAACAGGCCCGTGCGGGAGTCGATTTGCGATGTGTAGGCCGGATTGACCAAGGCCAACGCAGAACCTCTGCGTCGAGATATTGAAGTTAGGGTGTCCGCCATCACGCCCTTGACCCAGCCGTTCAAACGACGGTTGGTGTCCCTGTGGCGGTACTTGGCGGATTTCATGGACATGGACAGGTCCTCACAGGCGATGGTGCCGGCCTTGTCCACGACGGCATGGGCCGCCTGGCAGAGATGGTCGCGCACCTGTTTGCGGTGCCGGGTCCGCCGCCGGTCCCACTTCCGGTGGCCCAGATTGTGCTGCCGGATGTTGTCGGCCTTGCGGGTGTGGCCCTTGTCCCTGTGTTTCTCTTCCAGGTCACGGAGTTTGTTACGGCGTTGCCCCTTGACCTTGCGGGCGTCGCTCTCTTGGGCCAGCAGGTCGCCCAGGCCCTCGCCGTGGCGTTCCCCTTCGTTGTCCGTGTAGGCTTCCGTGTACCCCTTGTCCACCCCCACCGTGTCCGAACCGCCGGGCTTGGTGCTGCAAGCCTGTGTCTCATCAATGGCGTAGTGAACGGCCACCTGGCCGCTGTCCTGCAGGATGATGCGGAGGGTGCCGGTCGGCAGGCGGTGGCCCTTGAGGGGAATGGCGATGCGTTGGCCGCGCTCCATGGACTGCAGGTGGAGCCACGCGCGTCCGTGCCAGACCTTGGTGGTGTAGGAGCCGCTGTCGGCCACAATCTGGTTGGTCACATGGGACCGACCGCCCCGCCACTGTTTCCGCATCTGCCGGTGCAGGAACGGATCCTCGGTCCAGCGGTTTTGCTTGAGCAGGCCGTACAGACTTTGGCGTTCCGCATCGTCGCCGCGGGTGCGGTGCCGAATGGCCTTCCTGACCGACACCTTGGCCGCCTCCCGCGCCGCCTCAATGTCCCCCAGGGCATCGGCCAGCGTCGCCTTGCCCAGGCGCGCCGGCAGTCCGTGCCAGGCACAGCCCTCCGCCATCCAGGCGTCTCGGATCTCGTAGGGGGATTGTGCCGCGGTGGACACCCCGCTGCACCGGCACCACGCGTCGGCACGCACCCCGCCGGCCCGCTCGGCCAAGCCGGCCAGGCGGTCGTACTTGGCGCGGTTCAGCCCCTGGCTGTGCAGGATGCGCGTGACCTTCTCAGCCATCGGGGGCGGCTTCCCGGATCTGCTTCCCGTGGCGGCGCAGGCCGTACCGACGGCCGGAGAACGTGTGGACCACGGCCATCGGGTCCTCCACCAGCTCGGCCGGCGGCGACAGGCTCTCCCGGTGGACCACGCGGATGGCGCAGTCGTGGGTCTCGGCACAATCCTCGCACCCGTCAAAGCCGCAGCGGCACGGACGGTCCTTGTGGGCCACGCGGGACCGTTCCCGACACGCAATACATGCCATCAAGGCCCGCAACACCGGACGCTGGCAAGGCAGGCCGCCGCCGATTGCGGTCAGCCCGTCGTCCACGGTGATGCCGGCCCCCAGGCAGAACGTCTCCATGGCCTGCCGCTGGGCTTCCAGCCCCGGGCGTTGGGCACGACGCGACACCCGGCCGTGGACCGCCACCCGCTGCGGTGCGGACCGGGGCGCACGTCCGCAGTCGCGGTTCCACTCCTTGACGGTGTTCTTGTGGACCCCCACCTTGGTGGCAAAGGCCCCAACCCTGTATGTGTGCATGGCCGAATCTTACTACAAAAATTCGACCAGTGCTGAAACTGCGGTCTAGTCAGTGCTCCTCAGCAGGCCTCAGGCAACGCCGCAGGGAATCCAAACTTCCATGGCTCCGGGCCCCCGATTGGCCCAGGCATAGTACGGAACCGCCACCAGGGTGCAATCCCGGTTCGGTTCAGACAGGGGCCAGGACTGATACAGGGAATCAGACCATGTCTCCGGGTCGGCAGCCCAGCCGCGGGCCGTGACCTTGTGAACACCATCCAGCAAACTGGCCTCAAACATGTCATCCAGCGGGGCTTGCGGATCGATGCACAAGTCCCCCGACCGTTCCATGCCTTCGTTGTCCACCGCCTCGAGGCAGTACACCAGCGGCCCCCGTTCAATGACCACTGCCCCGCGGGCGGCATCGACGCGGGGATTGGCCACGATCAGGCGGGGCGACATGTCGAGCTGCAGGGTGATCCGCTCGCCGGCCTGCCACACACGCCGGAGGACGCGGTATCCCGTCCCGCCCTCCGACGACTCGGCTTCGTCCCAGCTCCCGCCCACGCGGGCCCGGCCGCGCGACCACGCAGGCTCGCGCAAGCCGATATCGAACTCGTCCCCCGACGCCTCCAACACCGTGACCGCAATCTCCCCATCATGGGGGTAGCCGGTCTCCACCCGCAGGCGGCAGCTGCCGAAATCCCCGGCACATGTGAACTCGCCGTCCACGTACTGATGCAGTTGCGCCCCTCGGCTGTTGGTGGTCAGGCCGTAGTGGGCAATCAGTTCCACCAACCGCATCAGGTTGGGGGGACAGCAGGCGCATCCGTACCAGGAAGGGCGCTCAATGCCACCGGGACTGGACAGCGGGTTCTCGTAGAAGTAGCGGGATCCGTCCAGGGACACGCCGGACAGGACACTGTTGTACAGCGAACGCTCCAGCATGTCCGCATACTTCGACTCGCCGGTGACCAGGAGCAGACGCCAGTTCCACATCACGTTGGCGATCGCGGCACAGGTCTCGCAGTACGTAGTGTCGTTGGGCAGTTCATAGGCCTCTCCGAACGCTTCGCCGAAGTGGCGTGCACCGGCCCCGCCGGTCACATGCAGTTTGCGGGTTGCCAGGTCCCGCCAAAGCCGGTCCAGGGCTGCCCAAAGGCCCTCGTCCCCGGTCTCCAGGTACATGTCCGTCATGCCCGAGGTCAGGTAGAGCTGCCGGACGGCATGCCCTTCCAGCTCCTCCGCGTCGTACACCGACACCCGGTCCTGGTAGTACCCGTCGCTGAACATCTTGGGGCCAATCAGAGAGCCCTGGCCGCGGCGTCCCAGGAAGAACAGGGCCAGTTGGGCATAGCGGGCCTCGCAGGTCTCGCGGGCCAGTTCGACCAGGGCCAGTTCGATCTCCGGGTGTCCCGGCGGGCCGTCGCGCCGGCCGGGTCCGAACTCCCGATCGATGAGATCCGCAAACTTGATGGCGATGTCGAGCAGGCTCCGGTCTCCGGTACCCCGATGATAGGCAATCGCCGCCTCGAACAGGTGGCCGGCGCAGTAGAGTTCGTGCCCGTGCGCCAGCTCGAGCCACTTCAGGTCGGGCTTCAGCACTTGATAGTAGGAATTCAGATACCCGTCGGACTCCTGAGCCCGGGCCAGCAGCCCGATGACATATTCGGCCTTGGCCTGCAAACCCGCGTCGGGTTCGTTGGCCAGGGCATAGCCCATGGCCTCGAGCCACTTGTAGATGTCCGAGTCCATGAACAGGGGCTCGCAGTAGGAGCCCTTGCCCTCACCAATCGCCAGCTTCAGGTTGTTGAAGTTGCCCGAGGCCTCAAGCTTCTCGAAGGCGTGGTTCAGACTCGACTTGCGATTGACGGCCTGTCTCTGCGACCAAAACCCGCCGACCACCTTGGCGTCCGCCAACGCCAACGTGCGGTACTCCGCGAACTCGCTGGCCGATGTATCTACGTGCACAAGGTTCCCCCGTCAATGTATTGGTTAGGTGAATTGTCGTCGACCGGCACACCGGCCGGCTTCCTTCGGTCTCCCGCCCCAAACTGCCCGACCAGGCGAGCGCGGAGCTGTCTCATTCCCTGGTCCACTCACCGTCGACCAACCGCCACATGCCGGTCGGATTCCCGTCCCGGAGCTCCGGCGGCAACCGATGGGGCCGCACTTCGTCGTAGCAGTGGAGGGCGGCGAACCGGGACAGGGAGGCCGGGATGCCGACCGCCGTGAAGCCCGGATGGCCCGTGGCCGGGAAGGGACCGCCATGGTTCATGGCTGACACGACCGCCACGCCGGTTGGCATCTTGTCGTTCAGCAGACGGCCCACGCGCGGTCGCAGTTCGGCGGCCACCGTATCGTAGGCTCCGTCGTCCTCGCCGTCGCCGTGGCTGTAGATGCAGCCGGTCAGGTTGCCTTCCATGGATCCGGCGATGACAGCCATCTGGTCCTGGTCGTCGGCCAGGACCAACAGGCTTACGGTGCCAAAGGCTTCCGTCTGCATCACGTCCGGATCCTGCAGGAACTCCTCGCCCGAGACGGTCAACAGCGTGTTCTCAAAGGCGTATCCCGGCACTTCGGCCTGACTGCCGCCGGTCACCAGTGCGGCCCCGGCGTCGGTCAGGGTGGCCACGGACGCGGCTATGTCGCCCGGTCCTCCGGCACCCAACAGTACCTGGGGCGCGCCCTCGTCGAACAGCCTGGCAGCCTCCTGGATGAACTCCCGGCCCGTCTCGTCGTCCTGGAGAATGACCAGACCGGGATTGGTGCAGAACTGGCCGGCTCCCATGGCGCACGAGGTATAGAACTCCGCCGCCAGTTCCGCACCCCGCTCGCGCAGGGCTCCCGGCAGGAGGAAGACCGGATTGACGCTGGACATTTCCAGGTAGATGGGCTTGCCGGCCTGGTCCGCGGCCGCCTTGAGTTGCACGCCCGCGGCCTTGCTGCCGGTAAAGCCCGTGGCACCGATGTCCGGATGCGAGACCAACAGGGCTCCGACATCGCGCGGGGTCCGGTACAGGAGCTGCACCATGGCGGACGGCAGGTCCAGGGCCTGCGCGGCCTTCAGGGCGATGTCCGCAATCAGCTGGGTGGTGCCGGGATGTCCGGTGTTGGCCTTGGCAATCACCGGGTTGCCGGCCGCGATCGCCGCGGCAAAGTCGCCGCCGGAAGCGGAATTGAAGGCGAACGGGAAGTTGTTGGGACCGAATACCACCACCGGCGCATCCAACGGACCCAGGATCGACCGGATGTTAGACCCCGTGTCAATCGTTGCGCGCCGCCACGAACCGTCCCGCGCCGCGGCCGCGGCCTGCCTCAACTGATCCGTGGTGCGGGGCAGCTCAATCGAATTGAGCCGCGGTTCCGCCGGCAGGCCGGTTTCGGCATGGGCCATCTCCACCAGCGGTCCGGACTGTTCCTCCATGCCGGCCGCCAGCGCATCGAGAAAGTCGGCAATCCGGCCGACCGGGATGTTGCGCAATGCCCGGGCCGCAGCCTTGCCGGCCGCGATGGCATCCTCCACGTCCAGCCGACCGGTAACCGGAAACACCTGGGGCAGAAGCTGCCTGGTGGAGGGATTTTCGTTCTGCAGGGTGCCCTGCGGGTCGCGCGGGGCGCGCCATTCGCCGGCAATCAGGACGGGTTCAACAGTCATTGCCGGTGGGCTCCTTTGTACTTGCAGGTTGCAGTCATATCCGTGCCCGTGCCAGCAGCCGCGGGGCCTGCCGTCCGGTTCCGGGTCAAATCCGCCTCAGGGTGCGGTACACGATCTTGACAAATCCGAGCACTTCGACGCCCAGGGTGATCAGATCACCCGCCTTGAGCGGTGTGCCTTGGCCATCTTCCTGCTCCGCTTCGGCCTTGACCTCGCCCGCATACCAAGCCAGCAGGGCTCCGAGCAGGGCGCCGGCGCCGATGCCGGCCAACAGCCGCAGGCGGCCTTGGGAGTCCCTGGCACGTTCCGGTGCCAGTTCGGTGGAATCGGAGTCGCTCATTCAACGCTTGGGGATTAGGGAAGCCACCACGCGACGGGCCTGCGCCGCCTTGGCCTCGGCCTGGACAACCGGGTCCACAATCCGGCGACCGGTCTTGTCCACGAACTCGGCCGCGGTGTTGACATGACGTGCACCGGCCGCCAACCCCTGTTCGCTCCAGCCTCCGGCCAGCTTTACCAGCTGCTTGGTGTAGTACAGGGCCACCAGCATCAGACCGAAGGTAATGAAGAGGTTGACGGCGATCACAATCAGCGCGATGACGCCGGCAATCGCCAGGAAAAGGTCCACGGGGGATGAGGCCGTCGGAAAGGCAAGAACCGGATTCTAGCACCGCGACCCCGGACCGGCCGTGGAAAACCGTGTCGGGTCGTGGCCGGCATACCGCGGAGGGGCGACAGTATCGCGACAGAGACTGTTCCGCCTACTTGCCGGGCTCCGTGCGACTGTTTTGTTGCAGGCGCGGGAGCCGTCCCGCGGCCTGGTTCCGCATCAAGTCGGCGAGCGCAGGGAATTGGCCGTGATCCGCGCTGTCCAGTTGCTGCGCGAACCGTGCCGCCTCGTCGTCGCTCCAGAATTCGGCAACGAATTGCACGAGGATCCTCTCTTCGCCCCGTGCCTCGCCTTCCCTTTCCTTGGCCGCAATGATGTTGCCGAATGTGTTCATGACCGCCTCCGCCTCTTCAATGCAGGAAGTGCTGGGCAACATGCCAAGCGGTTGCGAGTAGTCACCAAATGGAACACTAATCCTCGCCACATGACCAACTGGACAGGGCCTGTCTGGGGGATTTGAAGGGGTTCTGACCCGGATCGGATCCCCTACTGGCCGGGATCAGTACGCCCGTTCTCCCGCAGGCGGGCCCTGTTCACGGCCCATTGCACTTTCCGCCTGCCCGGCGGAAGTGATCACGGGAAGTCCTACACCCGTTCCGCGCCTGCGGCCGCTGCAAACAGTTCAACCGCATCCGCCTTCTGCGCCTCGCAACGCAGCTTGTAGTTGCCTTCGGCCTCGGGATCGTGGTCGATCACGACATGGTCCCCGGCACTGAACATGCCCGTCAGCAGGCCCTTGCTCAATTCGTTTTCGACCGACTTCTGGAGCACGCGGCGCAGCGGTCGCGCCCCGTAGGCGGGGTCGAAGCCAATCTCGGCCAGATAGCCCACGGCAGCCTCCGTCAGTTCCGCCGACAGGCCGATCTCGTTGGCCCGGTGGACCAGGTCGGACATGAGGATGTGCACGATCTGCTTGATGTCGCCCAGGTCCAGGCCGCGGAAGACGATGACCTCGTCGATCCGGTTCAGGAACTCCGGCTGGAACATGCGCTTCAGCTGGCTGCTGTATTCGCCCTTGACCTCCTCCTCATTGAGCACCGGCGTGGCAAACCCCACCTTGCCCTTGCTGATCACGTCCGCACCCAGGTTGCTGGTCATGATGATGATCGAACTGCGGAAGTCCACGCGGCGGCCCTGGCCGTCCGTCAGGTGGCCGTCGTCCATGATTTGCAGCAGGCTGTTCCACACGTCCGGATGGGCCTTCTCAATTTCATCGAAGAGGATGGTGCGGTAGGGGCGGCGGCGAACCTGCTCGGTCAGCTGTCCGGCCTGGTCGTAGCCGACGTACCCGGGCGGGGCGCCGAACAGGCGGCTGATGGAATGCCGCTCCGTGTACTCGCTCATGTCCACGCGGATCAGGGCATCCTCGTCGTCGAACATCTGCACCGCCAGCTCGCGGGCCAGTTCGGACTTGCCGACACCGGTCGGCCCCAGGAACAGGAACACGCCGATGGGCCGGCGCGGGTCGTTGAGACCGCTGCGCGCCCGGCGCAGGGAGTCGGCCACGGCCCCGATCGCCTCTTCCTGGCCGACGATTCGCTTGCGAATCTCGGCTTCCAGGTTCAGCAGCCGTTCCGTCTCGCTTTCCATCAGGTTGCGCACCGGAATCCCGGTCCAGGCCTGGACCACCTCGGCGATGTCGGATTCCTCCACCACCTCGTCCAGTTCGGCTTCCTTGCGCCAGGCCGCGTAGCGTTCGTTGTAGTCCGCCTCGAGGCGCGAACGCGCAATCTTGTGATCCGCGGCCGCTTCGTAGTTGCGTTCGCTCCAGGCCTTTTCCTCCAGGTTCAGGAGATTGTCAATGTCCGCCTTGGCCTTCTTGAGTTCGTTGGGCTGCAGGTGCAGGGCCACCCGCAGCTTGGCCGCCGCCTCGTCGATCAGGTCGATGGCCTTGTCCGGCAGCTGGCGGTCCTGGATGTAGCGCTGGCTCAGCTTGACCGCCGCCTCGAGCGAGTCGTCCGTGTACTGCACGCCGTGATGGTCGGCATACCGGTCGCGCACACCGTACAAAATCTCCACGGCTTCCTCATAGTTGGGTTCGTCCACAAACACGGAGGCGAACCGGCGCTCAAGGGCACTGTCCTTCTCGATGTTCTCCCGGTAATCGTCCAGGGTCGTGGCGCCGATGAACTGGAGTTCTCCGCGTGCCAGGGGCGGCTTCAGCATGTTGCTGGCGTCCAGCGAGCCGGCCGCATTGCCTGCACCCACGACCGTGTGCAGTTCGTCGATGAACAGGATGATTTCACCCTTGCTTTCAATGACCTCGTCCAGGGAACCCTTCAGCCGCTCCTCGAACTCGCCGCGGAAGCGCGTGCCGGCCACCATGGAACCCAGATCCAGGGACATGACCCGCTTGTCGAGAAGCGGTTCGGGCACATCGCGGTTCACAATGGCCTGGGCCAGTCCCTCCACAATGGCGGTCTTGCCCACGCCGGCCTCGCCAATCAGCACCGGGTTGTTCTTGGTCCGGCGCGAGAGGATTTGCAACACCCGCAGGATTTCCTGATCCCGGCCAATCACCGGATCGGTCTTGCCCTCCTCCGCCAGCTGGGTCAGGTCGGTGCTGTACTGGGAGAGGAACTTGAACTTGTTGCGGGGGACGGCCCCGCTCTCGACGTCCGCCTCTTCGGCCTCCTGGGCCTCGTCCAGGCGCGCCTTGCTGGCTCCGGCCCGGGTGAGGATGGCGGCCGCCTCGCTTTGGCCGACATGCACGATGGCCTGCAGGAAATGGGCCGTCGTGACCTCGCCGTCACCGCCCAGCTCCTTGGCCTTGGTGAGCACCCTCTGCAGCTGCGGGGTCAGCTGCAGCTGCAGTTGACTGGCGCCACCGAAGGAGCCAAAGGTGCCCTTGGCCCGGCGCTCCAGCGCGATCTCGACCTCGTTGGCCAACTGCCGCGCGTCCAGTTCCATGCGCTTCAGCAGGCGCAGGGCCGACGTATCCGACTGTGAAAGAAGGGCCAACAGCAGGTGCTCCGCATCCACCTGCACATGCTTGTAGCGCGGCAGCAGTTCAATCGCGGCCCGGGCCGCGTCCTGTGCGTTTTGGCTGAAGGCCTGAAAGTTCATGCTCATCCGAAATACCTATGGCAACTTGGCTTGTCTGGCTCTGTGTGTGGTGTTGGTGGAAAACGCGGCGGCCGTACCGCAACCCATTACCCCGTTTGGTGTACAACGAGATCCGAAGACTTGCGTTGTAGGGCGTTGTGGCGCTTCCGGGAATTTCCGTTGTCGCCAACGGTGCAGCATGGTGTTTTTTTGACACTCCCCTCATTGGTCCGGCCGGCAATTTGCGCCTGTCCGAAAGACAGGGGGAGTGTATACAAGGCGGCAGGCGGCAAGGCGGAAAAGCAGGGGCTCTAACCCAGCTCTAATAGACATCGCGGCGGTCATCCGTTCGCTCGAAGCATCCAATTCCTCGACGTGTGGGAAACGCCCATGCGGCACGTCGCGGATACGTCCTTAAAGCATCCGCGGCAATGTCCTACGATTGTGGACATGAGCCACATCGCGAAACCTGTCGCCGACATGGATGCATCCGTCAAGCCGGACACCGGGGTGCCCGACGCCGCGGATGCCGTAGATGCGCTGCTCGGTACCGAGGACTGGTCAACCCTCCTGCCACCCGAAGACAACCGGGCCTGAGTTCACCGAGGGTGTACCTGCAGGAGACCGACAGGCCGGAAGAGGGCTTGCAACATGACCATGTCCACTGCCACGTGGTGGATTGGGCTCAACGTAATGTGAAAAGGTCGTCTCCAATGCTCGAATCCGTCATCACCTCGAAAGGACAAACCACCTTGCCCAAGGTCGTACGGGAAGCTCTGGCGTTGCAGCCTGGAGACCGAGTGCGTTATGTCATCCGGGAGGGGGAAGTCCGGATCCTGCCTGTACGCTCCGTGAACCGACTCTTCGGCATCCTACGGCAGGATGGTCCCGTGGCGACACTGGAGGATATGGAACGCGCCATAGCCGCAGGAGTATGTGACACGTGAGCACGTTCGATGCCAACGTGACAATCCACCGTCTCGTATACGGCGTTGCCGCACCAGTGGAGGCGGGTTTGGACAAACCGGCAAATTGGCCTGACAGCGGCAGCGCGATCGGAACCGGTCGCAATACATCAGTGGGGGATCAGGAATCCGTCTGCCAATGGTGTGACACCGGGGCGGGCCGCCCAACATCACACTGCGCAGACCGCTGAATTCTCCCGATGCAACTCATCGGGTAGCCACAAACCGGGCCAGGACCTTCAGGGTGTTCTCCAGCACCGCCAACTTCAGCAGTTCGTAGCCGTGGCTGTTGCCCCGCGCGCAGCCGAAGGTCAGGGCACGATCCACCCAGCCGGCGGCGAACGACATGGAGGCGTCGCTGGCCGCACTGGAATAGACCACGGTCTGCACCTCCACGCCCACTTCCCTGCCCGCCGCCAGCAGTTCCTTCATGAGTGCGTGATCAAAGTGCCCGATGGCATCCTTGCTCCAGGCAACGGGTTGATGGTTGACCTCGAGCGGGGCGTCGGGCGGCACCGGGGCGCCGTCGATCGCGATGAACGTTTCGGGCTGTAGTTTGCGCGTCAGGTTCTTGGCACCGAAGCCTCCAATCTCCTCGTTGTGCACGAACGCGATAGCCGTGTTGCGCCGGGGCTTGGCACCTGAATTGACCAGATCCTGGAGCAGTTCGAGCTGGATCGCGCAGCCCAGCCGGTCGTCGAAGGTCCATGATCCCGCCATCGGATCATCCGGGTCGCCAAAGACGATTGGGCCCCTGACCGCGGCGTGGGGAACAACCGAGGAGCCGGGCCTGACGCCGCGGTCCCGCACCTGCCACCGGGTCAGGCCGGTCTCGATCCAGGTTGCCTCCCATTCCACAGGCTTGCGCTGTTCCTGGGGAATGTGCAGGGAACCCATGCTGAGAACCCCCAGGATCGTCTCGCCGTCCCCCAGGACCTCGACCGGAGTTTCGCCCAGTTTCCAGGGATACAGCCCCCCGTTGCGCGCGACCTCCAGATTGCCGTCCTCCCGCACCTTGGTGACAACCAGGCCGATTTCATCCATGTGGGCCGCGTACAGCCACAAGGGCAGGGAGGGCTCCTCGCCTTCCAGTTCGACCCAGACGTTGCCGCCGGCATCCCGCTGCGGAGCCAGGCCCATGGCCGACACCTGGCTTTCAATCTCCGCGGCGATGGCCTGCTCCCGACTGGACGGGGACGGCAGGTAGAGCAGGGACTTGAACCGGTCCAGGATGCGATTGGACACTGTCAGGCCTATCTGATGGTCGGGCATGGGGATTTTGTCTCCGCGTCGGTTTGGGAATTCCGGCTCACGGGGCCGGCAGGTGCAGGATAATGTACCGGTCCGGTTTGCCAAATACCGGACTCAGGCGACGGGTTGGCAGAACTCCGGATGACACGGCTGTGGAGCTGCACCCGCGACACTGATTTGCGTCTCCCAAGCACGTCCCCATGTCCCGATTCCTGCCACAAACCACGGAAACCGTCCGCTGTCACCTGCTCTGCCTGCTGGCAGTGTGCTGTCTTGGGATGGTCGGTTGCACGGCCGCCGACGGCAACGGACAACCACAGCAGCAGCCAACCGATCCGGACCGGTTGCAGGTGGTGACCACGGTGGCTCCTCTGGCCGACATCATCGGCAACGTGATTGGAGACCTGGCAGCCCTGCAGGCACTCGTACCGCCGGGCGTCAACTCCCACACCTACGAACCGACCCCGAGCGATGCAAGGCACCTTGCGGCCGCCGACCTGATCTTCATCAACGGCCTGCAGCTGGAGGCCCTGATCCTCGACTTGGCCGAGGCCAATGTCGCCGACGATGTGCCGATTGTCGCCTTGGGCGACCGGGTCCTGGACCGCAGCGACTGGGTGTTCGACTTCTCGTTTCCCGAGAGCGGAGGAGCCCCAAACCCCCACATCTGGCTGAACCCGGAACTCGTGATGGCCTGCGTCGAGGTGATCGCCGAGGAACTGGGCCGGGCCGATCCCGCCCAGGCGGAAGCCTACGCCGCCAACGCCGAGGCCTACCTGAACCGCCTGCGCCAGTTGGACAGTGCCTTGGCCGAGGCGTCCGCCACGGTGCCGGAGGCGCAGCGACAGCTCCTGACCTATCACGATTCGTGGGCCTACTTCGGTCCGCGCTACGGATTCACCGTCACGGGAGCCATTCAGCCGGCGGACATGGCGGAGCCGTCGGCCCGGGAAGTGGCCAATTTGATTCGGCAGGTTCGGGAAGCGGACGTGCCGGTCATCTTCGGGGCGGCGGAGTTTCCCTCACCGGTACTGGAGGCGATAGCCCGCGAAACCGGTGCCCGACTGGAGGCCAGCCTGGCGGACGACGTGCTGCCGGGCGAACCGGGGAATCCGGAACACAGCTACATCGGCATGATGCTGTACAACACTCGCATCATCGTTGCCGCCCTGGGCGGGGACGTGCAGGCCCTGGACAGCGTGCTCCTGACGCAGAACCAAGCCAACGGCTGAACCATGGAACCGCAAGTCGAACTGCGCGACGTTTCCTTCCGGTACGGGGCCAAGACCATCCTGGAAGGGGTCAACATCCATGTCCACCAAGGCCAGTTCCTGGCCCTGCTGGGTCCCAACGGTTCCGGCAAGACTACGCTCCTCAAGCTGCTGCTGGGAGTACTGCAGCCCTCGAGCGGCACCGTCTCCCACAACGGGCAGCCGGCCCGGCGCGGGTCGGGACCCTACTGCGGCTACGTGCCCCAGATCGAGGACGTGGACTGGAGCTTCCCCGCCACCGTGCGCCAGGTGGTCTGGATGGGCCTGCGGCGTGCGGGGTTCTGGCCGCCCTGGCCGACAAGGGGGGATTCGGAACGCATCGAATCCATACTTGAGCGGCTGGAAATTCCGCATCTGGTGGATCGGCACATCGGGGAGTTGTCGGGCGGGCAGCAGCAGCGCGTGTTCATTGCCCGCGCGCTCGTATCCGACCCCAGCATCCTGGTGCTGGACGAGCCCACCAGCGACGTGGATGTGTACCACACGGAAACCATCCTGCACCTGCTGGCGGAACTGAACGGCACCGGACAGACCATCATCATGAGCACACACGATGTCAACGCCGCGGCCACGCACCTGCCATGGGTGGTCTGCGTGAACCGGACGATCGTGGCCCAGGGACCGCCGGAGGCCATCCTGCAGAAGGAGATCCTGGACAGGACCTATCAGGCCGACCTCGTTGTACTGAGGCAGAACGGTCAGGTGTTCGTCTACGAGGCACCCCACTCCCATACCTGGACGGAACTCCATCCGAAGCCGGTTGCCGCCCACGCCCCCTTCGACACCGAAGCAGGAGCGGACACCGTCCACTGAACATTCTGCTGGAGCCGTTCGGGTTCCTCTTCTTCCGCACCGGCTTCGCCGTGGCCCTGATGGTGGGGGCCATGTGCGGAGCGCTTGGGGTCTACATCGTCCTCCAGGGCATGAGCTACATCGGGCACGGCTTGGCCCATGCAGTGTTCGGGGGAGCCGTGGTTGCCTTCATGGCGCGCTGGAACTTCTATCTGGGAGCCGGGATCTGGGGGGTGCTGTCGGCGTTGTGGATCAACAGCCTGTCCCGTCGGCCGGAGATCAAGGCGGATGCGGCGATCGGCATCATCACCACGGCCAGTTTTGCCCTGGGGGTGGCGTTGATCAGCCGGGCCCGGTCCTATACCCCTTCGGTCGAGGCGATGCTGTTCGGCAACATCCTGGGCGTGGGCCGCGCCGACCTGCTGGTTGTGGCGGCGGTCCTGGTCGCATCCACCGTACTGCTGCTGGTCTACTACCGGCCGTTACTGTTCCACACGTTCGACAGCGAGGTCGCCCACGTGCAGGGAGTTCCGACCGGTCGGGTTTCGATTGTCTTCGCATTCCTGCTGGCTGCGGTGATCATCTCCTCGATGCAGGTCCTGGGAGTCACGCTGATCTCCGCGGTGCTGATCATGCCGGCCACGATCGCGCGCATGCTGACGATCAGCTTTGGACGGATGATGGTGATCTCGATCCTGCTGGGATCGCTGTCGGCGGGGCTGGGCATCTATGCCAGCTTCTACTTGGATATTGCCTCCGGGGCGTCCATCATCCTCTTGCAGACAACTGTCTTTCTGGGGGTACTGGCTTGGACCAGCCTGAGGCAGCGAGGACTGCGGGTCGGATCCTGAGGTCCCTCACAAATTCAGCCGGGAACTACCTCCGGCAGACCTACGGGCTTAACAGCGCTCCAACCAGTATAGGAACCGACAATGAGTGCGAGACAAGGGAACATTCGGATTCTCGAGGACACTGCTGGCCGCCACATCATTGACAATCAAACCAGCACCATAGCCGAGTTTCAGAGATGGACCCTGACAGTCGTCAGCTTCTTCGACACTGTTCAGTAATGGTGTTGGAAGTCAGACCCCATGCAGACGCGCGCTGCGTTACGGTCACTGCTTCATGGTTTAATGGTACCTGCATTGACCGTCATCGTTGCGTTAAACCAGACTCGTGCCCTGCCATGTTCGTCCCTACGCTCGACAACCACATCTTCTGTCCGACAGTTGACCTTGCGCAGACCAGCCATCCCTTGGTAGTGGAATTGCTCATGGCCGAAAGTGAGCCGGAGACCAGGATTGAGTTGTATCACGAACACGGGCCCGCCACAGCAACGGCTACCCCCTCGCAAGATGGGCCAGATGCGCGGACACGCACATGTTTACGCCTTTCCTGGAACCTATGGTGCGTCAGCTAGCCTGGTCACCTAGTCGCTCCGAAGGCAGACGGACTGCCGGACTCTTGGTGGCATGCGTGATATTTCACGCAGTAGAGACCAACCGATGAAGAATGCGTCCCAGATGGTCAGTTTAGTTGCTGCCCTCTCTGACATTGCCCCTGTGTACGAGATTCCCGATGATGACCTGATCGGCGAAGTGCTTGTACCAGCGATTTCACATGCCGATGAGGTCTGGGTGGGATCTGGGTACTTCAGTTCGTGCTGTCTGGCACAGGTTGCACCTGGACTCGCTGACTTCATCAAGAGTAGTGAGGCACCCCTCAAGCTTCTGATTAGCCCTGAAATTAGCTCTGAGGACTGGGCTGCCATTAAGAAGGGAGTCACTACCGAACAGGATCTCGTCGACCAACTGGCTACTGATATCTTTGGGAACGATGACCTATCAGAATCGGCTCTTGCGGAACACACCAGAGAGTGCTTCGCGTACCTCATCGCAGCACGACGTCTCGAGTTGCGGTTCGTTCTCATGGAGAGTGGCATCTACCACAAGAAACAGTGGCTGATTCGCGATGATGAGGTATGGGTAGCCGTCCACGGTTCGGGCAATGCCACGTCACGAGGGTTGCTTGTCAATGGAGAGCAGATGACGGTTGACAGGGCTTGGGCTGACGGTCCTGCAGCAAAGCAGCGCGTGGAGAAGCTGATTGCTCAGTGGCAGAGACAGTGGGATAACGAGCATCCTCGCTCCCTGACATTGAGTGCATCTGCAGGCCTCCAATTCGCGGGCCGAGGCTCCGAGCCGAGTCGGATACCTACTGTGGGTGACTTCTGGAGAGCTTGGCGGTGCGATCATGCTGCTGGCCTTGAACCCGATCTTCCTAGCAGTGCCCCGCTACCTCAACGCACACTGCTCGAAATACCTCTCGGCTTGGAGTGGCGAACGGGGCGATACGCTCATCAGGGCGAGGCTGTTGATGCCTTCTTCCATGCCGGTGGGCGCGGCATACTGGCAATCGCGACAGGGGGTGGCAAAACGAGGGCGGCGCTGATTGCCATCGTTGAGGCACAGCATCAGTACACAGGTTCAATGCTTGTTGTTGTCTTGGTGCCTTCGAGACCGCTCATGCAGCAGTGGGCAGACGACATTCGTAACTTCGGTATCTCTCCAACCCTCCCAAGTACTGTCCACCGCACTAAACGCAGGAAGCAACTCCAGGAAATCGAGGTTGCGCTGAGGAGCGGCACCGCGCGTACTGAAATCATGGTCGTCACGAATAGCCTGTTTGCTCAGGACAGTGACATCCGCGGACTTCTGGATCACCTTTCCTCAGCAGTAAGGGTATTCCTCATCGGCGACGAGATGCACAACCTCGGAGCACCATTGGTGTTTGACGCCCTTCCCACACGAGCAAATCTGCGACTTGGCCTCTCTGCCACACCGATCAGACAATACGATCCAGACGGTACAGACAAGCTATTCAAGTACTTTGGTCCTCCAGTCTACGAATTCGGGCTAGCCGATGCGATCCGTACAGGTTGCTTGACGCCGTACGAGTACCACCTGCACGAAGCACCGATGTCCGATTGGGAGCTCGACAAGTGGACTGAACTGACCGAAGAACTGCGCAAGGCAGGCTTCACAGTCGACGAGGATGGACGATCCGTAGTACCTTCAGCGAAGGCTAAACACCTCTTGATCGAGCGCCGGGCTGTGCTCGAACAAGTGTCATCCAAGATTGGATTACTCAGCGAACTGCTACTAGGAATGGGACCGTCGAGTATCAGGCGCTGCCTCATCTACACCTCCGCGAAGAGGCCTGTGCTCGATCAGGCACGCCAGATCGAACAGGTGAACCAGATACTTGCGGAGCTAGAGATTATCAGCCATCAGTTCACAAGCGCCGAGACTACATACCGTGACGCTCGAAACTGGTTGGAGGCGTTTGAGCGCGGTGATTATCAAGTGCTCACTGCCATGAAGGTGCTAGACGAAGGTATCGATATACCCCAGACTGACACAGCGTTTCTGCTGGCATCGAGCGCGGTCCAGCGGGAATGGGTACAACGCCGCGGACGCATCCTTCGCCGGGCACCTGACAAGATACTCGCCAGACTCCATGACTTCATCGTTGTGCCCCCCAATTCCGAATCATCGGCTGGCCAAGCGATTCTGAAGAGCGAACTTCGGCGAGCAGAGGCGTTTGCGAGGCTCGCCGAAAACGAATGGGACAACAACGGCCCTCGCAGTATCATGTCACGCTACGAATCACTTGTGTGGGCAAGGAGATAATGATGGCCATGTTATCTGAAAGGCGGATAGTGCAAGTCGTTGGCGAGCAAGTTGTTTTTGCTCAGGAGCGCATTTCCGAGTACCGCAACAACCTTGTCGTAACTCTGGTAAACGTTGTGCGTGTACAGGATGAGGGCTTCTCAGACCGTCGCCGAAAAAAACAAGTCAAACAGATCATTGAAGAGTTAGGTGCACAAGTGCTGACTCAGCAACAGGAGAGCGAATGATGCGGTTGCTTCGCGCCCACGTCCGGAACTTCAAGCTGCTCGAAGACGTAGAACTGGAGTTCTCCACAAAACACGACCGACCGCTGACAGTCATCCGTGCCGAGAATGGGTCGGGGAAGACCTCCTTGCTCTATGCCTTCCAGTGGGCCTTCCACGGGAAGGATGGTCTGCCGGAATCTGCCCAAGGACTAAGGCTTACTTCTTCGGCGATCCCTTTCGGCAAGGCCACCACGGTGTCAGTTACTATTTGGTTCGAAATTGCAGACGAACACGATAATACTGCACAGTATCGCCTTATTCGATCCGTTATTGAAACCCCCACTACGGAAGACGCATTTGACAGTCAGCAGGAGAGAGTTCGTCTCCTAAAGCTTACTCCGAGAGGTGAAGATCCTGTAGAACCTGCTGAAGCTACGATCAATGTATGGCTACCAAAGCAACTGCACGCCGTCTTCTTCACCGATGGGGACTCTGTTCAGACGTTTATCTCTGGCCAGATTGGACAGAAGCAGCGACAGCGTCGCGTCCATGACGCCATACGTGATCTGCTTGGCATCGACAGATTCCGGACCGCGGCTAGGGATATCGAGGCAGCATTCCGAAGCCTTCAGGCGGAAGCGGCGAAGTCTGGAGGAAAAGATACTTCAGCTCTTGAAGACCGATTGGATGAGACACGAAGTCAAATTGATGAGTTGGAGGACGATCTGCTCAGACTACGTCAACGTCAAGCCAAAATGACTGACGAACGGAGTAAATGGGAAAAGGAGCTGCGCGAGCTTAGCGGTATCGGTGACATCGACGAACTGAATGAACGGATCGAACAGGCAGAAAGGGATCAAGAGAGGTTTGAGCGCCAGCGTCAAGCGACACTTGCACGCATGCGTGAAGCACTTAGGTCCGAGCAGTATTCTTGGCAATTCATGAATGAGAGGTTACAAGCCGGGATCGAGATGCTATCGAACTTGGCCGACCGGCACATCATTCCAGGCACATCCGTCGAAATTCTTAAAGATCGACTCGAACTGGATGAGTGCATCTGCGGTGAATCATTAGCTCTTGGTACAAACCACCGTCAGCATGTTGAACGCCTCGTAGAGGAACAGTTGAGGGTTTCTGAGCACCGCCAGCGGCTCACGGAGCTTCACCATCTTGCAAGACGAGCCCAAGACGAGGAACGGAGCCGGAGAGAATCGGGGCAAACATTTGCCCCCAATTCATCTCAGCTATTGGCTGAGTTTACAGATGCTCGTGACAGCCTTCGCAACAAGGGACGCGAAATAGACGACCTTAAGTCTCGCCGCGCCAATATTGATGAAGAACGCGTGCGTAACCTGACTTCGAAACTTCAGGACATCGATGCAAAGATAGTGCAAGCACATCAAGCCATTGGGGCCAAAGAGACCGAACTTGATCAGGCGTACGAACGACGCGCCTTGCAGGAGGGAGAACTCGACGACGCTCAGAAAGAGGCAGACATCAGTAACGAACTCGCGCTCAAGCGGGATGTAGCGCAGGACTTGACAGTACTTGTGAAAAGGGTCTTGAAAGTACTCGAAAACGACTATGTGCAACGCGTCTCGCAGAGAATGAGAGACCTCTTCATGGAGATCGTTGGAGCACCCGATGATCCGTTGCGACCAGATTTTGGTCCGGTACTCTACGCCGGAGTGCACATAGACGATGATTTCAACATCATTATCGATACCCATGACGGAAGGCGGCTGGATCCAGACTTTGAGCTAAACGGCGCATCGAAGCGTGCGCTCACACTCTCATTCATCTGGGCACTCATGGAAGTGTCCGGCGCGACTGCACCCCGCATGATTGACACTCCGCTCGGGATGGTATCGGGTGGGGTGAAGTCTCGAATGTTGAACGCTGTAACGAGGCCACCGATAGATGGACTTCTAGAACTCCAGGTAATCCTCTTCCTGACTCGCTCGGAGCTCCGGGATGTAGAGGACCTTATTGACGAACGCGCAGGGACTGTAATGACTCTGTCCTGCTCCGAGCACTACCCTGTGGATCTCACCTACTCGTGGTCTACGGACTACCCCGTTTCTCGCATATGCTCGTGCGACCACCGTCATTCTTGCTACACCTGCGCACGTCGCTACGACGACCGCCATGGCGTCATCTTTCAAGACCTAGACACACGGAGGTAACATTCCAAGGAACAGCATCATGAACCGATATGCCAATCAGGATCTGTTTATCGCGCGTGTCCATCATCAACGTCTTGGTGGCTTTGTCTCCCGCTCCGCGCAAGATAGCCAACCATTCGCGCGCCAGGTGGATGCTTGGTGGGCGGCTATCGCGATCGGAGTGCAGTACGGAGAGAGAATTCCTCTCCCAACAGACCAGGTCAAGTTCAACGATGGAAGCATCCTGAGTTCCGATCCGTGGCGCATCACGCATCTGGAACTACTTGCGCTAGCTGAGGGAGGCGACGAGATGCTTGACAATCCGGCTGAAGTCATCCGAATGGCCTCAGAGTACGCTAATGCGGGAATCCCACGTCTTTTGGATCACTTGACAGGACAACCTGAGCCCACGTTGAACCTCATGATGAAGCTCAGTGCAGTGACGAACTCGTCGTAGCCAAGAGTTCAGTGTTGAGAAATCATCCTCGCGAGATCGGACAGCGTGGACTCTAGTTGCGGATCTACTTCCGGAACCGGAAGTAGACTGACAAGATCGGCATCTCCACGCTTTTGCAGTGTGTAGCGAGCGTTAGTAGGAGAAGTATCGGTCGCCTCAGCAATCGCGTCTAGTACTCCATCCAGATCCGTAGATATCCCTGTCAATAAGCGGATAGCCTCAGCCTTCTCGTAGCTGTCAAGTTCACGCGGGACACACTCCGCGTTTACTTTCCCATCCTCGATATCAAAGTCAAGGCGGATCCTGTCGCTTGCCGTAGCCCCAATCTTCGTAGCAATCACACGTACTGAGCCGAGTGAGGGTCCCATCGCCGAAGTCATGGGCCAAGTGACGTTCAGGACTCCGTCTGCATGTGAGAACGAGCGCGGTTGGCCGGGTACCACACCAAGCACAACTGCAACTGGACCATTTAACATACGGCTACTACCCCGTAGGAGTTGAGCATCTGCAGAGATCAGAAGACTGACGGTTCGTTCCGAGGACCGAAATGCTCCCGTACACTCCTGTAGGCTTCCGTTGACCTCGAATGGCTCGTCATCTCCACGCAGTCGGATTAGACCATTCTCTACAAGGAACATTGGTGCAGATGTGTAAGCGAGTACCGAAAACTCCTTAACGTTGAATTGGCGCACGACTTCGTTGACCAGGGCATCGAGACTAGCTTGGCCACCTGCCTCTTCGATGCGCTGAGTGATTTCGTCGGTAATGCCGGTGTACTCCTCCAGTTCCCAAGCACGAAGCGCCCAGTCCGTCCGGTTGACACGCATCAGTCGTTCGTCGTCAAAGAAGCGAGCCCGCACACCAGAGACGTTATGCCCCTCACCAACAAGATCGACCAAGGTGTTGGCATCCGCTGGTTCTCTTCGAACCGCGAGTAGAGCAACAGATTTATCAACCACGTTACGCGACCAGACCATCAGATGCTCGCCGGCACAACGAAATCGCCCCGAGTGCTCAAGCCACACATCATGGAACTCTGGCCGCATGCCGCGACCGGTCAGCCAATCGTATGCATCAGCCAGCAGGAGAACGCCAAACTCGTCGGCCAGGTCCATAAGGCTCGCGGGATCCGGGATATCAGCCTGCTCGAGTGTTATCCACCCATTGTGCTCTTGGTATGGTCCCGCCAAACGAAGGAGGAGTGAACGCAGCAATTCAGCCGACTCCGGACTGGTCCCGCGAAGACTCTTATCCAAGGCCAGCTGCGTGAGGTTATGCACGATGGGTGCGGTGACGCCTAGAGACATCCGCAGATCCGCCGCACGCCAGCGGAGAGGGCCAAAAAGATTGCTTCGTAGAGAGGCAGATATCCGCTTCTCCGCCTCCCCTTGCAGCTGGCGTACCCGTTCTCGCGTGACACCGCACTCTTTGCTGACCTTTGCCAAAGTCGCCCCGTCGATCACGCGTCGCCGGTACACGACGCGTTGGCGCTTGTCCATGCCTACAAAGAGTAGTTTGACCAAGTCGTCAAGGGTCACGTCCAACAGTACGCGGTCAGCCAGATCCGCCAAGGCGACCTGTGAGATTTCATCCCATACCACCGACAAATCAGCTGGAATGGGCACTACGTCATCTTTCAGTTCAAGGATTTCCCCCAACTGCTCGGCCTCTCGTTCTCTGACGCCCCAAGCGGCAAGAGAGCGGAGTCCTCCTAGGGGGCTCGAAACGTTGATGCCCTGAGTCCCGGAGTTCCGCAAATCGCCCAAAGCAGTTTCCGGTGAATCCTCCTTTTCAGCGACTGGCTCAGACAATGTGTTGAACTCACCATCGCGATCTTCTACGGCGTTACCGGTTTGACGAGAGTGGAGTGCTTGCTCAACGAACCAGGTCACAATATCAATGACGTCACTAAACTGACCTTCATTCGAAGATTCGAAGAGTTGCTCAGGTGCCAATTTTGCCACATCATCCCATGTAGCCACACCAGCGCGCCTGAGGGTGCTATAGCTGCGCACCTCCTTGGGCAATGGGTTCGTCGTCGGTTGAAACCGGTATCGAAACAGTCCGGACAGCATCTCTCCGAGAGGTGTATCCCGGTGCTTGACCATGCCGGGCGCTACAACCCGTCCGAGCTCTCGGATTTTCCGGACACTTAGACGATCAAGCCTATCTTGCGTGGACAACTCGCTGTGAGCAATATACTGTGGCCTAATTCTCAGAGAGGCCAACAAGTCACCGACGATCTGCATTCTCACCCTCCGACTTGTGAGCACCACAACCTGCTCATTCTAGCGATTATCCCTTACTAATGCACTCACGTATTTCTGAACTCTTCCGTTCCGAGGTACCAAGTGGAATCTACAGGCGGCCAAGCGCATCTCGCACGAGATCGCTGGCGGTATCGACATCCTCCTGAGTCGTGAAGCGACCAAAGCTGAACCGCACTGAGGACCGTGCCTCAACCTCACTTAAGCCGAGGGCACGGAGTACATGTGACGGTTCAGGTATACCCGACCCACAGGCAGAACCGGTAGAAGCCGCAAGTCGAGGCTGCAGCACACCTAGGAGATCTTCGGCATCGACATCCTGAAACCGCACGTTTGCATTACCTGGATGTCGCTTTCCATCCGTCGGTCCGTTCAGCTCCGCGGTGACAGGACTGTTCAGGATCCCTTGCACGAACGAGTCGCGCAATCGTGATACCCGCTCGCGCTCGACCACTCGATCCTCCGAGCGAACGATGTCGGCCGCTGCCGCCATGCCAACACATAGCGGTACCGGGGTAGTGCCAGAGCGCAACCCCCTCTGCTGCCCTCCACCATAAAACAATGGTTCGATGCGATCGTGGAACTCGCGACGAACATACAAGGCACCAATCCCCTTGGGACCATACAGCTTGTGACCAGACAGACTCACCAAATCGGCATGAGCTGCAAGATCGCCAACGTCCACCGCGCAGGGAGCCTGAGCAGCATCACAGTGGAATAGGACACCATGCCTCCTGAGCAACTCCCCGATGCGCCGAACGTCCTGAATGGTTCCGATTTCGTTGTTGACTACCATGATCGAGGCGACGAGTACCGATTCATCAACCATGTCCTCAAGTACATCAAGACGTACGAGACCATCAGCGTCAACCGGAATCACCTCCACGCTGAAATCCTCGCGGTCCTCAAGGGCGCGGGCAGAGGCCAATACGCATTTGTGTTCGATCGCACTGACCAAGATCCGCCTCCGGCCCGCTGGGGCACGGCGGCCCAAGCCGAGCAGTGCAAGGTTGTTTGCCTCAGTGGCTCCAGATGTGAACACCACTTCGTCTGAGTCGCTGCCAATGAGGGTAGAGACCGATGCCGCTGCTCCACGGACGGTCTCCGCAGCACTCCACCCCACGACGTGGTCGCTTGAGTGAGGATTACCGAAGGAACCGTTCCAATACGGGGCCATCTGCTCCACAACTCGCGGGTCCACAGGAGTGGTAGCTTGATAGTCAGCGTAGATTGTCGTGGCGATGCCCATCAGTTCGCTCACTGACCCCACGGGGTACACAGGGCTGTTGACCGCAGAGTGGTCAGCCTACGAATACAGTAACATAGGGATCGTGTACCACCGTCCCGCTAGACGAATCTCCCAGTAAGGAAGCCGGATGATCAGAGGCCCCCTCTACGACGAAGGCTACCGCCCTAAGCTTTCAGGCCATGAGACCTTTCCGCTCCGTTATGGATGGCTCAAGAAAGCATACGATGCCCTGAGCAAAGCCGAGAGCCCTGCGGCGAAACAGGCAGTCTTCTCTGCTGAGGATGCTGTCGCGCGTTTTGGTGTCGGGAAGAACATGGTTGCCTCAATGAGGCATTGGGCGAGTGCCGCCGGCATCATCCGGGAGGATACTGCTCGTAAGGTTCTCGAGCCCACTAGGCTCGGCCAACTCCTCTTCGACAGCACAGACGGCATCGACCCCTACATGGAGACACCAACCACCTCATGGCTGGCACATTGGAATGTCTCCGGCCATCCCAAATTGACCACTTGGTTCTGGGCGTTCAGCCATTTCCCTGCGCTTGCTTTCGAACGCGACGCACTCGTGCATGGCGTCGCCAATCTGGCTGAGGAACGAGCATGGCCGCGGGCATCGATAGCTACGATCCGGAGAGACGTGACCTGCTTCGTGCGAACATACGTGTATCAGACAACCTCGACACAAGGCGGATACGAAGACTCGCTGGAGTCGCCACTTGCTGAACTCGGACTGATCAAGCGAGTCGGCAAAGGTGCGGGCTTCAGGTTCGTGCGCGGTCCGAAACCGTCCCTAGGAACAGGAGTATTCGGCTACGCCGTCACCGACTTTTGGAAGCGTTTCTCCATGAAGTCGAACACGCTGTCCTTCGAGGCACTGGCCCACGAACCTGGTTCGCCAGGTCGAGTTTTCGGGCTCGGAGAAGACGACCTCGTCGAGTTGCTCGATGCTCTAGAGGTTGCAACCAACAGACACTATCAATGGTCCGAAACAGCTGGCCTGAAACAACTCATCCGCGCGAGGCCCTTTTCAAGTAGCGAGACACTTGACCTTCTGCGCTCAGATTACCTGAGAGGCACCGCGTGAAGTCCCTTACCGACCACGTGCGTGTCGCACGGCGTTTCCAGAGATCCGTCCGGATCGACACGGACCTCGCAGATCCAGCAGCACTGGAAGGATTCATCTGTCCTCGGACATCGGTGGCTGCTCTCATGACGATGGCCCGGCACGTCAGTGGGACTGGACAGGCGGCATTCACTTGGACGGGACCATACGGGACCGGCAAATCGAGTCTCGCGGTTGCGCTGGCTGCCACATTGAACGGCCGGATTGAACTAAGGCGAACAGCCGCGGCAGCGTTGGGTAATGGAACTGCCGAGGCAATCTGGAATGTCCTGCCGCCGCAAGAGAAGGGTTGGCGGATCCTCCCTATCGTTGGCAGGCGCGGGCGCCCAGCACAGGCAGTGGGCAAGGCACTCGAAAACGCGCGGTTCGTGAGGGGTAGCCGCTCAACGGAATGGAGCGACAGCGAGATACTGGACAAGCTGGCCGAAGTCGCGAAGCGCACACCGCACACAAGCGGTGGACTCATCGTTCTCATCGATGAAATGGGCAAGTTTCTTGAAGGGGCCGCGCACGACGGTACCGACATATACTTCTTCCAAGAACTCGCTGAGTTGGCCGTGCGCAGCCGCCGCCGTCTGATCGTGATCGGTATCTTGCATCAGGCGTTCGAAGAGTATGGACACCGGCTTTCTAGAGAGATGCGCGACGAATGGGCGAAGATTCAGGGGCGGTTTGTCGACCTCGCGATCTCCGCTACTCCGGAAGAGCAACTCGATCTCATCAGCCGAGCAATCGAAAACGGCCGCCGTCCGAGCAGCAGACCCGACGAATGTGCGACTAAGGTTGCGACCTTGACGGGACAGCCTGCGACTGCGGGTCTTTTGGAAGGCTGCTGGCCTCTACACCCAATCGTGGCATGTCTCCTTGGCCCCATCTCGCGGCGCCGGTTCGGACAAAACCAGCGCAGCATATTTGCGTTCCTGAACTCGACTGAGCCGAAGGGCTTCCAGGATTTCCTCCGAACTGCCTCTGCTACCGATCTGTACACGCCCGAGCTCTTGTGGGACTACCTCCGGTTCAACCTCGAGCCTTCCATCATGGCCTCTCCTGACGGACACCGTTGGGCACTGGCAGTCGAGGTAGTCGAGCGCCTTGAGGCAACTGATGCCGACAGTCTGCACCTTCAGTTGCTAAAGACCATCGGGCTGGTCAATCTCTTCAAGGAGCGGTCCGGATTGGCACCTGGCTTCGAACTGCTCAACGTGGCACTGCCGAAGCACTCATCCAAAGAGATCGGGAGAGCTCTCAACGACCTCCTACAGTTATCGCTGATCATCTATCGCAGACACGCCAATGCCTACAGCATTTTTGAGGGAAGCGACTTCGATATTGAGCAAGCTGTGGAGGAAGTGTACGAGTTGATCGGCACGCTCGACCATGCGCAACTGACAGCCCTAGCTGATTTTCAGCCCATCATCGCCAAGCGTCACTATCACGAGACGGGTACACTCAGGTGGTACGACATCACCGTCGTGCCCTTGGGTGAACTGTCGGAGACTGCGGCAAGTTATGTCCCCACGGACGGCTCAACCGGAGGCTTCCTCCTTGCCTTGCCGATCGAAGGAGACTCGCCACAGCAAGCGGAATGGATGGCATGCGAGGCGGCAGAGAGCAATGACAGGTACGACCTCGTCATTGGTGTCGCCGATAGGTCAGCGTGGGTGGTCTCCACGCTTGCGAAAGAGCTCCTTGCCTTGGAACACGTGCGTGATCAAACCCCCGAGTTGCAGGGGGATCGTGTCGCTCGCATGGAGGTCAGCAGTCGCATCATCGAGCTCCAGGGAAGGATCGAAGCTGAACTCGGTCAAGTGTTCAACGGAGCACGATGGCACCGTCAAGGTCATCCCGTGGTACAGCTTGACCATGCACAACTCAACAGCCTAGCTTCGGATCTTGCCAGCGAGAGGTTTTGTCTGACACCGTACCTGCACAACGAGCTCCTGAACCGAACCAAGCCCTCGAGCAATGCCGTTGCGGCCCGGAACGCCCTGCTCCACCGAATGGTCTTAAATGAGGGACAAGAGCGTCTCGGCATTGTTGGATTCCCCGCGGAAGGCAGCTTGTTCACCTCGCTAATCGAGGGGCCAGGACTGTATGCAAACGGCGATGACGGCTGGCGATTCGTTCGCCCTCTGGCGCAAAGCAAGGGTAGCCTCGCTCCCATGTGGCATGCAGCCAGGGAGCTTGTACGAAGCAATTCACACCGATCAGTGTCAGCGGCCGAAATTTATGGTGTCTGGCGCGAACCCCCATTTGGCATCAAGAACGGGCTTCTTCCCGTACTGGCAGCTGCGTTCATGCTCTCCAACCGGCAAGACCTCGCCTACTATCGGGAAGGCATATTTCAGGCTCGGATCACCGACCTTGACATGGACTTTCTCACTCGAGACCCGAATGATGTTCAAGTCCGGTGGATGGACCTCTCCAGCGCATCACGTCAACTCCTGTCGGACCTGGCCGATGTTGTTCGCGAGATTGATACCGGGAACCGTCTCGCGGACCTACAGCCAATCGATGTAGCGAGAGGATTGGTCGCGATCCACGACGAATTGCCGGCGTGGACAGGCCGAACCCGCCAACTCTCTGCCAATGCCCGTCTTGTACGGCAGCTACTCAAACACGCGAAGGACCCTAACAAACTGCTCTTCGATGATCTCCCACAGGTGTTGAGTGATCCAGTGAAGTCGGGCCGCGAGGTGGATCTGCAACTCGTAGCAGCACGCATGCGAGAAGGCCTGCATGAACTGCGAGACTCGTATCCCACCATGCTACGCCGCCTAAGAGACATGTTGCTGGCCGAGTTGCAGGTGCCGAACGCGTCTAGTCGTTCGCTAGACGAGCTGCGTGCCCGTGCCAGGAACATTCAAGAACTTGGTGCCGATCACCGACAGGAAGCGTTCACGGTGCGCATCGCCCGTTTCCAAGGTACTGATGCAGACATCGAGAGTCTCGCTAGCCTTGCACTCAATAAGCCCTCCAACGCTTGGACCGACCACGATGTGGACCACGCAGCGGTGGTGCTTGCCTCAATGGCACAGGAGTTTGTTCGCAGTGAGGCTTTCGCACACGTCAAGGGCCGGGCCGACAAGCGTCACGCGATGGCTGTTGTGGTGGGCATGGACGGTCTCAGTAACATCGCGCACAACGAGTTCGACGTAACCGATGCCGATCGTCCCTTGATCGAAGCACTGAGTGCCCAAATCGAAGAAGTACTTGACTGCAACGGTGATAGCCGGGATAACATCATCCTCGCTGCACTCGCCAAGGTGAGTGTGCGGCACATGGGTCACGAGTAGTAGGAACAGGAGAATGGAACGTCACGTGCTAGGTCTCTCTGGAGGCCGCGACAGCGCAGCCCTCGCAGTGTACATGCGCGAGCAGCACCCGGAAATCGACATCGAGTACTTCTTCACAGATACCGGGAAGGAACTACCGGAGGTCTACGAGTTCCTCGCGCAACTCGAAGGCTTCCTGGGCAAACCTATCATTCGCCTGAACCCAGATCGGGACTTTGACTTCTGGCTCAAGCAGTACAACAATTTTCTGCCCTCGCCGCAGACACGTTGGTGCACACGCCAGTTGAAGATCCGTCCGTTCGAGCGTTGGGTCGCGCCGATGCTTGAAGATGGAGATACGGTGTTCAGTTACGTAGCCATCCGCGCAGACGAGGAGTATCGGGAAGGCTACGCCTCCAAACACGACCGCCTAATCGTCAGACTGCCGCTGAAGGATGCCAGCATCGACAAGGCCAGCGTCCTGGAGATCCTTGACAGCGTGGGGCTCGGCCTGCCTGCCTACTACGAGTGGCGAACCCGTAGTGGCTGTACGTTCTGCTTCTTTCAGCAGAAGATCGAGTGGGTTCGCCTCATGGAACGTCATCCCAACTACTTTGAGGAAGCTCGCCACTACGAGAAAACCGCCCTTGATGATGGCTCTCCATTCACATGGAGCCATGGTGAGTCACTGGATGAGTTGGCAAGGCCTGAGAGAGTGGAGGAGATCAGGCGGGATCACGAACAACGCTTGGCTCGAATTCGGGCGCGAACTCCGATGAATCCCCTCCGTCCTGATCGCGAGCCGATCGATATTGACGACCTGTACGGGCAGGCGAAGGTGTGCATCGCTTGTCATAAGTGATGAATTTCCCCGACTTGTAGAACCTGGTCAGTCACAGAGTCGCCAGCTTTCATGATCTGCTCCATCACAGTGGAGTCCCTGTCGCCATCTGCCAAGGCATTTACAAAGTCGCGTCGGACGGGATCTGCCCCCGCGCGACTCCCGTTGGAATTGTGGCATTGCGTTCCCTTAGACTACAGTTGTACTTGTTGCAGTTTAAAGCTGTTGCCGACGGTAGTAGCAGCCTTGCGCCACCCACTGGTGACGGCGGTACCCCCCGCGCGGCACGCGCAGGACCAGGCCACAGCAGGCACCGGATCTCCGGCATGCTCAGCCCCCGGCCAGGCCGCGCGACCGCTTGAAGGCCGTCAGGCTGTGCGTTGCCAGCCTCTTTTTGGGGTGCGCCGGTCGTGCGGCCGCCCGCACGACCGCCAGCAGGGCCAGCGTCACGTGCCGGTACCAGCCGTACGCTCTGCGCACCTCGTAGTCGTCCAGGCCCACTCCTGCTTGGCCGCCGCGAAGGCGTGCTCGACGGCCCAGCGGCGGCCGGCCACACCCACAAGCGTCTCCAGGTCGCAGCCCCGTGGCGCGAAAGCCACGTAGGCCTGCCACCGCCGGGGCACGCCGGAAAAGCAGGTAGTGGCCCCCGTCGGCATCCTCCGGTTCCGCCAGGATCTAGCACTGCCAGTCGTACCACCGTTCCCCCTGGCTGCCCGCGCTGGCACTGAGCCGGCACCACTCCCGGTCCCCGTAGGCCGCATGCACCTCGTCCACGCGCCAGAGGTCGGTGCAGGCCCGCGTCCTCCAGCCAACTGCGCAGCGCGCGGGAGTGGCCGTATACCGTGTTCCCCGTCACCCAGGCCATCGGCACCCCGGCCGCGCGCGCCCGTGCCAGCTGCGGCTTGGTCGCAGAGGGCGTGTCGGATGCCAGTCCCACCGCCTGCAGCCGCGCCCCGTCCTGCGTCCAGTCCTCGGGCAGGTACAGTTCCCGGTCCAGCAACGTGTTGGCCGAGGGCCCCGATGTAGGCCAAGAAGACCCCCTCCTGGCCCAGCGTGCCGCAATACTGCCGCGCCACCCCCGCTGAGCACGTTCCCTTCTTGGGGAAGCCCGTCTCGTCGACCACGACCACGCCCCTGGGATCCCCCAAATGTTCGGTCACGTAGGCATACAACGCGTCCCGCGCCGCGTCGGCCGACCAGACGGGGCGGCCAGCTGCCAGCTGTTCTTACGCGGGGCGTCGTCCAGCCGGCCGTCCAGGTAAGCCGCGGCCCGCTAGCGGGCCTCCGGTCGCCGGAAGCAGGGGGCCAGAGGCTCGGAGGCGGACACGGGTGCGGGCAGGACGGCGGCTAGGGACATGAGAGCTCCAAAACGGCATGCCCCTCTCACCCAACCCTACAGATTCCCTAATCTGCAGGTCCAGTACAACATACAAGTTGCTGGTGCGCTTGGCCAACCTAACGGCCCCGGAGACCGCAGGCGTGCCGCCCGGGTGACCCGCCGGGGGTTCAGGGCCCCTCGAACCGTCTGCACACCGCTTCCGCGCACCTTTGGGGGTACCAATGGCATCCCAAACCTATTATTCAGCAGCCTGCTAGGGGTGTCACGGGGCCTGCGGGGCTCACGGATACGGATACCGCGCGTGGGGCCGCGCCGGGGATTTCACAGCCCCTCGGACCGCCTACACACCGCTTCCGTGCATCTCCGGGGTACCGATGGTGCCTCAAACCTATTCTTCAGCAGCCGGTAGGTCGCTGACAGGGGTAGGTAAAGCCAGTCCGAGGTGAAAAAACGATCAAGGACGCAGAAAAAGCATGGCGGGTTATCCTGTATCAAGAACCAACAAGATACCGGGAGCCGACCATGCTTCTTCCGTCCGCATTCTATCCGCATGCAGAGTGCATCGCCAAGCACCTGCCGCATCTGCGTCCCAGCCAGGTCCGGGGCCTGGCCCTGTGGGTCGGCGCCACCATCCTGGCCCGCAGCAGTTGCCAGAACGCCGTGCTGGGGGCTCTGCTGACCCTGGGGCTGGGCTGGCACACGACGCGCCAGTACCTGCGGGAGTGGCTCCGCGACGGGGCCGACCGGGCCGCGCCCTGCCGGGTGCAACTGGACGTGGACGCCTGTTTCGCCCCGCTCCTGCGCTGGGTGCTGGCCTGGTGGCAGGGCCCGGAGCTGACCCTGGCCATCGACCCGACGGCCAAGGGCGAGGCGCTGGTGGCCCTGGTCGTCAGCGTGGTCTACCGGGGCCTGGCCATCCCCGGGGCCTGGCGCATCAAGACCGGGGGCCAACCCGGTCCCTGGATGCCGGACCTCTGCGACCTGCTGGACCACCTGGGTCCGGTCGTGCCGCCGCACATGACCGTGCGCGTGCTCTGCGACCGGGGCCTGCAGAGCCCCCGCCTGTGGAAGGCCATCCGCCGCCAGGGCTGGCACCCCTACATGCGCTACGACCGCCACATGACCTTCCAGGCGAAGACCGGACCCCGCTGGCCGGCCTGGCGCTTCGTGGCCCGCGAGGGCCAGTACACCGTGACGGCCGGGAAGGCCTTCCGGGAACGGAAGCGGCGCTGCACCCTGATCGTGCTCTGGGTTCCCGGCCAGGACCACCCCTGGGTCGTGCTCACGGACGAGGCCCCCGACGCCGTGGACCTCGGCGCCTACGGCCTGCGCGTGTGGATCGAACAGGGCTTCCGCACGCGCAAGCGCATGGGCTGGCAGTGGCACCGCACCCGGCGCCTGGATCCGGCGCGCGTGGACCGGCACTGGCTGGTCCTGGCCGTGGCCACCCTCTGGGTCCTGGCCTACGGCACGCGCGTGGAGGAGGCCCGCCTGCGCGGCCTGGCGCCCGGCCGGGTGCGGCGACCGCCCCCGGAGCCGGCCGCCCCCGACCACCGGCCCCTGAGCCTGTTTCAGCTGGGCTGGTGCCAGGCCCAGCGGCTGCTGCACCGCGGCTACGCCTGGGCCCGGGTCTGGCTGCAGCCCCTGCCGGGACCGGACCCGCCCGACGGGATGCAGCCAGTGGACCCGCCCACCGGGTAGCTTCTTTTTGGCACAAAGATGCGGATTGGGGCTTTACCTACCCCTGTCAGGTAGGTCGCCCCCATTTGCCTGAGAGACTACCATACCCCACATTTTTGCCGCCATTGCTTCTACATCTGTCTCGCCGGGAGGAGGGGCCAAGTTGTTCATCCACCTCCGCATCAACGTTGCTTGTCCTTCCTCATCTAGCGACGTCAAGCCAACAACAAACTCGAGGACCTCCCGCGCGATGGCAACTGCGGTGGTGCGCCCCTCGTTTCTCATCGTCCACGAGTAATTGCCCGCCTTGTCAGCGGTCATCACCAGCAAGAGATGTTTCCAGGGCGGCCTATGTAGCGACCAGTTCACACGACCAAGAGGCTCTAGAGCCTCAATTACTTGTTCAGAGGAGAGAGAGTCTCTACTCCTCTGAGTACTGAAGTCGTCTAGCAGTTGTCTAGCTATATCGGCCAACACATACTGGCCAATCGGCCAAAACAATGCATGGTCCCGGCTCTCCTTATCTTGCTCAGATGAGCTGGGATTGTGAACTCTCATCTGCGGCGCCGATTCACGTAGGTCTGGTAAGGTATGTAGCAGACCGTCCCAGATCGAGGCGAGTTCGGCATAGTAGTCATCCAACACTTCCTCATCTGGACGATTGATTCGCCAAATTTTTTTGAAGTCCTTTTGTGGAACAGTCTCTCTATCGCTTGACTTCCAGCCTTTCGCACTTCGGCTTGCGGAAGTTAAGAATGTCTGATTGAGATCATAGAGTACTTCTATCTGAGTAAAGTACGGATCCGAAGGTCTAAGGTTCTTCCCCTTTCGTGTCTTTACGATTGAGTATTCCGATGGCTCCTCGACGGCCCACTTAAAGAACTCATGTTCAGAGATAAGGCGTCTGGTGAGGATCGCAATCCCGTCATCTTCGTCCATTATAATATTGGTCGATTGTGCTGTGGCTTTTGCATAGCGATTCAAGCTCGAGAACAGACGCCTGTAGTCTTTGAGCACTTCGTCACGAACAGAATCGTCATGTCCTGGATCCTGTACGACCATGATGACGGACATTTCTTCTTCTCGAAATTCTTGGCGGAATTCCTCTGAGACATATTCACGGGCGAATCGGTCCCGATTCAGTTCTGATGGCTGAAGGATCGCTTTGATCGCGGCCAACCTATGTTGGCCGTCCAGCGCGTAGTACTTTTCGCCTCCATCAAATGTCAACACGCCGAAGGACTGGTCTATCTTCATCGCGCGGAAGACTGCGTTCTCGGGGCTGTCAGATAGCTGCAGGGACGTAAAGGTAGGGGATCCTCCTAGCGCCGCGACGACGATGGAGTTCAGAAAGCGGTCTTTTCTATCGTGGAGGTATACCACCAAATCTTGCCTTGCGCGGCTTTCGTGAACTTCCCTTTGAATCGCCTCGTCGAGGGTTCTATCCTGGTGCACGTCGGATGAGAGGGAAACCTCCTTAGCAAGATCTCTAACTTTAATCTTGACAATGTAGTAGGTCCATCGACCCATGCTGGCCTTTATCGCCGGATAAAGTGAAGCGGCCATCGTTGTTCTCCTTTGGATAGTGTATCTAGTACTTAAGCTTTGCTTGTAGTGCTGATCTGAAGTTTCAGGGTATCCCCTCGACGATCATTGGCTGGAGGACCAAAGCAATCTATCAGTATGGTCTCAAAATTGGAAATGCGATCCCTCGGCAGACTTAGAAACCAGAACCTTAGGCTATCCGAGTAGGTTTCTCTCGCCATGCGGACCTTAGGGCTTGGCGTATTTAGATGTTCAGAGTACCGTCGATTTAGGTTTGTAGATTTTCCAACGTAAATAACCGTGAGTAGGTCACAGAAAGGATCTTGCATCGAAGTGGCACTTGGTGGACGTACACACATCATGTATACCCCGGTAACGGTTGGGATGCTCCGGCTCGATGCTTGACCTAGCGGCTTCGACTGCCACGCCGAAGTATAGACCTCTTCAGGGAGTAACTCCCACTCCTTAGCATAAAGAGGCCAACCATACCTAATTCTTTTGGGTGCCTTATTTGCATCATCAACGCGTTCAAGCATGGATCGGTGACCTCTATTTGTGGCAGGTCAGACTCACTTTCGTCTGGCCATACAGGTCGTCAATGTCAATCGGTTCCGCATCTGGCCGTAGTGGGTTTAGTCTGGATCCTGGCACGCATCCGTTCGAGTCGGCGACGGTGATCGTCCTTGATCTGGATGACTCGCTTGGCTCTTGACAGGTCTTCCAACGATTCGCCTTGACTCCACGTGAACATCGTCCAGTTACACTATATCACAGGGCTCGTGTATCGTGTAGTTGATAGACGACTGGGCCCTGTTTCACTTTCGTTGATTTTGGTCCGGGGTCCAGGCGGCCGACAGACCTGCTCCGTTGAGTGGCATCACAACAGTCGGGGTCGGATACGGCGGGACACAGAGTGCCGCCTCGTCTACCGGGGGTGAATGTCTGTACAATGGTGTGAACAGTTTTTGAGATAAGGATTGCCTTGACCTGGGTGGGGATTAATTCTCCTGTTTTGGCTTGCGCGGAGGCCTGGGGCGGCGGTCGCTGAAGGGAGCACGGCTCCTGTTATGGTGTTGGTATCTGTGCCACGCCATCCCGGGAGGTATTCCGTGCCCCTGCTGCCCACTATACTGACCGACCTGTCCATCGGCAAACCGCAAAGGGACTACCTCGGCTTCCTGCTGCCGCTGCTGACCGGCCTGCCGGTCCGGCCCACGCACCGCAACCTGACCCGCTTCGGCGGGCGTTGTCGCCACACGCACGGGCGCCAGGCGGCCCGCGCCTGCGACTTTGCGGCCCTCAACCTGGCCGGGCTGTGCGAAGTGGTGCCCCATGCCCACGAGCTGGCCTGGGCCGGGGACAGCACCTGCCTGCCCAAGAGCGGTCGCAAACTGCCCGGGGTGGGCTGGCGCTGGCACAGCGGCGAGGGGCGGGTGGCCTGGGGCCAGCAGCTGGAGGTCCTGTCGGTCCTGGACCTGGACGAGCACTGTTCCTATCCCGTCCACGGTGGCCTGCAGGAGGCGGGTGCACCCCGGTCCCGCCGCTCGGCGCGGCGGTCGCGCCCGCCGCGGGCCGAGGTGACGAAGATGCTGGCCCTGCTGGACGAGGCCCTGGCGGTCGCGCACCGCCCCGACATCGACGTCTTCGTGGGCGACGGCCACTACGCCTGCGAGCCCATGGTTACGGGGCTGGCGGCCCGTGATGTGGTCCTGGTCAGCAAGCTGCGCCGCAACGCGGCCCTGTGGGTGCCCTGGACCGGGCCGCCCACCGGCCGGCCGGGCCGCCCACCGGCCGGCCGGGCCGCCCGCGCAAGTATGCCGGCCGCTTCGACCGCAGCCGCATCGGCGAACTGTCCCTGATCGAGCTGCCGGACGAGGGCCTGCGGCTGTACCACGCCCAGCTGATCTGCAAGCCCTTCCGGAAACTGTTGCGGGTGGTCTTCGTCCTGGACGAAGATGATGATCCCGCGGCGGAGACCCGGCCCACGACCCTCTTCGCCAGCGACCCGGAGATGGCGCCGGAACGGATTTACCGCATCCACGTCGACCGCTTCCAGATCGAGTTCAACTTCCGCGACGCCAAGCAGCACCTGGGGCTGGCCGCCTGCCAGGCCCGCACCGCCGCACGCCACCACTTCCACGTCAACGCCGTGCTCGCGGCCCTGACCTGGACCCGCCTCGAACTGCGTCACGCCGCCGACCGGGCCCTGGCGCGCTTTTCGATGGCCAACGTCAAGCTCAAATCGTTCCTGGAAATGGTGTTGCAGCGACTTTTTGATACGGACGGGCTGCGCCCGACCCTGCAAAAACACACCGCCGCCCTGCAGGAACTGCTCGCCTTGGGCCCAATCGAGCCCAAACCCACCTGAAGCGGCGGCGAATCCCCCCGGATTCGCCACCGCAGCTCCTGTTCCGGCCTCCCCAACCCCGGTCCGACCCCGCCGGGGCGACCGCCCCTGCTCATTTAATATCTCGAAAACTGTTCACACCATTGAGTCCAGACTGGCCGAGATTAAACGCAAAGGCGGTATCCAGTCTTCTCTTGAGATCATCGGAATGGCTGTCCTATCACCTCAGCATGGCTTGCCCAGCAGTTAGCCAAAGGACGACAGAGCTACAGTGCGCTGGTTGGTCTACCAAACGCCGAGAGACGGCCGTAGTGTGGGATGCCATCTTGGTGTGCTACGAGACCTGCCTCCGTGTCCACAACCTGGCTCTGGCCCTGCCCTTCCAAGCGGAATTGCGGGCCATGCCTTGGTAGCCGAAACCCAGTGGAACCAGCACAACGATGACAGATCGCAAGTGAGCCTTCTCTGAAGGTCCTGTAACGCTACAATCCTCACTGCTGATCCAGTCAGGTTACTCCAAGCCGCAGAGCATGGATGCACAGGCCAAAGCAACCTCTTCTTCATTATCGATGGAGGGGTGCTTTGGGCCGGTCCAACAACATCAAGGAGAAGCTCTACCGTGATCGAAAAACGTCTACAGAAGCTCTGGGGTAGCCTGCAAGGCAAAAAAATTCACTTCCCACACTTCCTAAGTGCAGTGACAATAGATGGGCTTCGAGGCATTGGCCCTCTTCGAATCCCGCTGGACTATCCCGTAACTGTCATTGCGGGAGGGAACGGGAGTGGGAAAACTACAGTGCTCTTTGCAGCAGCCTGCGCGTACAGAGTACCCGGTGCAGGCACAAGAGCGTTTGTGCCGTCTACCCTCTTTCCCGACTACCGCCCGAGTTTTCCTGGTCGTGCCGACACAAGGAACAGGGTATCGATGGAGTTTGAGTATTCGACCCCCGATGGACAACGGGCAATGCGGTGGCGTCGTACCAAGGGATGGAATCGGAGCTTCTTTGGGCGCAAGGCGGCTACACAGCCTTCAAGGCACGTGTACTTGAGGACCTTGAGCAATCTGAGCAACCCGGCTGAGGTGCGGGGAGTCTTGAGCATGTCCAGACTCGAGAAGGAACCTGTTGAAGATGCCCTCAATGCCTCACAGATCATGCTGGCGCATCGGATTCTCCCATTCAGATACTCCAATGTCGTCAGGTTGTCGAGCGGCAAGAAGAGCCTGCTCTTCGCCGAACAGGATCTCGGTCCGAAGTATTCTGAGTTGCACATGGCCGCAGGCGAACGCGCCATTCTGCGCATTGCTCAGGATGTTGGACAGGTGAAGGATGCCCTTGTGCTGATTGACGAAGTGGAGGCAGGCCTTCATCCGTGGCTACAGGAACTCCTAATGATTGAACTGCAGCAGCTCGCGCTGCGAAACAGCCTACAGGTCATTGTTACCACTCACAGCCCTGTGGTGTTGAACACCGTGCCGGCCAATGGCAGGATCTTCCTGGACCGGAATCAGGAAAGCGGTAAAGTGTCGATGCAAACCGCCTATAGGGATGTTGTCCAGCACGCCATGTATGGGCGCGCAAACGAATCTCTGAACATATTATGTGAAGATGAAGCGGCTGAGGGAGTGCTTCTGGGAGTGTTCGATGTTGTGCTTCCCCGTCAGTACATGCGAAGTGACATCATTCGTATCGGAAGGGATACCGGTGCCGACGAGTTCCCTGCCCACGCTAGGGCATTCACGAAGTTCGGGCGGATCCACAACTTTGTATTCGTGCTTGACGGCGATCAAACTGGAGGGAACGTTCAGCAAAGGATTAAAGACGCAGGACGTGGCGCCACGGTTGTATCCCTTCCCGGAAAGGGTTCACCTGAACAATGGGTGTGGCAACGGCTTGAACACGACCCCGATTTGGCAGCCGAACTTGGGATGGACACTAGGGCACTGAGAGATAGGATTCAGCAGTTGAATTCGACCTACGATTCTGCATCGGACTCGAAGGCCAACATCGCAAAGGCAAAGTTGTCCATGCTTGCTGAAGAGGCCCGTTGGCAATCCAAGGATGTATGTCGCTTGGTTGCCCGTCAGGAATCAGGCCGGCCCGGTGCAGACATCCAGCCACTCGTCGAGGCTTCGGAGAATGCCTTGATCGGTTGGCGGGCCGAGTTCGATCCTGATTGAACACTGTCAAGATCGGGAGTTCGAGTCTCCCCGGTTCCACAGGAGGAATCCGTCGGCATCACGCCCCGCGCTGATAGTCGGTCTTCCTGCATGTCCAGGGATCGAAGCCGCCCTTGGCCGCGCAGATGTCGAACATCTGTGTCACGTCATGCCTAACGCACTGCACCATGTATTCCACATCCTCGTTCAGATCCGGGGATTCATAGGCAGTGCCGCTGGCGAAGGCAGACAGCATCTCCAGGTTGGAGGTTAGGGTTAAGTCGGGCACGCTAACCTGTGCGGCTTCCAGCAGTGCCGGAAGCTTGTGGGTGTGTTCGTACTTGCGACCGTGGATCGCAATTACGGCCTTGAGCGCATGTTCCAGTGCCCCCTGGGCATCCCGCCCCAAGAAGCGATCCCGGTTGAAAGGGATCCCCGGCCGGGAGATGCCTCTTTGAATGGCTTCTTCCAAAAAGAACAGGTGGTCGCGGGCGTAGGCGGCCCGTTCCATGGCTTCACGGCGGCGCAGTTCGGGGAGTTGGTCGGGCGGCGGCTTCGGGAGCTTGTAGCGATTGCCCCTGGGCGTTACTCCTTCGCGGGCCGCGTGGACGGCCACATGGTTGAGGCCGTGCTGCATGAAGTCGAAATGGGCCGTGTCCAAGACCGTCACGTCGACCGCGGGAGGATCGGTGTAGACATTCCGCACGGCCCGGACCGCGGCCCGGCAGCAGGCATCGGCCACCGCGGGCGTGCGGTCGCCAACGACGAGCAGATCGATGTCGGAGCCGGGGCCGTGGTCGCCGCGGGCACGGGAGCCAAAGAGCAGTACGCGGGCCACCCCGGGCACCTGTGCTGCGGCGGCCGCAACCTGCCGGGCACGCGGATCGTGGCGCAAGTCGCGGCCAGGTTTGGGATCGACGGTCCGAGTGGCCGGGAACAATGCCGTCGGGGAGTGCTTGTCGCCGGGAGGCGGGCGCAGTTTCACGAACACGCCTTCACATGTGTGGAGCGGGGCATCGGCACAAAGCCGGTGCCGGGAAGGGTCGCAACGCGGATTGTATAACCCCTGCCGACCGGATCCTGAGAGGACAGACAAGAGACAAGAGGCGGTGCATGACGTCGCGCAGCGTGTGGCGGGAGCTCAGTGAAAGGACGATGTAGCCGCGAAGATCGCCCACAGGCTTAACGGCTACTTGCTTCCTCATGTCTACACACTCTGTCCAAGGAACCACGCGACATGACGACTGAACCAGCTCAATGGGTCGTGCCAAGGGGTAGGAACTGTGCTAATCGCCAAGTCCGGACCGGATTGTTGTTGAACTGCCCTTACCCTGTTCAGGATGGTCCGGCACCACATGGCCGTCACCGCGGCCCCGGCACATGCGGCCGTTGTCCTTCCAACTGCATATCCGGGGGCGGTACAGACGGTTCCCGCATCCGAAGGCCCCCGCCAGTGGCCGCTCAAACCCACCAATACCCTCAACTTGGATTCAAGCGTCCTGGTCATACCCCGCGCGGCCACAAGCCTGCATGGAAGGGCCTGCTAGAATTCGCGGCCCGCTTGACGGCATCCGGAAGATCGGCAATCAATGAACCATCTCCCCGCCCTGCATGCCAGCGAGGCGTCCTTTGTCGCCATCCGCTGGGTCGGGGGCCTCTACGTCGATAAGACAGGGTTCTTTCGGCACCTGCTGGCCACGATGCCACCCCGCTTCGACACGGGTGCCCCACCCCTGCTGGCCCACCGCCACCAGTTCCTGGCGCGTCCGCGCCGCTTCGGCAAGACACTACTAGTCAACATGCTCGAGGCGTGGTTCCAGGGGTTGCCGCCGGACCATGACACCAACCCTGAAGGCCTGACCGCGAACTTGGACGGCATGCCCGCGGGCTGGACCAGTCCGCCTTGGCTGTGGGAGGGTTTGGAGGCGGAAGATCTGCACGGCAGCCATGGCTGGCACCCCGTAATCCGGCTGGACCTGTCCCGGGCCTCGGCCCCCACGCCCGCCGACACCCGTAGCGCCCTGCAGGCCTACCTGTGGCAGGTGGCGGGTCTATGGGGGCATCGGTCGGGAAACTGGACCGTATCCGACCGCTTCGGTCCTCCCCCCAATCAGCCTCCCGCCGACATGCTGACCGCCCTAATCCAAGGCCTGAGAGAAGCCTACGGCCGCCGCCCCGTGGTCCTGGTGGACGAGTACGACGCGCCTATTGTCAAACACATTGGGACCGACCGTCCCTTGGAGTCCGCGGTCGAGGAACTGCGCGACTTTTTCCGCGTGCTGAAGGACGACGAAGGGTGGCTCTACGGGGCCTTCGTGACCGGCATCACACGCTTTGCACGAGCCCACCTGTTCTCGGCGGCCAACAATTTCCTCGACATTTCCGATCTGCCCCGGTATGGCGCGCTCTGCGGGTTCACGGAGGACGAGGTGGCTCTGCACCTGGCACCCCACCGGGATGAACTGGAACGCCTGGAGCCGCGGTTCAGGGGACAGAACATGCTGGATGCGTGGCGGGAACAGTACAACGGCTACTGCTTCGCACCCCACCCTGGCACGCCCCGCGTCTACAACCCGTTCACCCTGATCCGCGGTCTGGAGTACACGCTCGAAAACGAGGCTCTGCGCGCCCAGGCCGCGGCGGGCCGTTGGCCCGCGGCCTGGAGCGAGTCGGGGCACCCCGGTCTCATCGTACGGCTGGCCGCGGACACGCACCAGGCCCTGTCTGCGACGGGCGGGCGGGAACCGCGGCCATCTCCGGGTCTTGCGGACCTGAACCGACCCGATCCGATCCTCCTCATGCTGGAGACCGGCTATTACACGTGGCACCGAAGTGCCGACAGCGAACCGGCCTACCTCGACTTCCCCAACCGCGAAGTCGCCGAATCGTGGACCTACGACATTCTGGGGCTGGGGGAACTCGCCCCCGAACGGGACGGCCGCGTGCTCGCCGAACTGCGCACGCATCTGGAACGGGGAGACGTTCCGGGCTTCGCCGCACGCCTGGAAACCTTCGTGTTCGGCTTCGCCCACGAAAACCTGCAGGGCGAGGCCAGCTTCCGCGTGCTGATGCAAGCCCTGTTCCGACTGATGGAACTGCCGGCACAGGCAGAGCATTCCAACTGGGGCGGGCGCGCCGACCACGTGGTGCATGTCGGAGACCGCGTTTACATTTTCGAGGTGAAATTTAATCGACCCATCCATGAGGCCCTACGCCAAATCAGGGACCGGGGCTACGGACGTGAACACCAGGACACGGACCGGGAAGTGATTGCGGTCGGACTCGCCTTCCATCGCACACAGGGAAACCCTCCCCGCCTGGAATGCCGGACCGACAACTTGGCAACCTTGAACGCAGGGGAAAGGGACCCGGAAACCGCGCCGCCGCGGGAATAGTGCCGCGCGCCCGCTACGGTGCCGAGCAACGGTAACGAACCTTCGAGTGGCTTCCCGCGGGCGGCGCGTTCTGCGGCAAGACCCTGTCGCCTGCAACCCTCCGTTCCATTTTTATCCATGCCGTGCACCTTGGCTGGACTTCGTACAACTTGGAGCGGGGAGCCGGAAGGCCAAGCAGACTGATGCCATGAATCAAGCCACAACCAAAGTTCATCATGCCCACCCAGCCTGCCCGGCACCAGAGTGCTCCTGCTGACCCCTTCGCTGTGTCTTCGTCTGCGCGCTGCACCGGCATGCCGAGCACGACCAAGGTACCAGACGGATGGAGCTTCCCTAGCGGAGAGCCACAGGTGGCCGCAACTGCTCCGGTGTCGACTCCTTCGGCCCGGGATCACGCGGCACAGGATGTCGCCACAAGACCATCAACGACAGTGCCCGGTCAATGCTGGGGAACGTTGGTATCCAGCCGCCTGTGGGTGATCCGCAAGCGACATGGACCCTGCGGCTCTCGGGTTGCATTGACCTGAGGTTCGCGGACAGAATGCAAGATTCCTGTGCGCTCGAGTCCGTACCGACTGGCTCCTTCGGCAACCGGTTAACCCTCTTCAATGACACGACTGACAATTCCCAGTAGTTCTTCCGCCACTTCCAGTGCCGATGCGACCTCGGTCATGGAAGACCGGATTTGTCCATCACCGTGCGCCTCACGGTTCCGCGCATTGACAGCGGATGCCAGGGCTTCGATGCGCGCGTTGCCAAGTTCCTTGTGTACAGTTTCTTGAAACTCCTGCCGTTGCTGCGGATCGAAATGTTTGAACATTTCGTACATGCCTTGGTAGGTGGCGCTCCGCACACGACTCTTGCATGCACTCAGAATAAACTCGGTGGCAACTGTGCCTTGACACTTTGCAGCAAGACCGCTGCTGAACAGTTCAACCAATTGACGCTCGATGTCGGCGCATAGCTGCAAGTTGGCATAGGCAGCCAGATACACCTCGATGGCCGGGTTCAGATCAGGATTGGCCCGGATATGCTCAATATGCTCCTGGCAGTCTTCAATCACTTGGTAGGCATGGCTGAGAAACATGGAAACACTCCTACTGCTCCAGCAGTGCCCCGACCAGTTCTATTCTTTGACGCACCGCGGTCTCCGTACCGGTGGTGTGGGTAACCAGTTGTTGGAATTCTTCGTCTTCCCGCAACCGGCCGAACGCCTCGGTAAGCTGATCCTCACTGATCTCGCTTCTGCCTCCGCAGGCCGCCATTACGGAGTCCAGGGCCGCCGCATTGAGCTGGCTGCGCAAGTGGAAGGGACGATCGCCCAAGGAGGCTTTCACCAACTCGCAAGTACGGCTGAAGGACTGTTCCAATTCGGTCAACGAATTCTGATCCAAGGTGTCGATGTGTTCCATGTAGCTGGTCATGAATGACTTCATCGGCTTTTTGTAGTCGCGCCAACGCTCGGTCAAGGAAAGCACCCTCAGCACCAACTCGACATCCCGCAGCCTGGGATGCGGCTGGTTGGTGCCAAGTATGCCTCGCCAGTCGGAATTGCAATTCAGGCGCTCCAGGAAGGCATACGCCTCCTTACTGCACACGGCACGCCGTATCTCCATCGCACTCAGTTGGGTCCCTCCCGTATTCAACCTTTCAAAAATGCTGTAGATGCTTGACACGCCTTCACGTTGGACAGGACGGATGATAATGGATCGCAGTACTGCATCATCAAGCGTTTGCTGATCTTCCAGTGTCAGATCAGAATACGTTCGTCCGTCCCAGATGGCCATCACCCCCCGAAGCGGAAACTTTCCCCATTTTGGCGAATCTCCGGAAAAGAACTGAGCGATTGTGGACAGCCGTTGTTGGCCGTCAACAACCTCTAGGGTGTGACCCGAATAGGGTTGCAACAGAAAAATTTGGGGAATCGGCAGTCCCAGCAGGAAACTCTCGACAAGGCGACTTGCCTGGGTATGGCTCCAAACGAATCCCCGCTGGTAGTTGGGGATCAACAGTTGGCCGCGTTCCCACTTGTCGAATAGCACGCGTAGGGTATAGTCGGCTGGATACTGCATGAACTCCAATCTGTGGGTTTGAGGCACGGATTCTTCGTCCGCCTCTGCTTCAATTAACAGATCGTCTTCCTGCCGGTTGGTCATGGTAATCTCCGGGACGCTCATGATGGTCGGTTTCGTAATGAGTAGCAATATCCCCGCGTGAACATTCGGGCGTAGTGTACTTCACGGGGAACCGGAGTTTGGAAGTGCCTGTTCAGCAACCGTGTCGAATACCAATCCGTGGTTGCCGTGGTGAGACACAGGAGCCTGTCCTGCCCGATTGGTGGCGAGGGTATGGCCAAGCCGTTGTATGTGCGTCATACCTCTCCGCGCCGGCTCAGGCGAGTAGATATGTGCGGTTCCCGTCACACATCACTGGCAACTGGACCATGTTGCCGCCCGTCCACAGGCAGGCTGTTCTCATGCAAGCCACCGGCATCGCCAGGGCCCGATCCCGCAGGTGCGGCAAGGGACATGATTTCAGTTTCGTTGATGCCGGTCCGAGAAGGTCATCGGCACCTCCAAGCGTGGGAATATCCTGCGCGTGGACATCAAGCCATGGCGTCTGCCATCAGATGTCGGAAGTTGAGCACTCCAACCCCCTCCTCGAGACCTCCGTCAGCCGTGCCCGCGGCTTTGGCAACCGTCTGAACCAGCCCCCGGACGATTGGCCCCTCGGAAACAGTATCGTCCCGCGTGCAGTGCACCCAATCGTGCCAGTGACCTGTCGGATTGGGCTACCAAGTCGCGCACGGGTAGCGTCAGGACGGGGGCAACCCAATTCACGTCCCGCCGGTAGTGCCACCCACCCCGCGGCCCAGGCCTCCCGACACCGCGGTCAAGCCATGATGGGGGACATACGGCAAATGTCGCCAAGCCACGAGTTCCTGGAAGGACTCGGTGCGCGGTCGGGACAAGCCCAAGAAGGTGGCACTCGTCGCGGCCATGGACAGGTCGCTCTTCCTCCTGGACGCGGTGATCCGAGACCAAACACCTTGGCAGCAAAGCTTTGTGCCTACGACCATCGAGGTTTGACTTTCAGCACAGGTTCTGGACTGTTGGGAAAACAAAGTCCTCCATCCGCAGCGAATATCCCCGGATCTGCCCCTTCGGCGCATCGTCAAGGACGTAGTTGGCAATGTAAATCTCGCCGTCGTCAAACTGCACCCAGCCCGAGTACCCCGTGTCGCTCTCGGCAGAGCGATCAAAGTCGATGGGCAGAATGCGCGTCTGTGCATCGTCGCGGGTGGGTGCCAACGCCGACTCCACATCGGTCAAGGCCGCGAAGAAGTTCTGATGCCCGCCGAAGAAGCCGCGCCTGCCGCCCTGGATGAAGCGGTGCGTGATCATGATCTGTCCATTCTGTAACCAGCCGGCAACGGGACGATGGCAGGCCGGCAGGGGAAACTTGATCAGCTCACCCCAGGTTTCGCCGTTGTCGCGGGAAATGGCCTTGAAGCAGTCCCAGCCCTGGAAGGAGTTCTCCCGCATGAAGGCAACCAACACCTGATCGTTACAGGGCAGAATCGACACCTCGCACAGGTTCAGTCCCTCCTGTCGTCCGACCACCACCGGCTCGGACCAGGTTGCCCCCTGATCATCCGAATACCACAGCCGCTGCACCAGATACCCGAAACCGGCCTCCCTGTCGTGGCAGGACAGAATCCAGCGGCCCGAATCAAGTTCAAGCAGTTTGTCCGGCACGATGCCTCGGGCGGGGGTTTCGATGGGCTCGCTCCAGGTTTGGCCTTCATCCTCACTGAAGTACAGCAGTACGCGGCCTCCGCCTTCGCCGCGGTCGTATACCTTGTCAACGATGATCACGTAGCGGCCGTCGCTCAAACGCATGATGCGACCGCAGTTGTAGTAGGGCAACCCTTGCGTACCGTCGGTCAGAGGGCGTTTGGGGGTCCAGGTTCGACCTCGATCCTTGGACTCGGTCAGCATGATGCGAGTGTAGGACCGATCATGGTGGTGCGTACACTCCGCGAAGACACAGAGCAGTTTGCCCGAAGGGGTCAGGACCACATCGGGCCATGCTTCGTAGATGGCATCGTCACGGCTAATGGTGAACTTCTCAATCATGGTCCGTCTCCGTAAGTTGATGGGATGCAACCCGGCCGCTTGACTGGGCCTGAGCGACATCGTAGGCCGCCTGCAGGCGTATCCACGATGCCGTAGTCGAGCCAAAGGCCTTGGCCAGACGAATCGCCATGTCGCCGGAAATCTGCGCACGGCCGTTGACCAGGTTCGAGAGGGCCTGACAACTCACACCCAGGGCCCGCGCACCTTCGGTGACACTGAGGTCGAGCGGTTCCAGGCAGGACACCCGCACCACCATTCCAGGGTGCGGTGGATTGTTCATCGGCATCGCGGTTCCCCTCTCATCAGTGGTAGTCGACTTTACATCGTAGACATCCACGTCCTCAAAACGGAAAACAATGCGCCGGTTGAGGCATCGCGGCTTCGCTTGACTGTGTACACTGAGGCCCGGCGAAGCCTTCCTTGATGCTGGTGGTGAACAGTGTCTGGCCTGGAAGAAGAAATCCTGACCTTCATGGAATCCGCCCGCCCGGAAGAGCGCATCTTTCGGCGTGGCGAACTGAATCGGTTTGGTTCGGCAATCGACGTGGATCGGGCCTTGGACCGCCTGGCCAGGGAGCGCCGGGTGGGTTCCCCCGCGGACGGCATTTGGTTTCCCATCCATTACGTGGCCGGGTTCGAATACCCCTTGCCCTACGCTTCGCTGCGACAGCTAACCCTGTCCCTGTTGCAACGTGAGGGGGTGCCCACCTGTGTCAGCCGCCAGGAACGCGACCACTTCCGCTTCCATGAGACGAAGGGACGCGAGGGAGTTTGGGGTGTGCCCAACTTTGAAGCCATCGGGGTTGAGGAACCTGTGCACCTTTCCCTCCTGTGGAATCACGGGGGCGCCTACACCGAGTACCAAGGAGACTTGATGGAGCACACAACGGATGTTGGCTTCACGGCCACGGAGATACACGATCCGCAGAAGCTGTGCCGTAGGGCCGAGCAACTGGACCTGTCTCCCCTCCGTGTCGAAAAGGATGTCCGTGTCAACTCCGTGTTGCAGGGCCTGGGGCTCGCCCCTTGGCCACAAAACGGGTGTCTCCTATTCGCAGGCGGCACGAGCTTGGTGAAGGCGTGGCAACAGTCGCCCCGATTTTCGGAAGACGTGGACTTCTGGTTCTTGGGGGATGCGTTCCCTCCGGATACCTCGACGGAGAAACAACGGGAAGTGCATAACCACCTGTTGCAAACCATCCAACAGTGGGTGTTGCCCAACATTCCGGGAGCCCGCGTCGTGCCCGGATTGTCACAGTTTCGCATTGGACCGCCGGTGCAACGCGCCTTTGTGGAATATCCATCTCAAGTGTCACAGGGGCACACCGAGCGTTTGAAGGTTGAGGTGATGTTTGCCAGATTCACACCCGTCTGGGAAGCACGCCCCATTCATTCCCTGCCCGTCGTGTCGGATCGGTTGGAAGTCCTAATCCCTCGGTATCCGTGTGTGGCTGCCTGGGTCACAATGCTGGGCAAGTTGCATGCACTGACACTCATGCACCCCGGCCGCAATCACCAGGACATGCGCCATGTTCACGACTTGGGGAAGTGGACAGACAAGAGACACCTCCCCCGCATGGTGCGGCAAGCCCTCGTTCAAGGCCACATGGACAACCTGCTGGACGGCTTGGTGCCCACACTCGATGCCCTGTCCCAACAGGATGTGTGCCGTGATGCCTACCGCCGGTATGTCGCAGAGATGTACCCCAGCAGCCACAGGCGGGAGGCCCCCGGCCTGGACCTTGCCGTGGATTTCATCCGCACCCTTTGGCAGGAGATGGGCGAATCGGACTGGGAAAATCCGATTTACGAACCGGTGCCGGTGCCCTTGCCGAAGGAAGCCGACTTCAAGGCCCAAGCTGCCGATAGCGGATCCGAGGAGACCACGGATAAGCTCCAAGCCCTGAGAGACGCGGCCGAAGCGCAACCGGATGCCCAGGATGCCAAGCGGTACTCGGATTCGTGGCGAGATGTGCCAACGGGCTACTGGTGAGGAACGCAACCCGGACATGCACCAGGACGCGCGGAACGGGCGACGGCCATTGAGGTGGCCCTGTACCTACTGCGGGAGGTAGTCATCGCTGGGGCCGAATGTCCGAAATGTGATCGAACTGCTGGTCCTCGGCATCAACAGCTTGCTTCCGCCAACGACAATGCCTCGTATCCCGCGCCTGTGCCTTCGTCGACGACATGGCCAAGTTCAACCTGACCACCATTCGGGGGAAGTTCCAAGCCGGAAGGATCGAGTTCTCCGGAGCACGCGGTTGACCAGAGTATCCCCCGAGAAATCAGTGTGCAGGAGATCCGTGATGCCATTGCAGAGTGCGAAATCATCGAAGACTATCCAGCGGATAAGTACGGACCGAGTTGTTTGATACTCGGACACACGCGGGTAGGCCCCTCCACATTCATGGCAGCTACCCATCAAGACCGATCATCAAGATCATCGCCCTGTACGAACCTCAACCAACCCGATGGATCGACTTCAAGACAAGGAAAGGACGCCATGACTGAGAGCAAACCGTGGCAGGAAACCCTGGTGGAGAGGAAGGTTACGTACCACATCGAATTTCAGGGCCGTCTGTTCCTCATTGAACACGTCCCTGCACGGGTCAACCTCGAGACCGGAGAGCGACACTTCTCCCCGGAGACGGTCGAGCGTCTGCAACAAATCGTACGGGCAGAGGATCTCCCCGCACGCACAATCGAGACTCCGGTCTATGAGTACGAGGCGGCACAGCCGACGGGCTAACCCACGAGAGGAAACCCGGATTGCCATCTCCAAGCCTGTTGACAGCCCCTCAATGAGGCACGTCATTCCGGTATTGAACAGACCAATTCCTTGGCAGCGCTGCAATAGCCCGAACTTAGCAGCTCACGCCGAACCGCATCCCAATCCAAAACCGGATCGGAGGGATCACACAGACGTTCTAACACTACCGGGAGGTCGTCGAAATCCTCCAGGTGCTGCTCTACGGCCCTGCAGACCACTTCGGCCCGGCTGCGTTTGAGGGCCTTGGCCACCGCATCCAAGGCTGCAACCTGTTCGTCCGGCAAACGCACAGTGATTTGGGTTGACACCTTGCACTCCCTGGAATGTCGCTGCAATGCAACCAATGCCAATGACATCGGCAAGGTTACGGCAGGGTCGAGGCGACTTGTCAACCGCCGCAGCTCCCGCCCGGTCGTGGTGGCACCGCCGCGCGCCTATGCAAAACCCGCTGCCACCACCGTCGGCTGGCAGTGGCTCCCGGTCATCCCTTGGACTGTCCAGCTGGGCCTCACCCCTTCAGCCCCGTCAGCGCTACTCCGGCAATGATGTAGCGCTGAAACACGAGGAAGACACAGAGCAGGGGTAGGCTGGCCAAGCTGGCCGCCGTCATGATCTTCTCCCACTCGGTGGTCGACTCACCCCGGAAGAAGGACAGGCCCACGGGTAGCGTGTAGTACGCCCGTTCGCTGGCCACAATCAGCGGCCAGAGGTAGGCATTCCAGTTGCCGATGAAGTTGAAGATGGCCAGTGCCGCCATGGCGGCCAGCGTCAGCGGCACGCCAATCTTGGCCCAGATGCCGAATTCGCTCATGCCGTCCATGCGGGCGGCGTCCAGCAGGTCGTTGGGCACGCCGTTGAAGAACTGGCGCATCAGGAACACACCGGCAGCCGTGATGACCCCGGGAAAGGCTATGCCCCAGTACTGGGCCAGCCCCGTGTTCCAGCTCCACCGCACGCTCATGTCGAACCACGGGATGATCAACATCTCGGTGGGGACCATCAGCGTGGCCAGCATGCCGAGGAAGATCAGGTTCTTGCCGGGGAACTCGAACTTGCACAGCGTGTAGCCCACCAGCGAGTCGAAGAGCACAACGCAGGTTGTGGAGAACAGGGCCACCACAATGCTGTTGAAGTACCAGCGTGTGAAGTTCGAGGTGGTCAGCACACGCTCGTAGTTGGCCAGGGTGGGCGATTTGGGCAACCACGCAAACTCCACGAGTTCCGGGGCCGGCTTGAAGCTGGTAATCAGCATCCACAGGAAGGGGGTGACCATCATCAGGGCACCCACCGACAAAAGGGCGTAGGTCACCCCCTGGATGCCCCAACGGCCCAGCCGTCCGGAACCTGAAGCGGTGAGGGTACCGCCCGATGAAGCCAGCGTTGACATGTCGCTACGTCACCCAACCATCCGGCAGACGGCGTACACCCGGAGATTCATCGGTAACCACCGCAGGAAACATCCCTGCCCACCAGCCTTGGCCGGCATCATCCGAGGAACACAAACAGGCCACGGCACATTCCCGTCTTCAGTACTCGAACCGACGCGTGAGGAACCGCAGCTGCACCACCGTGATCAACAGGATCACGAAGAACAGAACGACGGTGAGCGCGGCGGCATAGCCCATGTCATAGCTCGAAAACCCCTTCCGGTACACCTCCAGCACGACGGTGGTCGTGCTCTTCAGCGGTCCCCCCGTGCCTTGGGGGCTCATGTTCTGCACCAAGGCAAAGAGCCGCAGGAACGAGATTGTGGAGAGGACCGTGAGGTAGACAATGACAGGGTTGAGCAGGGGCAGCGTGATGTGCTGGAACAGCCGCGCACCGGCGGCACCGTCGATGCGCGCCGCCTCGTAGTACGTGGCGGGAATCTGCTTGATGCCGGCCAGGTAGATGATCACCGAGTAGCCGAGGGTCTGCCAGACCGCCACCGCGGCAATCGAAGCCAGGGCCTGGTCGGGACTCTTGGTGAAGGGCTGCTCCGGAATGCGCAGCAGATCGAATACCTGGGCCAACAGGCCGGTCTGGGGCAGGTACAGCCAGTTCCAGACGAAGGCCACGGCCACAGCCGATGTCACATAGGGAGCGAAGTAGGCCACCCGGAACAGGGTGGAGAGAACCCGGATGCGGTCCAGCAGCAGGGCCACGGCCAGGGCCAGCACCATCTGGGCCGGCACCCCGTAGAGGACATAGCCAAGCGTATTGGTGAACGCGGCCCGCACATCGCTGCGGGGCTTCCACAGGTCGTCCCAAATGGCCGCGTAATTCTCCAGGCCCACCCAGGGACCGGCACCCTTGAAGGTGTTCCAGTCCCGAAATGCAATGTTGAAGGAAAGAAGGGCCGGATACCAGCGGATGATGACGAAGAACACCAACGCGATGCTCAGAAACGCATAGGCCCACAGCACCTGCCGTTGCCTCAGCGTCAGTCTCATGGTTCCGCGGCTCCGGTCGGGTGGGGACGGGACGCAGGTTGCGTCCCGTCCCCATGCCTCCCAAAGGGATCGATTCCGCTACTGACCGTAGTGGCCGTCCAGGATGTCCTGGACGGTTTCCGCCGCGATATCAAGCGCCGCGTTCGGGTCCTCCCCGCTCAGCACGACCATGTCGTAGGCGTCAACGAGGGCCTAGCGCTGATCCGGCTCGTTCACGAAGAAGGTGGCCTGGGCGTAGGCCAGACCCGCCGCGAAGGCACCGAGCTTCGGATCCGCCAACAGTTCGGGATCGGATCCGGCATTGAGGCGCGCGGGCAGTTCGCCCACCATGTCCACCCAGATCGAGCCGGCTTCGTCCGACGTGACGAACTGGAGGAACTTGACGGCGGCGTCCAGGCGCGCGGGGTCGCTGGCGCCCTTCTGCGTGATGCCGTGGGTCCAGTAGCTGCCGAAGGTGCTCTGCACTCCGTTGTGGGAGGGCAGTTCGACCACACCGAAGTTCAGGTCGGGAGCATTGTTCGCGATTGTGCCCAGCCGGAATGAACCGTCAATGTGGAAGCAGGCTCGGCCTGCCAGGAAGGCCGAGGTGCTGCCGTCGAACAGATCGCGGTCACCCGTCTCCAACTCCGTCTTGAACTTCAGAAGGTAGTTCCAGGCCTGCTGTCCGGCCTCGGAATTCCAGGTCACGGACTGACCGTCCGCGGAGAAGGGCTCGCCGCCGAACTGACGCACAAGCACTTCCCGGAACCAGTGGTGGTCCTGGGCCGCCAAATCCACGACAAACCCCTGCACCTCGTAGTCCCCGTTGTCGGCCCGCACCGTGCAGGCCGCGGCTTGGGAGGCCAGCTCGTCCAGGGTCGTGGGCGGCGATTCGGGATCCAGGCCCGCGGCTGCCATCAGATCCTTGTTGTAGAACATGGCCAGCGCGCGCACGGCGGTCGGGATCGTGTACAGGGTCCCGTCCACGAAACTGGCCTGCGCCAGCAGACTGAACTCGTCATCGATCATGGCCTTGGGGAAGGCGTCCTCCGGCAGAGGCACCAGGTAGTCCGCGTCCAGCCAAACCGTTTGCCAGCCATAGAAAAGGGTGGCCACGTCGGGTCCAACACCGGCAGGAACGCTGGCGGCAATCTTGTCCCGGTACTCGGCATAGGGTACGTCGGCGTTGTGCACCACCTTGATGTTGGGGTTCGCCGCCTCGAACATTTCAATGAGGCGGTCCATCGCCAGGACCCGAGCCTCGAAGTTGTACTGCCAGTACTCGATTTCCACCATCTCGGGCTCTGCGTCGGCCATGGGCTCCGCGGCGTCCGGCATTCCCGGCGCAACGCAGGCCACCACCCCCAGCAGGGCAACGGTCAGGCATCCCAAAATCCACAACAGGCGTGGCGTCTTCATCTCCATATCTCCTTGTGTTGACACTGAAACCAACGGGAGGCGATCAGTCCGCCCCCGCGATGTTCATTTCTTCATGTTCCGCACCGGACAACGGAATGCGCAGCAGCCGCGCCGCGTTGGCACCGAAGATCAGCTGCAGGTGCTCGTCGGGCATGCCCAGGTCGACGCAATCGCGGAACTGGTCCTGCAGGTAGCGCCGGGCAAACCCGCGCGGGAACCAGCTGGAGTCGGATCCAAACAGGATACGCGCCGGCCCCACGGTCTCGTAGAACTTGCGGAACAGGTACTTGATGGTGACCTCGCCGGGCACCCACCGAATCCACTGCAGGCTGCCGCTCGTGTCCACGCACACATTGGGGCAGGCCCAGCACAGCTGCAGGGTCTCGCGCTCCCAGGCACAGCCGAAGTGCGGTATCACGAACGTCACTTCGGGAAAGTCGCGTGCGATGTCGTGCAGCTTGAAGGGGTTGATGTTCTCGTGGTAGGCAACCCCTCCGGGGCCGCCCTGGATTCCAAAGTGGATGAGCACCGGAATCCCCAGATCCCGGCAAGCTTCCCACACGGGATAGATCGCCTTGTCCTCAATGGGCTGATCAATGCTGGGCGCCAGCAACTTGTAGCCCCGCAGGCCCAGTTCCTCTACCGCACGCCGCAGCTCGACCGCTGCATCGGGCCGGAAGGGATTGTGGTGGGCGAAGCCAACGAACCGGTCCGGATGCAGGGCGCAGATCCGGGCCAGATTGTCGTTGCCGCCGCCGGTGACGAAGCCCACCGCGCGGATGCCGTGGGTCTCCAGTTCCTCCAGCCAGCGGTCCGCCTGAACCTCGTCCCCCGGATGGTCCGCGACGGGTTCCGGCGTTGGGAAATCCCACATGCGCCGCCACTGCGCACTGTAGGGACGCGACATCTCCTGAACCATCCGTCTCTTGGCCAGATCCGCGTCCGAGGGCGGCTCGGTAGATCCGGCCATGTCGCCGAACCAAGGCAGTTGCGACGGAAAATGGACGTGGAAGTCGACGATTTCGATACCGTGATACATGGCGTGCTGTTTCGGGAGGATTGCCTCGCGGTGCGAAAGATCGGATGTTGCGCAGGAGTTGTCACCCTATGCTACTAAATCGGACCGAGGCGATTCGCATGGGTTTGTGGGCTGCAAACCGGAAACCCGGCCACACCTACCTTACTGTTGAGCCGACAGTCCGGAGTTCCGGGTCCGAGACCCCTGCCCCAAAATACCGAGTGCCAAACCTCACAGCGGTCTGGCGGCATCGCTGCGGGAGACTGGGAAGAGTCCGTAGCGGCCGAATTCGATGCGGCCCTGTTCATTGAAGCGAACTCCCTCCTCCAGGAGACGCTGCCGCTGGTGCTCCGCGCCCATGCCGGCCCGTGGACTGATTTCACCCCGTGCATTGATGACTCGGTGCCAAGGCACATCGGTATCGGCCTCAAGGCCGGCCATGGCATAGCCCACCATCCGGGCCGTACACTGCCCGGTCAGCCGGGCCACCTGCCCGTACGTGGCCACCCGACCGTGGGGAATCTTGCGGACCGTCGCGTAAATCCGTTCCCAGGTGGCCTTGCGCGGTGCCCGCATGCGAGATCTCATAGGTACTGCTCTGTGTCCGATATGACGGCTGGTCTGTTGAAGGCGTTTGGGAGGAGGACGGCTGCCGCAACCTGCACGCTTGTGCCAAAGGGGGTACGATTCCGCAGAAGCAGGGCAGCCGCACCTGCCGACAGCCGGTCGCGTCCGACCGCGTTGCAGGCGCATGGGCATGCGGCCTTCCCTACAATGTAAGCAGATTTGTCAATCCCGCACTTGCCGATTTGCCACCAAGGAGCATCGCCGTGAGCCAGCTCGAGTCGTCGATTTTCACCGATCTGGGCGTGCCGCCCGTGATCAACGCCGCCGGACCCCGCACGGTCATGGGCGGCTCCCGCCTGTCGCCGGCCGTGGCGGAGGCCTACCAGGCCGCCAACCGCCACTTTGTGGTAATGAAGGACCTCCAGGCACGGAGTGGCGAACACCTCGCGCAGATGCTGGGTTCCGAGATGGCGCTGGTCACCTCCGGGTGCGCGGCCGCCCTTTCGCTGGCCGTGGCCGGCATCATGAGCGGCACGGACCGCGCGCGCATCGCCCAGCTGCCGGACACCACCGGCATGAAGGACGAGATCGTAATCCAGGCCTGCCAGCGGTATTCCTATGACCGCGCCCTGACCCTGTGCGGTGCACGCCTGGTCGAGGCCGGCAGCCCGGAAGGCATCACGGAGGCGGAACTGGAAGCCGCCATCACGGACCGGACGGCTGCGGTCCACTATCTGGGGGTGGACTTCTGGGGTGTCCAGGAGCACTCCCTGTCGTTCGAAACCCTGCGGGATGTCGCCCACGCCCACGGCCTGCCCCTGATCGTGGACGCGGCCAGCGTGGTCTTTCCCCTGGAGCGGATGACCTGGTTCTCCGAAAACGGTGCGGACATTGTCTGCTTCGGCGCCAAGTACTTCGGCGCCTTCAACGGCAGCGGCATCCTGACCGGCAAGCGCAAGTACATGGAAGCCGCCATCGAGCACTCGTTTGTCAACTTCGAAACCGAACAGAACCGGGCGTTCGGGCGTCCGTTCAAGCTGGATCGGCAGGAGATCGTGGGGGTGGTGGCCGCCCTGAACGAGTGGTTCGAGATGGACCACGAGGAGCGGATGGCCCAGAACGAGGAAAAGGGCAGGGTCCTGCGGCGCACGGTGGCCCATTGCCCCGGGGTCACGAGCCACTGGGAAACGCGCCTGACCTCCATCATGGACACGGTGCGGCTGGACCTGGACGAAGATGCCGCCATGTCCGCCCAGGAGTTGAGCGAGGCGCTGGCCAACGGCAACCCCTCAATCGCCGCGCTGGCCAGCGGCAACAGCCTGGAAGTGGTGGTCAACCAGCTGTACGAGGGCGAAACGGAGATCGTGGGTGCCCGCCTGCAGGAGTTGCTGGGCAGTTGACGGCACCGCGTCGCACAGCACCTTCCCGACTGCAGTATTCCGGACAGAAGGCTGGCAGAGGCGACAGAGACTTGCGGCCTGCATTGAGGGTGCGACATGCAGGCCGCAAG
>MKWU01000856.1_pt1 | contig 56623 bp, 46 predicted proteins | sample 809101 | NCBI WGS metagenome assembly MKWU01 (sample SAMN05860141, study PRJNA318959) | sponge metagenome | host: Aplysina aerophoba | place: Slovenia: Piran, Adriatic Sea, Gulf of Piran | collected 2013-05-07 | reverse complement strand
GCCGGAGGGCCGCCCCCATGCTCGCGCGATCGGCCGGCGCTGGCGCTGCCGGCCGATCGCCGCGTGATGGAACTCCGCCTGGTGACGGTTCCGACTTGCCGGGAGCCCGGCCCGCCGGCGACGCCGCTAGTCGTCGTTGTTCGTCGTGCGGGCGGCGGCGCGCTCCGCCGTGATCTGCTCGTAGTCCTCGTCGGTGAGGTACACCACGTTGACGTGCGCGTGGTACATGTCGTCGTAGCTGCGCTGGCCCCAGCCGACCCACTGCGTCGGATCGGGGTTCGCCCGGTTGGTGCTGCTGTTGTCGTGCCACGCGGTCAGCTTGATGATGGTCCCGGCCGGCAGGACCGGTGCCGAATCGTCCGTGTAGACGTAGTTGACGTGCCAGTTGAAGTCGAAGTTGCCGACGTAGTTCAGCATCTCGACCCGCCCGTCGGGATAGATCGCCTCCATCGCCATCGCCTTGCCCCGGATGTGCATGTGGGGCTGGAAGTTCTCCAGGCGCGCCGGCAGGCGGAGCGGGATGAACGCCTCGTGCTCGGTCACCGCGCCGGGCGGGATGTCGAGGGTCCGCATCGCCTGGCGCACGCCCATGGCCTGGGCGTAGACGCGGTACTTCGGCGTGTAGCCCCGCGGGTAGAGCCAGATGCCGAGCTCCGTCGAGTCGCTGATCTCTTCACCCACGGAGTGGTAGTGGAGGTCGAAGCGGACCCGCGACCCTGCCTTCAGCAGCTTGCCGGTCCCTTCGCGGAAGACGTCGCCGGCCTTGCCGACTGCGTACTCCGTGAAGTACGAGCCGGTCCCGGGCACCTCGACCGCCGCGTCGAAGTCGTCCGGCGACTCCTCCTGCAGCAGGTAGGTGACGGCGTGGTGGACGATGGGCCGGCCCGGAAGCGACGGCCGCACCTCGAGCGCCTGCACCCAGCGATCCTCGGTCAGCCCCGTCTCGACGATCGGCTGGTACCACTGGTCCTGCCCCGCGGCGGCCTGTGTCCACGGCGTCGAGCGGACCACGATGTCGGGCTCGCCGAGCTCGGTGTACTTGTCGGCGAGCCGCCAGATGTCGCCGGCCGGCCAGTCGATGGGCGGCGGCAGGTCGTCGGGGTTCCCCAGCGGGGCGCCGGCGTCCACCCACCGCACGACGGCGTCGATCTCCGCGTCGCTCAGCGAGATGTCGTTGGCGAACTCGCGGACGCCGACCGTCTTGTCGATGTGCCAGGGCGGCATCACCCGGTTGGCCACCTTCTCCCGGATCGAGCGCGCCCAGGGACGCACCTCCTGGTAGGTCACGAGGGACATCGGCGCCATGCTGCCTGTCCGGTGGCAGCCCTGACAGCTACGCTGCAGGATTGGCGCCACGTCGCGCGCGAACGTGACGTCGGCCGGCGCCTGGGCCAGGGCGGGGGCGGCGGCTGCGAACAGCGTGCCGAGGGTCGCGGCGGCGATCTTCCTTCCGGTGGTCATCGGCTGACTCCTCACCTCACGTCGATATCCACGTACGCGTTCGTCCAGCAGCACTGGAAGCCGCCGGCCATGATCGGGCCTTGCGGCCCTGAATCGTCCCACGCCAGCACGCGCAGCACGTAGGTGCCGGGCGCGTCGAACGTGGCGGTCGTCGCCGCCCGGCCGTCCGCCCGCACCGCCGGGCGTGCCTCGCTGATGGTCACTTCGCCGGGCCCCCGGTACTTGCTCCAGACGAGGCCGAGCTGCGGCGGATTGCCCGTGGCTCGCTTCTGGATCCCGTCGTCGCTCGCCCAGACCGCGATCGCGACCGGTTGTCCGGCCTCGGCGTCGAGCACCGCCCGCACGCCGCCCGGGCCCTGCGCCGCGGCGCCGTCCGGGGCGAACCGCAACTCCGGCGGCCGGTTGCCGCTCGTGATCTCGTGCAGGGCGTCGATCTCCCATTCCGAGCGCAGGTGGCCCGGCACGGAGAACGTCTCGCCGCCGGCCGTCACCGACCACGTCAGCGTCCCGTCCCCGAAGTCGGCCGGCACGGTGACCGTGAAGACTCCGGTGTGCCGCCGCGGCAGGAAATGCGTCGGCTGGCCGCGATCCGCGGGGCCCGGCTCGAAGCGGTTGGCGGCGCCGACCGCGATGTCGAGCGCCTGCTCGTAGTTTCGATTGAAGTAGCCGAACGAGAGCGAGAACGTGCCGTCGTGGTTGGGGTACCACCCCTCGAACGACGGGTTCACGCTCTGCCCGACGTCATGCGGAATGGGCGCGTCGCGCGATTGCCCCGCGGCGGGGACGGGCGCGCCGAGCACCGCAGCGCCGACGACGACGATGGCCACCGACTCTCGGAGAGGCACGGTCGATCAGTATACCGGCCGCTCCGTTGTGGAAGCCAGACGTCGCGCCGCGGACTGGCCCGCCGACGCCTGGCGGCTCCGCTCGGCGCCCAGCCCTGCCTGCCCGGAGTCTGCACCGTTCCACGGCGCAAACTCCTGGCTCCGTGGGCGGAGCCTCGCCGGCACGCCGGCGTTCCGCAGCGACTATGATTCGGGAGCGCTCGCCGCGCGCGGCCGTCCGGCTCGCCGGGAGCCGATGCCTCCCGGCCGCCGGCAGAGGGAGGAGTCATGCAGACCGACCACGACGTCTGTCCCGTCGAGCCAGGCACTCCGGCCGGTCCCTCGCGCCGGCGCTTTCTGCAGGCCTTTGCGGTCGGCTCGGCCGGCGCGCTGGCCTCGGCGGGGAGACGAGCCCAGGCGTCGCCGGCGGCGCCCGCGCTGGCCGGTTCCCGGGGCCGGCAGGACCCGCCCGAGGGCGCCGACGCGGAAGCGGCCTACTGGGAGCGGGTGCGGCGCGAGTTCCTCGTCTCGGACGAGCTCGCCTACCTGAACAGCGGCACGCTCGGGCCGATGCCGAAGCCGGTCTACTACGCGGTCGTCGACGCCTACCGCGCGCTGTCCGCCGACCCGGGCCGGGAGAACACGCGGCACAACCAGGCCCAGGGCGGCCTGCGGGAGAAGCTTGCCGCCTTCGTCGGGGCGGGCGCAGACGAGATCGCCCTGACGCGCAACACCACCGAGGGGATGAGCTTCGTCGCCAACGGGCTCGACCTCGCAGCCGGCGACGAGGTGCTGCTGTCGCACCACGAGCACCCGGGCGGCCTCGAGCCGTGGAAGCTGAAGGCGAAGCGGCAGGGCATCGTCGTCCGGGAGCTCCCGTTCCCGATCCCGACCCCCGACCCGGCGGACATCCTGAACCGGTTCGAGGACGCCATCACGCCGCGGACGAAAGTGATCAGCGTCAGCCATGTCACGTTTCCCACCGGCTGCATGCTGCCCGTACGGGAGCTCGCGGCGCTGGCCCGCCCGCGCGGGATCCTCACCGCGGTCGACGGGGCCCACGCGATCGGCATGCTGGCGCTCGACATGCACGACCTCGGCGTCGACTTCTACGCCTCGAGCCCCTACAAGTGGATGGGCGCCCCGGTCGGGACCGGCATGCTCTACCTGCGCCGCGAGTCGCAGGAGCGGGTCTGGCCGACCGTCGTGATGGCGGGCTGGGACGACCCCGAGCGCGGCGCCGCGCGCTACGACCGCCTGAGCCAGCGCGCGGGGCCCCTGCTGGTGGCCCTCGACGCGGCGCTCGACTTCCAGACCGGCATCGGCCGGGAGCGGATCGAGGCTCGGGTGCGCGCGCTGGCGACGGCGCTGCGCGCCCGGCTCGCCGAGATCCCGCAGGCCACCGTGCACACGTCGACACACCCCGTCCTCGGCTGCGGCATAACCGGCTTCGCCCTGGAGGGATTCGACCGCCGCGCGGTGGTCGACACGCTGTGGCGCCGGCACCACGTCTGGGTCCGCCACACCGACCACGACCTGAACACGGTGCGCGTCTCGACGCACCTCTACAACACCGAGGAACAGGTCGACCGCCTGATCGACGGCGTCCGCGACATCCTGGCCAACGGCGCGCTCCCACTGGAGTCTGCGCCGTAGTCGACCGCAGCTACCAGTCGAGCTGCAGCGACAGGCGGAGCATCCGGCCGAGGGCGTAGCGGCTCGGCTGCGCCCAGACGGCCGACGTGTAGTTGGTCGAAGCCTCCGCGTACCAGACGTCGCTGTTCGTCAGGTTGTAGATCTCGAGTTGCGGGCGGAACTCGACGCCGCCCGCGTTGAAGATCCGCTGCAGGCTGAGGTTGACCAGGTTCGTCCGCGGCAGGGTGTGGAACGTGCCGGCCGGAGCGATCGGCACCGTGATCGACGACTGCACCATGTCGGGGACGACCTTCATCCCGGGCCGGCACGCCTGGCCGTTGACGACGGCGCCGCGGCACGTCGGCTGGCGCCCCGTCGGGCCGCCGTCCTCGGTGTAGACCGAGTCGGGCGTGATGATCCAGTTGACCGGCAGCAGCTCGTCCACGCGCTGGATGTCGCCCGTCAGGCGGCCGGTCACGCTGTTCAGGACGAGGCTGACCTGCGCGCCGTAGGGGAGCGGGAAGAAGCCGCCCAGCTTGAAGTCGTGCTTGAAGTCGACGCCGTCGTAGGCGACGGAGGCGCCGCCCGGCAGGCTGATGTTGTGCCGGTTGACGTCCGTGCGGTCGCAGAAGCGGTCGCCGTTGGGGTTGCCCCGGGTGTCGCACTCGGTCGTGATCCGGCGCTGCGTCGTCAGGCTGCTGATGAGCTGCCCGCCGCCCGGAAGGCGCGCGTTCAGGGCGAGCTCGAACCCGTTGTAGACGCTGGCGTGGCCGATCGGGTTGGTGACGACGTTGTCCACCTGCGACAGCAAGTCCGTGCTGGCGATGTCGTACACCGCGAAGACTTCGCCATTGATCGGATTGACGACCTCGACCTCGCGGAACGATCCCGGCGCCTCCCAGTGCCGGTTGTAGAAGAACATCCCCTCATAGCCCTGATCGGTGAAGAGGATGTCCTTGAACGAGCGTCGGTACCAGCCTGCGCTCAGCGAGACGTTGCGGGTGAGCTCCCGCTCGATGCTGAGCGAGGTCTCGATGTTCCATTCCCGCACCAGGGCGGGGTCGATGTCGTCGAGCCGCCGCGTGCCGAAGTCCGCGGGCAGCCGGTTGAAGTCGAGCTCCTCGTCCTGCACGATGCTGTCGCCGTTGGGGTCGGTCCACGGCAGGTTGAAGGTCTGGATGGCCATCGGGTTGACCCGGTTGGGGAGCGCGGTGGTGGTCGGCGTCAGGTACTTGCCGGTGCTGAACTTGATGGCCGTCCGGGCGTCGCCGAATACGTCCCACGCGACCCCGATGCGCGGTGACCACGCCGGGCCCCAGCACGGAACGCAGTCGACCGCCGCGAAGTCGCGCGGCCCGATGAAGCGGCCCGCCGGCATCGACTGCGGCGGCACGGACCCGTTCAGCCAGTCCGCCCGCAGGCCGCCGGTGACGGTCACCCGGTCGATGGTCCAGGCGTCCTGCACGAACCAGCCGGTCTCGTTCACCGAGTTCTTCCGAATCCAGGGCCAGTTGCCCGCCTGGATCTCGTAGGCGGCGCCGTTGCGGATGCGAATGCGCCCGATGTCGCCGTTGTTGAAGCGGTGCTGCTCCTCCGTACCCCAGGCGTGGGAGAAACCGGTCTTGAAGTTGTGCGAGCCGGTGACGTACGAAACGGCGGCCATCACCCGCTCGCCGGGCAGGTTCCAACTGAAGTCCTGGATCGCATCGAACTGGATGTTCTGGTCCAGGTCCTCCTTGCGGACGAACTGCAGCCAGTTGTCCGACCCGCGCTGGAAGACCGTGTTCGGCTGCGGGTCGCTGCAGCAGTCGGCGACGCCGGAGCTCCCGTAGCCCGCCTCGAGCAGCAGCCGGTTGCTGACGGTCGACGTCCACTTGGCCTGGCCCTGCCAGTACGGCGCGTGGTGCCAGCCCTGCCCCTTGTTCTGGTAGTCGCGCGCGGTCTCGGGGTCGGGGCCCCGCTGCCCGGGGATGAGGAGCGCCGACTGGATCCAGTCCGAGTCCGGGCCGGCCCGCCACTGGCCGCGGTACCGGGATTCGTGCGGCAGGTCGATGAACGGGCCGCGCCGCTTGTTGAGCCGGTCGAGCGAGATGCTGAACTTGTGGATCGGGCTCGCCTGGAAGGTGATCCGCGTGACGGTGGAGATGATGTCCTCTTCGTTGAAGAACTGGCCGCCGTCGTCGAAGAGCCAGCCCGGTTCCGGGGTCCAGGCGCCCCAGTAGCGGATCGACTCGTGGAACCAGATCCGATCCTGGAGGATCGGCCCGCCGATGGAACCGGAGTAGTCGAACAGCTTGTTGAAGTCGGCGGCCCGCGTCGTCCCCGCCTGCTGCAGGCGGTCGGAGTAGTTGTCGGCGATCCAGGCGCCCGCGGTGTGGCCGATGTAGCCCTGCCCGCTGAAGATGTTCCCGCCCTCCTTGGGGACGATGTTCATCACGACGCCGCCAGCCTGCATCTCGGCGCTGCCGCCGCCGCCGCCCGCCTGGACCGCCATCTCCTCCGTTGCGAGGTCCTGGTTGTACAAGACGGGCACGCCTTCGAGCGCGATCAGGTCGAGGGCCATGCCGTCCTGCACGACGGTGGTGTGCTTCGCGTTCGCGCCGCGCGCCTCGAGCTGCAGATCGTTGACGTAGCGCGAGCCGCCGACGTCGATGCCCGCCATCGACACGCCGGGGACCATCATCGCCTGCGTCCAGGGGCTGCCGGTGTTGATGACGTTGTCGAGCACCTCGCGCGAGAGCACCTGCACGCGCGACGCCTGCTGCACGTCGACCACCGGCGCCTCGCCGGAGACGGTGACCGTCTCCTCGAGCGCCCCGACCGACATCTGCGCGTCGACCGAGGCCGTGAACTCCGACGGCAGGTCGATGCCCTCCTGCACGACCGTACCGAAGCCGGCCAGCGTGAAGGTGAGGCTGTAGATGCCGGGGCGCAGATTGATGATGCTGTAGCGGCCCTGGCCGTCGGTGACGGCGACGCGGCTGCCTTCGATGAGGGCCGGGCTCGCCGCCTCCACCGTCACTCCGGGCAGGATGCCGCCGGTGTCGTCGCTGACCTGGCCCCCGATCGCACTCTGCGCGGCAGCCGGTGCGGGCAAGAGGGCCGCGGCCGCCAGGAGGAGCAACCCGGGCATCGTCGTGCGAACGCAGGGCATTGTTCGGACCTCCATGTCGAGACGCTCCGGACTCGGAACCCGTGCGGACCGCCGGCGCGACCGGTCCGCGAAAACCCAAGGGCGATCGCGAGGGAGCGGAGAGGATGGGTCGGCGGGCCCCGGGGCAGGACCGAGTCGAGGAGCTGGGCGAGTCGTTCCGAATCGTCGCCGGCCGGTGCCTCCGCGCCGCTTCACGCTTGACACCCCGTTCGAGCGGCTCCGATAATAGCGGATTCCAGCGCGCCTGTCTGGGCGCGTTGGCGCGGTGCCGCTGCACGCCGCAGCGCTGGGAGGCTCAGTGCCGATGAGACCTGGATCGCTGCGAGGGCTGCCCAATCTGGTCGCCACGGCGTTCGCGGGCGCGCTGCTGCTGGCGGGCGCGACGGTGGCCGCCGGCCAATCCGTCGAGCTCGCCGGGGCGCCGCCCCTCGGTGCCGTCGCCGCAGCCGCCGAGGCCGGCGAGTTCCGCACCGTCCTCGACCGCTACTGCACGGCCTGCCACAGCGATCGCCTGCGGACGGCGGGCTTGACGCTGGAATCGCTCGATCTCGCGCATGTCGCCGCCGGCGCCGAGACCTGGGAGAAGGTCATCCGCAAGCTGCGCGCGCGCGAGATGCCGCCGCCGCGGCGCCCGCGACCCGACGATGCGACCTACGCCCGCTTCGTCGACTGGATCGAGGGCGAGCTCGATGTCGCCGCGCTGGCGAATCCCAATCCCGGTGCGGAGACTATCCACCGGCTCAACCGCACGGAGTACACGAACGCGATCCGCGACCTGCTGGCGCTCGAGATCGACGGGCGGGAGCTGCTGCCGGCCGACGACCAGAGCTACGGATTCGACAACATCGCCGACGTCCTGTCGCTGTCGACCTCGCTGCTCGAGCGCTACATGCTCGCCGCCGGCAAGATCGCGCAGGTCGCCGTCGGAAGCCCGTCCATTCGCAAGACGACGGCCAGCTACACCACCTCGCCCGTGCTGCGGCAGCACTACCGGATGAGCGAGCTGCACCCGTTCGGCACGCGCGGCGGCTTCGCAACGCGCCACTACTTCCCGGTGGACGGCGAGTACGAGATTCGAGTGACGCTGGAGCGGACGCACGGCGACGCCATCAAGGGCCTGCAGCGGCGGAACCGGCTTCAGGTGCGGCTCGACCGGCGCCGGGTCGCCGAGTTCGAGATCGGGGCCGACGGGCAGCGGGAGACCTGGAGCGCGGTCTTCGACCTGACGCCGTACGAGCGCGAGGCGGACGAGGATCTGCGCCTGCGGTTGTCGGTCGCGGCCGGGATGCGCGAGATCGCTCTCTCGTTCCCCCGCACCAGCGCCATCGCGGAGGGGGTGCTCGAACCGATCAGCGCCGCGGAGACCTACCACTACGCGGGCGACCGCGACGCGCCGATGGCGGTCTGGATCGTGGAGATCGAAGGCCCGCTCGACGCGGCTGCTCCGGCCGTCACGGCGTCCTCGGACGCCGCCGCTGCCACGCCCAGCCGCGAGCGCATCTTCACTTGCACGCCGGAGGACGCGTCCGCCGAGGCGCAGGCGGCGTGCGCGGCCGACATCCTCGCCACCCTGGCCCGGCGCGCGTTCCGGCGGCCCGTCGAGAGCGACGACGTCGACGCGCTGATGGCGTTCTACGACGCCGGCCGAGTCCGCGGAGGCTTCGAGGGCGGCATCGAGTTCGCGCTGCGCGCCATCCTCGTCGACCCCGAGTTCCTCTTCCGGATCGAGGTCGATCCGCCGGGGACGCCCCCGGGCACGCCGTACCGCATCTCGGACCTCGAGCTCGCGTCGCGGCTGTCGTTCTTCCTCTGGAGCAGCATCCCGGACGACGAGCTGCTGGCGCTGGCAGAGGCGGGCACGCTGCGCGAGCCGGGCGTCCTCGAGGCCGAGGTACGGCGCATGCTGGCGGATCCGAAGTCGGCCGCCCTCGTCGACAACTTCGCCGGGCAGTGGCTCTTCCTGCGCAACATGCGCAGCGTCAAGCCGGACCCGATCGCGTTTCCGGAGTTCGACGGCAACCTCCGGGAGGCGTTCCAGCGGGAGACCGAGCTCTGGTTCGAGAGTCAGGTCCGCGACGACCGCAGCGTGCTCGACGTCCTGACGTCGGACTACACTTTCGTCAACGAGCGCCTCGCCGAGCACTACGGCATCCCCGGCGTACACGGCAATCACTTCCGGCGCGTCCGGCTGCCGGACGACACGCGCCGCGGCATCCTCGGCCAGGGCAGCGTGCTGACCGCCACCTCCTACGCCAACCGGACGTCGCCGGTGAAGCGGGGCGTCTGGGTGCTCGAGAACCTGCTCGGTGCGCCGCCCCCGCCGCCTCCCGCCGACGTGCCGGGCCTCGAGGACTCGGAGTCGGTGGCCGATCCGTCGGATCCGGACAGCCGTCCGCGCTCGGTGCGGGAGCGCATGGAGCGGCATCGCACGGATCCGGTCTGCGCGAGCTGCCACGTCCGGATGGACCCGCTCGGCTTCGCGCTCGAGGGCTTCGACGCGGTGGGCGGGCTCCGCGAGCTCCCGGTGGAGCAGACCTCGGGAACGCTCCCGAGCGGGCGCGAGCTGACCGGACCGGCCAGCGTGCGCGAGATGCTCCTCGCCAACCGCGAGGACTTCGTCGGCACCGTTACCGAGAAGTTGCTGACCTACGCGCTCGGCCGTGGCGTCGAGTACTACGATCACCCGTCGATCCGGCGGATCGTGCACGGCGCCGAGCCCGACGGCTACCGCTGGTCGTCGTTGATTCTCGGCATCGTCGATAGCACGCCGTTCCAGATGAGAAAGGCGCGAGAGCAATGATCATCACGAAGACCCACCTGCCTCGCCGGACGTTTCTGCGCGGTGTCGGCGCCACGCTCGCCCTGCCGCTCCTCGACGGCATGGTGCCGGCCCTGACGCCGCTCCGGGCGTCGGCCGCGGCCCCGGCCAAGCGGCTCGGCATCGTGTACGTGCCGAACGGCATCGTGATGAACCAGTGGACGCCGGACGCGACCGGTAGCGGTTTCGAGATGAAGCCGGTCATGCGGCCGTTCGAACCATTCCGCGACCGGCTGACGGTCCTCAGCGGGCTCGCCAACAAGCACGGCGACGCGCTTCCGGGGGAGGGCGCGGGCGACCACGCCCGCGCGGCCGGGGCGTTCCTGACCGGCGTGCACCCGAAGAAGACGGCAGGCGCCGACATTCGCGCCGGCGTGTCGATGGACCAGATCGCAGCCCGCGCGTTCGCGCGGGAGACGCAGCTCGCATCGCTGGAGCTGTCGCTCGACTCGAAGGAACCGCTCGGCGCGTGCGACCCCGGCTACAGTTGCGTCTACGCCAACACGCTCACTTGGCTGAGCGAGACGACGCCGCTCCCGATGGAGAACAACCCGCGCGTCGTCTTCGAACGGCTCTTCGGCGGCAGCGGGACGACCGACGCGGCCGACCGCCGCGCCCGGATGCACGAGGACGGCACCATCCTCGATGCCGTCGCCGGCAAGCTGGCGCGCCTGCGGGCTCGCCTGGGCGGGCGCGACCGCGCCAAGCTCGACGAGTACACGGAGGCGATCCGGGACGTGGAGCGCCGCATCCACCTCGCAGAGCGGCAGGGTCTGACGGACCTGTCGGTGGCGATGGAGCAGCCGCCGGGCATTCCGGCGACGTTCCGCGAGCACGCGCGGCTGATGTTCGATCTGCAGGTGCTGGCGTACCAGGCCGACCTGACGCGCGTCATCACGTTCATGGTCGCCCACGAGACGAGCAACCGGGCCTACCCCGAGATCGATGTCTCCGACGCGCACCACCCGCTGTCGCACCACGGCGGCGACACCGAGAAGATCGCCAAGCTGATCGACGTCAACATCTTCCATGCGGAACAGTTCGCGTACTACCTCGACCGCCTGGCGCGAACCGAGGACGGCGACGGCTCGCTGCTCGATCAGTCGCTGATCCTCTACGGCGCCGGGATGAGCAACGGCAACAACCACAACCACCACAAGCTGCCGATCGCCGTCGTCGGAGGGGGCGCAGGAACCCTCAAGGGGAACCGGCACTTCAGCTACGACAACGACCCGCCGGTCACGAACCTCTTCATGAGCCTGCTCGCCAAGCTCGGTGTGCGGCAGGACTCGTTCGGGGACAGTACCGGCGAGCTCAAGGAGCTCTCGGACGTCTAGGAGTCTGCGCCGTGCAACGTGCGTATGGAGGACTCCGCGGCACCGCAACTCTCAACGCGCCCGCAGGGGCGCGCAACCGGGGCTGACGACCATGAGCGCATACGGTTCCGTCTTCCTCGCTGCTTCACGCGTCGTCGGGCCGCTCGCGGTCGCGGCCCTGCTGCTCGTGCCGGCCGCGGCGGAGCGGTCGGTGGCAGCGGCTTCTGCGCCTGACGACGACCTCCGGGTCGTCGAGGCAGCAGAGAGGCAGGACTGGGAGACGGTCCGGACGCTGCTGGCCGACGGCGCAGCCCCGGACGTCTCGCAGCCCGATGGCGCGACTGCTCTCCACTGGGCGGCGCACTGGAGCGCTCTGCCGGCGGTGGAGGCGCTGATCGACGCCGGGGCTGCCGTGGACGTCCGGAACGATCTGGGCGTCCCACCGCTCTGGATCGCTCTCGACAACGGCAGCGCCGAGATCGGGCTGCAGCTCATCGAGGCGGGCGCCGACGTGCACGCCCGGCTGCCGAGCGGCGAGACGGTGCTGATGACGGCGGCGCGGAACGGCTTGCGGGTGGTGGTGTCGCGACTCATCGCGGGCGGGGCCGACGCGAGGCTGGCCGAGCACGAGGCCGGCCAGACCGCGCTGATGTGGGCCGCGGCGGGAGGTCACGCCGATGTCGTGCGCCTGCTCGCCGAGTCGGGCGCCAGCGTCCGGACGCGCACCACCCGCCGCTTCACGGCGCTGATGTTCGCGGCGCGGGCCGGCGACGTCGAGTCGGCGCGCCTGCTGCTCGACGCCGGGTCCGACCTCGAGGCGCGGGCCATCGACGGCAGCACGCCGCTCCTGATCGCGAGCCGCAGCACCGACGCCCTCGCCGGCATCGACTGGCGGGTCATCCCGTTCGAGAGCGGCCACGAGGCGACCGCGCGGCTGCTGATCGAGCGCGGGGCGGACGTCGCGGCCTCCGACCGCTTCGGCCGCACGGCGCTGCACGCCGCGGTGGAGACCGGCCGGCCGGGGCTGGGCCGCGGGCCGCCTGGGCCGGGGGGGGGGCGGGGAGGGGGGCTGGCCCGCGCGCTGCTGGACGCGGGGGCGGACGTAGACGCGCAGTTCACCGAGCGCGTGCCCGCCCTCCGCGGCGACTACATCTCGCGGGCGCCGTACAAGGGAGCCACGCCGTTCTGGCTCGCGGCCCAGCAGTCAACCGTCCCCATGATGCGGCTCCTGCTCGCGGCCGGGGCGGACCCGACGCGGCGGAACGCGTTCGGCGCCACGCCGCTCATGGTCGCCTCCGGCGTGGGCGAGAACGACGCCCGGCGCCCGTCGGACCATCGGGTGGAGGAGGCCGTGCGCCTTCTCCTGAGCCTCGGCGCGGATGTCGCCGCCGTCGATCTCGGCGGCCGGACCGCTCTCCACGGGGCCGCCTCGATGTGGGAGGACGGCGTCATCCAGCTCCTCGTCGACTACGGCGCCGACGTCAACGCGGAAGACGGCCGCGGCCGCACCCCGCTCTACGGCGTCGAGTACGGCAGCGCCAACGCCCCGTCCGAGAGCACCGCCGCCCTCCTGCGCCGCCTGGGGGCCACCGAGCCGCTCGTCGAGCAGTAGCTGCTCCCGCGCCCCCCGCCGCGCCGGCGTCCCCCGGGCGCGCTTTTGCGCGACGGGTTCCGAACTCCATCCGCTCGCCCACCGTATCCCATAGGGACGGTGCCGCGGCCAGTGCCGACCGGCACCGGATCGGGACGGCAAGGCGACACACCCGCATGGCTGCCGTGCGGTCGTTCACTCCAGCATGTCGCGGACGAGAGGCACCACGATCGGCAGCGCCCACAGCACCAGGATGGCGATCGCGATCAGGGTGAAGGTATCGAACCTGCGCCGGGGCGGCGGCGGGCGGTTGGCAGCGCGGCGCAGGCCGTCGAGGAGCGAGCGACCGATCCACATCACGACCATGGCGAGGACGATCCACCGCAGCATCGTCTAGTCCTGGGATGTGGACGTCATGCCGGGATCGGGGCAGATGAGCTCGATCTGGTTCCCCTCCGGGTCGTCGAAGAAGAGCGAGCGCGCGGCCATGCCGGGCAGGGACCGGGCGTCGGGGTCGAGCCCGTGCTCCGTCAGGCGCGTCCGCTCCGCCTTGTACCGGTCGGCGGGGATCTCGAACGCCAGATGATTGAAGGTAGACGTGGACGGCTCGTGACCGCGGAACCTCTCTCGCGCGAAGGCGTGCCGCCGGTAGTCGATCAGCGCGAGGATCTGCGGGTGGCCGCGATGCCCGAGCGGCGTGTCCGCCTCTGCGATCGTGAGGAAGGCGATCGTCGGTTCGCCGTCCGGGTCGGGCTCCGGACCGTCCTCGTGGCACCCCTCGTAGAGCAGTGGGAATCCGAGCACGTCTTCATAGAAGCGGCGCATGCGAGGCAGGTCGCGCACGTTGAGCGCGACCTCGGCGACGCCGGTTACGACGCGGGGCCGCGGTGCCGGACCGGTCACACCGCGATTCTAGCCCACCATTCGTCGCCTGATGGCCCTGCCCGGTTGGGCCTTGACAGGGGCGGCCCTCCCGTTGCAACCTGTCTTGTAGGTTACCGACAGGAGAGGAATGGCCGGAGCCAGAGCCGATCTGCTGAAGGGCACGCTCGACCTCCTCGTGCTGCGGACGCTTGCGCCCGGCCCGCTTCACGGCTGGGGCATCGCCCAGCGCATCCGTCGGACCTCGGAGGATGTGCTCCAGGTCAACCAGGGGTCGCTCTATCCGGCTCTTCACCGCCTGGAGCAGCAGGGGCTGCTCCAGGCCGCCTGGGGCAACACCGACAACAACCGGCAGGCGAAGTTCTATGCACTCACGGCGGCAGGCCGGCGCCGGCTCGGCGACGAGACTGCCCACTGGACACGAATGGCGACCGCGATCGGCCGCGTGCTGGAGGCCTTCCCCAGCCCTTGAGGCGTGCGGAGCCCGGTGCGACAGGCATCAGACGGAGGGTACGAGATGGATGACTTGGCCCCCTTGATCCACCTGCAGAACGTCTCGAAGATCTTCTACACGGACGAGGTCGAGACCCACGCGCTCGACCGAATCACGCTGGACATCCGCCCGGGGGAGTACGTCGCCATCTCCGGGCCGTCGGGCTGCGGCAAGTCGACGCTACTCTCGATTCTCGGCCTGCTCGACACGCCGACCGACGGCGACTACACCCTCAACGGCTACCCGGTGGCGCAACTCAGCCAGTCCGATCGGGCGCGGACCCGCAACCGCGAGATCGGCTTCATCTTCCAGAGCTTCAACCTGATCGGCGACCTGACCGTCTACGAGAACGTCGAGCTGCCGCTCACCTACCGCGGCATGCGGCCGGCCGAGCGCCGCGAGCGGGTCGAGCAGGCCCTCGAGAAGGTGGAGATGGCGCACCGCGCCAAGCACCTGCCGAGCCAGCTCTCCGGCGGTCAGCAGCAGCGGGTGGCGGTAGCGCGCGCGGTGGCCGGCCAGCCGTCGATCCTGCTCGCCGACGAGCCGACCGGGAACCTCGACTCGAAGAACGGCGAGGCGGTCATGGCCCTGCTGCGGACGCTGCACGACGAGGGGTCGACCATCTGCATGGTGACCCACGACCCGCGCTACGCCGAGCACGCCCAGCGTGAGATCCACCTCTTCGACGGCAGAGCGGTCGCCTGACTGCGCGTGCGTCGCCAGCCCGGGCGACCGCGCCCCGTCGGCCAGTGCCCGCCGGACCGCACTCGCGATGCGGTCGCGCCCTGTCGCTACGGCAACGCGAGCGCGATCCACTCGCCCGGGTGATCCAGCGAGCCGATCGGCACGACGATGTACTGCCGGCCCTCGTGCAGGTAGGTGATCGGGGAGCCGTTGGTGCCGGCCGGGAACTCCGCCTCCCAGACTACCGCGCCGGTTTCCTTGTCGTAGGCGCGGAGCTTGCGCCCGGCGTCCGGGCCGGCGCCGGGGGGCGTCCGCACCATGATGGGGTCGCCCTCGCTGACGAAGAGCAGCGTTTTCGTCAGCAGCGACATCGACCGGCCGGGCTGGCCGAGGGGCGGCAGCTCGAGGTGGGCGATGGCGGGGTGGTTCCGCGGGCCGTCGCCGTTGGGGACCATCCAGACGTGCTCGCCGGTCTTCATGTCGATGGCCGTGATGCGGCCGTAGGGCGGCCGGGTCAGCGGCAGGCCGCGCGGCCCGTTCGGGAACGCGCGCGTGCCGCGGGTGTAGCGGACGTTCATCCGGTCGGGATTGCCCGGCGTCAGGTCGGCGGCGAAGGCGCCCGTCACCGAGGGGACGTAGAGCATCCCGGTCTCCGGGTCGAAGCCGGCGCCGCCCCATTCGGCGCCGCCGACCGAGCCCGGAAGCTGCAGCGTGCCCCGCGTGTCTTCGGGTCCGTCGCCGCGGACGGAGGGCGGGGTGAATATATCGCCCAGGATGAACGGCTCGGCGATCTCCAGCGCCTCGGCCCGCAGCTCGGGGGTGAAGTCGATCAGATCGTCCTCGGTGATGCCGTGGCGATCGAACGGCGCCGGCTTCGTCGGGAACGGTTGGGTCGGCGAGATCCACTCGCCGGGCGTGTCGGAGCCGGGCACCGCGCGCTCGACGATCGGCCAGATCGGCTCGCCGGTCACCCGGTCGAAGGTGTAGGCCATGGCCTGCTTCGTGAGCTGCACGACGGCCCGCGTGATGCCGGGGCGCCCCTCCACTTCCAGGTCCATCAGGATCGGGGCGACGTTGTTGTCGTAGTCCCACAGGTCGTGGTGGACCATCTGGAAGTGCCAGACCCGCTCGCCGGTCTCGGCGTCGACGCAGACCAGGCTGTTGGCGTAGAGGTTGTTCCCCGGCCGGTGGCCGCCGTACATGTCGTTGGTCGGCGCTCCGGTCGGAAGGTAGACGTAACCCAGCTCGAGGTCGGCGCTGAACATCGTCCAGACGTTGGCCATCCCCGAGTAGGTCCACGAGTCGTCCAGCCACGTCTCCACGCCCGGCTCCCCGGCGCGCGGGATCGGGCTCCACGTCCAGCGCAGCTCGCCGGTTCGCACGTCGAAGGCGCGGACATCGCCCGGGTGCTGCTCCTTCGTGAAGGGATGGTCGGCCATCGCACTACCGAGGATTACCACGTCGCGGACTACGAGGGGCGGGGAGGTCCCCCGGTAGCCGGCCTCCGTGTCGTAGGTCAGGTCGACGCGGCCGCCGCTGCCGAACGTCTCGACCGGCCGGCCGGTGGCGGCGTCGGTGGCGATGAGGTACGGCGGCCGGATCGAGAAGATCCGCCGGTCGTCGCCATCGGCCCAGTAGGCCACGCCGCGGTTGGCGGCCCCGCGCGGCGTCGCCTCGCCGAGGAACGCGGCGTCCTGCACCCAGAGCGTCTCGCCCGTGCCGGGATCGAAGGCCTCGACGAGTCCGATGCCGTTCGACGCGTAGAGGACGCCGTCGACCATGATCGGCGTCGACCGCAACTCGTTCGAGTAGCGCAGCTCCGGCCAGCGGTCCCGCAGCGACGCGTCGACCGACGCCCGCCGCCACGCGATCCGCAGCTCGCCGACGTTCGCGGCGTCGATTTGATCCAGCGCGGCGTAGCGCGTGAAGCCGGCGTCGCCGCCGTGGACGCGCCACTCTCCGCTGACGCCCTGCTGGGCGAGGACCGAGCCGGCCGCGGCCAGCGTCGCCGCGGCGGCGAGGACTCCGGCCCGCCGCGCGTTCCGCCCGAGGTGGTTGCTGCTCTGTGCCATTGGAACATCTCCGGATGCGTCGCCGCTACGCACCGACTTCGCGCCCGCCGACCGAGGAGCGGCGAAGCTACCCCTCCCGGACGCGCCGGACCATGCCGAGAACGGCCGTAGCGATGGTCCAGACGTCGACCTCCCCGGACGCGCCGGACCATGCGACGCTCGGGCGGCCCGCGGGAAGGCTGCGGACCGAGGACGAGGGCGACCGCGTCGGACGTGGGCGGTCGCCTTCAGCCCCGCTCGCCGCTGCTGCCTACTTCAGGGCCGAATACGACGTCGGCTCGAGCATGCGCGCGTCGATCGAGGCGACCAGCCGGCGCTCCTCGTCCTGCTCGACGGCGATGATCAGCTCCTGGAAGTCCTCGTAGGTGCCGAGCTCGCGCCACATTTCGTCGCGCGCCTCGCGCGAGGGGTAGGCCAGCAGGTAGATGAACGTGTTGTCGCTGTCGTCGCCGCTCACGGCGTTCCAGTAGCCGACGTTGGTCATGCCGGCCCGTTCGAACATCCCCGACGTGTGGTCGCGGAAGCGGTCGGCCAGCGCCTCGCGCTGCCGCGGTTGCGTCTTGTAGACGCGCAACTCGTAGACCTGGGACGCTGCCTGCTGCCGCTCCGCGACCGCCCAGCCGGTGCCGAGCAGGCCGAACGTCACTCCCGTGATCGCGAGAATCCGCCACTTCAGCATCGTTTCCCTCCGATTCTGTGCCGCTCGCGTTCGCATGCCCGACGCCGGCGCGTCCGCCAGGCGCGCTGCGCCGGCGGCCCGGAGTCCGGCGTCCGCCCCCCGTATCGGGTCCGGGTCGGGGCGGCCGCTTGGATTCTACTGCGTTGACCGCCGTGGGGCCGTGCCGTCAGGGGGCACACGTCTTGACGGAGGCGTGCGGGGCGTCTACGTTCGCCGGATGCGCACGTGGCGAGGCCTGCCGGGCGGGCTGCGGCCCGGTCCGGTCGACGCCGCAGGGCTGGGGTGTGCCCTGGCCTACGGCGGGCTCGCGTGGCTGGCCCGCCAGCCGGGGGAGCCGCCGCTCGCGTCCTTCCTCGGCATCGCCGCGGGGGCCGCTCTGCTCACCTTCGCCCTGTACGCGTACCACGGGCGCCGGGCGGCCGGGGCCCTACCGGTGGGGCGGCTCCTCGGCTGGGCCGTCGTCTTCCGCCTCTGCGGCCTCGTCGGCGGGCCGATATACGAGGACGACTTCTATCGTTACCTCTGGGACGGGTATCGCTTCGCGCAGACCGGCACGCCGTACGGGGTGGCGCCGGAGGCGTTCTTCACCGATCCCACCGTCCCCGCCGTGTTCCAGCGCATCCTGGATCAGGTCAACTACCCGGAGCTGCCCACCATCTACGGGCCGCTGACCGAGCTCCTTTTCGTGGCCGCATACGCGCTGCGCCCGGGAAGCGTGGCGGCGCTGCAGGCGTTGCTCATCGTCGTCGACCTCCTGGCCATCGGATTGCTGCTGCGCCTGGCGCCGGCGCGCGCGGTCCTCCTCTACGCGTGGTGCCCGCTCGTGGTCAAGGAGATCGCCTTCACCGCGCATCCCGATGTCGCCGCGGTCAGCCTGCTGCTGGCGGCGGTCGTGCTGGCCGGCCGAGCCCGCCTGCGGGCGGCGGCCGTCTGTCTGGCGCTCGCGGTCGGCGCCAAGGTGCTGGCGCTGCTCCTGGTGCCGTTCGTTCTCGCGCGTGCCCGCCTCGTCCACTGGGGGCTGTTCGCGGCCGTGCTGGTGTCGCTGTACCTGCCATTCGTCTGGCAGGGCGGCACGGACCTCGCGACCCTGGTGGTCTTCGCGCGGGAGTGGGAGTTCAACGCTGCCCTCTTCGGCCTGCTGACGCCCTGGATGCCCGCCGGCCTCGCCCGCGCGGCTTGCGGGCTGGCGCTCGCTGCGGGCCTCGCCTGGTACTATGTGCGCTACCGGCAGGGTGCCGCCACCGTTCCCCGCGGAGACTGGATATACGGCGCCCTGCTCGCGCTGTGGCCGGTCGTCAATCCCTGGTACCTGCTCTGGCTGCTGCCTTTCGCGGCCATTCGGCCGAGCGCGTGGGCGTGGACGGCGTCGGTGGCGGTACTGCTCGCCTATGTGACCGGAATCAACCTCGACGATTTGCAGATGGACCCCTTCGGACATCCGGCGTGGGTGCGGCCGGTCGAGTACGGCCTGATCGGGCTGGCGATGACGTGGGACGTCCGGAGGTCCGCACGCGGAGGCTCGGCAGTCGGCGCGCCGGAGGGCGCGTAAGGCCTCCCGCCGTGTACGCCGGAATGACGGTCGGCGTGGTCGTGCCGGCGCGGGACGAGGAGCGGAACGTCGGTCCGGTCGTGGCCGGGCTGCTCGCGCTGCGCGACGACCGGGGCGCGCAGGTAATTGACGACTTCGTCGTCTGCGACAACGGGTCGACCGACGCCACCGCGGCTCGCGCGCGCGAGGCGGGGGCGCGGGTGGTGCGCGAGGACGTGCCCGGCTACGGCATCGCGTGCCTGACCGGCCTCGCAGCGCTACGGTCGGTCGACGTCGTGCTGTTCACGGACGGCGACGGCTCGTTCGAGGCGCAGCAGGGACTCCGGCTGCTCGCGGCGGTCGCCGGCGGAGCCGACCTGGCCATCGGGTCTCGCGTGCTCGGCCGCAGGGAGCCCGGCGCCCTGTCGGCGCCGCAGATCGCAGGCAACCGGGTGGCCGGCTTGCTGATCCGGCTGCTGTGGGGAGCGGCGGTGACCGACCTCGGTCCCTACCGCGCCATCCGCGCCGACGCGCTGCGCCGCCTCGAGATGGAGGACCGCACCTACGGCTGGACCGTCGAGATGCAGATCAAGGCAATCCAACAGCACCTGCGGGTGGCCGAGGTGCCGGTGGACGCCCTGCGGCGGCGCTTCGGTCGGTCGAAGGTGGGAGGCACCGTGCGTGGCGTCTTCGGTGCCAGCGCCGGCATTCTGTCGATGATCGCCCGGCTACGATGGCGGCAGGTGCGCGGCGGGCGCTCGGGGCGGCCCGGGCCGGGCCCTGCCGAACCCTGACCGGAGTGCCGGGCGGCTGCGGACCGCGACCCTCTCCGAACAGCGTTGCTTCTTCCGATGCCGCCTCTGGCGGGGAAGCCACCGTTCGTGCTGCGCGTCAAGGCGCCGCCGGCGCGTTCAGGCTCCAGTCGTACTCGTGGTCCAGCGACCCTTCGAAGTCCTGGAGCATCTCCGCCAGCTCACCCTCCGCGTACTTGCGCAGGTGCTCCAGCACGCCGGCCTCCGAGTTCCCGAAGTCCTCGGGAAACCAGAAGTAGATGCTGGAGACGACGCCGAACGCTTCGTCGAGCAGCTCGGCCCCCCGCGGGTGATTGATGTACTCGCGCGCCCCCTGCTCCAGCAGCCGCTCCAGGTTCTCGGCCGTGTAGACCTCCGGTTGGAGGTTGGGGCAGCCCATGCTGGCGCAGTTCACGGCGTAGTGGATGCGGGGATCCCGCCAGATGGGCCGCAGGATGTCGTGCTCGATGTTGTCGAGCGTCAGAGGCTGACCGGCTGCGCTGGTGTGGATGTCGCCCCACGGCCCCGTCCAGGGGATCACGCCCTCGTGGATGTTCTTGATCGAATCGATGGGGTACTCCCCCAGGACCACCTTCACCGTCACGGCGTTGTACAGGTTGATCCAGTACGCCATCTGCTCGTCCTTCGCGTGGCGGCGCGGGTCGAGCCCTTCCAGGTAGTCGATGTAGCTGTCGAGGCGCTCCTGGTCGGCGGGGTTCGCCTGCAGCTTCGGGTAGTCGACGAGGTTGACCCCGGACGGATCGCCGGTGATCAGGTAGGCGTCGAGCAGCGACTGCCACTCGCTGTGGTCGACCTGCTCGGTGTTGGCCGGGTTGTGGTCGGCCCAGGATACGTCGGCGGAAGGCGTCGCGCAGGACACCGCGCCCAGCGCGAGGAGAGCCGCCAGCCCCCAGCGGCCGAGCCGTTCCGTGACGTGGGTGCGCCCTCCGCCGGGGTGGGTCGCGAATGTCATCATTGTCCTCTCGTTGCGCCGCTGCCGTCCGGGAACGGCGCCGGACCGGCTCGGGGGGGCCGTCCCGCCGCGAGCCGGCCGCCCTCACCGAAGGCCGCCGTCAGAAGCTGCCGCCGAAACCCTAGCTGAGGCCGACGCCGAAGGAGGGCGAGGTGGGGGGGGTGGGGGCGGGCCCGGCCCGCCGCGAGCCGGCCGCCCTCACCGAAGGCCGCCGTCAGAAGCTGCCGCCGAAACCGTAGCTGAGGCCGACGCCGAAGATGCGCGAGTTGGCGGTGTTGCGGCCGGCCACGACCTGCCCGAAGAACGCGTTCACGCTGACGTCGTCGGTGACGTTGGCAATCACCCGTCCGCCCACGATGTGGCCGTCCTCCTCGAGCCCCGGGAACCGGCTCGGCGAGAACCCCTCGCCCCCGATGTCGATGCCCGACAGCGCGTTGACCAGCCGGTAGTCGACGCCGATCGTAACGCGGCTCCCGGCCGGAATGAAGAGTCCGAGGTTGAAGAACATGTCCTCGGGGATGTCGACCGTTTCCCCGGCCGCCATGCCCGCGCCGACGGCCATCGGATTGACCTCGGTGCTCGTGCGGTTGCGGTAGCCGACCTCCGCCGAGACCCCGGCCGCGTCCCAGAACTTCCCGATGATGAGCGACGTCTCGACCCCGTGGCCGCCGTCGCCGAGCGAGTTGATGTAGCCGGTGTCGTAGCCGCCGGCGATGATTGCCCCGACCCGCACGGCGACGCTCGGTGCGTCGTTGACGAGCTCGTCCACGATTCGCCACGTCACGGCGATGTTGGAATCGAACAGGCCGCTGTAGCTCTCCTGCCCGCCGGCCGGGCCGACGGCTCCCGCCACGAAGCTCCGCGCCCAGGCGGACTGCACGTCCAGCGCCACTGCGTCGTTGATGGCGTAGTTGACGCCGAACCACACCGTGTTCTGTCCCAGGTTGGCGCCGGTCGCCTCTAGCGGCCCCTTGACCTTGGTGGTCTGGCGGAAGAACTCGAGGGCGTTCTGGTTGACGTACGAGATGTTGACGCTGCCGGTCCCCGGCTCGGCTATCCATGGCGAGCCCTGTGCCAGGGCCGGTTGGGCCGACAGGGTTGCCGCGAGAGCCGAGCAGGCGAGGACGGTCAGCGAGCTGCGAACATGTGACATCTACCTGTATCTCCTGGTACCTGTATCTCCCTGGTACCCGCGTTGCCTGGTACCCGCATCTTCTCCTGGCCGCGGCCGGTGCCGTTCAGGCGGTCGCGCCGGCTACAGCTTGAACCTGCGGGTGAGGAAGTAGTGGACGACCTCCATGCGCACGTTGCAGTCGTCCACACCGGGGCCACAGAGCGCCTGGACAGCCTGGTCGTCCGGCGACCCGGTCTCGTTGCCGTCGTAGGCCGCTTCGAGGCTGGCCGTCAGGCTGCGGGCGCGGTCGGCGTCGAGCTCGTTCCGCTGCAGCGGGCAGTCGCCGCAGGCCAGCGCGTCGAAGGTCAGCTTCTTGCCCTGCGAGTACGCCGCGCGCGGGCTGATCTTGCCCGGGCCGGGCCCGATCGAGCCCGAGGCCGAGACGGACGTCCAGGCGAATCCGACGGCGGCTGCGAACAGCGCGCCGAGGCAGACTGAGCGAATCATCTTGGGGTTCCTCCTGTTCGGATCGATCGGTGCCACGCCCCGCCAGCGGGCGCGAACCTGCAACCGCTCGAGCTGAGCTTCACAAATGGCGCGAGCCTCACATGCTCCTCAGAATTGTAGATCGGTGGCCACAGCAAGTAACCCAGTCTCGGTAGGCAATAGTCCGTGCCTCTAGACAAAGTACGTCGCCGCCCGGCTCGTCCGCTTCTACAAGTTTGCGAACGACATGCCGCCATGCCATCATGATGCGGCATGAGACGCACCCAGATCCAGCTCGACGACGCCACGCACGAGGCCCTGCGGCGGCGGGCCTTCGAGGAGGGCCGGTCCATGTCATCCGTGGTTCGGGAGACGCTCGCCGAGGCGTTCGGGGTACAGGGTGCGGGCCCGCCTCGCAGGATCGAGGACTTCGCGTTCGTCGGCATGGGGTCCGACCCGGCCCCGCCACGGGGCACGCCCGTCTCCGAGGACCACGACCGGTGGTACGCCGAGGCGGTCGCGAATCGCTGGGTGGGAGCCGCCGGATCGGCCGGGTCGGACGGGCCGGACGAAACGTGATCTTCGTCGATACCTCGGCGATCTACGCCCTCGCGAGCGACCGCGATTCCCGACACCATGAGGCCCGGCGTTCGTTCGCTGCGTTGCTGCGAGCGGAACGTCCGCTCGTGACGCACAGCTACGTGCTGTCCGAGTCGATGGCCTTGCTGCAGCACCGTCTGGGTCGCCGCGTGGCGCAGACGTTCGCCGTCGAGGCGCGGGAGTTCGAGGTGGAATGGGTGGACGAGCCCCTGCATCGTGCGGCGGTCGAAGCCCTCCACTCGGCCCCTGCCGGCCTCAGTCTGGTCGACCAGGTGAGCTTCCTCGTGATGCGTCGGCGCGGTCTCGACGAGGCCTTCGCGTTCGACGAGGACTTCTTGCGGGCGGGTTTCAGCCTCTACGTGTCGTGACGGCCCTCCGCCGGTGCATCTCCGCCGACGGCGCGTTCCAGCGACCGGCGGATGGGAGCAGGCGGGGGCGCGATTGCGCGGGTACGCACGACCGCCCGCCCGGGAAGCACGCCGGGCGGGCGGGAGCCGTCAACGGGAACACACGCTCGGGTGTCAGTACGCCAGCGGGTCGGGCCGAATCTGGAACTTGACCAGGTTGCCGGGCTCCTCCGGGCCGCCCTCGACGTGCCAGGCGGCGTCGGCACCGTAGGTGGCGTAGACACCGCGGCCCTTCCAGCCGGCGTCCGGGTCGTCGATGCGGCCGTCGAGGCCGCGGCTGTGGAAGCCCTGCGGGTAGGGGACGCGCAGGATCGTCCACTCGCCCGACTCCGGGTCGAGGGCCAGCAACGAGTCCGAGCTCGACCCGTTCGCGATCGGGACGTTCTCGCCGAGGCCGAGCGTGTTGAACTGGTCCACCCAGTTGTAGTAGTGGAAGTCGGTCCCGACATCCGTGTTCCGGAAGTTGGGGCCGGGCACCTTGTAGAACGACCAGCCGTCGTCGCACTGCCGCCCGTCGCGCACCTCCGGCCCGCCGAACACGGTGCATTCGCTGCGGTCGAAGCTGGCGAAGTGGCTGCTGCCGGCCAGCGCCGTCCAGAGCACGCCGTTGCGGTCGACGTCGAGTCCGCGGGTGCGGTAGCCCTTCTCCACCGGCACCGTGTAGAGCTCGCTGATGCAGGTCTCGGGCGGGTTGTCGCCGCGGTCGAGGCGCAGCATCCGGCCGGGGAAGTCGTCCGAGACGATCCAGACGGCATCGTCGCGCGGGTTGGCGATGATGCCGTACGCGCCGACCACGACCCGCGTGTCGAGGGCCGGGTCGAACGGCGGCTCCTCGCGGCTGCCGCGCGGCGCCGGCTCGTTCCCCCGCCCGGGGGTGGACCCCGCCCCGGTTGGTTCGGTGGACGGCCGGGCCCGGCCCCGTCTCGTCCCAGGGCTTGTTGATGCCCCCGTGGCCGTTGGTGTCGATGACGGTCGGGCACCAGCCCTGGGCGAGCTGCTCGTCGCCGGTCTCGTCGTAGACCTTCGTGTCGAGCCAGCCGATGGCGGCGCCGCCGCCGCTGAAGTAGAGGGTGTCGTTGGCGTCCTCGGCGAACTGCAGGTGGTGCGTGCCGTAGCAGGTGTCGATGAGGACGAAGTCCTCCGCCTGCGGGTCGTAGTAGCCGGTGTGGCGCCCTGCACGTTCGATCGGGAAGTACTGCGCGTAGCGGTTGTCGGACCCTTCGCGGCACCAGTCCGGGTTGTCCGGATGCCGGATGCGCGTCGTGAGCCAGACGCGGCCGACGGCGTCGATCATCGGGTTGTGCGGGTTGGCGGGGTCGTTCCAGACGGCCTCGGCCCCGAAGTCGCGCCACGGCTTGAAGCCCTCCGTCGTGAACATGGACGGAACCTTCGGGTCGTCGTCCCGCAGCGGGATCTTGATCATCTCCGAGCGGTGCTCGGTGGTGTCGGTCACCAGCAGGAAGTCGTTCCCGATGTCGACGCCGTAGAGCGGACCGTTGGCGTTGACGCGCGGGTTGCGCTTGTCGGTCGCGATCTCGTCGTGGACGAAGGCGACGTTGTTGCCCCAGTTCCACATCGTGATGACGACGTTGCGCTCGATGCCCTGCGGCCGCGGCGGCGCCGGCGGGGCCTCGCCGGCGGCGATCCGGTCGGACCAGTCGACCAGCATGTCGAGGCCGGCCTCGCGGCCGAAGCGCGTGACGAAGCTGTTCATCAGCGAGCCGCGCTGGCCGCGCTGCACCCGGTCGTCCCAGGCGGAGCGGGCCGAGTCGAAGTCGTCGAGGTCGGGGATCTCGCGGGTCCGCTGGCTGCCCACCTGGTGGCACCGCTGGCAGCCCTTCAGGTTGTTGATCCACTCGCTCTGGCTGCCCATCAGCGGGTTGATGCCGTTGCCCTCGGGGCCCGTGCCCGGAAACTCGTGCGCCGCGGGCAGCTCGATGAGCGACAGCCAGTAGGTGGACGGGTAGACCCGGGCCGCTTCCTGCGGGGTCGCCGCGACCACGGCGGTCAGGTCGAGCTCCCGGTCCGGCCGCCCGGCGACCGGCTCGGAGTCGACCAGCCCGTAGCCGCGCACCCAGACGTCGTAGGTGGCATCCGGCAGCTCCGGCAGCACGTACTGTCCGTGGTCGTCGGTGACGACGATCTTGCGGAACACCGTCTCGAGGTCGTCGGTCTCGGCGATCACCCAGACGCCGCCCTCCGGCCCGTCGGTGCTCGTGACGGTGCCGCGGATCACGCCGTCGTTGTCGGCCGCCCGAGCGGTGGAGCCCGCCAGCGAGAAGACCAATGCCGCGCCCACGAGGGCCGCGACCAGGATCGCCAGCCGTCCCCGGTTCGTCTTCATCCTCATCCTCGTCTTCATCGGTTCACCGTCTCTCCGCTTCATCGGTTCACCGTCTCTCCACCCAGTTCGCGCAGCAGTGCCGCGGTGGCCGGCCACGCCTTCTCGGTGTTGGCCACGAAGACGCCCTCCGCGATCATGAGCGGCGTCCAGCCGACCGCGTTGCGCGCGTTGACGTCCGCACCTTGCTCTATGAGGAACTGCACGATGGTGTTCGAGCCCATCATCGCGGCGCCGTGGAGCGCAGTCGAGCCGCCCCAGCGCATGTCGCCCCGGTCGCGCTGCGGATCGAGATCGAGCAGGTTGTACGGGTGGCGCAGCAGCAGCTCCACGCCGTCGCCCGCGAGCACGGTGTCGCCGAAGTCGGCCACTGCGTGGAGATCGTTCCCGAGGTCGAGGGTCAGCTTCACGGCCTCGAGCCGGGTCTCCTCGGGCGTGCCGTTCAGCGGCCCCGGGCTCTCGCCGTCCCAGAAGCCGAGGCCCGCCGCCGCCATCAGCGGCGTGACGCCCTGATCGGTCGGCCGCCGCGGATCGGCGCCGTGCGCGACGAGCAGCCGCATGAGCTCGATATCGGCGTGCTTGGCGGCGAGGTAGAACGGCGTCGCCCCGACGAAGCTGATGAAGTTCCGTCCCACGGAGATGTTGGGCGGCGGCTTGACGATGCCGAGATCGACCTCGAACGGGATCTCCCGCCAGTCGATGCGGGCATTCGGGTCCGCCCCGCGAGCGAGGATCTCTCGCGCCAGCGCCAGGCTGTCGAGCGCGCCGGTGGGGAGCGGCGGGCGCCCGGACCCGGGGCGGCGAACCCATGCCAGGGCATGCAGCGCCGAGCCGCGGGCGTCGGGGATGTTCGCGTCGGCGCCGCGCTCGAGCAGGAGCGCGCCGATCTCGAAATGCGCGTTGATGATCGCCAGGGCGAGGGGAGACGTATGGCCGCTCGCGGCCGGCGTGTAGGCGCCGGTGCTGGCCGTGGTGTTGTCGATGCCGGCGTCGACGTCGGCGCCGCCCGCCAGCAGGGCATCGACGGCCTCGATATGTCCTTCGCGCACGGCGAACAGCAGCGGGGTCAACCCGCCGGCCGAGCGCGCCCCGACGTCGGCGCCCGCGGACAGCAGCCGCCGCACAGCGGCGACGTTGCCCTCGGCCGCCGCCCACATCAGCGCCGTCTGCCCGCGCCACTGCTCGGTCGCGTCGACCTCCGCGCCGGCGGCGAGCAACGGGTCGAGGACCTCGACCCGGCCCGTCCGGGCGGCCAGCATCAGAGCGGTCTCGCCCTCACGGGTGGCGGCGTCCGGGTCGACTCCGGCATCGAGCAACGCCAGGACGCTGCCCGCATCTCCGTTCTCGGCCGCGAGCGCCAGCGGGGTCACGCCGTAGCGGTTGGCCGCGTCCGGGTCGGCGCCGGCGGCGAGCAGCATCTCGACGGCTCCCGCGTGCCCGGCTCGCGCCGCCCAGTGCAGGGCGGGGGGGCCGTCCGGGGGCGCCGGCCGCGCCGCCCCGGCGGCGGCCGCGCCCGCAAGGGCAGTCGCGGCCACCGTCACGAAGACGGCAGCGGCGGCCATGGCCGTCGACCTCGGCGATCGAAGCCCGGCCTTGACAAGCGAATTCCCATCCATCGCAAGAGTCTCCTCGCGGGTTCATCCGAACCCGGGACGACCGTCCGCGCATCGTACCGCATGGTGTTCCGGTTGGGTAGGGGATGCGCAACGGCGGATCCCGGCAACATCGCGCCGCCGACGGCGCAGCACATCGCGGTGACGCGCCCGGGGAGACGCGCTTTCGCGCGCGCCTTCCGGCAGTGTGCCGTGGGCCCGGCGATTCGCGGGAGGGGCACCCATAGTGGACAACACCGGGGCGTGAGGGGCACCCATTGTGGACAACACCGGGGCGTGAGGGGCACCCATCGTTGACAACACCGGGCGAGAAGCGTAGAAATGCAGGATCGCCTATGGTTGGAGTCGTACGTCTGGAGCCTGCAAGGGGTGCGGGGTGGGTCCGTCGGCTCACGGGGCCGGGCACGGATGAACGGGCGGCTGCACGTGGCCTTGGGTGGACGCTTGTGCACGGAGGGTGGACGCGCATGCTCGAGCCACGGCGGAGCGAGGTGGATCCGATGACGACGCGTCGCGGGAGACCGGAGGCGTTCGGGACGCTGGCCGGCATCACCCTCTTGGTCCTTGCGGCCGGCGCCGCGGCGCCGGGCTCCGCGTCGGCGGCTGCCCCCCGGGAGGCGGGCGCGCCGGCCACCGCTGACACCGTCGAAGCGACCCTCGACCGGTATTGCGCGGCGTGCCACAACGCGCGCGTCGTCGAGGGCCGGGACGCCGCGCCGTCGATGCTCGTCTCGCAACTACGCGAGATTGGCCTCGCGTTCGACACGCTCGACCTCGCGGATCTCGGTGACCACACCGACGTCTGGGAGCGGGTCGTCCGGAAGCTCGAGTCCCGGACGATGCCGCCTGTCGGGCGCCCCCGTCCGGACGAAACAACCTACGAGTCGGTCCGGGCCTGGCTGGAGACCGAGCTCGATCGTGCTGCGGCTGCCGCCCCGAACCCCGGACGCCGGCCCGCGCTGCACCGCCTGAGCCGCACCGAGTACCGCAACGCGGTCCGCGACCTGCTGGCGCTCGACGATCTGCCCAAGGAATTCGACGTCTCCACGCTGCTTCCGGCGGACAACGCCACGAGCGGCTTCGACAACCTGGCGGAGCTGCTCTTCGTCTCCCCGGCGACGCTGGAGCGCTACCTGGCCGCGGCGCGCAAGATCAGCCGCCTCGCCGTCGGCGACACGACGCTGCCGCCGATCGTCGATCGGTACCAGCTCGACCGCGACCTCATCCAGGACAATCACCTCGACGGGCTGCCGCTCGGCACCCGCGGCGGCGCCGTCATCCGCAGCCACCTGCCGGCGGACGGCGAGTACATCGTGACGGTCGAGTTCGCGCAGGCGGCGCGCGCCGAGCACGAGGTGGAGGTGAGCGTCGACGGCGACCGCGTCGCGCTCTTCACCATCGGGGGCCGGCCGCTCCTGCGCGGCGCGAGCGGGGTCTTCGCGTTCGAGGCGGAGCCGCCCGTCGACGTCCGCGTGCCGCTCGGCGCGGGGCCGCGGGAGATTGCGGTCGCCTTCCTCCGCAAGACCGGGGCGGAGCACGAGGGACTGGTCCGCGCGTCGCGCCGCGGGCAGCGCCGCGAGCCGGCCATCGCGACGGTTGCCCTGAGCGGCCCCTACGGCGTCGACGGCGGCGGCGAGCCGCCGAGCCGCCGCCGCATCTTCCCCTGCGCGCCGGCCCCCGGCGGGCCGCCCGCCGCGGGCCCCCCCCGGACCCGCCGCCGCATCTTCACCTGCGCGCCGAGCCCCGGGGCGGATGCCGCGCCGTGCGCACGGGAGATTCTCTCGACGCTCGCCCGACGCGCCTACCGTCGGCCCGTCAGCGACGCGGACCTCGACGTCCTCCTGCCCTTCTATGAGGACGGCGCGGCGCAGGGCGGCTTCGAGCGCGGCATTCAGCACGCCCTCGAGCGGATGCTGGTCAGCCCCGAGTTCCTGTTCCGGATCGAGCGGGACCCGGAGGACGGGGCGCCCGGCGCGCCGTACCGCGTCGGCGACCTGGAGCTGGCCTCGCGCCTGTCCTTCTTCCTCTGGAGCAGCGTTCCGGACGACGAGCTGCTCGACCGGGCCGCCGCCGGCGAGCTCCGCGACCCGGCCGTGCTCGAGGCAGAGGTGCGGCGCATGCTGGCCGACGAGCGGTCGCGCGCCCTCGTCGACAACTTCGCCGAGCAGTGGCTCTACCTGCGGGACGTGGAAGCGAAGGAGCCCGATCCCGGGTTCTACCCCGGCTTCGACGAGAACCTGCGGCAGGCGTTCGTGCGCGAGACGGCGCTGTTCATCGACAGCGTGCTCCGCGACGATCGCAGCGTGAGCGAGTTGCTGACGGCCGACTACACGTTCCTGAACGAGCGCCTCGCGAAGCACTACGGCATTCCCCACGTCTACGGCAGCCACTTCCGGCGCGTCTCGCTCGCCGGCACGGAGCGTCGCGGGCTGCTGGGCCAGGGGGGCATCCTCACGCTGACGTCGTACGCGACGCGCACGTCGCCGGTGCTGCGCGGCAAGTGGATCCTGGAGAACCTGCTGGCCTCGCCGCCGCCACCGCCACCGCCGGACATCCCGGCCCTGGCGGAGACGACGGACGACGGGGCGGCGCTCTCGATGCGCGCCGCCATGGAGCGGCACCGCGCCAACCCGGCCTGCGCGAGCTGTCACGCGCAGATGGATCCGCTGGGCTTCGCCCTCGAGAACTTCGACGCCGTCGGCCGCTGGCGGGCACGCGGCGAGTCGAACGAGCCGATCGACGCCAGCGGCGTCCTGCCCGACGGAACCGCGTTCGAGGGGCCGACCGGCATGCGACACGCGCTGCTGCGGAACCGGGAGCGGTTCGTCGCGACCGTCGCCGAGAAGCTGCTGACCTACGCGCTGGGCCGAAACCTGGAGTCGTACGACATGCCCGCCGTGCGCGCCATCGTGCGCGGCGCGGGGGCGGACGACCACCGTTTCTCGTCGCTCGTGCTCGGCATCGTGCAGAGCACCCCGTTCCAGATGAGGATGCCCCGATCATGACCATCTTCCAGAAGTCGCTCCCCCGGCGGACGTTCCTGCGGGGTGTCGGCGCCACGCTGGCCCTGCCGCTGCTCGATGCGATGGTGCCGGCCGCTTCCTCGCTCGCGCGCGCGGCCGCCGCACCGACCCGCCGGCTCGGGTTCGTCTACGTGCCGAACGGGGTCATCCAGGAGCAGTGGGTGCCCGCGGCGACCGGCCGGGGCTTCCCGCTCTCGCCGATCCTGAGCCCGCTGGCGCCGTTCCGCGAGCAGCTCCTCGTGCTGAGCGGTCTGGCCCACCGGCAGGCCGACTCGTTCGGCGACGGCAACGGCGACCACCCGCGCGCGACGGCGGTGTGGCTCAGCGGCGTCCACGCCTGGGAGCGCCGCGGCCGGCAGGGGCCGACCGACATCAAGCTGGGCGTCACCGCCGACCAGATCGCGGCCCGCGAGCTGGGCCGGGAAACGCCGCTCCCGTCGCTCGAGCTCGCCCTGGAGCAGCCGACCGCCATCGCCTGCGACACCGGCGACTGCTTCTACTCGAACACCATCTCGTGGCGGACCGAGACGACCCCGCTCGACATGGAAGCGCACCCGCGCGTCGTCTTCGAGCGGCTGTTCGGGGAGGGCGGCAGCGCCGCCGACCGGCTCGCCGTCGCCCGGCAGACCGGCAGCATTCTCGACTCGGTGACCGCGGAGGTGGCCCGGCTGGGCGGAACGCTCGGCCCGAGCGATCGCAACAAGCTGGACGAGTACCTCGACGCCGTGCGCGACGTCGAGCAGCGCATCCAGCGGACGGAGACGCGCGGTCCGGACTCGTTCGTCGATCTGCCGGAGCGGCCGGTCGACATCCCGGAGGACTTCGAGGACCACGCCAAGCTGATGTTCGACCTGCAGACGCTCGCGTTCCAGGCCGACGTCACGCGGGTCTTCACGCTGATGATGGCGCGCGAGGCGAGCCCGCGGCCCTATCCGCAGATCGGCGTCCCCGACCAGCACCACACGGTGTCGCACCACCGGAACGACCCGGAGTACATCGCCAAGAAGGCGAAGATCGACACCTACCACATCCAGTTGCTCGGTGACCTCCTGCGCCGGCTGCAGGAGACGCCGGACGGCGACGGAACGCTGCTCGACAACTCGATGATCGTTTACGGCGGCGGCATCGGGAACGGCAACCTCCACGAGCACACGAACCTTCCGTGCCTCGTGGCGGGGGGCGGCGGCGGGCGCCTCAAGGGCGGTCGCCACCGCGCCTACCCGGAGGACACGCCGTATGCGAACCTGCTGCTGACCGTGCTCGACAAGGCCGGCGTTCCGGCCGACACGCTCGGCGACAGCACCGGGTTGCTCAACACGGCGCCGCTCAGTCTGTAAGGAGTCTGCGCCGCAGAACGTCGCCGTAGAACGTACACCGCAGGAGGTTCGCGCCAGCGTAGATGCAGCAACGCGCCCGGCAGGGTGCGCAGCACGCGGACTCGCCGGGGGGTGGGCGCCCGTCAGGGCGCTCGGGCCCGGCTGGCCGCACTTCGTCGTCGGCGTCCACACGACACCACCAGTCCGGAAGGCAGGCAACAGCGAATCATGGCGAGCACAGTACGCGTCCGTACCCCCCACCTCCTCTACATCCTTCCGTGTCTCGCCCTGCTGGCCGCCGGCTGCCGCGGCGACACGCCCACGTCGCCCACCGACGACCCGACGCTCTCCGGCACCTGGGCCGGCGCGTTCGTCGGCGCCCTGGTCTCGGGTGACGGCCAGGCGACGCTGACGCAGGACGGCACGACGGTGACCGGCGACTGGTCGGCCCCGATGCCGGCGAACCTCGGGGCGCCGTCCGCAGTGCCCCTCACCGGTCCGGTTTCGGGTGAGGCGTCGGGCACCACGGCGGAGCTCACGTTCAGTTTCGCCGAGGTGTTCCATCCCTACTTCGGCAACCCGAACTGCGGCCTCGCCGTGTCCGTGACGTCGTTCGACGCAATGATGTTGATGGCCAACTGGACGACGAACGAGTCTTGCCAGGCCCCGGTCGTCGATTCGGGGACGCTGACGTTCACGCGGCAGTAGCGGCGCGGCGCGGCGCGGCGCGGGGGGGGGGCGCAGGCGCCTGCGTCTCAGTCGTTGGCACCCAGCTCGCGGAGCCGTGCCGCGAGCTCCGGCTGGGTGGCCCGCAGGCCGTTCGTGCCCGGGATCGGGAGACTCGACTCGGCCAGGGTCAGCGGAGTCTGGCCGCGGGTGTTCATCGCGTCGAGATCGGCGCCGTGGGCCGCGAGCAGCTCGACGACCGATGCGAAGCCGGTCCGCACGGCGTCGTGCAGCGCGGTGTTGCCGCGGTTGTCGGCCTGGTTGACGTCGACGCCGAGGTCGAGGACGACGCGCGCCAGCGCGAGAGTCAACCGCTCCATGTCCGCCCGCTCGATTTCCGGCGCGTCGACCTGGTTGCGACGGTTCTCCTGTGGAATCTGCGAGACGCCCATCGCCGCCTTGAGGGACGACGTCCGGTTGGCGGGGGAGATGTGCGGGTCGGCCCCCCGCTCGGCCAGCAGCCGCGCGATGGCCAGCTCCCCGTAGCGGGCCGCGAGCCAGAACGCGTTCGCGCCCACCGCCTGGTGGCGAATGCTGAAGTCGGCGCTGAAGCGGCGACCCGGGGTGCCGCGCTCGACGACCGCGTTGACGTCGGCGCCGTGATCGAGGAGCGCCTTCGCGAGAGCGACCTCGCTCCGGAGCACCGCGGCGTGGAGCGCGGAGTAGCCGGCGTTCGCGGCGTCGGGGTCGGCGCCCTGCTCGAGGAGGTAGGTCGCCAGCGGTCCGTGGCCGCTGTGGGCGGCGATGACGACCGCGCTCGTCCCGGCCGCGGCCGTGTCGTCGACGTCGGCGCCCGCCGCGACGAGGGCCCGTGCCGTCTCCACGTCGCCGGTGCGGGCGACGAAGAGGAGCGGCGTCGAGCCGCCGTGCGCCATGCGGAAGTTCCCGCTCGGGTTGGTGTTGCCGGCGGTGTTCTCGAGCTGGTGCCAGACCCGCGAGCGGGCGTGCACGTCCCCGCCATGCTCGGCCAGCAGTCGCACGAGGCCGGCGTGCCGTTGCGCGGCCGCCCACATCAGGGCCGTCTGCTCGCGCTCGCGCTCCGCCCGGTTCGGATCGGCGCCGCGTGCCAGGAGCAGCTCCGCCACCCGCCGGCTGCCGCTCCGCGCGGCCGCCATCAGCGGTGTCTCGCCCATCCTGAGCGCCGCGTTGGGGTCGGCGCCGGCCGCGAGCAGCCGCTCTGCGATCGCCGCGTTGCCGTTCGTCGCCGCTAGCCAGAGCGGAGTCGCTCCGAGCGCGTTGGTGGCGTCGACGTCCGCGCCGGCCGCGATGAGCAGCGCCGCCGCGTCGAGGTCGCTGCGGTGGGCCGCCCAGTGCAGCGCCGTCGCCCCGTCGCCCTGTGGCGCGTTCACATCGGCGCCGGCCGCGATCAGCGTCCGCGTCCCCGCGACGTCGCCTGCCCTGACCGCGGCGATCAGCTCCGGCTCCGCCGCGGCGTGCGCGAGCGCCGCGGGAACCAGCACGAGGGCCGCCGCAACGAGGGGCGCGACCCGATCCGCCGAGCATCTCTGGAGCATGCGGCAATCCTATCGCACTCGGTTGCGTCGCGGAGTCGAGATGGAACGGGCTGACGGGTCTCGCGCGCTGCCCACCGCGACACCCCCCACCGGGAGCCATCGAGGCCGCGCCGCGATTGACACCCCGCCCGACGTTCGGAGAGACTACCGAGATCGAACCCGCGGGGCCTCGGCGGCGTGGTGCCCGTCGCGTGGCGCCCGTGTCCGTCGGCCGCAGCCTGCCCGGATGCGGGAGGAACGAGCCATCATGCGAATCCGTAGCCGGCGTTTGCCGGTAGTCGCCGCAGCGGCCCTGGTTGCGGCCAGGCTCTTCGCACCCGCGCCATCCGCAGCCTCGACCGCGCCGGGGGCACCTGAAGAGGCCCCGCAGGCGGCGCTCGTGCAAGCCGCGCAGGCGGCGCCCATCGAAGCGGGCGCGGCTCTGCTGCAGCGGACCGTCGGGCGCTACTGTGTCACCTGCCACAACGAGCGCCTCCTCACTGCCGGCCTGACCCTCGACGGGCTCGATCTGTCCCGGGTGGGACCGCACGCCGAGACCTGGGAGAAGGTCGTCGCCAAGCTCCGGACGCGGACGATGCCGCCGGCCGGCCGCCCGCGTCCCGTCGCCACCACCTACGACGCGCTGGCCGGCTGGCTCGAGGACGAGATCGACCGCCACGCGGCCGCGCATCCCGATCCGGGACGCACCGAGGCGTTCCACCGCCTCAACCGCGCCGAGTACGCCAACGCCATCCGCGACCTGCTGGCGCTCGACGTCGACGTGGCGGCGCTCCTGCCCGCCGACGACATCGACGAGTACGGCTTCGACAACATGGCGGACGTGCTGACGGTCTCGCCCGCCCTGATGGAGCGGTACCTCTCGGCGGCGCGCAAGATCGGGCGCCTGGCGGTGGGGGAGACGCCGCTCGGGCCGGGCACCGAGACCTACAAGGTGCCGATCCTGCTGGTGCAGGACGACCGGATGAGCGACGACGTGCCGTTCGGTTCCCGGGGCGGCATCGGCATCCGGCACTACTTCCCGGTCGACGGCGAGTACGACCTGGAGATCCGCCTGCACCGCAACTACGTGAACTACGTCCGTGGCATGGGCTCGCGCCACGAGTTGGAGGTCCGGCTCGACGGGGCGCTGGTGCGGACGTTCGCCTTCGGCGGAGAGGAGCCGGAGGGCGTGCAGGCGCCGGCCAGCTACGGCGGCAACCAGTTCGGCGATCCGGCGTGGGAAGAGTACATGCTCTTCGCCGACGCCAGCATGCGGGCGCGCTTCCAGGCGACGGCGGGCCCGCACGTGGTGAGCGTGGCGTTCGTGCGGCGCTTTACCGAGCCGGAGGGCGTGCTCCAGCCCCGCCAGAGCATCTTCGCGGTGGCCGTCAACGAGATGCGCGACGGCTACGCCGCGGTCGACCACGTCGCGATCGGCGGTCCCTACTCCAGCATCGGACCGGGCGACACGCCGGCGCGGCGCGCCCTCTTCACCTGCCGCCCCGCGAGCGACGACCCGGCCGACGAGGAGATCTGCGCGCACGAGATCCTGACCTCGCTCGCGCGGCGCGCCTACCGGCGGCCGATCGAAGCCGGGGACCTGGCGACGCTGATGGACTTCTACCGCGCCGGCCGTGCGGACGGGAGCTTCGACGCCGGCATCCAGCTTGCGCTCGAGCGCGTGCTCATCGCGCCCGACTTCCTCTTCCGCGTCGAGCGCGACCCGGTCGACGTCGAGCCCGCCACCGCCTACGCGCTCAACGACCTGGAGATGGCATCGCGGCTGTCGTACTTCCTCTGGTCGAGCGGACCGGACGACGAGCTCCTCGATCTCGCCGAGCAGGGGCGCCTGCGCGACCCCGAGGTGCTCGCGCGGCAGGCGCGCCGGATGCTCGCCGACCCGCGCGCCAAGGAGCTCGTCCGCAACTTCGCGGGCCAGTGGCTCTACCTGCGCAACCTGCGCGGCGCCGTGCCCGACGCGCTCGTCTTTCCGGAGTTCGATGAGAACCTGCGCGACGCGTTCCTGCAGGAGACCGAGCTCTTCGTCGAGAGCCTCCTTCGGGAAGACCGCAGCGTCCTCGACCTGCTCGGGGCCGACTACACGTTCGTCAACGAGCGGCTCGCCGAGCACTACGGCATCCCGGGGGTCTACGGCAGCCACTTTCGGCGCGTCGCGCTCGACCCGGCGGTGGCCGAGCGCCGCGGCGGCATCTTCGGCCACGGCAGTTTACTCACCGTGACGTCGTACCCCAACCGGACGTCGCCCGTGCTGCGCGGCAAGTGGGTGCTGACGAACATCCTCGGCACGCCGCGCCCGCCCCCCCCGCCCGGCCGCCCCCCGCGCTGCGCGGCAAGTGGGTCCTGACGACCCCCCTCGCCCCCCCCCCCCCCCCCCCGCCGGCCGACATACCGGACCTGCCGGACCGCGGCGTGGACGGACGGGCGGCGACGGTGCGGGACCGGCTGGCGCGCCACCGGGAGAGCCCCGCCTGCTCGGTCTGCCACGCCCCGATGGATCCGCTCGGGCTCGCGCTCGAGAACTACGACGCGGTGGGCAAGTGGCGGATGACGGGGGAGACCCGGCAGCCGATCGACGCGTCCGGCAACCTGCCGGACGGCACGGCGTTCGAGGGCCCGACCGGGCTGCGGACGCTGCTCCTGGAACGGCGCGAGCAGTTCGTCGGCACCTTGACGGAGAAGCTCCTGGCCTACGCGCTCGGGCGGGGACCGGAGTACTACGACCGGCCGACGGTGCGCGCCATCGCCCGCGCCGCGGCCGAGGACGACTACCGCTGGTCGTCCATCATCGTCGGCATCGTGCGGAGCACACCGTTCCGCATGCGGAGGTCAGAGTCATGATCATCACCAGGAAGGCTATCCCTCGCCGCACCGTGCTGCGGGGACTCGGCGCGTCGCTTGCGTTGCCGCTCCTCGACGGCATGGTGCCGGCGTTCGCGGCGATCCGGAACACGGCCGCGGCGCCCGTGAAGAGGCTCGGGGTGGTCTACGTCCCCAACGGGATGATGATGAACCACTGGACCCCGCGCACCGAAGGGGCCGGGTTCGACTTCCCGACCGTCATGAAGCCGCTGGAGCCGTTCCGCGGGCACGTCCAGGTGCTGTCGGGCATGCACGGCGTCGACGGCGAGGGCCCGCACGCGCGCTCCTCGACGCGGTTCCTGAGCGGCGTCGGCGCGAAGCCCGACAACGGGTCGGATCTGTCGGCCGGGGTCTCGATGGACCAGCTCGCGGGGCGCGCCCTGGGTCGCGAGACGCAGCTCGCGACGCTCGAGCTGGCCCTCGACGGCCGCGACTTCGCCGGCTCGTGCGACGACGGCTTCAGTTGCGCGTACACGAACACCATCGCGTGGACGAACGAGACGACGCCGCTCCCGATGGAGAACAACCCGCGGGTGGTTTTCGAGCGCCTCTTCGGCGACAGCGGGAGCACCGACCCGGCCATTCGCAAGGCCCGGCTGCGGAAGGACGCCAGCCTGCTGGATTCGGTCACCGAGCGGGCCGGCGCCCTGTCGCGCGAGCTCGGCGCCGGCGACCGCGCCAAGCTGGGCCAGTACCTCGAGGCGGTCCGGGACATCGAGCGGCGCATCCAGATGGCGGAGGCGCAGAGCGGGCGCGAGCTCCCGGTGGTCGATCAGCCGGCCGGGATTCCGGGCACCTTCGGCGAGCACGCCAAGCTGATGTTCGACCTGCAGGCGCTCGCCTACGAGACGGACCTGACGCGCGTCGCCACCTTCATGATGGGGCGCGAGATCACGGGTCGCACGTACGCCGAGATCGGCGTGCCCGACGCGCACCACCCGATCTCGCACCACCAGCGCGACCCTGCCAAGCTGGCGAAGCTCACGAAGATCAACCAGTACCACGTCCAGCTCTTCTCGGATTTCCTGGGCCGCCTCGCCGCCACCCCGGACGGCGACGGCACGCTGCTGGATCATTCGATGATCATCTACGGCGCCGGCATGGCCGACAGCAACGCCCACGCGTCCCAGAACCTGCCGATCCTGCTCGCCGGCGGCGGGGCGGGCACGGGTGGACGCCACGTGCGGTACTCGGCGGACACGCCGCTCGCCAATCTGCACCTCAGCCTGCTCGACAAGCTGGGCGTGCCGGTCGAATCGCTCGGCCACGCCAACGGGCGGCTGCCGCTCGACCCGCTGGCCGTGTAGTCGGAGACGTCGACCCCGGCGGCGAATCGCATGCTCGAGGCCGGTGCTCCTGCGCGGGGGCACCGGCCTTTTCGCGTCCGACCGAAGAAAGGCACCCGTGATGAGCGAGACGTCGATCTACGTGCTGGAGCGCGTCTTCGATGCGCCGCGCGAGCTGGTGTGGAGAGGGTGGACCGACCCGGAGCTGTTCGCCCGCTGGTACGGGCCGCGGGCGGAGACGGTCATCCACCGCTCCGACCTCGAGCCCGGCGGTCTCTGGCTGGTGGAGATGCGGATGGGGGGCAACTCCAGCTTCCAGCGCTTCGAGTGCGCGGAGGTGACGCCGCCCGAGCGGCTGGTCTGGCTGCAATCGGTCTCGGACGCGGATTGGAACGTCATTGCCAACCCGATGCTGCCGGACTGGCCCCGCGCGGTCCTGTCCACGGTGACGCTGGACGGCGACGGTCCCCGGACCCGGATGCGCTTCACCTGGGCGCCGCACGAGGCGAGCGAGGCGGAAACCGCCGCCTTCGCGAGAACGGTGAAGGATATGGGCAAGGGCTGGGAAGCCGGCATGAAGCTGCTGGCCGACATCCTGACCGAGCTCCAGGCGAGGTGAAGCCGCCGCCGGCCTACTGCAGCGCCGCCAGCTTCGCCGCCGTCACCGGCTCCGAGGGGCCGTGGAAGATGGCGTTGAAGAGGAGCTTGAACGTTGCGCGCGTCTGGGTGCGGAAGGCGATCTGGCTGCCCATCGTGACCGCCGCGCCGTCGCCCACCTCGAACGAGACGACGTTGGCCTGCTCGCGCAGGAACTCGTCCCCGAGCAGCCAGCCGCTGGCCACCATGTCGTCCGCGTCGGGGTAGCGCGACACCACCTCGGCCGGCGTCCCGAAGCTCGGCAGCAGGCGGTAGGCCTGGTCGAAGCGGAAGAACACCGGCCACTCCTCCGGCATGCCGTAGCCGACCGGATGCCGCGGGTTGTGCTCCTGCTTGAGCAGGGTGCCCGGCGAGTAGAAGAGCGAGGTCGGGTCGACGACGCGCGTGCGCAGGGTGCGGGCGAGCTCGGCGGGGCTGCGGAACGCGTCGCGGAGCTGCCGCTCGGCCTCGTTGACCGTCACCCGCGGCGGACGAGCCGGACGCAGCCGACGGACCGCGGCCCGCCCCGCCCCGCCGCCCCCGGCGCCCGGGGAGCACCGGCTCGATGGGCAGGCCGAGGAGCTCGCGCGATCCCGCCACCGCGGAGCCGAGAGCGACCAGCGTACCGCCCTGCTCGACCCAGGTGCCGAGCTTCTCCCAGCCTTCGTGCCCCACGCCGTAGGCCCAGCGCCACGACTCGTCGTGCCGCCGGGGGCTGAGCCCGTCGACGATCGCCGTGCGGGTGGTGCCGGACGGAAGCACGATGACGTCGTACTTATCCGCCAGGTCGCCTTCGAAATCGAGCGCGGAGACGACGGCGTGATTGAGCTCGTACTGCTCGAAGAGCCACATCATCCAGCCGCCGGGCATGTTGTTCGCAGCCCGCCAGAGGCCGATGCGCGTCGCGTCCTTCAGCCGGTGGGCGCCCACGTCCGGAGCGGCGTCGAGGGCGTGGACGGGTAGGCCGGTCTCCGCCGCCGTGCGATCCAGGATGCGCGTCGCCTCCGGCGCCGGCGGTACCAGCCAGGTCCCGGGCGCCCATTGCCGTCCTGCCGCCTCGAAGCCTTCCGCGGCGCGATAGAGCGGTACGCCGGCCGCCTGCAGGCGCGCCGCGGCCAGGAACCCGGCGTTCGACTCCGGGCCGACCGCATAGGCCCAGCCCGGCCGCGCCGGCATCGGCGTACGGGTCGGCCTGACCTCGTCGACTCGCGCCAGGTCGAGGCCCGGCTCGAGCGGCTCGTCGATGCGGTCGACGTCGACGCCCATGAGCAGCCCCAGCGTGTGCCCGGTCACGTCGTAGGGCGGAATGGGCGGGCCGCCGGGGTAGCGGCGCAGGTCGGGGTAGACCTGCCGTTCCAGCATCGTCTTCGCGAACGCGCCGTAGGGTTGGGCCAACGGGATGACCCAGGAACCGGCCGGGTAGCGGGTCCCGCCGGCGGTGAACGCCGCTCGGGCCCGGTGGATCTCGACCTCGCCGAATTCGAGGATCTCGAGCAGCTCGTAGGTGGCGAACGGGTCGCGCTGCCCGGCCGGGACGACGAATGCGTAGGGGGCCTCGTCGCGATTCACCCAGTCCCGATGCACGCGGAAGAAGTTCTCGAGCCACCGCGTGCGGTACTTGGCCATGTTCTCGAGCGCGGCGAAGGTGGCGATCTCGCCGTACTCCACGATGTCGCCGATGCGCCAGACGCCCGAGTCGTACGGCACGGGGAAGTTCGTCCGGGCCTCCTGCGGGCCGAGCGGGCGCCCCGGACCGGCCGGATTGACGTAGGGGTCGGCCAGGTTGGCGCTGGCAATCTCGGTCAGGATGCGCGGCTGCCCGTGGTAGACCATGTACTGGCGCGCCGGCGTCCAGAGGTCGTACTGGTCTCCGGAGATGATCCCCTTCTTGCCGTTCGCGATCAGCGCCGACTGCATCGCGCGTCCGATCTGCGCCTGCCCCTCGAGCAGGAGCGGATGGATGTTCGGGTCGTGCGGGTCGCGGAACGGCGGGACGAACATCCGCGCCCCGCGGCTCCCCATCTGGTGCATGTCGTGCGTGATCTGCGGCTTGTACTCCCGGTGGATGTCGATGGCGAGCCGCGTCTCCTTCTGCGTGAACATGAACCAGTCGCGGTTGTCGTCGTGGCCGGTGTACCGCTGGTAGAGGTCGGGGTAGACGCGGGCGTAGCCGGTGCCCTGCGTCTCGTACCAGTGGTCGACCACGAGGATCTGCCCGTCTGGATTCTGCGACGGCACGAGCAGCACGACGGTATTGTCGAGAATCTCGCGAATCTCCGGCGACTCCTCGGTGGCGAGCCGGTGGGCGAGGTTGACGATCGTCAGACTGTTGCCGACCTCCGTCGAGTGGATCATGGCGTAGAGGAAGTAGAACGGGACTCCCTCCCGCGCCAGGGCCTGCGCATCCCCGTCCGATAGGCCGCGGGGGTCGGCGAGACGGTGGTTGATTTCGACGAGCCGGTCGAGCCGATCCAGGTTCGCTTTCGCGCTCAGCTTCACCAGTACGTAGGGGTTGCCGTCGGTCGTCGTGCCACGCGGCTCGAACGCCACCCGGTCCGAGCGCTCGGCGAGGAGCTGCAGGTAGTCGAGCACGTCGGGATAGCGCGCAAGCTCGCCGTCGGCGCCGATCTCGAAGCCGAAGTGCTCGGCGGGCGCCGGGATGGCCTCCGCCTGGGCGAGCGCTGCTCGCGGAACGGCGGTCAGCGCGACGAGGGCGATCAGAACAAGCAGGAAGTGAAGTCGCATGGGGAATGCGGATCCGTCCGTCATCCGGCGGTTTTCGCCGCGTGCACCGGAGTCCGGTGCGGAAGAACGGGCCAGCATATCACGCAGGCCGCGGCCGGACCGTCGTCCATCGGGGGCGGAGACCGGGGACGCCGCGCCGTGCCCCCTGCCCGCGGCGGGCGCGATTCGCAGCGGCGCTCCGGGCGCGCGGAAGCCTCCGCCCGTAGCGGCGCTCTGCCTGCGGGCGCGCCTTACGGCCGCGGCGGCGCTTCCGGCTCGGGGGCGATCAACGGCGGGGCCCCGGCGCGGGGGGGGGAGCCGCTCACCGGGGCGCGGGCGGGGGGGGTGCCGGAGCGGGGGCGGTCCCACCCGGCGGCGCGCGGCGGCGGATCCAGTCCACCGCGCTGCGGATGTGGTGCTGCCGGATCAGGCGCAACTCCAGCCGGCGCCGGCCGGGGAAGTTCAGCAGCGTGAGGGCGATCAGGATCGTGATTATGCCCTGGCCGGGCAGCACCATCATCGCCAGCCCGGCCGCCAGCAGCACCAGGCCCACCAGGTTCTTGACCGCGAGCAGGACGATGCGGGCCACCGGGTGCCCGTGCAGCCATCCGCCCTCCGTCGCTTCGGCCCGTGCGAAGTAGTCGGCGCGCAAGCGTGCGAGCAGCATCGGCATCGCGACGAGGCTGCCAACGAAGAGCGCCAGCGAGAGTCCGAACGACCAGAAGAGCACGGCCGGGCGCAGCAACGCCTCGACAATCAGTCCGCTCAAGCCTTCTCCGATCCCTCCTTCCTCCATTCTATCGGTAGCCGGCGCGCCAGCACCACGAGCAGCAGCACGGCGACGAGCGCGAGGCCGATCGTGCCGGACTGCTCCTCGAGCAGCGCCCCGGCGCGGTCGCCGAAGCGGGCCGCCAGCCACCCCAGAGCCCCGTAGCGGAGCAGCCGGCCGGCGAAGACCGCGGCGACGAACCGCCTCGCGTCCATGGCGACCACACCGGCCATCAGGACGAACACCTTGGTGGGGAACGGCGGTGGGCCCAGCATCGCCGCCGACACGGCCAGAACGTCGTTGCGCCGCACGGCTCGGCGCACACGGTCGCGCCGTTTCTCGGACACGCGGGCGAGGACCGCGTTCCCGCCCCGGCGCCCGACGCGGTAGAGCACCCAGCACCCGGCGGTGGAGCCGCCCGCGGCCAGTAGTGCGGCGAGCGGAAACAGGGCCGGCTGCTGCGCAGAAAGGAGCATCGTGACGAGGTCGACGCCCCCCGGCAGCGGTACGCCGGAGGAGTCCAGGACGGCGATGGCGACCAGACCGGGCCAGCCGAGCGCGAGGAGGGCGTCCCTGAGCGAACCCATGGTCGAACGGCGCCGTACCCTACCATGCGGCCGGTCACGCCGGTCGATCTTCCGACGCCGGTCGGGGTGTCGCGGTGGTTGTATGCTCAGGCGGGGGATCGACTCATGTCACCGAGAGGCTCACTGCTCGTCGCCGGCGCCGCGGTCTGCGCGTTCGCCCTCGCGCCGCCGGCGCTCGCGGCTCCCGCCCAGGACGGGCTCGAGACGCGGCACGGGGAGCGCCACCGCATTCCCGCCGAGTTCATGAGCTATCTCGGCGCCGAGTGGCTGGAGCGGGCCGAGCGGATCGAAGAAGAACAGCCCGAGCAGGTGCTCGACGCCATGGGGCTCCGCCCCGGCGACGTCGTGGCGGACATCGGCTGCGGCTCCGGCTACTACGCGCGGCGGATGGCGCGGCGCGTGCAGCCGGGTGGAACCGTCTACTGCGAGGACATCCAGCCCGAGATGCTCGACATCATGCGCGGGCACGCCGCGCGGGAGGGGATCCGCGGCATCGAGGCGGTCCTGGGCACACCGACCGACCCGCGCCTGCCTGCCGGCGCCATCGACTGGATCATCATCGCCGACGTCTACCACGAGATGTCCGATCCCGAGCCGATGCTCGCCGGCATTCGCCGGGCGCTCGCGCCAGGCGGTCGAGTTGCCCTCCTCGAGTACCGCGTCGAGGACGGGACCGGCGATCAGATCAAGGCCGACCACACGATGTCGGTCCGCCAGGTGCTCGCCGAATGGCGCGCGGCCGGCTTCGAGCTCGAGGCGCTGCACGACTTCCTGCCCGCGCAGCACCTCTTCTTCCTGCGCGCCGCGGCGGGCGGTGTTGCCGCGGCAGGCCGTGTCGCGGCGAACGGAGGAGGTATTGCCGCGGGAGCCGCGACGGCGGACGGCGACGGAGGCAGCGCTCCCGCGGCCGGCGCGACGGCGGCCGGCGGCGGGACGAGCAGCCCGCGCCCGCCGTCGCTCGCCGACCACGACCTGTTGGCGGCGCTCGACGCGGGGTTGGTCGAGGCCGAGGCAGTGGGAGCCGGCGCGGCCGCCGTCACGGTGCGGATCCGGCGCACCGGGGATGCGCCCATCGTCGTGACGTCGCCCGTGGGCACCCACTTCGCGGCCGGCGGCGGGGCGCGCGACATGATCGCCCGGCGCGACGGGTGGATCGTCCTCGACGACGGCACGTGGCGCGACTGGACGCTGCGCTCGGTCGGGCGCCGGCCCGACCGCCCGGCGCCCGCGCCGGGTTCCCCGCTGCGGATCCAGCCGCCGTCGACGGCGCCGCACCTGGAGGCGCTGCTCTACGCGATTCAGGTCGGCACCTACACCGTCGCGGATTCGCCCATCCTCTACCCCCCGCGCACGCAGGTCGTCGAGGAGGCCGCCGTCTGGATCGCGGACGGCGATCACGACTACGCGACCCTCGCCCCCGACATCGCCGGCCCGCGGATCCCCGCGCAGTACGCGGCCGCCTTTGCGCTCGTGTTCCTGGACGAGGCGGGCATCGACGTCCGGAGCCGCCGCATCTGGCAGGACCGCCGTGAGGTGTTCGAGGTCCTGCGCGATCGCGGGCTGAACTTCTGGTATCAGGTCAAGACGATGCGTAGCCGGCGGTAGGCCGTCCCCGCGGGGCGCTCCCCGGTCAGTCGTCGAGCCCGAACGTGTAGACCGTGTTGCCCACGGTCATCGTGACGTACTGCCGGCCGTCGACGGCGTAGGTCATCGGGTTCGCGTTCACCGGCCCGCCGAGCGGGATGTGCCAGAGCTGCTCGCCGGTCTCGGCGTCGAGGGCGAAGAACGATCCGTCGACGGTGGCGCTGAAGACGACGTCGCCCGCTGTCGATAGGACGCCGGAGCGCGCGCGCGGCTGCATCGGGAACTCCCAGCGGATGTCGCCGGTGGTCGGGTCGATGGCCCGGATGGCGCTCTGGTAGGTGTCCATCGGCGCCGCCTGCTGCACGCCGCCCCCGGTGTAGGTCTCGCCTTCGCGGTACTGCTCGTCGCGAATGAAGAACGAGCCCTCGCCGTCGAAGGCGTTCACGTAGAGGAGCCCCGTGCGCGGGCTGTAGGAGGGGGACCACCAGTTGGTGCCGCCGCCCGCCGTCGGGGCCACCACCACGCCCTCAGGGGTCGGAAAGGTGTCGGGGCGGCGGATCGGCCGCCCGTTCTCGTCGAGCCCCTCCGCCCAGGTCTGCAGGGCGAACGGCTCGCCGAGGAGGAACTCGCCGGTCGCCCGGTCGAGGGTGTAGTAGAACGCGTTGCGGTTGGCCCACAGCATCGCCTTCCGCGGCTCGCCGTCGAACGTGATGTCGGCGAGGACGGGGATCTGGATGGCGTCCCAGTCGTGGACGTCGTGCGGCGTGAACTGGAAGTACCACTTCAGCTCGCCGGTGTCGCCGTCGAGGGCGAGGACGGAATCGGCGTACAGGTTGTCGCCGAGCCGCACGTCGCCGTTCCAGTCGGGGCCGGGGTTCCCGGTGCCCCAGTAGACCAGGTTCAGCTCCGGGTCGTAGGAGCCCGTGATCCACGTCGGCGAGCCGCCGGTCCGCCACGAGTCGCCGGCCCAGGTGCGGTTGTCCGGATGGTCCGGTCCGGGAATGGTGTAGGTGCGCCAGACGCGCTCGCCGCTCACGGCGTCGTAGGAGTCCAGGAAGCCGCGGATCCCGAACTCGCCGCCCGCGATGCCGGTGACGATGCGGTCCTTGACGACCAGCGGCGCCGCCGTCTTGCTGTAGCCGCCGCGATAGTCGGCCACCTCCCGGTCCCAGACCACGTTGCCGGTCCGCGCGTCGAGGGCGACGAGGTGCGCGTCGAGGGTGCTCATGTAGAGCGTCTCGCCCAGGATGGCCACGCCGCGGTTGTTGCGCCCGCAGCAGATGCGCAGATCGTCCGGCAGCGGATGCTCGTAGCGCCAGTAGGGCCGCCCGGTGATCGCGTCGACCGCGGTCACGTTGCTCGGCGACTCGGTGATGAACATGACGCCGTCGATCACCAGCGGCGTCGTCTCGGCGCGGTCGAGCTGGCGGATGGAGTAGGCCCACTTCAGCTCCAGGTCCGGGACGGATTCGCGATCCACCTGGTCGAGACGGCTGAAGCGCTGGCTGTCGAGCGTGCCGGAGTACATCAGCCAGTTGTGCGGCTCGTTGGCGGCGTTCACGAGCCGTTCCCACGTCACAGGAGAGAACTCCGCGAGGCCCTCGCTCCCCGCCGCGGACGTCCCCTGCGCGGTCGGTTCCTGACCGTGCGCGGGCGGCGCCGGGAGGAGGGCGACGGAAGCGGCGGCAGCGAGCGCGGCGAGCCGGTGCATGGTGTCTCCTCTTCTCGGGTCGGGGTGCGGTCGCCCCTTGCGCAGCCCGCGAATCGCCTCCCAACGGCGACGCTCGGGTCGACCAACCCTCCGGGCAGACGGGACGGCCCGCCGGGGCGGTGCCGTCCCGTTCCGTGGTGCAGAGTCCTAGCCCACCATTCGTCGCCTGACGGCTCCGCCTGGTGCCCAACCAACCCTGCTAGGAGTCTGCACCGTTCTACGGCGCAGACTCCTAGCGGCCGTCGGACGTGTCGGTGATCCGCCACAGGTGCGAGCGGGTGCGGATGAAGAGGTTGCCGCGCGCGATGGCGGGGCTCGACATGGCGACTTCATCCAGCGAGTTGGTGGCCACGAGGCGGAAGCGGTCGTTGCTGTCGAGGACGTAGGTGTCACCCTCCTCGCTCAGCACGAAGACCATTCCGTTGTAGGCCCACGGCGAGGATGTGAACCCACCCGTCCCCCGCGCCACGCGTCGGCGCACCTCCTGCTGCTGAATCTGCTGCTCGGTGAAGTAGAGTTCCTCGCCGCTCCGGGCGTCGTGCACGGTGAAGAAGCCGCGATCGAGCAGCGTGAAGTAGTAGTCGCCGTAGACGAGCGGCGTCGGATGGTACGGCCCGGCGGTGTCCTGGTACCAGGCGACGAACTCGCTGCTCGTCGCGTCGTCCGTCAGGCTGATGTCGCCTTCCGCGCCCGGCCGAATGGCATAGACCGGCCGGACCGCGTCGCCCACGTAGCCCGACATGACGTAGAGCAGCCCGTGGGCGCTGAACGGCTGCGGGATGGTGATGGTGTTCATGCCGCTGAAGCTCCAGAGCTCGGTGCCGTCGAGGCCGTAGGAGCGGACCAGGTTGCTGCCGACGGTGATGAGCTCGGTGCGCTCGTCGTTCTGCCAGACGTACGGCGTGGCCCAGTTGGTGCCCTCGTCGCGGTCGACGCGCCAGCGCTCGTCCCCGGTCGCGGTGTCGAGGGCCACCAGGAACGAATAGTCGTCGTTGTCGTTGACGATGTAGAGCGTGTCCTCGTGCAGCACCGGCGAGGCCGCCGGCCCCCAGCCGAGGCGCGTCTCCGCCGGGTCGAAGCGCTTCTGCCACAGGAGCTGCCCGTCGAGGTCGAGGGCGTAGACGCCGACGTTCCCGAAGTAGGCGTAGACCCGCTCGCCGTCGGTCACCGGCGTCGACGACGCGTAGGTGTTCTTCAGATGCCGGTCGAAGTCGGGCTCGCCCGAGTGCACCTCGGTAGTCCAGAGCACGTCGCCGCTCTCGAAGTCGATGGCCGCGACCAGCCAGTGGTGAAGGTTGATGGAGCGGTCGAGCAGGTCGCCCGGCTCGGGGTCGGGGAACCGGTCGTCGTCGAAGGTCTCGGGCGAGCCGTAGGGGAAGTACAGCCCCATGCGGGGCTCTTCCTCGTCCCCGTCGCTGACGACGGTGGTCAGGAAGATCCGGTCGTCCCAGATGACCGGCGACGACCAGCCGAGCCCGTCGATCTCCGTCTTCCAGACGACGTTCTCCGTCGTGCTCCAGGTGAGCGGCAGCCGCGGGTCGTCGCTGACGGCGGGCAGCGCGTCGGCCCCGCGGAACGAGGGCCAGTTCTCTGAGCCGGCCGACAGGCCAGGCGCGGCGGCCAGAGCGAGTACGAAAGCCGCCAGGACGGGCGCGGCAAGCGAGCGGGGTCGAATGTGACGCATCGGGATCTCCCTCTTGGTGTCGGTGCGGACCTGCAATTATATGCGCCCCCGCGCGTTCGCCACCGGCTGCCCGCTGCGGCCCGCGCCGCGGGCGATCCAGCCGTCGTTCCGGGAACCGCTGCTTCACCCAGGTCGTCTTGCCGGTGCCGCGCGGGCCGAACAGGGAGAAGCTCTGTCCGCTGGTCGGAGTTTCGAGCATTCTGGGGTACACACTCCCATTTACTGTGCCAAGAAGGGACGAACGATACGGCTCAGGGGGCGGTTCGCCGCGGTGGTGCAGCCTGCCTACCCCGCGAGGCGCCGTGTCCGTGGCATGCACACTCCATGCGCTAAGCCGGTCTCTCCATGTATAGATCGTCGGAGGTGCACCGACGAGCTGTCTGCGCGACCGTGGCCATAACGCAAGCCATGTCGAGGGCTTGCAGCGTCACGTGACGGATGGAACGGCCCTTGCTTTTCAGTCCCGCGGCCGACGCCGGCGCTCATCCCTGAGGAGAGTTCGGCCACGAGCGCGAGGGCGGTCGGTCTGGGAGACGTGCAGATGAATCGTGCCACCGCAGCTACGCTCGCCGTCGTCATCTCTCTGTCGGGTGCGGGGCCGCTGCTCGCAGAGGGCGCAGAGCCCAACGACTCGCCCAGCCTCGAGAGAGTTCTCAAGCTGCTGCAACGGCCGGAGAGGGCGGGGCTCGTCCCCTTGCCTCGTCCTCGTGCGCTGACGGTGACGCATCCCGATTTCTCGCGTCTCCAAGCCGGTGCCCTGCACCAGCACGCTGACCCGCCAAGACGCGGGGGCAACGCCACCATGATCGTCTTCTACTCCTTGTTCTTCGGTGGTATTGCGATGGCAGTCGACGGTCTGGCGGACGACCCGAACAGCAAAGGGAAGGTGCTGGGAGGGCTTGCCCTGGTCGGAGGCGCCTTCGCGGTGAGCTGCGCCACGGGTAGGTGCTAGAGCCGCGACCCGGCGTCCGCGGTCCGCGGTTGAACACTCGGGTGAGACCGGCTACGGTCAGGGCATGCAGACAACGGCAACCTTGATAGCCGAGCTTCAGGGCATCGCCGAACCCGCGGAGGTCGACAAGGTCAGGCGCTTCTTCAAGGGCGGGGATCCGGAGACCGAGGTTATGGGCGTTCCCATCGGCAAGGTGTTCCCCGTCGCCAGGCGGTTCGCGACACTCGGCCTCGACCACGTGGAGACCCTGCTGGATGACCGCCGTTACGAGGTCCCGCATGGCCGCCGTGGCGATTCTCGACGTCCATGGACGCGCGAGGCCGGGAAGCGGGACGAGAAAGCCCTGATCCGCTTCCTGACCGCCAACCGGGACCGGCTGCCCAAGCCGACGATGACGGCCGCCTCGAAGCGGCTTCCGCCGCCGGTCCGGGAACGATTGCGGTCCCGCCGTTGATCCGGCCCAGCGCGCCGCTTCGGCTTCCTTCCGCTCGAGGTTGCGGTAGGCGATGGTGCATCGCGATCCTCCCTGCGGGGCTGCCGTCAACGAATTCGGCAGACCACTCATGAATCAGGACGGCGCCGCTCGCGACCCGGCCGCCGCCGGCGGGAGACCCGGGCACGCGCCGGGCCGCGTCCGGTGCCGGTCCTCGGCGCTTCCCTGCCCTGCGTCCAGTACGATGGCGATGTGTCGATCGCGCGCCAGGTCAACCGGGAGGCGGTGGTCGTACTCGGCTGGGGGCGGGCCATCCTGATGCAGCTCGCGCACCCCCTGGTCACGGCCGGGGTCGGCGCCCACAGCGACTTCGACGCCGGGGCGCTGGCCTACGCCAGGCGGATGCACGGCACGATCTCCGCGATGCTGTCGCTCACCTTCGGGACGGAGGCGGAGATCCGGCAGGCCGCGAAGCGGATCAACGCGATTCACCGTCGCGTGCACGGCGAGCTTGCGCGACCCGTCGGATCGTACGAGGCGGGCACCCGCTACGACGCCACGGATCCGGCGCTCCTGGCCTGGGTCCACGCCACGCTGGTCGACAGCCAGCTTCGGACCTACGCCCTGTTCGTAAGCCCGCTCGGGCCGGACGAAGAGGACCGCTACTGCGCGGAGGCGGCCGAGGTCGCCCCGCGCCTGGGCGTTCCCCCTGGCTTGCTGCCGGTCACGAAGTCCGGGCTCGACCTCTATCTGCGCCAGATGCAGCAGGCCGACCGGCTGGCCGTCGGGAACGAGGCCCGGCGGCTGGCGGCGGCACTGCTGATGCTCCCGGGCAGGCCATGGTCCGCGCCGGCGCGGTGGTTCGGTCGGCTCGTCACGGTCGGCCTGCTCCCGCCGGCGCTGCGGGGGGGCTACGGGGTCGCCTGGGTCGAGCGGGGCCCCCGGCGCGTGGGGGGGGGGGGGCGGCGGGGCGGGCCGCGATCGACGCCTGCGGAATCTGCGTCTTCACGTGATCCATCAGGTCGCAGCCGGTGCAGACCGAGCTCAGCACCGTCGTGTCCGAGATGGGGGAGCACTGGTCGCCGTAGACGCTGCCGTCCATGACCGCGGCGAAGCAGAGCGTCATGAACAGCTCGGGATGCGACAGGCCCTGCGCCCCGGCCACGGCCCAGGCGAGCGGCATCGCCAGCGGGAAGGCCACGGCGTAGGTGCCCCAGCTCGTCCCGGTGGAGAAGGCGATGACCATCGTCATGACCTGCAGCATCACCGGCAGCAGGAAGTAGGGCACGCTGTCGCCGAGCTGCTCCACCAGGAAGACGCCGCCGCCCGTCTCCGTGCTGATGCCGCCGATGGTGATGGCAAGCAGCAGGATGACGGAGCCGAGCACGACGCCCTTGATGCCGTCGTGGAAGCCCGAGAGCAGGTCCTTGAGCGCCATCCCCTTCGCCAGCGCCATCCCCGCCGCGAGGAGCAGCGCGACGCCGAACGCCCACTGCACGTTGGGGGAGCCGAAGGCCACGAACGTCCCGACGGCGATGGCGATGAGGGCGCCGAGCGGCAGGAAGAACTCGATCACGTGCGGCGTGTAGCCGGCCGGGACGTGGCTGGCCTGCAGCTCCCGCGAGCTCAGCGGATCCGCGCCGGCGGCGTCGAGCTGTCCCGTCGTGCGGGCGCGCCTCATCGCCGCCGCAAGCTGCGGGCCGAGGAAGATCGGCCGCTCGATGCTCAGCAGGAACGTCCCCAGGACCGCGAAGATCGCGTAGAAGCAGAAGGGCACGCTCTGGAAGAAGAAGGCGATGCGGTCGGTCTCGGTTGCCAGGAAGCTCACGCCGGAGACGAAGATGAAGGCCTGCACGTAACCCGGCCACGCGTTGAAGGCGAGCTGCGAGGCGATCGGCGAGGCGGTCGAGTCGACGATGTAGGCCAGCTCCTCGTGGCTGACGCGCTCCTTGTCGGCGATCGGCTTGACCGTCGTCCCGACCACCACCGTGCTGACCGTCCCGCCCTGGAAGAAGACGATCCCGAGCATCCAGGCGACGAGCTTCGCCGTGCGCGGTCCCCGCACGAAGCGCGCCGTCATCAGCTCCGCGAACGCCTGCGCCGCCCCCGTGCGGGACCAGATGCCCATCAGGCCGCCGAGCAGCCAGAGGTAGAGCAGCAGGATGCCGGCCGCGTTCGTCGTCGCCAGAGACGGGATCAGCACGTCGCCGGTCAGGTCGTAGCGGCCGAGCAGCAGCGCGCCGGAGACGATACCGGCCGCCAGCGACGTCACCGGCTCGCGGGTCATCCAGCAGAGGAGCACCGCGACGAGGGCCGGCAGCAGCGACCACCAGCCCCAATGGGCGCTTGCCCGGAGCTGGTAGTAGACGGTCTCCGCGCGCCCGTCCCGCGTCTCGACCGCGGAGACGAACTCCTCCGTCACCGGCGGAGCCTCGGTCGATCCCGAGACGCGCTCGGGGGCCAGCCGGGCCTGCGCGATCGGCACTGCCTCGAAGTAGGTCGGTTCGCCCTCGGAGAGGAAGTAGAGTCGGCCGTCGTCGCCGGTCCGCACATCCAGCGTGACCTGGTTGACGGACCACGTTGGCGGGACGGCGACTCCGACGATGCCCGAGACGAGCAACGCCAGCGCGAACACGGCGAACGTGCGGATGCCCTTGGTCATGCGGTTCCTGTGGCCCTGAAGGTCTCTGCCGGCTTCTGGAGGCTGACGCGGGCCCGTTGCCCCGGACGCACGAGGTCGGCCACGGCGCCTGGAGGCTTGCCGGCGTCCACCGCGCTCCTGCCGGCCCTCCGCGCGCGCCGGGCCGCCCGCGCCGAACGCGCGAGGCTCGGCGGCGATTATGGCACGCCTCCGTAGGCCGTCCGCGACGCTCCGGTCGCGCGACCCGCGAATCGCCTGGAGGCGCTACCGGTTCGGACCGTCGTAGTTGAAGGACCGCTGCCGCGCCGCGGCGTCCCGCACCAGCCCCGGCAGGTCCTGCTGCCGACGGACCGGGGCGGGCGACGGCGCGTCTTCCCGCGCGTGACGCTCGTAGGCGAGGAGCCCCATGTCGGCGACGATCTGGACGAGCGCGGGCGGCGCGACCGCGCGCGCCTGGCCCCCGAAGCTCACGATCCAGCGCGCGATCTCGCCCAGGTGCGACAGCGTCACGCGATACTCCAGCCCGCCGTTTCCGAGTTGCTCGATGCGCTCGCCGGGGTGGTGCGCACCTCCTTCGATGAGGGGCGCGAGCGCGGCGTCGAAGTGGATCGCGACCTCGTGCAGCTCGCGTCCCCGGTAGACGCCCCACGTGTGCCGGAGGTGTGCGTCGAGGTCGAAGTCCGGCGGCTCGAACCGTCCGTCGCCGGCCGTGGCGTCCGAGATCCGGTCGAGGCGGAAGACCCGCGGCTCGTCGTGCAGATGGCAGCGCCCGATCAGGTACCAGGCCGCCTCCCGGTGGAACAGCTTGTAGGGGTCGACTCCGCGCCACGCGGTGCGGCGTCCGGCCAGCGAGCGATAGCGGATGGAGACGGGCGTGCGTTTCCCCACGGCCCCCTCGAGCAGGGTCACGAGCCGCGCGGGGATGCGGCCCGAGCGCTCGGGTCCGGCCAGCGCCAGCGCGCTCGGCGTCTCCTCGGTGTGCCGTGTGGCGGCATCGAGCTTGCCCTCGACGCCTCGCAGCGTGGTGCCGATGTCCGTGGTCGTGCGAAGGGCCGGGTTGCCGAGCACCAGCGTCAGGACGGCGCGTTCGGCCGCGGTGAGCGACAACGGCCGGATGGTGGCTGTCTCCACCAGCCGGTAGCCGTGCTCGGTCCGCGCGATCGGGGCGCGCGCCGGAAGGTCCGCGCGGTCGCGGAACGCCGGGTGGGGGCGGGGCGGTGGGGCCGGGGTGAGGGACAGGGGCGGGATGGTGGCGGTCCCCACCAGCCGGTAGCCGTGCTCGGTCCGCGTGATCGGGACGCGCGCCGAAAGGTCCGAGATGTCGCGGAACGCCGTCCGCTCGGAGATCTCGAACCGCTCGGCGATATCGCGGATGGTCTTTGCCCGCCGCGCGAGGAAGTTCACGAGCTCGAGCAGGCGGACGGGGCGGGTCATGGTTCGTTCCATCCGCGGGGTTCACTCCATCCGCGGGCGTCATCGGGTAGCGTCAGGGAGCGTCCTGCAACGAGGAGACTATACGCATGTCGATCCGCGAGGAGTTGATCGCCGACCTGACGGCGGAAGCCGCGAACACCCGGCTCGTGCTGGAGGCGGTGCCGGACGACCGACTGCCGTGGCGGCCGCACGAGAAGGCGGCATGCCGCACTGCGCACGCTGGCCATCCACCACCGCGGCCAGTTGACCGTCTACCTGCGCCTGCTCGGCTGTCCCGTGCCGCAGACCTACGGTCCGACCGCCGACAACCCGGGCTGGGTGCGGATCGTGTGACCCGGATTCCGCTGGTCGGCCCGGCAGTGTCCGGCAGCGATCCGCGACGGCCGTTCTCCACGGCGGGCCGCCTCAGGTGTGGCCGTCAGGCGCGATCAGCGTCACGGACGGGAAGTACGTGCGATAGCGGCCGACGTCGCGGGTGATCAGGGTCAGGTCTTCGGTGACCGCATGCGCGCCGATGCAGAAGTCGGGCAACGGCGACCTGCGCAGGCCGCCCGCGCGGCGATAGCGCTCAAAGGCGCGGCCCGCCCGAAGGCGGCGTCGTAGGGCAGCGGCAGACGACCGACCATGAGGGCGTGCAGCCGGCGGTCGAGCGGATCCGCATCGGCGAATCTCAGCGACACCTCGGCGTAGATGATAGGGTTGATGCCGACGACGCCCGCCGCGAGCGCGTCGCCGACCGCCCGCTCCGACCACGGCCGCCACGTCGGGTCGTCGGTGAAGACGTCGAGCAGCACGTTGGCGTCGACGAGGAACACTCACTCGTCCCCGCGCGTGAGCTGCATCACCTCGTCGGTGCTCATGCCGGGGCTCGCGATCCCGCGCGCCTCGCGAAGTCGCCGGGCGACGAGCGCCCGCTTGCTCGGCACGGGACGCAGCACGACGTGGCCGTCGGCCTCCTCGAAGACGACGTCGGTGTGGGGCAGCAGGCCGAACTTCACCCTGAGCCGCTGGGGGATGGTCACCTGTCCCTTGGTGGTGATCTTCATTTTGTCTTGTAATACTTTCTTTAGTCTTACTATCAGCTCTGACCCCTGTCCACGATCGGGCAGGTGCGTCTGTTCGACCGCGGGCTCGATTCCGGCAACCTCGATCCGAACCACGAGGCGGTGAAGGCGGTACAGCAGCGGCTGGCGAAGAAGAACGATGCGCCATTGACGACCGGCCGCTCGGGCGGGCTGCAGGCAGGCCGGTCTCAGGTCGCGCGAATCCTGAAACGCTGCGGCGACCCGCTGGCTGGCCGGCTCCTTGAGTTCGAGAACGGGACTCTTCTAAAGCCGACGCTGCGCAATACGAGCGTGCTGGTTCACGGTTTTGCCGCGCGAGCGCCCGACGACCCGAAACCACTCCGGGGGCTGTTCAGCGACCTGGAAGGGCTGGTCCGGAAAGACGGAGGCCCCGATGTCGACGAGCGATTTCGGATAGCCCGTTCGCCGATCTTCGGCGGCGACTGAGACCCCCCTCACCCCCGCTCCACCTCGAACGCCACGATGTTGCGCGCCTCCCGGCTGACTCCACCCCAATAAAGTGGATCGGCTGCCCGAGGCCCCGGTACTTGTCCGCGTAACTCCTCGTCTTCAACTGCGCCATCGCCGCCCCTTCAGGCTCGATCTCGACGACCTTGAACTCGAACAGGTACACCTGCCCGTTGACCGCAGCGCCATGTCCACGCGCCCGCGGCTGCTGCCGTCCTCCACGGCCACGTCCAGGCCCAGCGCGGCGAAGTGCGAGTAGAACACGCTGGCGTAGTAGCCCTCGTAGCGGGCGATGTCGTTCCTTCGGTGCCAGTCGTGGGGGATGCCCGTGAAGAACGCGTCGAACAGCGCTCTCAGACCGGCGAAGTCGTTGGCGCGCAACAGCTCGTAGAGCCGAATCTCGCGCGTTCCCTGGCGCGACGCGGCCGGGGTCATGGCGCGCAGCAGACGCTCGTTCAGGCTCTGGCGCACCTCGCGGTTCGGATACCCAGCCGATAGAGGGTTTTGCCGCCGAGGTCCTCCGTGCCCGTGATCGTCAGGTAGCCGGTCTGGAACAGCAGCGCCTCGGTCGCGATATCGTCGACGTCGAACGACGACAGCAGGTCGCCGCTGGCGACCATGTTCTCGAGGGAGACGGCGCCGACGCCGCGCTCCAGCAGGGTGTCGGTCAGGAACTTCGGGGTCTCCCCGTCTCGAACCACCACGCGTCGAACTCGCGGCGGTCGAAGAGCAGGAGGATGTCGAACGGGTTGTAGACTCTCTCCACGCCAGTTGTAGCCGTTGTACCAGGCGCGGACCTCGTCCCGGTCCAGGCCGGGGAGCTCCGGTGCGAACACGGTATCCAGGTCCGCGTCCGTGTAGCCGCAGACGGCGGAGTACCGCGGGTTGAGGGTGATGTCGGTCAGGTTGTTGAGGCCGGAGAACAGGCTGACCTTCGAGAACTTGCTGACGCCGGTCAGGAAGTTAGCCATGGGCTCAGACTTGAAGACCCTCCCCGTCTCGTCTATTGTTGACCAACATGGTCACGATCGGCAATCGCGAGCCGGACCGGCCCCGCACAGCGCGCGCGGATCCGGCTCGGCTCGGCTGGAAGCTGGCGGAAGCCAAGGCGCGATTCAGCGAAGTCGTCCGGCTGGCAGCAGCTGGTCAGCCGCAACGCGTGACAGTCCGCGGCCGGAACGCCGTCGTCGTGGTCGCGGCGGAAGAGTTCGATCGTCTCCGGACCCAGAGGGCGGCGACCACCCTGCACGAACTCCTGTCGCGCTCTCCACTAGCCAGACTGGAGTTCGGCGGAGATTCCGTGCGGAGCCCCGTTCGGGAGGTCGACTTCTGAGCGGATGGCTGCTCGACACCAACGTCGTGTCGGAATTGCGCAAGACCCGACCCGATCACCGGGTGAAGGCGTGGTCGGATGCGCAGGTATCGGACCGCCTGTTCCTCAGTACGGTCACGTTGGCCGAGATCCGGTTCGGCATCGAGAGAAAGGCCGAAAAGTATTCGGTTAGCGGGGTCGCGTTGTTGAGCGATCGGGAAACTACAATTTTGTACTTGTACAATTCTTCGCAATATGGCATAACTCGTGTGTGCCCGACGAGCGCGCTGGGAATGGCGGTCAGGAACGGGAGCCACGCTCGGAGAAGCGGCGCCGAGAGCGAACGCGGGGCGAGGGCGACCGCACGGGCCTGCGACACGAGAACGAACGGCTGCAACGCCGCAACGACCGCCTGCGGCGTGAGAACGACCGCCTGAA
>MKWU01000855.1_pt1 | contig 56703 bp, 46 predicted proteins | sample 809101 | NCBI WGS metagenome assembly MKWU01 (sample SAMN05860141, study PRJNA318959) | sponge metagenome | host: Aplysina aerophoba | place: Slovenia: Piran, Adriatic Sea, Gulf of Piran | collected 2013-05-07 | reverse complement strand
ATTTTCGGAGGGCAGCCGGATCGAGCCGCCGGCAAACCCCCGGGGGTCCATCCGCCCCATGATCAGATTGGCGTCCGTTACGGTGAAGCCTGTGCCTCCGCGTCGATAGCATGCAGGGCCCGGGTCGGCGCCGGCGCTGCGTGGACCCACTGCGAGCCGCCCAAGCTCGTCGACATGGGCAATCGAGCCGCCACCTGCTCCAATCTCGACCATGTCGATCACCGGAACGCGTATCGGCAGTCCGCTGTCCTTGCGGAAACGATAGACACGGGCAACCTCGAAACGGCGGCTGGTCTGCGCTCGGCCGCCGTCAAGCATGCATATCTTGGCGGTGGTCCCGCCCATGTCGAAGGAAATCGCCCGTTCGAGCCCCAGCCGTCGAGCGACGCCACCGGCAAAAATGGCGCCGCCGGCAGGTCCTGATTCAATCAATCGGACGGGAAACTCCCGCGCTGTCTCAATCGAGGTCAATCCGCCGCTCGACAGCATCAACAGCAAGGGGCAGCCATATCCAAGAGCCCTCAGCTCGCGCTCGAAACCCGCCAGATAGCTCGACATCAGCGGCTGAAGATAGGCATTTGCACAGGTTGTGGAGAAGCGCTCGTATTCGCGGAACTCAGGCGATATCTCCGACGAGATAGAAATCGACCAGCCGGCGCGGCGGCGCTGGAAAAACCGGCGAACACGGATTTCGTGATCGGGGTTCACATAGGAATTGACAAATCCGATCGCCAGAGCTTCGGTGCCGGCCGCGTCAAGCCTCGGCAACAGCGCTTCCAGTTCCTCTCGATCAAGTGCGAGAAGCGCATTGCCGTGTCGGTCCAATCTTTCGGCGACGGAAAAGCGCCGACGCCTTGGGACCAGAGGCTGAGGCTTGATGATGTTGATGTCGTACTGTTCCGGGCGGCCTTCGGTGCCGATTTCGATCGTGTCCCGAAATCCTCGGGTTGTCACAAACGAAGTCACCGCACCCTTGCGCTCGATGATCGCGTTGGTTGCCAGCGTTGTTCCGTGAATGACGACCGAGATGTCGGCGGGCTCGGCGGATGCGGCCTGCATGACTTGGCGAAGTCCTGCCAGGCAACCATCCACCGGATTGTCGCTTGTCGTTAGAACCTTGCTCGTGAAACGCTTCTGTCCAATCTCAAGCGCAATGTCGGTGAAGGTTCCCCCGATGTCTATTCCCATCCGACCCGACTTCGAAGCGATTGTCATGACGCTGTCCACTTGCACCTTGATGCCACTCGATACCTGACCATGTCACCCGTCCTGAGACCGTTGGATGACTGCCTGTGCCAATGCGGCCGTTTCCTGACCCATGACGAAACCTCCAGTTTTCCGCGGCCCCAACAGGTGCCGGGAGTCAACGGACTGTCTTTTCAGAGGGCGCTGTCGGTTCCGACCCAGTCCATCTTGGAATGCAACGCAGGAACAACTGCATTGGAGGCATGGCACAACCCCGGCCGGGTTCATGGCCGCTCCGGACACTCCTCCAACGCCTTTTGGACATGTGCCTTCAACTGCTTGCTGACTTGACCATATCCCAGGAGCCGTGCGACGGCTCGAATCCGTTCCTGGCCCTGGACCAAGCCATTCTCGCGTTCGACCCATTTCGCGGCTGCGCAAATCTCGACGGGCGGCAGGTTGGCCGGCTTTCTTTCCTGCACGCTTGTCCATTCGCTTGAACGGTTCCTTACGGGCGGGTCCGTCCGCTGAGCCGTCGTCATGCAGAAGTCGTCGACCTGCTCAATCATGTCGTGCTGGACGGCCCATCTCAACGCCCGGTCCACGGCGCCAACGATTCTTGAGCCCACGCGAGCCCCCTTGCTTGATCCTGTCCGCTGCCGCCGCTCGGCCTGGGCGACGCGCCGTGCAACCAATTTCCCATGCATCGGCCCTTCCTGCTCGACGATTTCGGCGACGAGCGCCGCCATCTGCGTCAGTTCCAGCTCGTGGGGCGCGGCGGAGTTTGGGTACGTGGCCTCGGCAAGGCTGTAAGCCGGCGCCATCTGGGGCTGCGGCTGCGGAGGTTCCGGAACCTCAGGGGATGGCGGCTCCGGGCCAGATCCGCTTGCGGCGCTCGTGTGACCCGAGCCACTGTTTGCGGCGGGCGGCTGGAAACCCTCTCTTGCCGCCACCCTGGCCCGGTCCAACGCCGTGCGGAGCCGCTCAACCTCGCGCTCGCGCCGGTGGAACCAGTCCGTGCTCCAGATACGGTGGAAGCGCCATCCCTGGTGCTCCAGCACCTGCTGCCGCAGGCGGTCCCGCTCCCGTGCCCAAAGCGCGCTGTGGTACGTGGCGCCGTCACACTCCACCGCGAGAATGTACTGCGACTGTCGTTTCGGATGGCGCACTCCGAGGTCGATCCGGAAGCCCGCACTGCCCACTTGGTAGTCAAACGGGTAGCCAAAACCGTCAATGACCTCCGCGACATCCTCCTCAAGGGGACTGTCGGGACCAAGTCCCGTCGCCGCTGGGTCGGGGCCGAGCCGCCCCGTATCCGCGTAGTCCAGAAACTTGCGCAGTATTCTGACGCCATGAGCCTTGGTGCGCTTCAAGTCGATTTCGCGCCAGTCGAAGGACACGAAGACTTCGCAGCGCATTCGAGAACGGCTGAACAGCACGTTCAGCCGACGTTCACCGCCCTCGTTGTTGATCGGACCGAACCGCATCGACGTCAGGCGTCCGTTTGGCTCGTGCGGGCCGTATCCCACGCTCACGAGGATCACGTCGCGTTCGTCGCCCTGCACGTTTTCGATGTTCTTGACGAACGCGTCCTCGTTCTTGCCCTCGCGCAACAGGGAATCCAGCGAGGGATTCTTGCGGCGGCGCATTTCGAGCACCTCCGTGATCATGTCGCTCTGCGCCTTCGAAAATGCGACCACGCCCACAGACTGGCCCTGCCTGTCCGTTGCCTCCGCGTGCTCGGCGAGGGCATCCGCGATGCACTCTGCCTCGATACGGTTTGTCCCTGCACGTCCGCCGCCCTGCTTGCGGGAACTGTAGACACCCGGCACGCGGGTCAGCTTCATGCCGAAGCGATCATCCTTCTCAAGTGGCGAGGGCGGAAGGATCAGCCCGCTCTCGTAGAACTCGACATTTGACACCTTGATCAGCGATGGATCTCGGGAGCGATAGTGCCACTCAAGCATCGCCTGTCCCAGGCCGCGTGCTTCCGCGAGCTTGAGAATGCTCTCCATCTCCGTCGCGCCCGCTGCCGTCGGCGCCGCATCGACGTCTTCGTCCTCGTCTTCATACAGATTGTCAACGAGCCGGTTGAAGAAGTTCGTGGGGGGAAGCTGCTTGTCGTCGCCCACCACGACGATCTGACTCGCTCTCGCCACGCCTCCGAGCGCATCCTCGGGACGCACCTGGCTGGCTTCGTCGATGAGCAGCAGATCAAAGGCAATCCTCTCAGGCGGGAGGAACTGGGCAATCGAGATCGGACTCATGAGGATGACCGGCTTGATGCGCGGTATCATGTTCGGCGCCGCGAGGAAGGCTTGGCGCACCGGACGGTGCCGCATCTTCTTGCCGAGCTCCCCATACACGAACGCCATCTCGCCCGACGCGCCCATGGGCAGCTGTGCCAGATGGTTGCCTCGCACAAGCTTCCTGACCTCCTCCAGACGCTGCTTGTCCAGCTGCTGGAAGGCGGCGACACGCCCGTGTCGGTCCAGTCTCGCGATTTCGTCGAGTCCGGGCCGTTCCGACCTCGCATGGTCCCAGCGTGCCTCCGCCACCGCATACCGAAACTCGCGCTCCGCTTGGCCTGGCGACGTTTCGTCGCGCTCCATCCTTTGGGCGAAGGCCTCCAACCCGTCTCTGACCAGCGCTCGGCGGCGTTCCTCGAGTCGCCTCCATTCCTCAAAACGCATCACTTCATCGTGCATGCGCGCCAAGCGGTCTTTCAGTTCCTCCAGCGGCTCTTGCCGCCCAAACGCGTGCTCTGGGTCAAACTGAAGACGGTCATTCAAGTCGCGCAACCGATGGCGCACCCTCTCATGCTCTTCTTGAAGGCGGGCTTGCAGGGCCTCCGCATCCCTCCCAAGCGCCCACGCGGCATCCAAGGTCTCCACTGTCAAGGGCCGCCCGATTTGTTCCAGCGCCTCTCCTATCCCTGTGACCCAGATCCCTGCCTCGACAAGTCCAGCGACTTCAGTGCGCTCTCCTTGCCAATGCGATCCAAGCACGGTCGAGAGCCAGTCCTCTTCGCTTGCCAAGGCTCTCCGCTCGCGCTGCACCGCAATCAAGGCGTCCACGAGCGTCAGGCGATCTCTCGGCGAGCGTGGCAGCTTCCCCTTGAGAAGCACGGCGAACTGTTTCGATGCGCTGCCGTACTCGCCGAACCAACGCGTCCAGACCGAGCCAAGCCCGGCTGCAATTTGGGGCCGCAACTCCTCGACCCGTGTGTTCCAGGCGACGCTCTTGAACTCGCCCTTCACGTCGTCCCTTGCGTCCGCCCAAGTCTTGAACCGCCCGAGTCCGTCCATGAGCCGATTGAAGTCGGCGCATGCCGCGAACAACGCGGCCCTCTCACGCACACCTGCGGGAGCCCTCACGATCTCTCCAAGCAACTGTGCGAGCCGCTCCGCCTTGGCCAAGTCCAGCGCGGTTTCCACACCTAGCCGCTGTGCGAGCGCCCCAGCTGTTTGCAACAACGCCACGACGGAGTCTCTCGCTTCACCAAGCTCCGGTTTGAGGCGCCTCACATCGGTCGGCTGCAAATCGAGGGCTCGCACGCCAAAGAACGGGTGTTCTGCAGGAGGGCCAGCTACCTCCAAATCCTCGGCGAACGCCCGAACCGCCTTTCCGATTGAGTCGCGATGTGCGTTCGTCAGCTTCGCGAGCCCAACCGAACGCAGCTTGGGCGGCGGCTCTCCCTTGCCAAGAAACCGGCACAGCTCGGCGATCGCATCGAACGGCGAGTAGTCCTTCCCTTCAAGCGACTCGTGGAGGCCGGCGTCGATGGCGTTGAGCCTGTCGCGAGCGTCGACAAGCGCCTCGGGGTCGGAGGGCGTCTCCGGCACGGCACGGCCAGCATGGATTGTTCGTTTCAGCTCTTCGTAGAACGCCTTCTTGTTGGCGGCTCGTGAATGCAGTTCCAGACAGAGTTCGCGGAGCCCAACCTTGACAAGCCTGTCGTGCACGACCTTCAGCGCCGCCATCTTCTCGGCCATGAAGAGGACGGTCTTCCCCTCATGCGCCGCTGCCGCGATGATGTTCGCGATGGTCTGAGACTTTCCCGTCCCCGGAGGCCCCTGCACGACGAGGTTGCAGCCAGAGCGCACCTCCTCGATCACTTTTGCCTGCGAGGCGTCGGCCTCCACGACATGGATGAGATCCTTGGGGTCGAGGCGATCGTCAAGGCGTTCCCGGGGCCCGAACCGAAGAGGCGAGCCCTCGACTTCCCGGTCGGTGTCAAGCAGTCCGCTGATCAACGGGTTTTGAGTCAGCCCGCCGCCGGGCCAGTTGTCCTCCACCAAGTCGCGAAACATCAGCGCCTTGGCGAAAGAGAAAAAACCCAGCTGCATGCCGTTTCGGACGACGCTCCAACGATCCTTGGACTGGATGACAGCGTCGACCCGGTCGAAGTAGCTGCCCGGCGTCCACTGTTCACTGTCGTCGATCTCGGGCAGCGCTATCCCGAAATCCGTCATCAGACGTTGCTGCAGCGGCAGGTTTGTCGTCACGTCGTCGGGACGAGCGGCTAGATTGAAGGTGAATCCCCGCTGAAGGCGATTCAACTGAACGGGCAGGAGCACCAGCGGCGCCTCCCGCAACACCGCGGACTTGCCGTCTTCGTACCAGCGAAGGAAGCCCAGCGCCAAGTACAGGAAGTTGGCTCCCTGCTCCTCCTCGGAAGACTTGGAGTCGCGGTACAGCTTCAGAAGTCGCTTTTCGAGCGCTTGAGGGCCGAGTTCCGTCTCAAGATAGGCGTCCCGGTGCCTGGATTTCTCCTCCTCCTCGTCCAGCTCGAACGGCATGTCGTCGGGTTCCGGATCCGGCTCGTCTTCGCCCCTGGCTCGAAAGCGCATCTTCCGCTCCTTCACCCGCAGCAAGTCGTAGATGTCGTCGGAGCGTTCCAGGACGACATTGAGAACGTTGGCCCGCTTGGCGTTGCGATTGACGTGGACCAGCCTGTTTCGGGTTCCCGTATCCACCAACCGCTTCCGCAGCGCCTCCAGCGCTCCGCTTAGGTTGCGGTCGAGCGCCGCGTCGTAGTGCTCGTTCATTTCATGCGTGAGTGTCGAGGCGCCATCGCTGCGGTCCTTCCCTCCGCGCTGCACTGCGGTTGAATCAAGGTCTGAGGTAGCTGTCGTCGTTGGAAACGTCCGTCACAGGTATCTGGGCGGCGCCCCATCCGTAACACGGCGGTCGGGATAGTTCAAGATCGTTGCTGGATGCTTGAAAGGCCGTGATCTGCTGTTGTCTCCCAAGCGGAAAACCCGGAATCCTGACGCCTTGTGTCAAGCAGATTCTGCAGGGGGCCTCAACGGAACGAAACTGGGCATCATAGGAACTCCCTTGCCGAATTGCCGCTTTGGTCTGGACTTGGCGTTGGGGTCAGCGCCGGGAAGTGTGTGGCGGACACCGCAGATCGCTAAGCGACTCGGCGTCGGCGATGAGCGTGTCGGCTTGCTGGCGGAAATCCGACAGATTGCGTGCAAGCGATCGGCGTGAGGCGCGGCAAGCGAGAACCAGACAACGGGGAACTGGGGAGGAACATGATTCGACTTGCCACGTCGACATTTTGGGATTGCGCCGAAAGGCGTGGCATCCATTGAGAACTTCCGTACGTCGAAAGCGCCCAATCCACCACCCTCGCTTCCAACCGTTCGAGAACGGCAACAAGGCGCTTGCAGTCGATCCTGCCACCTTTCTCGCTCGGCCGAGCCCACTGCTTGCGCCATTGCCTCGAGTCCCTTGCGGGCAGTGCGACATTGCATCGCCCCGCCAATCCGTGCAATGTTGCGAAGGCGCGAACGGAAAGTCGGAATGGCTGCTTGCAAGTCGTTGCGAACTTCAGCACGCGGGCATTCCTGCAGTGGACCCGAAGCGATGCTCTTCCGCTTGCGCACTGCCTGGACTTGCGCCGGCTTTGCCGGAACAGGTTGCTGCACCCAACAAATTCTCGCACACGCAACGGAAGTGTCATGTCCTTCAACACATTCGGCAGAATGTTCCGGTTCACGACCTGGGGCGAAAGCCACGGCGCGGCCATCGGAGTAACCGTAGACGGATGCCCGCCCGGCATACCGATTGACGCACAGAGCGTTCAGCAGTGGCTGGACCGGCGGAAACCTGGACAGAACAGGTTTGTGAGCCAGCGGCGGGAACCCGACAAGGTTGAAATCCTCTCGGGCGTGTTCGAAGGCAAGTCCACCGGAACGCCAATTCAGCTGATCATCCGCAATGTCGACCAGCGCATCAAGGACTACTCGGAGATCAAGGACAAGTTCAGGCCTGGGCACGCCGACTACACCTACTGGAAGAAATACGGCATTCGGGACTACCGCGGTGGTGGCCGGGCTTCCGCAAGGGAAACCGCTTCGCGAGTTGCAGCGGCCGGCATTGCGCGAGCCGTGCTGCAGCAGCTAGCTCCGGACATCACCGTGCTTGGGTATCTTGTTCGCATTGGAAAGCATGCAATCGACCGCAGGAATGTCGACTTCGACATCATTCCGACAAATCCATTCTGGTCGCCTGACGCGGCGGCTGCCGACGTCTGGCGGGAATACCTTGCCGCCATAAGAAAATCCGGGGATTCGGTCGGTGCAACAATCGAAGTGCGGGCCAGCGGCGTGCCTGCAGGGCTCGGCGCTCCGGTGTATGGCAAGCTGGACGCCGACCTTGCTTCGGCCATGATGTCAATCAATGCCGTCAAGTCTGTCGAGATTGGCGCAGGCGCGGGAGCCGCACGGCTCCAAGGCAGCGAAAATGCCGATGAAATCGCGGCAGCCGGCGACTCCCTCAAGTTTCTGTCCAACAATGCGGGCGGCATCCTCGGTGGAATCTCGACAGGTCAGGATGTTGTTGCACGCTTTGCCGTCAAGCCAGCCTCGTCGATACTCATCCCCAGGCAGTCCGTAACGGTTTCCGGAGAATCCACCCAAGTTGTCACAAAGGGCCGTCACGATCCTTGCGTCGGAATCCGCGCCGTGCCCGTGGGAGAGGCCATGATGACGATCGTGCTGGCAGACCATGTTCTTCTTCACCGAGGACAAATGGGAAACACCTGAACTATCCCGGCTCCGCCCCTTGATCGCACTTGCCATGACTTTCCCGCAACGGATGCACTTGGCACAATCTCCAAGGAATCGCTGCGAATGCAGGCAAGGCTGAGGCAGGGCCATCAATCGGTCAGCAAGCCGCCAAGCCTCCTCGCCACCTCCCGAATTGAAGCAGCCGGTCAACCGGCTGCCATGAGGCGTATCTGAATGTGCGAGTTCACCGCGGCCCAACGTCACTCGGAATTCCCGCCGGTCGGAACAGACAAGCTCCCATGCCTTGCCGCTCATCCATCTTCGTCCCATCTCACCAAGCGGCAATTCCTCTTGAAACGAGACGTTGAACCTCCCTTTCCGGTTGAATCGCACAAGGCTCGTGAAGCGTTTGCAAACCTGCAATCCAGCGCTCCTGTTCGTCGCACAGAAGCCAGTCGCCCCTTTTTGCACCGTGACTGGCCGCAGGCGCGTCTTGCTGCCTCCAATTGGGAAACAACACAGTGCACAATCATTGCCAAGCAAGTTGCGACTGGAATTGACGTTCGGAAGCACGAAGGCAGATGGGCCAGCGGCCACCCCGCTTTCCAGAATAGTCCCTCACGCCGCCATCCCTGGTCGGCAAACTTGCTCTCGTCTTGATGTCCTGCAATTCAGGCGAGGGGACAGTGACGACCCGCTGCCGCGCAATGACAGGTCAATTCACAATGTCTAGCTTTGGTGTCCTTTTCGATGCATTGGGCGCTTGAATCCAGAATGATGACAACTCACTGTCGCCTGCATGCAAGCCCTGTCAAGAAGCTTTCGTCCGAGGATGGCGAATTGTGGCCAACAATGATGACTACACCAACGAAGGGAGGCTGGACTTGTCCAGCATATTCTCATAATGTCCCGCATGCCGTTCATGCAAAGGGAGACTGGACATGACTGAGCTTCGTACCGCCAGCGACAGGAAGGTCATCCTGCTGCTCGGCGGATCCAAGAGTCTGTCCGAGTTTCTGGGCGTGTCGAGGAGAGCTGTCACCCGCTGGCAGCAAAACAACTGGATCCCGCACAAACACCGGTTGGCAGTTTCCCGCCTGATCAAGGAAGTCGAGCTTCCTGTCGATGTTGCCGAATTCGTGCTGAGGTCCAAGCCGAAATCCGACAGGCAGCAGTGTTGAGGAAAAGCCATGTCGTTGCACTTCAGGTTAACGGAAAGCCCTGCAAGCTCTTTGACAGCAATCGAGTGTCCGCCAACGTGCAAGCGCTGCAGCTCCTTCACTGAGATTGGCGCCAGGGTATTGGACCAGAAAGTTGAGATCGCGGCATCCCTTGAGGGTGTCGTTGGGCGCCAAGATGTCATGGACGAAGAGAGCATTCCGAAATGACGGAGTGGCGCTTCTACGGACGCCGGAAGGCGTTGGCGGATCTCGAGGACTGTCTCGGCCTTCGGAGGCCGGCCGCGCGAGCGCTCAGCGTCGTGAAGATCGTCGGCCGGCGCGGCGTCGGAAAGAACGCGCTTCTCGAAGAGACTGCGCGGCGCGGCGCCCAGGGCGTGCCGGTGGTGATCTGTGAATTGCCGTCACCCGACAAGGGAGCGGCCGCGGCGTGCCGTGTGCTTGCGTTGGCGGCCGAGGCGGCCGGACAAGGCGAGGCGCTTCGTAACTTGGGCCAGCGTTCACCTTATCATGATGACCAGAGTTGGTTCGCACATATCGTCGCTTGCCTGCTGATGGAGGGTGCAGTGGTTGCGCTCGACGAGTTCCATCATGCCAAGGGACTCGGCATGGAAGGCGACATCAAGCGGATGATCGACAGGTTCAAGAGCATCTACGAACCCAAGCCTCCCGGCGAACTCATTTTGATGGGCTCGCACCAACAGCAGATGCTGAGCATGTTCCGCTGCAACCAGCCGCTGCATGGACGCGCATGGGATACGGTCAGGCTGCGCCAGTGGGGTGTCCGGACGGCGCTTGAGATGGCGGCGGAGCATGGCTTTCTTGCCTTCCCGCGACGCTTCCTGACGTTGTGGACCGCCTATGGCGGCATGCCGAACCATTGGGAGCGCTTTGCCTCCTCCCAGCGCGAGAGGTGGAGGCAGCTGCGCGACTTCGACGCTTGGAGCGACGAGGCGGCGTGGCGCGCCGCCTTCGTCAAGGCCCAAAGGGAGCAACTCGATGACGAGCCGGCGGATCGCTACGACAACCGGTCGTTCGTCGAGCTGGCCGAGCCCCACCGCGAGGTGCTGATGCATCTGGCACGGGGTCGCCGCCGCGGCTACACGGTCAGGGAGTTTCCGCAGAGGATGCGCCGGCGCGACGACCCGTCCCTAAAGAGATCGCTGGAGGTGCTGTCCAACCACCTCGAACTGATCGAGGAAAGCCACGACTTTCACGGCCCGAACGGCCGTTGGCGAATTGCCGACAACAACACGCGGTTCCAAATCACCTTGACCGGCGGTCGGACGGCGGGAATGGCTCGCGGACGCCGAGGTCGCCTTGACAGGACGGCGCTGCAACGATTGAAGACGCATGAAGGAGCGGCGCTCGAGAAGCTGACCGCCGGCTGGCTCGGAGCCTCGCCCGACGTCGACTGGAACGGGCAAGGCGTGTGGCAGGCCGGAAGGGCCGACATCGACACGTTGGCGTATTCCGGCAAGGGAGCGGAGCGGACGCTGTTGGTGGCGGGGTGCAAGCGCAACGCCGGAAGGCATCAACCCGAAAGACTGAAGCTCCAGTTCGAGGAACTTCTGGAGGCGGCGGGCGAAAGCGAGGAGGTGTTGGAGATTCGCCGCATGCCGCGGCGGTTGCTGCTTGTGTCGCCGGAGTTCACGACCGCGACGTTCCCGGACGGCATCCGCGACATGGCGCTGCAACTTGGCATCGATCCAGGGCCTCTCGCTCCGAACACCTAGCTTTCGCACTGCCTGGCGTTCGGCATTTGAACGGTCAGAGATGTCCGCCCGAAAGTGGATCGGGGCGGCAGAAGACCGAAGAGCAGATGTCGAACGGCGCTGCCTAACTCCTGAAGCCAGCAACAATGGACCTTTCGAGTTTGTTCGAATGCCGGTCCGAAGCCGCCCTGGTTGCCGGAAGGGATCTCGCACACGCCGCGACTTCATCCAAAGCCGCTCGGGAAACCCAATCCTGTCTCATGTGCACCTGCCGGGAACTTCCCGGCCCCATCCGGAAATTCAACGAAGCGCTGGGGACGTGGATGGATTTCAAGCGTGCGCCGGTTCCCTCCAGCCTCTCAGCAACCGGCCTGACCCCGCCGATGTGGAACTGCCGTCAAGACATGCAAGCTCGCCATTGACAAACACCATCTCGATGCCTTCGGAAACTCTCTCCGGATGTTCGTAGGTTGCACGGTCGATTATGGTTGCCGGATCAAAGACCACCAGATCCGCGGCGAACCCGGTTCGCAGGAAGCCCCTGTCCCGGAGACCGAATATACGAGCTGTCTTGCCGGTCATCTTGTGGATGGCAGTTTCCATCGAAAACAAGCCCAAGTCCCGCGCATACCGGCCAATCACTCTGGGAAAGGTTCCCCACAGTCGGGGATGCGGATGTGCATCGAGAGGAAGTCCGTCCGAACCTATGATCGAGTGTTCCGACGCCATGACCCGGCGCACGTCGTCTTCGTGCATCTGAAAGTAGATTGCGCCTGCCGGGTTCAACTTCCTCGCGGCTTCCAGCAGTGAAAGACCCCAGTCCGATGCCACGTCGGAAAGGTCTCGGCCGCGCATTTCGGGGTGGGGCAGCGACCAGGTAACCACTATGCGGAACTTGTCGGTCACCAGGTCCTCGCGGAGAATCGTCGAGCCCGCCGCATACGGATAGACGTCGAAGTTTATCGGATGACGCGATCTCAGCCTTTCGATCAGGCCCAGCGTTTCGCGTGTGCGGCCCCAGTTTCCAACATTGGCGCACTTGTGATGCGAAATCAGAAGCGGCAGGCGCGCTGCCCTGGCGGTTCGGTAGGACTCCTCGATGCTGTCAAGCACCTGGTCCTCTTCGTTTCTCATGTGTGTCGTGTAAATGCCCTGCCTCTCGGAGATCGCCTCGCCGACCGCTGCAACCTCCCGCTCGTCGGCAGCCTCGTTCGTCTTGTAGAACAGCCCGGTGGAAAACCCGCTCGCACCTTCGTCCATTGACCTTGCAGCCAGCCCCCGCATGCGCTGTATCTCGTCGCCGGTGGCAGGACATGAAACGTCGTCCATGACGGCAAGCCGCAAGGCGGAGTGCCCAACCAGCGCAACAACGTTCACGCAAGGACGCTTGCGGCGAAGGGCATCGGCGTATGACGCCATGCTCTCAAACTGATAGGCCGACTGTCCTCCGAGCAGGTTCATCGGCGGTGGCGGCGCGTCTTCGAACGACACCGGCGCTATTGAAATGCCGCAGTTTCCCGTCACCACCGTCGTCACGCCCTGACTGATCTTGGGAGCCATGTCGGGATGGTCCAGGACGGCTCGATCGTCATGGGTGTGAGCGTCGATGAAACCGGGAGCAAGCGCCTTGCCGCTCAGATCGATCTCCTGTTCGGCACGGACCTCGGCAAGCGGCTCGCCGGCGCTCATGGCCAGGATTCTCCCATCGCCAATGGCCAGGTCTCCCGCGAAGGGCGGGCCTGCCGACCCGTCGTACAGGATTGCGTTGCGAAAGAGGATTTGAGGTTCCATCGACGTCATTCGGCGGGTTCCTCCACATGCCAGTCAGCTTTTGTCATCAGTCGCGTCTCCACTTGCCGCCAAATAGGGAGTCTCTGCCTCGTCCTGTCGAAACCGGCCGGCGAAACCATGCCGTCCAACCTTCTGCGGCATGTGTCCGGACGGACATGGGATGGACAATACCATGCCGAGCGTCACAATGAAGCCAATTGTCGTCACCCGCATTTGGCGCGTCCATTGGACAGCGCTCCGGGAATTCATCCCCGAAGCTTCGACTGAATGCACGACACGGCATTGGCGCTGCGCAGTCAATCCATGGTCCGCGGCGAAAGACGGCGCTTCCGGCGCTTGCGGAACGCAGCGGTGACATTGGTCGGGCCACGAGGCAAGATGGCCGCGCCGGGCGTTGGTCGTGCCAATTGTCGTTGCCGGATGCCAACTGTATAGCAGGCTCGTTGCAGCGCTTTCCCGAATTGAATTCCAGCAGGTCACCGTGAGCCAGATTGAAAGACCTCGAGTCAGACCGAAGAATCCCCGGTTTTCGTCTGGCCCCTGCCGAAAGCCTCCCACCTGGAGTCCGCAGGCCATCGCAGATGCGGCGCTGGGACAGTCCCATCGGGCTGAACCTGCCATGTCAAGAATTCGACACGCCATCGAACTCATGAGGGAGCTGCTTGGAGTGCCCCAGGACTTTCATGTGGGCATCGTGCCGGCATCCGACACAGGCGCCGTGGAGATGGCGCTTTGGTCGCTGCTCGGGCCCCGCAAGGTCGATGTGCTGGCCTGGGAGGCGTTTGGCCGTACATGGCTTGCCGACACCGTCGAGCAACTCAGGCTCGATGCCAGGGTTCATCTGGCGGACTATGGCTGCCTTCCCGACCTGTCTGCCGTCGACCCCAGCCGGGACCTGGTGTTCACCTGGAACGGAACCTCCAGCGGCGTGCGTGTACCCGACGGCAGCTTCATCTCAAGACAGAGGGAAGGCTTGGTGATATGCGATGCCACTTCCGCGGCGTTTGCCGTTGATCTGCCCTGGGACCGCCTGGATGCCACGACATTTTCGTGGCAGAAAGTTCTCGGCGGCGAGGCAGCCCACGGCACGCTCGTGCTTTCCCCGGGCGCCGTTGAACGGCTCGAAGGCTGGCAACCGCCCTGGCCGATGCCAAAGATTTTCCGGTTGACGAAGAACGGCAAGTTCAACGCCGCCATCTTTGGCGGCGCCACCATCAACACTCCTTCCCTCATGTGCATCGAGGATCTCGTTCACGCTCTCGAATGGGCAAGGTCGATCGGTGGCCGGGAGGCCCTGATTTCACGAGCCAATGCCAACGCGGACGTGGTTGCGCGCTTTGTCGAGTCAACGCCCTGGCTGGACTTTCTGGCCCGCCGGCCCGAAACCCGCTCGAACACCAGCGTTTGTCTTCGATTCACTAGCGAACAGGTGCAGGACACTGCCATGGCCGGCTTCACCAACGCCGTCGCCGCAAGGTTGTCCGCCGAAAACGTGGCCCTCGACGTCAAGTCCTACAAGAGCGCGCCGCCGGGTCTGCGCATCTGGTGCGGCGCAACAGTCGAGCGCTCCGATCTCGAAGCTCTCATGCCGTGGATAGAATGGGCCTACGAGATCGAGTTGCGGAGGCTCGACGGCCGAAACTGAACGATGTTCGCAGTGGCAGCAAAATGGAAGCATGATGACAACCAGAGTTCTATTGTCTGACCGGCTGTCGCAGACAGCGGTCGAGATTTTCCGCGAACGCGGAATCAAGGCGGACTTTCGGCCTGGCATCGGCCGCGACGCTCCTGCGCTGGCATCCATCATTGACGGGTACGACGGGCTTGCAGTTCGTTCGGCAACCCGGGTCACCGCCGAACTGCTGGCTCGGGCAAGGCGGCTGAAGGTTGTTGGTCGAGCCGGAATCGGCATTGACAACATTGACCTGGGGGCTGCGACGCGGCACGGCGTGATCGTCATGAACACACCCTTCGGAAACTCCGAGACCACCGCCGAACACGCCATCGCCCTGATGTTCAGCGTTGCCCGCCAGATCCCGCAGGCCAACCAGTCGACGAAGTCCGGCAAGTGGGAGAAGTCCCGCTTCCTGGGCAGCGAACTGATTGGCAAGACCATCGGTGTCGTCGGATGCGGAAACGTGGGCTCCGCCGTCTGCAGGAGAGCCCTCGGACTTGGAATGAAGGTGATTGGGCACGACCCCTTTCTGAGCGTTGACCGGGCGCGGCAGATCGGCATCGAAAAGGTGGAAATGGATGAATTGCTGGCCCGTTCCGACTTCGTCACCATCCATGTTCCGCTCAATGCCGCGACCAGGAATCTGATTGACGCCAGCGCTCTGCGCAAGACACGCGTGGGGGTTCGCATTGTCAACTGCGCTCGCGGCGGCATCGTCGACGAGGCTGCATTGCTTGACGCCGTCCGGTCAGGACAGGTTGCGGGAGCGGCTCTCGACGTCTTCGAACGGGAACCTCCCCATGGCAATCCGTTGCTCGACCTTCCCCAAGTGATTGCGACACCCCATCTCGGGGCGTCAACCACCGAGGCCCAGGAAAAGGTTGCGGTTCAGGTTGCCGAGCAGATGTCCGACTTCCTGTTGAGCGGAGCCGTGAGCAATGCAATCAACATGCCGTCGATGTCCGCCGAGGAGGCAAGTCGCCTCAAGCCGTGGATCAACCTTGCAACCCACCTGGGGTCGTTCGTGGGACAGATGACGTCCGAACCGATTCGCTCTCTCAATCTCCTGTATGACGGGGCCGCGGCACGGATGAACACCGACGCGCTGAGCGCCGTGGCAATCGCCAGCATCCTCAAGGTGTCCAACCCTGACGTCAACATGGTCTCGGCGGAAACCGTCGCCAAGGAGCGCGGCATTGTTGTGTCCTCCACGAAACAGACCAAGTCCGGCGTCTTCGATGCCTACATCAGACTGACTATCGAAACGGACAGTCTGACGCGAACGATCGTTGGCACTGTGTTTTCCGACGGAAGGCCGCGCTTCATCCAGATCAAGGGCATCTACGTCGATGCCGGAATCAGCCGACACATGCTCTACACGACAAACACCGACAAGCCCGGCATGATCGGCAAGCTGGGTACCATTCTCGGCAAGCATGACGTGAACATAGCAAACTTCAACCTCGGCCGGTCCGAGGTCGACCAGGACGCCATTGCGCTCCTGTCGCTCGACACCCCCGTGCCCCAAATTGTCGTTGAGGAACTGAGCGGCACCGGGCTGTTCAGACATGTCAGCCCGCTTCGCTTCGACGTGCAGGAATGACGCCGCAATGGAATATGCGACCAACGGATTCATCAACAGCCGGCAATTGCTGGAACGACTGATTGCCTTCAACACGGTCAGCCGCGACTCCAACCTCAAGCTGATCGACTTTGTCCGCCGGACGCTGGCAGACGCCGGCATTGCCTCCCGGCTGGTGTTCAACGACGAAGGCACGAAGGCCAACCTGTTCGCTTCGGTCGGCCCCGACGGCCAGCCGGGCATCATGCTGTCCGGACATACCGACGTGGTTCCGGTTGACGGTCAGCAATGGTCTTGCGACCCGTTCGCACTGACCGAGCGCGATGGCCTGCTCCACGGTCGCGGAAGCGCCGACATGAAGGGTTTCATAGCCTGCGCCCTGCGGGCCATGCTGCTTTCAGCGCGCATTTCGCTGGCAACGCCGCTCTGGCTGTGCCTTTCCTATGACGAGGAGGTCGGATGCATCGGTGTGCGCCGGATGATTTCGCTCCTTGCCGACGAAGGGATGCGCCCCCGCCTCTGCATCGTCGGAGAGCCCACCTCCATGAAGGTGGCCATTGGCCACAAGGGAAAGACCGCTCTCACCGCCAACTGCGTTGGCCGCGGGGGGCACACGGCGATGGCGCCGAATGCCCTCAATGCATTGCACCTGGCATGCGACTTCGTGGCGGTCCTGCGGCGGCATCAGCGCGAGCTTGCCGCAAACGGCCCGTTCGACCGCGATTTCGACATTCCATACACGACGATTCACGCGGCTCGGATTCGGGGCGGCATTGCGCCCAACATCGTGCCGGAACGAAGCGCCGTCGAATTCGAGATCCGGAACATCGCGTCGCATGACTGCACCGGGCTGCTGGCCGCGCTCGAAGACGAGGCGGGGAAGATGGCGGCCAGCGTGAAGAATGGATTTCCCGAGGCCGAAATTTCCCTGCAAACAACCAACAGCTACCCTGGGCTTGACACGAAGCCCGGACATCCGGCGGTTGCCTTCGTCAAGTCGCTGGTCAAGCGCAACGACTCCTTCAAGGTTGCGTTCGGCACCGAAGGCGGGCTGTTCGACGCCCGACTCGATGCGCCCGTGGTCATTTGCGGTCCCGGTTCGATGGAGCAGGGACACAAGGCGGACGAGTTTGTGTCGATCAATCAGATTGGACGCTGCGACGCAATGATGGACGCGCTGGTCGAGCGTCTGCGAAAGGGAGTGTGAGAGCGTCGCTGTCGACGCAGCCACCCGGCAGCCACGCCAACCGCTCAGGCAGCGATGTCCTCCTCGGCCTGTTGGAGCTGCCACATGTGCGCGTACCTGCCCTGCCGGTCGAGCAGCTGTTCATGGGTGCCCCGTTCGACAATTTCCCCCCTTTCCAGGACAAGTATCTGATCGGCATCCACAATGGTCGACAGCCGATGCGCTATGGTCAGCACGGTTCTGCCTTCTCCCAGCTGCCGAAAGCTCTCCTGGATTTCCAGCTCGGTTTCGCTGTCGAGCGACGAAGTCGCTTCGTCGAACAGCAGGACTGCAGGATTCTTGAGCAGAGCCCTGGCGATGCCGACACGCTGCTTTTCCCCTCCGGACAGCTTCAATCCCCGTTCACCCACCTGCGTGTCGTACTTTTCGGGCAGCGACTTGATGAAGTTATGCAGCTGTGCATGCTTGGCCACCTCGACAATCTCCTCCCTGGTGGCCGAGGCCTTGCCATACTGAATGTTGTAGAAGATCGTGTCGTTGAACAGGACCGTGTCTTGCGGCACGATTCCTATGGTGGCGTGAACGCTCTCCTGCGTCACGTCCCTCACATCCTGATCGTCGATCCGCACCGATCCTGAAGTCACGTCATAGAAGCGGAACAGGAGCCTGGTGATCGTGGACTTCCCGCTGCCCGACGGCCCGACGATTGCAACGTTCGTGCTGGGCTCCACGCAAAAGCTGACTCCGTCCAGAATCGTTCTCCGGTCATCGTACTTGAAGCAGACGTCGCGGAACTCGATGCGTCCGCCGGTGATCGCCAGCGGTCCGGCATACCTTGCGTCGACAATTTCGACGGGCTGCTCGAGGAGATCGAACATGTCGCCCATGTCGATCAGCGATTGACGGATTTCCCGGTACACCGTGCCCAGAAAGTTCAGTGGCATGGCTACCTGCATCATGTAGGCGTTGACCAGCACAAAGTCGCCAACCGTCAGGTTCCCCCTCTGCACGCCGACGGCGGCCAACAGCATTGCGGCAATCATGCCCGAGTTTATCAACACTGCCTGACCAAAGTTGAGCATGGCCAGGGAATAGCTTGTTTGCAGGGCCGCCTTCTCGTAGCCGGCCATTGATCGGTCGTAGCGCTCCGCCTCTCGCTCCTCGGCTCCGAAGTACTTCACCGTTTCGTAGTTGAGGAGACTGTCCACGGCCTTCTGATTGGCTTCCGTGTCCATCTCGTTCATGCGTCTGCGAATCTGAACGCGCCACTCGGTGACCCTGAAGGTAAACAGCACGTAGAGGGCCACGGTCACAACGACGGTCGCGAAGTACCAGAAGCCGAGCACAACGAAGAGGATCACGCTTATCATGCCCAGCTGGAATGTCATGGGACCGACCGAGAAGAGAATGAACCGCAGAAGCCATTCGACGCCCTTGACGCCGCGCTCGATGATTCTCGACAGTCCGCCGGTCTTGCGGGTCAGGTGAAACTGCATGGACAGGCTGTGGATGTGCCGAAACGTCTCAAGCGCCACCTGCCGCAGCGCTCTCTGGCCCACAGCGGCAAAGAGGACGTCGCGCAACTGAGAGAAGCCGACATTGATCATGCGGGACACGCCGTAGGCAATGACCAGAAACACGGCGCCCACGGCGACTATGTAGGCCGGCGCCGACTCCTGGTCCAACGTCAGCGAGTCTACCGCCGCCTTGTAGATGAACGGAACGGCAAGGGTGAACAGTTCCGCGAACAGCAGCGCCAGCATTGCGGACACAACCCTAACCCGCGATTGAGGGCTGTCCTTCGGCCAAAGGTAGGGCGCCATCTTGCGTATCGTTCGCCGGCCGCTGCGGCGTGCAGCCTTCCGGGCAATCGATTCGGGCGGACCGGCCGGGTTCATGAGAGCCCCAGGACGCTCAAGCGTCCGCCGGCACCCGCCGGAAAGTGCGCTGGCCTGCGGCTGCTGCGCAATTCGAGCGCGGCGGCTTTGGATTGACAGTCGATTGGTCTTGCCTTCGATTTGCGGTTTACTTGCGCAACGCTCCACCTGTGGCCTTCACAACCCGCTGCACGATGTCTCGGCCAATTCTCGCCAGCTCGGCATCGCTGAACGGCTTGTGCCCTGACTGCAAGCGAACGCAAATCGCAAGCGACTTGCGCCCCTTTCCGAATTGCGCTTCGGCAGAGTCCCCCGAAAACTCGTCGAAGACATCAATCGCCGCGATGAACTTTCGGCTGGAGCTCGATCCGGCAGCCCGGACCAGCTGCTGCGCTTCGATGTCCCGATCAACAACAAAGGAGAAGTCTCGCTCGACCGGCTGCAGGCTGCTCGCTGCCAATGCCGGTCTGGCAATCTCCCGCCGCCTGGGCTTTGGCACGCGTTCGAGGAACACCGTGAACGCTGCCACTCCGCCCTTGATGCGAAGTTGCCGCAACACTCTTGGGTCAATCTCCCCAAACAGCGCCAGCGGCGTTCCGGGACGCAGATATGCGGCGCCGGTCTTGCCAGGATGCCAGCCGGCAGCGGACCATCGGGCAGTCTTGATGGCGGCAGGCGCCCCGATTGAATCAAGAACCGCATCTGCATCCGCCCTGGCATCGTAGAGATCGACCCGCCTTGTCGCGACATGCGGTGAACGGGTGGACGCATTGCCAACCAGCAACCCGGTCACCTGCAGCGACTGTTCGCCGGGCTCGCTCCCCGTGAAGACAGGTCCGCTCTCGAACAGGGCGCAGCTGCCGGAACCCCTGGCCTGCGCGCGGGCTGCCGCCTGCAACAGGCCCGGCAGCAGGTCCGGACGCATTGTCTCCAACTCCGAGGAAATCGGATTTTGGATCTCCACGAGCCTGTCATTGTCGGCAAACAGCCGTGCCGCCTTTCGGTCCACAAAGGAATAGGTCACGCATTCCCGGTAGCCCAGAATTCCCAGTGTCCGGCGAGCCATCCGCTCCATGCGCTGTTCGCGGGTGACGCATGGACGCGTCACGCCATCGCTCGGGCGCGGCAACGGCACACCCGGAAGATTCGACAGGGAAACCATGCGCGCAACTTCCTCGACCAGGTCGGCCTCGCCAAACACATCCGGACGCCAGCTGGGCACCTGGACGTTGATCGCATCGCCGTTGAGCTTTGCGGAAAACCCCAGCCCGTCAAGAATCTGCACTTGCCGATTGGCATCTACCGCCATTCCCACAAGCTGCTCGACGCGGCTTGTTCGCAGCGCCAAACAGCGGCTCACATCCGGCAAGCTGCCGTCCATTGCAATGTCCGAAGCCTTCCCGCCGCAAATGTCCAGAATCATGCTTGTCGCCAAATCAAGACCCTCAAGCATGTAGGCCGGATCCACGCCTCGCTCGAAACGGTGGCGAGCATCGGAAACGACCTTCAGCTTTCGGCCGGTGGCAGCCGTGATCACCGGATCCCACAGGGCGCTTTCCAGAAAGACACGGGTGGTAGATGCCGTGCATCCGGTGGGCTCGCCCCCCATTATGCCTGCAATGCTTTCCGGCCCCTGGTCGTCCGATATGCAGATCATTCCCGGCTGCAGTTCGTAGGACTTGCCGTCCAGCGCCGCCACGGTTTCGCCGCCCCTGGCAAAATGAATGCGAATGTCGCCACGCACCTTGTCGGCATCGAATGCATGCAGGGGACGGCTTCGATCATGCGTGACGTAGTTGGTGATGTCGACGACAGCGGAAATCGGCCGCAGGCCAATCGCCTCGATGCGGCTCTTCAGCCAATCGGGAGACTCTCCATTGGAAACTCCCTCGAGAAGCCGACCTGCAAAGGCGGGACAGCCGCGCTCCTTGACATCGGGTTCAATGACAATCCTGATCGGACACGGGCCGCCGCTCCTGACCGCCGGCCGCCGGTCGGGCTTCAGCGTTCCCAGTCCCTTGGCCGCCAGATCCCGGGCAATGCCGCGGATGCCGAGAGCATCCGGCCGATTCGGCGTGACGGCGATTTCCACAACCGGGTCGTCGCGACCGATCAACCCCATGTACTTGACTCCAAGGGGAGTGCCCGCTGGAAGATCAATCACCGTGTCGTGATTGTCGGAAATCCCCAGTTCGCGTTCCGACAAGAGCATCCCGCTGCTCTTCACGCCGCGAATCGCCGTCTGCTTGAGCAGGAGGCCTGTGCCGGGAACGCGTGCGCCAACCGGCGCAAACACGCCGATCATCCCAGTTCGGGCATTCGGCGCTCCGCAAACGACCTGAACTCGTTCGGTTGCCTCCTCGGCGTTGGGCGAGAACAGTTCGAGATCGCAGACGCGCAGCTTGTCGGCGTTGGGATGTCGCCAGGCATTCGCCACGCGACAGGTCGCAAACACGCCGAACTCCTCGTCCGGATCGTTGATGGACTCAACCTCCAGCCCGAGATCGGTCAGGGCATCGCCGATTTGCTGCAGGCTTGCGTTGGTATCCAGATGATCGCGCAACCAGCCGAAGGTGAATTTCATCGAACTCTTCCAACTCCCGATACAATCCTGTCCAGATATGCGATGGCAGGGTCGAATTAAAGAGCCTGCGTCCCGAGTGGGCAGTTTCACCCACGCCGCCTTGCGCTTTCAATCGTCCGGATTGACGTGTTTCGAGCCTCAATGCCATCTTCGTTCAGTCCGTGTGCGCGGTGAAGTCCCAGCAGGTTTGGCGTGGCCAGCGCCGGAGACTCGGCGCACTTTCCCTGGCCGAAATTGCCGCGGCGACGATTGCGCCAGTCGGAGACAGTCCTGGAAGGGAGTGTCAGAACACCGCGCCCTCGCGGCAGTGTCGGGAATATGCCGAAACACCTGTCCCCGTCGGTTCCGGCAGGATTGCCTTCGAGAAGCCGCGTTCCCGATGGCGGGACATGGGCAACCTTCACTCTCGGTTGACTGCAGGAAGCCTGCCTGCGTCGGATCTCGATGCAACTTTCGGCGAAGGCCAGCCGGCGCCGCTGTGCGATGGGACTGCACTGCAACCCCGCTCATTTCGTCCATGCGGCATCGCCGCTTCACAGCTGCAAGCCACGGGAAGAGGTTGGCGCGACCCATCGCGGCCTCAATTCACTCCAGGCTGATCTCCCGCCTGCGGTCGAATTCAGTTGCGGACAACGAGGCCGGACGCGGCAGCCTGAACTGCACAAATGTCACAGCGGGTCAAACACATCCGACTGCACCCCAGTTCCAGTTGGCAATTCCTTGAAGCGGCCTTGTCGAAGACGTTCCTGTCCGGGGTGCACCATCCACGCCCGGAGCGTGCAAGGCGCTTGCGGCGACCTTGGTTGCGGTTTGGCAAATATAGTTTCATAGCTGTTCGCCGCACGCCGCAACCCGGCTTTCGATACCTACGACAGTGGAGCACGCCAAAATTGCCATGAAGCGATCCCGCAGCCTCAAAATCGTCGCCACGCTTGGACCGGCTTCCTCCAGTCTGAAGATGATCCGGCGAATGTTCAATGCCGGCGTCGACGTGTTTCGACTGAACATGAGCCATGGCGATCATGACACAGTTAGAAAGCTTCATTCCCACATCCGAACGGTGGAGGAGGAGGCAGGCAGGCCCATCGGCATCCTCGTGGACCTGCAGGGTCCAAAGCTCCGCTGCGGCAGTTTCGCGAATTCGCAGGAAACGCTGCTCGACGGCCAGCAGTTCCGGATCGATCTTGATCCGGCGGACGGCGACTCGACGCGGGTGCACGTGCCGCACAAGGAAATCTTCCAGGTTCTTGAACCTGGCCTGCAGCTGCTGGTCAACGACGGCAAGATTCGCCTGCGCGTGATCCAGTGCGGGAGCGATTTCGCCGACTGCGAAGTTGTCGAGGGCGGCGAGATATCCAGTCACAAGGGCATCAATCTGCCCGATGCGATCATTCCTCTGGCAGCCCTTTCGGAAAAGGACACCGCCGATCTTGAGTTTGCGTGCGAACTGGGAGTCGACTGGCTCGCCCTTTCATTCGTTCAACAAAGCCAGGACGTCGAGATCGCCCGCTTTCTGACACGCGGTCGGGTGGCGATCATGACAAAGATCGAAAAGCCCGCGGCGGTCGCGCGGTTTTCCGAAATTCTCGAAGTGTCCGACGGCATCATGATTGCCCGCGGAGACCTTGGAGTGGAACTCCCAATTCACACCGTGCCGCCAATTCAGAAGCGATTGGTCCGCCGTTGCCGCACAACCGCCAAGCCTGTGATTGTCGCGACGCAGATGCTGGAAAGCATGATTGAGACTTCGACACCGACACGCGCTGAAGTGTCGGATGTTGCGGCGGCAATTTACGAGGGCGCTGACGCCGTCATGCTGTCGGCTGAATCCGCTGTCGGACGCTATCCCGTGGAATCCGTGGCGACCATGGACAATGTCGCAATATCGGCGGAATCCGACCCCACATACCGCGAGATCATGGACGCTTCCCGCGGCAGCAAGCTCGTCACGGTTGCCGATGCCATAGCGGCGGCAGCGCGCGAGATTGCGGAAACGACCGACGTAAAGGCGATTTGCTGCTTTACGCACACCGGCACCACTGCGCAGTTGGCTGCGCGGGAGAAGCCGCGTGTCCCCATCGTCGTCCTAACCCCCTTCAAGAAAATTTCCAGGCGCCTGAGCCTGCAGTGGGGCGCGCATTGCGTGACGACACAGGCTGTTCTCAGCTTCGACGAGGCGGTCAAGATTGCGACCAGCGTCGCCTGCTCCCAAAAGTTCGGCTCCATGGGCGACCAGATAATCATCACGGCCGGAGTCCCGTTCAATGTCTCTGGCTCGACCAACATTGTGCAGGTTGCAAAGATAGGAGTGTCCTGAAGTAAGGCTCCGAACCGATGCCGAATGCGGGAACTCGAGCCGGTCAATCGAGTCTGCGGCCGCGTTCGCTGCGGGCTGTTGCTCCGGTGAAGTTGCACCGGCCGGCAAGCATCCGCTCAAGGCTCTTTCCGGAGGATCGCTGCAATCCATGATCCCGGCAGGCATGCCGAATCGGCGATCCGCCCGGCATGGTCGATGCCGCTGCCCGAGCAAGAACCGCCCGCAACTGGGCAAGGCGCCGGCAAAGGCATGCAGCGTTCAGGCTTTCAACGCGCTTCGCGGGGACGGATTGAGGTCCTGGGACAAATTCGCCTGAATTGGCGCTTGCAAAATCCCGGCTGCGCCATAATATGCACCGCCCGAGAGCATCATCCTGAATTGCAACCGCCGTCTTTCCGACGCAGCCGGCCGTATGAGGCATGCCGGGCTGCGCTCGCTTTCCCGGCTCATGGAGTTTGAAATGCCCAAGCTAAAAACAAAGTCAAGCGCCAAGAAACGTTTCAAGGTGACGGCCAAGGGCCGCATCAAGGTGCAGCAAACTGGCAAGCGCCACGGCATGATCAAGCGATCCAACAAGTTCATTCGCAACGCGCGTGGCACCACGACGCTGTCGAAGCAGGACGAAAGGATCGTCAAGAAATACATGCCCTATTCACGGTAGGAACGAATCATGGCACGAGTAAGGAGAGGCACGGTAACCCGCGCCCGGCACAAGAAAGTCATCAAGGCGGCGAAGGGATACCGGGGAAGGCGCAAGAACACTTTCCGGGTGGCCAGGCAGGCTGTCGACCGCGCAAGACAATACGCAACCCGGGACCGCAAGATGCGCAAGCGCAACTTCAGGGCCCTGTGGATACAGCGAATCAACGCCGCCGTGCGCGAACGCGACGACAACCTGAACTATTCCAGGTTCATGCACGGCCTCAAGCAGCAAAACGTGCACCTGGACAGAAAGGTGCTTGCCGACATCGCCGTCAGGGATCCGGAAGCGTTTGACGACCTGGTCGCCCTCGTGCTTTCTCCTCCGAAGGAGCCGCAGGGCAAGGCGCCGCCGGTTTCCGCCTGAACGACAACCGATCGGGCCAATGTGCCTGATCGGCGATCAACAGCCTTCAATCATGTGGAAATGTCAATGAGCGACATCGACCGGTTGCGGAGCGATCACTTGCGGGCGGTTTCGGAAGCTCGGGACGAGGCGGCGCTGGAACAGGCCCGCCTTCAAGCCTTGGGCCGCAAGGGAGAGATATCGAAACACTTGCGTGCGCTTGGCGGCATGGATCCCGGCGAGCGCAAGCTGCGGGCTCCGGCGCTCAACCGGCTCAAGTCCGATCTGCAAGGGGCGATCGCCCTGCGCAAACGGCAATTGATCGAACAGGCCTTGGACGCGCAGATCGAAAGCGAAGTCGTCGACGTGACCTTGCCCGGCCGGCCGCGGCGGCAGGGATCGGTTCACCCGGTGAGCCAAACCATTGAGGAAGTGTCGGCCATATTCGCCGACATGGGCTTCGGAATTGCCGAAGGACCGGACATCGAAACTGACTGGCACAACTTCGACGCGCTCAACATCCCCCCGGACCATCCTGCCCGCCAGGAACACGACACATTCTTCGTTCGCAGCTTCAAGGGGAGGCAAGAGCGCCCAAATGTCCTGCGGACACACATGTCACCGGTTCAAATCAGGGCGCTGACAGCGCAGGGCGCGCCGATTCGCGTGATTGCGCCAGGCCGCGTCTACCGCTGCGACTACGACCAGACACACACGCCGATGTTCCATCAGGTGGAGGGACTGGCAATCGACAGGGATGTCACCATGGCCAATCTCAAATGGGTGCTGGAGGAATTCTGCCGCGCCTTCTTCGAGGTCGAACAGGCCGAACTGCGCTTTCGCGCATCGCATTTCCCGTTCACGGAGCCATCGGCCGAGGTTGATCTTCGGTGTTCGTGGAAGGAGGGCAAGCTGACGGTCGGCGAAGGCGACGACTGGATGGAGATACTCGGCAGCGGCATGGTTCACCCGAACGTCCTGGAGGCTTGCGGCATCGACACCGACGTCCACCAGGGATTTGCCTTCGGAATCGGAATCGATCGCCTGGCCATGCTGAAATACGGCATTCCGGATCTGCGCGATTTCTTCGACTCGAACCTGGAGTGGCTGGAACACTATGGCTTTTTGCCTCTGGACGTGCCGGCTCTGCACAGCGGCTTGAGCCGATGAGCCGCATTCGTTGACACCGTTTCCGCAATTTGGGACCACGACAAATGGATGAACGCACACGGACCGAGATCGAAGCTGCCGTGTACAGGCGGCTGCGCGATCACCTCCAAAAGCGGACCGATGTCCAGAACATCGACATGATGAATCAGTCGGGCTTTTGCCGCAACTGCCTAAGCCGCTGGTATGCAGAGGCAGCCGAGACCCACGGCATTTCCCTCGACAAGCCGGCCTCGCGGGCCATCGTCTACGGCATGCCGTTCGACGAATGGAAGGATCTCCACCAACTTGAGGCGACCGAGGAACAGCGGCGGAAGTTTGCCGAGAGTCAGGAACACTCGCATTAGAACCGTTCTGATGAAACGCGGCCTTGCCGGCGGCGGCCCGCCCGCCGCAAGCCGGAGCAGCGCCAGGGATTGAGTCCGTTGGCGGATTGCACTCCCGAAGCCGAGTGGCTGGAGCAGGTTGCGCGCCAGCAGGGCATCGGTGAACCGACACTCTTGCTCTGCCGTCCGCGATTCCGCATCGACGAGAAAGTGCTTCGGCGGCAGGCCAGCCAGCCCGAAGCCATCATGCCGCCGTCCGCCTATTTGGAACGATGCGTCTCGGAATCCCGCATCTCCACGGGTCGGGCCAAGATGGCTTGTCACCAATCTCTCTTCAGGCGTCTTGCAGACGCGGGCCTTGAGGTCGATCCGGCAATTCTCGTGGCGATTTGGGGAATTGAATCCGGGTTCGGGACATTCATGGGCGGATTCAATGCAATCGAGGCTCTGTCCACGCTCAGTTGTCGAGCTTTGGGAAGACAACGGTTCTTCGTCGACAATCTTGTGGCGGCGCTGGAAATTGTGGAACGAGGCATTGCCAGCGCCGAGGGCTTGCTGGGGTCGTGGGCGGGAGCAATGGGTCATACCCAGTTCATGCCGAGAAGCTTCCTCAATTACGGCATTTCCCTGACCGAAGGCCCGCCGGACATCTGGAGCGCCGACCCTTCCGACGCGATCGCCTCGGCTGCAAACTTCCTTGTGGCTGCCGGCTGGAAGGCAGGGGAACCTGTGCTTTCGGAGGCGGTCCTGCCTTCAAACTTCGATTTGTCGGTCAATTTCGGCAACGAAAGGCGCCGCTTGTCGGAATGGGAGAATGCCGGCGTGTCCTTTCTTGACGTCGATGCCGGGCTCCTTGCCGAAATGGCTTCCAGACTGATTCTCCCGGCTGGAGCCGGCGGACCGGCGCTGGCGGCATTCGAGAACTTTGACGCAATCGGCAACTACAATCGTTCACTCAACTATCAGCTCGCTGTAGCGCTGCTTGCCAGGGCAGTGGATGGCCGAGGCGACATCCAGGCAAGCTGGCCAGAGGCCCATCACTATCTGTCGCGCAGCGAGACCGTCGAACTGCAGCGGCTTCTGCATCTCGAAGGGCACGACACCGGTGGCATCGACGGCCTAGTCGGGCCTGCGACTCGAGCCGCCGTGCAAAGTGTGCAAGTCAGGGAAGGCTGGCCTGCAGATGGGTTTCCTGATCGGCGCCTGCTGCTTTGTCTGCGGCAGCGACATGACGTGCCGTCACAGAGCGACGAATGAAGGGCGCTGCCCCACGTGGCTTGACGCACAATCCCCACCTGGTGACCATCTGGATGGACTCGGCCATGTTCGGCCCGGCAAGGATCGACCATCTTGCTTCCTGTTGCGTCCGCGGCCGACAGTTCCGGAACTTGCTGCCACAAAGCGACGTTGGTGCGGTCCTGTAGCGAGCGCTGGCAAGTCACTGGACGGCGTGGGTTCCGGCACAAATCCCCTGCATGGAGGAACACTCCCGGTGGGCTGCCTCTCGTCAGCCGCCTGCCTTGACGAACGCTCCGGTTCAGCAAACGAATTCCGGACAGGGATTGTCGAGGCGGCAAGCGATCGGAGCGCCGCCGAGGGTTGCAGGGCTGCACCGGTCTATCCGTTCCATGATTCCATGATCGCTCGTGGCAATTCACCGGGCGGCAGTGGCGTGAGATACCGGCATCTCCCGCCGCAATGATCCCGTCGGTCCTGTTCACCGCTGCGGGGGAGTCCGCCCGGAGGCCGGTGGCGGACCGGTTCGGCAAATCATCCCGCCTGTGTCCTTCAGCCTCTGCCTGCGGCGTCAAGGCGTCGACATCCGTGACCCAGCAAACCTGTTGGATGTCAGCCACGCGATGATCGCGAATTGCAGCCAGAGCATGGCGCTGTGCGCACCGAATCAATCCGAATGGCTTGCAGGTGGAGATTGCGCGTCACGTTGGTTGATTCCTGCCCAATTGACGGTTGACATGTCTCCGTTGGCAGAATTGACGGAACATGTTAGAATAAACATAGAACTTACATCGAACTTATTGCGATCATGTCTCCATTGCGTGCCCTTTCGGTCTGGTTTCCCCGCCTGTCCGCCGAACGCATATCAAGGCGTCGCGGACTGGCGCCGGACGATGCGCCAATGGCGGTGGTGGCAACCATCCGAAATCGCCAGACAATTGTCTCGACCACCCCGGCTGCCGAAGGCAAGGGAGTTGTTGTTGGACAAACACTTCAGGACGGGTTTGCGACCTATCCCAATCTGATCACCTATCCTCACGACGAGGTTGCCGACCGGACATTTCTGGCATGCTTGCGCCGCCGGTCGGAGAACTATTCCCCCTGTTGCACGGATGACCAGCGGTCGGGCCTGGTCCTGAACATCGCCGGTTGCGCACATCTCTTCGGTGGCGAATCGGAAATGATGGACTTGATCGTCCAGGACTTTGCAGCCTTCAACCTCACTGCGCAATGCGCGATAGCCGACACTGTAGGTGCAGCATGGGCGCTGGCCCGATTCGCCGAGGTTCCGGACGCGCCAACCGTCAGCAAGGCAGTTGCCGATCTCGAGGCGCGGGCAACACGGGTCCGGTCCCCGGGCCGCCGCCGGGCATTCTGGCGGCAGCCTGCAAATGCCAGCGCCCGGCCATGCCTGCAGCGGCAAGCTCGCATTGCGCCTCCAGGCAGCGCCCGGGAGGCCATCGGCTCCCTGCCCCTGTCAGCGCTTCGGATCGATGCAAGGCCGGTGAACGACATGGCCCGCCTTGGCTTGAAGCGGATAGACGATCTGATTGCCCTTCCACGTCAGTCAGTCACGCGCAGATTTGGATTCGAAGCGCTGCAGCGCCTGGATCAGGCATTGGGAATTGAGCCTGAACCCATCAACCCGGCTCCGGCTGTGCCGCACTTTGCCGTGCGAATGACGTTTCCTGATCCGATCGGCCTGGAAGATGACATCATGGCCGGACTGAACAGGCTTCTTCCCCCACTGTGCAAGAAACTGCGATCCAGCGACATGGGAGCCCGGCGTGTTCGTCTGGAACTGCATCGAGCCGACAATACGCGGCAGAGCATCGAGGTCGGCTTTGCCCGACCGGTTTGCACCGAGGAACAGATCCGTTCCATTCTGAAGCTGAAGTTCAAGGACATCAATCCCGGATTCGGCATCGACGTTCTGAGATTGCTGGCCGTTTCGGTCGAGCCGGCAACTTCGACCAGACATCAGGGCCATCTCGACGCTCTGCATGGCGCCATGGCACAGGAGGCAAGCGGCAACGGCTTGCCGGACTTGATTGGAAGAATCGGAACCCGCGTCGGACTTGACGCCGTTACTCGCTTCCATCCGACGGACAGCAACATCCCGGAAAAGACCGCTGCCGCTCTCGGCGCCGCATGGTCGGAGGCGCATGAACGCTGGCCCCGTCCCGCAACGGTCCGGCCGCCGTTCCTGTTCAAGCCGGAACATGTCCACGCCAATGTCCGGCCGGCGCCGCCAAGACAGTTTTGTTGGCGCCGCCGCGAATTCGTGCGTTGCCATGCAACCGGCCCCGAAAGAATCATCGCCGAATGGTGGTTGGATGATCCCAACTGGCAGACTGGCACACGCGACTACTGGCGCGTGGAGACTCTATGCGGTGAACGCCTGTGGCTGTTTTATGCCTACGGAACGGATCGCGTCGGCCCTGGCTGGTATTGCCACGGACGCTTCGCCTGATCGCGCCGGCATTGCCCCGAAAACAGCTTCGGCTGCCATTGAGGACGCAGACTTTCCGCACAAAAGGACAGACCGAGCGCAGGCGGGCGCAATCCAGCAAGGCGACAATTGCCGGACAGGACCGCTTGGGGCGGGAATCAGGCATGACGATTCGCACATGAATCGGTTGTGCGTTTGCCAGATCACTCGAAAAGCACTATTCCGAAGCCACGTTTCCGAAGGCCGTTGACCGCGCAATCCAAAGCGGCGGTCGACTTGTCCTCGCGGACAGTCCGCGCGAAGCGGATCAAGACACAGATCTGCGGCTGCCGGAAAGGCGGCATGTCCGCCTTCGCACATCAACTGACAAGAGAGAATCAAATGAAAATCCTACGCATGGCCATTGCCGCCGCAGCATTGGCGATCGGCGCTCAGATCGCAGCGGCCGAAACTTCCTGGAACATGGCCACGGCCTACAAGGACGAAAACTTTCACACCCGGAACATCGCGATGTTCGCGGCGGACGTGGAAGCGATGACCGGCGGCGAACTGAAGATCACGCTGCACACCAACGCTTCGCTCCTCAAGATGCCCGAAATCAAGCGCGGCATTCAAACTGGACAGGTCCAGGCCGGTGAAATTCTCCTTTCCGCATACGGATCGGAAGATCCGTTCTTCGAAGTCGACGGCATCCCGTTCCTTTCCCGCGGCCAGATGACGGCATGGCAGGTCTACGAACTGACGCTGCCATACATCGCGGCGAAACTGGATGAACAGGGCTTGATGCCGCTGTTTTCGGTTCCCTGGCCGGGACAGGGCCTATACGCCAAGATGCCAATTGCTTCCGTTTCCGACTATGAGGGCGTGAAGTTTCGCGCCTACAACGCTCTTACCGCACGGCTCGCCGAGTTGATGGGAGCCATTCCAACGACGGTCCAGTCGGCGGAGGTTCCCCAGGCCTTTGCCACTGGCGTGGTAAGCGCCATGATCACGTCTGCGGCGACTGGAAACGACACCAAGGCTTGGGATTTCGTTTCGCACTTCTACGATGTCAGCGCCATGAACAACAAGAACATGGTGATCGTGAACCGCGACGCATTCGAGGCGCTTTCGGAGGATGTTCAGGCTGCAGTGCTCGCCGCCGCGGCCAAGGCGGAAGCCCGTGGATGGATCATGAGCAACCACGCACAGACGGTGACCACAGCCGTTCTGGCGGACAACGGAATGGTTGTTGGCAAGCCGAGCGCCGAACTGGTGGACGAACTCAAGGCGATCGGAGCGCAAATGGTTGACGAGTGGCTGGCCAAGGCCGGAGATCGCGGTCAGGATTTCCTGGCAGCCTACAACGCGCTCGAATAGTCCGCCTGCAACCCGAACTGGAACTGGCTGCCCCGATGAAGCAACTGCGGAAGTTTCTCGACACGCTGTACGTTGCCGGCGCCTTCATCGGGGCGGCTTTCATCGTTGGCATCGGGCTGCTGATAACGGCCCAGGTGATAGGCCGCGAAATTGGCACACAGGTGAAGGGCGCCGACGATCTGACGGCATGGAGCGTCGTGGCGGCTGGCTTCATGCCGCTGGCCTACACCTACCGAATGAACGGGCAGATTCGCGTCACGCTTTTGATCGAGAGATTTTCCGGCGCTGTCAGGAGGACAATGGAACTCCTTGTGCTGGCCACGGCCATGTTCTTTGTCGGGTTCCTGACCTATTCCGCATTCGACATGGTTTGGGACTCCCTGCGTTTCGGGGACCTGTCGAACGGCTTGATAGTCATTCCGCTTTGGATCCCCCAGTTGTCGATTGGGCTTGGCACATTGCTGTTCCTCATTGCCATCATGGACGACATTGCGGTTTCACTGATGGGTGGCAAGCCTTCCTACATGGAAGCGGCCGACACGACCGACATGCGGCAACACTGACCAAATGCACGGAAAGGCATCACTCCGCATTCGCCCAGCGCGGGCAGTCCAGCCCGACATGGGATGGCATTCTCTCGGAATCCTGCAGTTCGTCGGCTGCGTGCTCCGATGGCGGGCGATGCAGGGCTGGTCGCCGCCTGACGCGCTCGATCGGAAGTCTGGCAATCGTCCAATGCTGAGCACGCTGCAATGACGCCGGAAATCGCCCAAATCGCGCTGACCATGCTTCTGTTCATGTTCCTGTTCCTCGGATCGGGACTGTGGATTGCGCTTTCGCTCCTCGGCATTGGCTGGATTGGACTGTTCTTCTTCAGCAGTGTGCCTGTCGAAAAGGCCATGGCCACATCGATCTGGCAGACCAATGCGTCCTGGACCCTGGCGGCGCTGCCTCTGTTCATCTGGATGGGGGAACTCCTGTTCAGGGCGCGCCTGTCGGAAACCCTGTTTCAGGGTTTGTCGCCTTGGCTAGCCTGGCTTCCGGGCCGCTTGCTGCATGTCAATGTCGCTGGCTGCGGAATTTTTGCGGCGGTGTGCGGCTCCTCCGCAGCCACTGCCGCGACCATCGGGCGGATGTCGCTTCCCGAGCTCGATGCGAGAGGCTACAACCAGCGCATTTCGATCGGCAGCCTTGCCGGTTCGGGCACTCTCGGGCTGTTGATACCTCCTTCGATCATCATGATTGTGTATGGCGTCTCGGCCGACGTGTCGATTGTCCGGCTGTTCCTGGCCGGCGTGTTTCCCGGCCTGATGGTGATGGGGCTGTTCATGAGTTACATCGTTGTCGCGTCGCTCATCAATCGCGATGTCGCGCCGCAGGAAATTGAACGGATGCCGATTGTCGAGCGCATTCGGAGGTCGCGTGGCTTGATACCCGTTGTTGTTCTCATCGGTGGCGTAATCGGCTCGATCTATGGCGGAATTGCAACGGCAATCGAGGCAGCCGCTGGCGGCGTAATCGGCGCCTTGGTTCTTTCGGCATTCAACCGGTCGTTGACCTTTTCGATGTTTCGGGACAGCTTGCTGGCCGCAACCCGGCTGTCGTGCATGATTTTCCTGATTCTCTCCGGTGCGGCGTTCCTGACAACCTCGCTTGCGTATTCCGGGCTTCCGGCGGCAATAGCGAGCTGGGTGGCAAGCCTCAATCTGCATCCCTACGCATTGATGGCCGCGCTTTGTGTGCTCTACGTCATACTTGGCTGCTTCATCGAAGGGATTTCGATGATCGTGTTGACCGCAACGGTCGTTCTGCCGCTTGTGACACAGGCCGGGTTCGATCTCCTGTGGTTTGGCGTGTTCATCATCATGGTGGTGGAGACTGCTCAGATAACGCCGCCACTCGGCTTCAATCTGTTCGTCATCCAGGGATTGACAGGCCAGAACATCTTCAAGGTTGCCGGAGCAACGCTGCCTTTCTTCTTTCTGCTGCTTGTCGGCATCGTTATCATCACGATTTTCCCGGAAATCGTCACCTGGTTGCCTTCCACTCTCGACCATGTGTGAATTGCCGCGTCTTCGCCGGTGCGACAGGCGCGTTGACGGTGGCTTGGCACGAGAGGTTGCTGGCGCCGAGTTGAACGGCGGCGGCGGACAGCAGATCCCGTGCGATGGGACAATACGCATTCCTTCGTGGTGATTGACGCCGATACACGGTGCGCGCTGGGTTGGCGCGCCCGCAGCCCTTTCGACGAACCACATCCATGAATTAGGCGAATTGACTGCAACTGGGCTTTCCACCATCGAGCGGTCACATCAATGCCAATTCGCTTCTGATCCCATCCGATGCCCATTGACGCCTTCTACCGGAAAAAATGTATGTCTGACCTCCGGTGTCGGAGCGCCGTTGCATTGCAATGACAATTGGCGTGACCAAGTTCACCTGGCTGCAGCCAACAACGAAACCCCGGATGTCGTGCATGTCCTGCTGGATGCCGGAGCCGGCCCGTCGGCTCGCAATGTCCGGAGAAACGTTCCCTCTGACCTGATCCCCGAAGAATTGCCGCTGCGTCAGACCGAATCTTGCCGGCAACTGCGCGAAGGAGGTCTCAAGCAGTTGGGACGATTGGCGCAAATCTTGTCCGAACGGATTTTCATGCTGGAACGCTTGAGTGCAGAGGCTCCGTGCCGGCGATCGCCCGCTTGTCACACACTCCCGGTTTGCACAGCGGACGCCAATTGCCGTTGCTCAGACCGGCTGCAAATCGCCAAGACCTTTGGATCGTGACCGAGTGTTGAACTACCTTGCGACAAGTGTCCGCAACTTCAGGATGCGCAAGCCGCTAGTACGTTGCACGACCGCCCGAAATGTCAAACACGGCGCCCGTTGCGAAGCTGTTGTCCGGTGAAACCAGCCAAACTATCATCGACGCTATCTCGCCGAGCGCCAAAAAGCGCTGGCGCGGAATTTTCGACAACATGTAGCCGATATGTTCCTCCGACATTTGGTCGAAGATCCGTGTGCGTGCCGCCGCAGGCGTCACGCAGTTGACGGCAATGTCGTAGCCGGCCAACTCCTTTCCAAGCGACTTGGTGAAGCCGATGACGCCCGACTTGGAGGCGGAGTATGCCGATGCATTCGGGTTTCCCTCCTTGCCGGCGATTGAAGCTATGTTGACGATGCGGCCGTAGTTCCGCTGCCGCATGCATGGAACAACCGCCCGGTTGGCGTGAAACGTCCCGAGAAGGTTGACCTCCACGATGCGTCTGAATTCATCGACGTCATATTCCTCGACAGCCGCGTTTCCTCCCGCAATTCCGGCCGCGTTCACGAGAATGTCGACGCGTTCCGCTATGTCGAGCGTTGCCTCAACTGCCTTCCGAACTTCCTGCCAATGCGAGATGTCGACTTCGATTGCCCATGATGCCTGTCCCAACTCGCGCGCAGTCCTTTCAGCCAGTTCAATGTCGACGTCCCAGATGACTGTCCGGGCGCCCAATGAAGCAAGAAGTTCGGCAACCGCACGTCCAATTCCCTGTGCGCCGCCCGTCACGACCGCAACCTGACCCTCAAATGCTCGTTTGTCCCACATGTGTTCAACACCATTGCCTTAGTTCAAAGTTTCCCTACGCCCCACCAACACCACCACTATGCATGATCCGAGCTGACCGGCGACTCGGTCATTTGGCTTTCATGCCTGCATCCTGATTCATGGATGCCTGCCCAATCGTCCAAAAGCAAGCTTGACGGGCTTTCGCTCGAACAAGTCGCGACTGTCGCGAGGAAGCGCTCCCATTGCCAAACCTTGGCCCGTTGCCTTTCGTTCGACTTGCGGACGCGCAATCCGGAAACCGAGGGTGGCATCCATGGACTTCCTGGAATGCATGTCCATCAAGTTTGGCACGGTCTTGAACGCCATGACAGTTTGCCTCAATGTCTAGCCGGTCCGAACTGAGCTAGGACCGCGCCCCGCTGTGCCCCTTCGCATTCGCCTGCCGACCGGGCAAGCTCGCCTTCCGGCGCTTGCCGGACCGCTCACGACCCCCATCGCCGTCGCATTGCGGGCAACATGACCAACCAAATAGCGGTCATGGACTATCCTGACCAAGTTCCTGTGCACACGCGCCGGCACCTCGGTGGCGGCAAACTCGGCAAAGTTCGATATCACGCAACGCAACGGTCCCACCATGCCACTGCCTGAAAATGTTTGACGCAGTGCGCAAAGAATCGCTGCTTGGACATGAAAGCACTGTTACAAATGAGCTTCAACAAGGCATGTCATTCAGCACGAGTTGCACCTCGGGGTTCCGGTCGAGGGTCGAGACCCGCGCGTATCCTGCAAGCATGAAGTTACTCCTGTCCGGAAAAGGCCTGCGGAGCTTCTTCCGCCGCCGCCTCGATCCCGGCTATGTCGATTTTCTGCATCGTCATCATCGCCGCAAACGCGCGTCTGGCCCGGGTGCGGTCGGTATCGGTGGTCAGCTCCAGCAGCCGCTTCGGCGTGATCTGCCAGGAGACCCCCCAACGATCCTTGCACCAGCCGCAGTCGCTCTCCTTGCCGCCATTGCCGACGATGGCGTCCCAGTAGCGGTCGGTCTCTTCCTGGCTCTCGGTCACCACCATCAAGCTGACAGCCTCGTTTGGCGAAAAGGCAGGACCACCGTTGAGCCCCAGGAAGGATCGCCCAAGCACGGTGAATTCCACGGTCAATTCGTCGCCTTCCCTGCCGCCGGGATAGTCGGACGGAGACGCGTTCACCCGGTCGATATGGCTGTCGGGAAAAGTGGCGGCGTAGAACTCGGCTGCCTTGCTGGCTTCGCCGTGGTCGAACCACAGGCAGGTGACGAGATCAGTCATAGTTGTTCTCCCTGTATCCCGGCTGTTCGTGACTCGTGCCTCCGGCTCCGGCTCACGCCGCCGCTTCGTCGATGGTTTCGGTCCGCAAGGCCCACCGCTGCCACGCTGCCGTCAGGTTCAGAAGCGCTCGTAGTCGTTCAAGGTAAAGTAGAGAGTGTCGCCAATCTCGCACAAGGCTGGATTGCGTTTGCAGAACACCACGCCGCCGCGATTGAAACTGATGTCCTCAGGTTCCTTCCACGGTTCCTTCAAGGAACGGACTCGGCCTGCATGCTGGCCGTCCCTGACCTCCGAACCGAGCTCAACTTCAGGCTCGAACACCCCGTCAGTCGGCGCAAACACGTAGTTTTCGTCTGTTTGCATTGCCATCAGGCGCGTTGTCCACTTCGGTGCCTCAACCACATGCGTATCCTTCAACACACCCAGACGCTTCAAGCAACGGAGCATTCCCGAATAGGCGAATTCGCGAATCCATGGACGCAGCCTTCCAGCGCCTCCAAGCTCGGTCGAGACATAGATCTTGCCCTTTGGCGAAGTCTCGCCCGACAGCGTGCCATGATGCACACGGTTCCCGACGATGCCCAGAGGAGCGCCGAACAGTTTCAGGATGTCCATCTGCATGGCGTCCTTCTCGGGCTCGTCTCCCATCAATCGAATCTTGCAGGACGGCCAATGATCGATCGAGGACCCGGCCGAATGCAGATCGAAGACCGCCTCGGCGCGCGGCACCAGTTCGTTGGCGATGAACCAGGCAATCATGTCGGTTGGAGTGCCATACCTGTCGCCCGGAAAGATTCGATTGAGATTTCCTTCGCCGGAATAGTCCAGCGGGGAGGTTCGCCGCCCGGCATATGCAGCAGGAGCGTTGGCGCATGGAAGCAGAATGAGTCGTCCAACGACATCCGACACGTCCAGCTTCAAATAGAGATCCGAAGCGATGGATATGCCCTCGTATTCGTCCCCATGATTGGCGCCTATGACGAGCGCCGTGGGTCCTTCGCCGCCACGAATTGTCATGATCGGCACCGGAATCCAGCCATACGCCGAACGGTGCGAGGAAAACTGTATCCGGACATAGCCGTGCCGCTTGCCGCCGGCGTCTAGGTCTATCTCGCAGGACGGCGCGAAGCTCACGAGAGGTGTTGGCATTTCCTGTCTCCTTCGATTTCAATCGTCATGTCTTCGCTTCAACCGCCTGGATGGCCTTCGCAAGCCGGCGAACGCCTTCTCGAATTTCATCGGCGGGCCGAGACCCCAGGAGGGGTGTTGGATTTCCCGGTCCCCTTCGATTTAAATCGTCTTGTTTTCGCTCCACCCGCCGGGATGCCCTTCGCAAGCCGGCGAACGCCTTCTCGAATTTCATCGGCGGACGGATAGCTGTAGGCGAATCTCAGAAACCTGTCGGGGTCGGAACCGGGAAAGCTCAGTCTTCCGGCGCCAACCTCCACGCCAAATTCCCTGGCCTTTCCTGCCACCGCTTCCGCCGATATGTCCGAGGCAAGTTCGCACCACAGGAAGTACCCGCCGTGCGGGGGCCTGACCCGCGCATTGGGGAGGAACTCCGCGATGCTGCTCAACATGACGTCCCGATGAATCCGCATGCGGTTTCGAACGGCGCTGATGTGTTCATGCATTCGATTCGAGCGCATGAGTTCCGCAACGATTCGCTGGCCAAAGGGACTGGAACCGCCTTCCGACTTCTGGGCAGCCATTCGCTGGACGATTTCGGGCGTGGCAATTGCCCAGCCCGTCCTCAAGCCGGGAGAGAGAATCTTGGAAACCGTGCCGAGCGCTATGACCACTCCGGCGCGGTCCAGGGACTTGATCGGAGGCACGTCGGCTCCCTCGAAACGTATGCGACGATAGGGATCGTCTTCGCAGATGACGAAGCCGTAGGCCTCGGCCATCTCGACCAGCCGGATTCTTCTGGCCTTCGACATGGTGATGCCGGTTGGGTTGTGAAAGTCCGGCACGTCGAACAGGAGCTTGGGCATCTGTTCGCCGTTTGCGGCCAGCCTTTCAAGTTCCCTCTCGAGGAACGTTGCATCCAAGCCCTGTTCATCCTGTGGAACCTCAAGAAACACAGCGCCGTGGAGCCGCATGTTGATCAATGCCGTCATGTAGGTTGGACGGGAGACAATGATCCGGTCGCCGGGTTCGACGAACGCCCGGCAGGCAAGATCGAGCGCGTGCTTGGCGCCGTTGGTCACAAGTATGTCATTGCGGCCGCAGGCGACGCCGTCCGCCTCGACGTATCGCACAATCTGGTCGCGCAGATCGTCGATTCCCATGAGCGGCCCGTACTGCATGCTCTCGGCGGCGAGCTTCGCGGCGATGGCCGCCTCCCGCCCGACATCCGGCAGCAGCGGAGGGTAGGCCAGGCCGCTGTTCAACACAATGGCGCTTGGGTCGTGATCGTAGATCGACTTTCCGAGAATTTCCGCTCGCCGGGCAAAGCGGTGTTGCGTCAAGTTCATTGCCGGTGCCTGATGTCCATCCAAATCTCCGCAAGCGCCTCCGGCGCTTCTCCGCCCGTCGCCTGTCCGGCGAGTTTCCGCAGCCTGGCTGCCCGGCAATCGGCGCGGCAGCCAGTCGCGCTTGCACAAATACAATATATCATATATTGTTATGGTCAAGTTGAACTTGAAGCGAGAGCTTTCATGGAGCCACAGTTCCCGGACTTTCCGAAGGAGGAGTTCGAAGACCGCTACCGGAGAGCGCGCGCAATGATGCAAGCGGTGCAGCTGGATGCCCTGCTCGCAACCGAACGGCTCAACTACCAGTACTTCTCCGGTCACCGCTCCGAGCAGAACGCGGTCGACAAGATCCGTCCCTACATGTTCATCCTGCCGAAGGATGACGAACCCGTGCTAATCACGATGCCCTTCGAGGTGGCACAGATCGAGGCAACCTGTCACGTCGGGAAGATCAGGACAACGGGCGCGCTGACCGGTCATCCCGAATTCGTGGCGAATGTGCTGCGCGAAGCCGGCCTGTCGAGGGCGAGGATCGGGGCCGAGCTTGGCAGGGAGCAGTACCTGGGCATCAGCCACGCAGGGTTTTCCGAAATCGTGAAGTCGCTTCCGCAGGCGGAATTCGTCGACGCCGCGGACATCTTTCTCGAATGCCGAGTCGAAAAGTCTCCAAGGGAAATCGAATGCTGCCGCCGGGCGGCCCGCATAAGCGCAACTGCCCAGAAGGAGGCGCTGTCGCTGATTCATGCCGGCATGACCGAGAACGAAGTCGCCCAAGTCCTGAGGGAGCGGCTGATTGCCGGCGGCGCCGAGAAGATATCGCTGCTTTGCGTGGTTTCGGGTCCGGTGGACGACCGCGGCATCGTTCTGCTTCCAACCGAACGCAGAATCTCAAGAGGCGAAACGGTTGGCTTCGACGTCGGCGTGTCATGGAAGGGATACTGGTCGGACCTTGCCCGAACGGCGTCCGTGGGCGAACCAAGCGCCGAGCTCGACGAATTCTACTCGTGGATGATGGAGCTTCGGCACGACTGCAACATGCAGCTTCGGGAGGGAAACAGCCCGGCAGACGTGATTCGCGTGGTCGACCGGCGCCTGAAGAAACGAAACATGCGCACGATGGGTGTCGGCAGGATCGGACATGGGGTTGGTCTGGACACCACCGAATACCCGTCCCTTGCCGCGTTCGAACGCATGGTGTTCAGGCGAGGCATGACATTCGCATGCAACCCGAACTTCGCGAACCATCTCGGCTTCATCAACGCCGAGGACAATTGGGCAGTTTCCGGCAAGGAGCCGGACCTGCTGTCGGAGCCCGTGGCCGAGGCACGGATTTCAACTGTGGCCGCGTGATTGCGGCGGCGGGAAACATCAACAAAGGAGTGCATGAAATGTTTGAATCAAATCTCTTGCGCCGTCACGCGCTGGCGCTGGCGGGCTTCATGGTCGCCGTGGGGCTTTCCGGGGCAGCCCTGTCGCAGGACCTCATGTCGAAGGCAATGGACAAGGGCATCAATGTCGCTTTCTACAACTTCAAGCCGTACACCTACATGGACGAAAACAACAATCTCGTGGGCACGGACATTGAACTGCTGAAGGTGGTTCTTGAAGGAATCGGGGGCAACATCGACAACGCGCAGGCGGTGGACTGGGGCGCCCTCATTCCCGGCGTTCAGGCGGGACGGTTCGACGTCGTTGCCGCCGGAATGTTTGTCAATCCCGATCGATGCGCGCAGGTGCGCTTCTCGCAACCCTACTTCGGGATCAAGCAGGCGCTGGTCGTGCTCAAGGGCAATCCGCATGGACTGTCCAACTTCGAGTCGGTTCGCGACAAGGGCGTGAAAATCGGGGTGATTTCCGGCGCTGCACAGCATAAGTTCTCAACCAGAGCGGGAGTCTCCGAGGACAACATTCTCCAGCTTCCCGACAATCCGGCTGGGATCGCCGCGCTGCGCGCCGGACGAATTGACGCTTGGGCAGTGTCGGCGCCTGGCGTGAGAGACATTGTTGCCGGCGTGCCGGAGGGCGACCTTGAAGCTGGACCGGCATTTGCGGAAGTTGCGGGCGAGCCTGCGGTTTCGCACGGGGCCTTCGCGTTCCGCAAGGAGGACGCAGCGTTTGTGGACGAATTCGACAAGCATCTGACCGCGGTCGTTGGCACGCCCGAGCATATCGCGATCATGGAGAAGTACGGCATGACACAGGACGAACTTCCCGTGGCAGGAACAACCACCGAGATGCTGTGCGCTGGCGGATGAGACCAGTCATGGCAAGACCCGGCGGCGGTTTGCTGCCGCCGGGAATGCGAATTGACCGCTGGGCGAATCGGTCAATGGAGGCATCGCGGGCGCGTTGACGGTCAGAATAGCGGCAATTGCGGCATTGACGGCGTTTCTCGTCGGTCTGGCAGTCGCGACATTCTCCGAACTGCGGGTGTTTCTCCCGGCGTTGCTCCGGGGCGCTGTGGTGACGATCAAGATCTCGGTTCTTTCCGCCTTCCTGTTCTGGGCGATGGCATTCGTCACGGGGATCGGCCGACTCAGCAAGATCAGGCCGATCAGGTGGACTTGCGCAGTGTACATCGAGGTCTTCAGAGGCACTTCGCTGCTCGTCATTCTTTTCTGGTTCTTCTTTGTGTTGCCGGAGTTCGGCGTGCTTCTGTCGGCAACCGCGGCCGCTGTTCTGGGCGTGGGGCTGAACTTCGGCGCATACGGTGCGGAAGTCGTTAGAGGCGCGGTTGCCGCGGTCCCGCAAGGGCAGCGCGAGGCCGCCGTGGCGCTCAACATACCGAAACACAGGTACATGCTGAGAGTGATCATTCCCCAGGCGATTCCGGTGACGATCCCGGGACTCAGCAACCTGACCATCGAAATGATCAAGGCGACCGCCCTGGTGTCGGCGGTGACGCTCGTCGACATAACCTTTGCCTCGGTTCAGCAGAATCAGATTCACTACAGGACGCTCGACATCTTCCTGGTGACGCTGATGCTCTACTATTGTTTCGCCCAGTTTGTGCGATTTGGCGGCGCGATGCTCGAGGAACGAATGACGCGGCATTTGGGCAAGGTGCACTGATGGACTGGCAGTGGGACTTCACGTTTGAGGTCGTCCTTCCGCGCCTGTGGGAAGCGGCAGGCGTTACCGTCTACGCGACGGTCATGTCGTTCCTGTTCGCGCTGCTCGGCGGATTGATTCTCATGCTGCTCAAGACGTCACGCTTCCGGCTGGTTTCGTTTGTGGCCGGCGAAGTCATCGAATTCATCAGGGCGACGCCGCTCCTTGTGCAGATATTCTTCCTGTTCTTCGTGCTTCCGCAGTTCGGCATTCTGTTGCCGCCGCTCACGACCGGAATACTTGCCATATCCATCTACAATTCGGCGCTTACCGCCGAAGTTTACCGAGCCGGCTTGCAGTCGGTGCCCAGAGGCCAGTGGGAAGCGGCGAAGGCGCTCAACATTCCGACCCATCGCGTCTATCAGAGAATCATCATTCCGCAGTCGCTCCCGCCGATCATTCCGGCGCTGGGAAACTATCTGGTGGCAATCTTCAAGGAAACGCCTCTGCTTTCGTTCGTCGCGGTCGGGGAAATCATGCATGCGTCGAAGCTGATTGGCTCCCAGTACTACCGTTTCACCGAGGCGGTGACGATCGCCGGCATCTTCTTCCTGGTTCTCAGCCTGATTTCGGCGGTCGGAATTCGAGCGGTCGAGCGCTACGTGAACAAAAGGATTCTGCATTGACGGACCCCAAGATAAGGTTCGAAAAGGTTACCAAGCGCTACGGTGCGCTGGTCGTCCTGGACCAGTTGCAGTTCGAGGTGGCCGAAGGCGAAGTCGTGACTATCATCGGACCGTCGGGTTCCGGAAAGACGACTGTGCTCAGGGTCCTCATGACGCTCGAACCGATTCAGGACGGGATCATCTGGGTTGGAGGCGAACCTCTCAACAAGATGTGGTCCGGGGACCGACTCGTGCCGGCGAGCGAGGCGCACATTCGCTCGGTCCGCTCCAGGATCGGCATGGTGTTCCAGAACTTCAATCTCTTCCCGCACATGACGGCGCTGGAGAACTGCATCGAGGCCCCAGTCCAGTCGCTGAAGCTGCCGAAGAGCGAAGCGGTCGAACGAGCGGTCGAACTGCTGGAAATGGTCGGTCTGGACGACAAGAGATCACACTATCCGAGCCAGCTCTCGGGTGGACAGCAGCAGCGCGTGGCAATTGCGCGCGCATTGGCGATGCGGCCGGAAATCATTCTGTTCGACGAGCCAACGAGCGCGCTTGACCCGGAAATGGTCGGAGAGGTGCTTACCGTCATTCGCGAACTGGCAAGCGCCCACAGCTACACGATCCTTCTGGTCACGCACCAGATGGGCTTTGCACGCGAGATATCCAATCGTGTCTGTTTCTTCGACCAGGGAAGGATCGTGGAGCAGGGAGAGCCGGGGCGACTGTTCGAAAGCCCCAGGAACGAAAGGCTGAAGCTGTTTCTGAGCAAAATACTTCAGGCTTGACAGGCCACGGGACACGGCCTGCCGGCAGCAACATCGGAGAACCGCAAATCATCATGCAAACTCCAATCCACTACGGCGACGGCGTGCAGGCGATTTGCAAGAATCTGCGCAACAGCATCCTCAAGGGAACCCTGGAGCCGGGGCGCAAGCTCAAGATACAGGCGCTTGCCGAAGGCTACGGCACGTCGATCATTCCAGTAAGGGAAGCGCTTCGCACCCTTGCCGCGGAGGGACTGGTCGTCATTCGACCGAGAAAGAGCCCGCTTGTCGCCAAGCCGGACATCGACGAGGTGATGGAGATCAACGAAATACGCCGGGCGCTCGAGCCGAGGACACTTTTCCACGCCGTTTCCCTCCACACGCAAACCAGCTTGGCGCGCTGCAAACAGATTCTGGAACGCGACCGCGCCTGCGTGCAGACCTGGCGAAGAGTGGAGTTGAACCGACAGTTCCACATTGAACTGCTTGCGCCATCGGGCAGGATCCGCACGCTGCAAGTGATCAAGGAGCAATACGGCCCGATCTGCCTCTTTGCGCATCTGCAGGTTGTGCAGGACAAAGTCATGGAGGGGGAGGCCGTTCAGGAGCACGAGGCGATACTGGAAGCGGTGGCCAGGCGCGACACCTCCGAAGCAATCAGGCTGCTTGACCGGCATTTGGCCCTGGCCGCCAAGAGAATCGTCGTGATTGCCCGTCAGAGCGAGAGAAATCCCGCCTAAGGCATGTCCGCCAATTCGTTCGGTCGCTCAAAGCGGAGTTCTTCCCACCCCTGAAGCCGACGCCCGAATCAATCCGGCCGGGCCTGCGTCTCCGCCGCAAACCTGCCCTGTTCGCTGCCCATCACCACGCAGAATCATGGTCACAAAGCGAGGGGTTCATTCCGTTTGACGCGCCAGCAGGTCTGGCGATGACGTCAACGCATGCCGCAACGCCATGTGTCAACAACCTGACCTTCCATCGACGTGTCGAAATTCACGCTTCGATGAATTCAAGCCATTCGGAACGCCAATCGGCATAGTCGTGCATCCAGGCAAACCGCTTTCGGAGAGAATCACGATGGCTTTCGAAGAACTGCATGCGGTGGCGCACGTCAGTTTTCTTTCGGTTTGTGAATCGAGCTGTTGACGGGACTCGAGCGGCCGCAGGCGACCATGCCACGGCGCCGAACTTGAACCGGTTTGCCGTCGGACCGCATGGCGGGAGCGAACGAGCCGTACACCAGGTTAACTGGATGATGAAGACGGTTGCAGCGGGAACACGAGGCATCGCTCTCCCTGCCGACCATGTGCGGCTGCCCTCGACATCGCCGCGGCCTTCGCAACGACGATTCACTGCGCCGGCACGGCACAATGTACAGGCAGCGATCTGTCATGGGTCAGCCGTGGGAATCACTGCGAGGAGACGTCTCTCGAATTGTTCCAATTGAAATGCTGGTGGAACCGTAGCGGCGATGGCTCAAGAACTCGAACTGTCCTCCATTGGGCATTGGCTCCGATTCCTCGACGACGAAAACGCAGCCAGCTTCGATCCAGCGCTTTCCCAGCGCCGCTGCAATGGCAGCGGCAGCAAGCCCGCGTCCATAGGGTGGATCCAGGAATGCAAGGTTGCAGGGAGGCTGCCTGGCCGGTGGCAAAGCTGTTGCATCACAACGATAGATGGTGGTCGACGATGCAACTCCAAGCAGCTTGACGTTCTTGCGGATTAGTTCACAGGCACGACCGTCCCGCTCGACAAAGGCGACGCTGGCCGCTCCGCGGGACAGCGCTTCGAGACCCATTGCGCCCGTGCCGGCAAAGAGATCGAGCGCCCGCGCCCCGGAAACACAGTCGCCAATGTCGGAATGGATCAGCATGTCGAAGATGGCGGCCCGCGTTCGGCCGGTCGTAGGCCGCAGCCGGTGGCGTCCGCCACCGGCTCCTGGCGAGGCAAGCCGGACACCCTTCATTTTGCCCCCGGTGATGCGCACTGACATGGTTTCCGTCCGAGAGTTCGGTCCTTATCGCGAACGAAGCAAGACCTTGAGATTGACCGAGGCATCCTCGATCAGCGCGCCATCGACTCGCTTGTCCATTTCTATCAGGCGTTTGCCGATCATGTAGGATCGAGGATCGTTGACCGCATCAACGGCCAGCACCCTGTCGTCCTTCATGTACCAGAAGGAAACGGAATCGGAAGTTCGTCCCAAACGGGACAGAATGCGATTGCTGCCGAAGCCAAGCCCGGCAATTTGCAGCTTGGCGTCGTATTGGTCCGACCAGAACCACGGCACGGGCAGGTATTCTCGCTCTGCGCCAAGGATGTTTTGGGCCACGCACTCCGCCTGATCAATGGCGTTCTGCACGCTTTCAAGCCGTATCCTGCGGTCCCTGAAGGGAAAAACCGTGCAGTCACCGGCCGCCCAGATGTGCGGAATGGAAGTCCGCCCATACGAATCCACGACAATGCCCAGTTCAGCGCTGGCACCCGCCTGCGCCGCAAGGCCGCTGTCCGGGACAATTCCGATGCCAACCACAACCAGGTCCACTTCCAGCGCCGTTCCGTCAGTGAACTTGGCGGCCTCGACCCGCGAACTTCCGAGCAGCTTCTCAAGCCCGCAGGCTTCCAGCAGGTCAACACCTTTCTGGCGATGAACTTCAGCCATGAAGGACGAAGTCTGAGGACAGGCGACGCGCTGCAATATTCGATCGGCAGCCTCGATGACAGTGACCTCCATGCCGCAGACAACCGCGGCGGAGGCGGCTTCCAGCCCGATGTACCCGCCACCGACCACCAGCACGCGCCGTCCCGGCTGGAATTCCGGCTGCAGGGAATCAATGTCGGCCACCGTGCGAATTGTGTGCACGCCTTCGAGATTGCCGCCAATGACGGCGGGCAAACGTCTGGGAATCGAGCCGGTTGCCAACACAAGCTCGTCGTATTCGATGCTGGTGGCGTCAAGCTCCAGCCTCTTGGCGCCGGGGTCTATGCGCCGCCCCCGCTGGCCGAGCAGAAGATCGATGCTGTTGTCCCTGTAGTAGCTGGCCGGACGCAGATACAGTCTTTCCCGCGCGAAGTCGCCAAGAAGGTATTTCTTTGACAGTGGCGGGCGTTGGTATGGCAGTTCGTTTTCGGCGCAGACCAGGGTGATTCTCGCATCGCAACCCAGCGATCTCAGCTTTGCTGCGGTTGAGAATCCTGCTTGCCCGCCGCCGACCACAACCACGTTTTTCAATTGCATTGACAAAATCCCGGCATGCTATAGTTCGCTTTGGTCAAGTATATCCGATTGGATCCCAGACTAAACCCGTGCGAGGTAGGAAAAATGACCATTTCAGTAGGTGACACGTTGCCGGCAGCAAAGCTGATGACACTCGGAGCGAGCGGTCCGGAGGAAGTTTCGCTTGGCGATCGGCTTGGTGACGGACGTGCCGTTGTTTTTGCGGTTCCAGGAGCCTTTACGCCAACCTGCTCGCAGGCGCACATGCCAAGCTTTGCAAGAAACATGGATAGGCTTCAAGCGCTCGGTGTCGACAAGGTGATCTGCGTGGCTGTCAACGACCCGTTCGTAGCCACCGCCTGGGCCGAATCAACGGGAGCCACGGAAAGCGGCATTGAAGTTCTGGCGGACCCGCAAGGCGCTTTCACGGAGGCTCTCGGTCTGGCATTCACGGCGCCGCCTTTCGGACTGATCAATCGTTCGATGCGGTACACCATGCTGGTGGAGAACGGCAAGGTGGCGTTTCTCAACGTCGAGGAATCACCCGCCGTCTGCGAGTTGTCTTCCGCCGAGACGCTGCTGGACCACCTGTCGCCCCAATGACCGCCGGCAGGAACCGAGCACGTTGCCAGGGACTGGCGATGTCCGGGACCTGCGGGACGAAAGCGAAAGACCTCGTGAACTCCCACATGACATGACAGCTGGATCTTGAAGACTTCCTGATTCCCTGACTGGGGAGGTCAATGCTCGCTCGCAAGCCCATTGAGCACGACAGTCGTTCGTCCAGCCCTTCGCGTCGGTTTCGGGCGAAGCGGCTGACGGCGCCGACGGAAATGGCTTGGGGCACAGCTTCCCTTGCTGGTCTTTGGCGCTTTCCGGATGCCGGCGGTTTTCGCCTTGTCGCACTCTCCTGAAATGGCGCCATCCATTGTGCTGCCGGGGAGAGGAAGGCCATTCCGCCTGCTCGGAGTTGGGCGACGCTGCATTTGCGGCCGAATGTCCTCGAGCGTTCCGAGAAGGTCTTCAACGAGTTGCCGACAACTTGGCAAGTCTTCAGAGCATGGCCGTTTCGGATGGAGCAACGACATCCCCTGAAAGCGGCGCCGTGCTCCCGGAATTGCCTCGGAATGTTCAAGGTGTTGCAGAGGGCCGAAGATGTGACTGGCGTCAGCATCGCCTGTCAGCCAGTTCCAGGGGTTTGGCCAACAGACCGCTCGGACAAGCGCAGGACAAGCGGTCCCACAAATCGTTCTTCACCGACCGTGTTGCAATCCTTCCTGGCGGGGAAACGCCACAAACGTGACTTCCGCCGGCTGCAGTCGGCGGCTTTGGATTTATGCCGATCAGCAGCAGTCCGGCAGCCGACGGTTCAACTTAAGCCCCCGAACTGACAAATGGCGCGAATTTGAGCGGGATTCATTTTCGTACTTCCGGAACGCCCTTGTTTGGAACGGCTAGCGTCACGATACGCATGAGGGTCACCCGCATTCTGTCTTGTCCTGCCACTTGCAGACTTCCTGGGCTTGTCGGCTGCAAGTTTGATGATCTCCATCGCCTTGCTGTCCTACATTCCGATGTTGGTCCAGGCAGGATTGACGCCGGGAAAGGGCTTGTTGCGCGCAAAGTTCATTGCCCATTCCTCCGCAGCGGTGCGGTCATTGATTGGCAGGTTGGTGCGTCGTTCGTTCACCAAGTCCAAAGCCGCATAGCCTGAACTCCGTGTCACGCCGCGCGTGCAAGATCGGCAGTTGATCTTCATCCCGTCGGAAAAAGCGCCCGCTGCCGCATCCATATGGAATGGTGTGCATGAAGCCGGCCTTGTTTCATCGGTTGCCGGCTGAAATCGAAGCGTCTGTCCGAGTCGAATCTCCCGGCCTTGCAAGCGTACGGGTCGTCGTGGCCGGAAAGCCGTCCGCCGTCCGCCTCGCTGCCCAAAGCGACGCGGGCCGGCCACGTTTGGGTCGCCCTTTGAAGCCATCCTGCAAAGGCGGAGCAACGCGTTGCTCGAAAGCTCCGCACTTGCGAACATAGCGTTGGAAATTTCCCGGATCGAGTGAGGCGCCCCAGACTGCTTCATAAACCTGTCTGAGTTGCCGAATCGTAAACTCCGGCGGGCAGAATCCGGCGGCAACCGCCGTGTGCTCCATTCTGGAGCGAATTCGTTCCACGGCGTCCCTGACGATCAGTTCGTGATCGAAGGCAAGACGGACTGCGCCGCTCTCAATGCGCGCCACCGGCACCAAGTCGGCCTTGGCGGCGTCCCCGCCGCCGCGGGGTGTTGGCACGTCGGCGCAGACCGCCCAAAAGGCAACGGTGACCACTCGCATGCGTGGATCCCGGTCCGGAGCGCCATATGCAGCAAGCTGCTCCAGATGCCACGCTCCCCCTTCGAGCCCTGTCTCTTCGGCAAGTTCTCTGGAGGCGGCCTCCTCCAAGTCCTCTTTCGGATGCACGAAGCCACCGGGCAAGGCCCAGGCGCCGAGATAGGGCTCGCCGCGCCGCTCAATCAGCAGCACTTCGAGCGCACTTCGGCGGATGGTGAACAGCGACACGTCCGCAGTGACCGCAAATGGCGGGTAGGACGTTGCGTCATATTGGGATGGACTCTCAAAAACCATGGGCGCAAAATAAATTGTTGACATTACAATATCAAGTCCCTATATATTGTCGCAGCCACAATTTAGGCGGGAACCCCGAGCAGATTCACCAAATCGCGCTCATTCGCAACATCCTCGCCTTGCAAAACACTTGAGGAGACATGCATGACCGAAACTTGCTTGGACACAGTCACGCTGGGCACGCCGATTGAACGGCTCGGCGTATCGTTCTTTCCGCTCTTCATGCCTGGAAACGAGCTGCCGGAAATCACCACCGGCGAGGACTCGGGGCTGAAGATAGAGGAACTCGACGAAGAGTCGGTGGAGACGCTGCACGCAAGCAATCCCACGGACAAGCTTGTGCTCGTCGTCGAAGGAGAACATTTTCTCGGCGGCTTGCAGAACCGCACCGTCAACGCCACCGTTCTCGTGGACTCCCTCTCCGCAGTTGAGATTCCTGTAAGCTGCTTGGAGAGGGGACGCTGGGGAAACCGACAGAAATGGCGGCGTTCCGAGTCCTTCACGCCGAATCGCATCCGGACCGCGAAGCGCCGGGGCGTCGCCCAGTCGATGCGGTACGGGTCCCGAGCCGGCGACCAAGGCCGTGTTTGGGAGGAAATCGATGAAATGCTGGCGAGCGAGAACGTTCATTCCAGGACGTCGGCGGCGGCGGACCTGGATATGGAATTCTCCCGCGACAAGTCCCGCGCCGAAACCGTTGAAGAACTCGTCAAGCGCGGTCCGCTGCCCGACCAGTGTGGCGTCCTTGTCGCGCAGGGCAGCGAGATATCCGCCATGGACCTCTTTGGCGCGCCACATCTGCTGGCCGCACACTGGGGGCAGATTGTCCGTTCGCATTACGTGGAATCGGCGAGGCCAAGCGGCCAGCCGGCCCCAGACCGGGCGCTTGAGCTGATCCGACGCTTCGGACGGGCGTCCGCCCGCGAAATCGAAGGCGTGGGACTCGGCATCGAGCGCCACGTCGACGACGACGACTTGATCGGACAAATGTTGACGCTGAACGGAACTCTTGTTCATTCAGCATTTTCACAAAAGTCACATGAGGAGGAAAACCCCCTTGACCCTGGCAATGGCCGCCATCGCCCGGGCCGCCAGAGCTTTCGTGACAGTCACATGAGGAGGAATGCCCCCTTGACTGATTTGGATCGCGCAAGAGGATTGATGGCAGGCATCGCGGTTGGGAACCTGCTGGGCATCGTCGTGGAAGGATGGCCGCGAAGAGCCATCGCCCAAAGGTTTCCGGAAGGGATGACCGAAATCGTGGCCCGTCCCGGCTATCCTGACGACGACGATCTGGCTCAGGCCATCGTGATCGCCGATGCGGCAACAGCCGCCGGCGGGCTGAACGTGGACGATCTCGGTCGACGCTTCTGGGTGTGGGCCGAAACCAACGGCCTTGGGATGGGCCGCCTCACAGGGAATGTGCTGGCGTTGTACGGCGGCAGCTACCCCAGAAGATTGGCTCGCCGTGGAAGGGACGGAACCGCGCGGATGCCGCAAGGCATGCCAATTGTCGAGGCCTCGCAACAGGCGTGGAATGGTCGGCAGGCCGGCAATGGCGCGCTGATGCGGTGTGCGCCGCTCGCCATCAGGTGGCGCGACAATCCGAATTCACTGGTTCGGGAAAGCGTTCTCTCGGCCGTGCCAACGCATTGGGACTGGCGCTGCGGCTGGTCCTGCGCGCTCGGCAATCTGGCCGTCGCCGCCGCGCTGCGAGGCGAAACGCTGTCTGCGGAAGACCTGTTGCGATTGGCGCGGGAAGGCATGGCTGCATCATTGCCGGAGCTTCGCGACTACGGCTATCGCGCGGACATTCCGTCGTCGGTCTTGAATGCGGTGACCTTGGCGTCGCGGTCTTCCATTGACGACCTGCGATTCGACGGCCGAAACATGGGCTTCACGCTGTTGTCCCTTCAGGCAGCGTTGATCTCCTGCTGGCAGGCAAATGACTTCGAGTCCGGTCTGCGCAAGGCCGTCGAGGCGGGCGGCGACACGGACACCAACGGCGCCATCGTCGGCGCTGTTCTTGGGGCGAGGTTTGGCCTCGCGGCAATCCCCGAACGGTGGCTGCGCCGGGTGAACGAGCTCAGGGCAGGACGCGTGTCGATGGAGGCCACCGCCGATCGGCTGGCGGCGCTGGCCGAGGTGAGCTGAGCAAATTTCATTGTCGCCGCCAGGCACCCCTTTCGGCAGAATTTGGGATGGAAACAAGGTACCCGGAGCCCTTGACAGGAAACGTCTTGGGCTCCGGTTTGAGCTTCCTGCCTATGCTGGAAGATGGAGCTTTCCGGCAAGGAGGAGACGATGGCGCATCATTGCCTATCGGTGGTCGACAGAAGCCGCACGTCTGTCATCGTGTGGCGCCTGGTCGTCTTGCCCAGCGAGGCAGGACATGATGTGGCCCGTCGGTGTTTGTTGGAACCAAAAGCTTGCCAATGGTAGGCAATTGGCCCATATGTGCGGAGATGGAGATCGAATGGGACGAGGCCAAGAACAGTGTCTGTTTCGAGCGTCGGGGCTTCGACTTTGCCGCCCGGGCCCTCCTTGATCCGCACCGGATCGTCGCGCAGGATCGCCGGCGGAACTATGGCGAGGACCGCTGCCAGCTGCTCGGCACGGTCGACGGGCGCGTGAATGTCGTCGTCTACACGGTGCGACATTCGGCCGTTCGCATCATTTCGGCCCGCAAGGCCAATCAAAGGGAGGTCGCGGAATATGAGCACAACGCGCATTTGGATTGACCCCGACGATTTGTCGACTCTCCCCGAGGGGCGGATCGACCCCGAAAGGGTGGATGCCACCACCGAGGCGGAAATCGCGGCGCAGAAGCGGGAGGACGAGAAAGAGGCCATGCAGGACATGGCGCGCTATGTGCGCCGTATCCGGCAGCGGTTGGGACTTTCCCAGACAGAGCTGGCGCGGAGCATGGACGTGTCGCGCGAGACAATCCGCAACTGGGAACAAGGCAAGCGCTGGCCGACCGGCGCGGCGCGCGCCCTGTTGCGGGTGCTCGACAAGGCCCCGGAAACCGCGCTTCGCGTGCTGACCTATAGAGGATGACGGCGATTCCGACCGGAGAAGTTCTCTCGATAATGCTCCAGGCGCCGCATGTCCCCCCCCTTGCGCCCACTGACCTACTCAAGCGCTTGGTTCCATGCAGGAAATCCCCTGCCTGTCCCATCTGACATGGCCGAATCGCGGGGCCAATTGGACTCCCGGGAGCGTAGTGTTGCGGGAGTTTCTGAGAGATGCCGGAGAGCGAGAATAGCGGGATTGCCGTCCTGCACGGTGTGGCGGCGACCCACTTTGCCGGGCGGCGGCTTCACTTCGGACAATTGTGTTTCCACCTCGGCCGACACTTGAACCGTGACCACTGCGCGTTTCCAAAATGCAGGGTCCTGCCCGCAAGCAGAGTTTGCGTCCGTGCAATGCGATGTGGACAAGTGTGGGCCGCATTCGGCCGTCTGCCGCTATTTCGACGAATGGCCCGCGAAGCGATCCATTGCACGGGCTAGCTGGATGTCGAGCTTGGTCAGCGTACCGGCGCTGTGAGTTGTCAACCTAACTTCCACACGATTGTAGACGTTTCGCCACTCCGGGTGGTGATTGAGCTTCTCGGCATGCAATGCACATTTCGTCATCCAGCCGAAGGCGTCCACAAAGCTCCTGAACTTGAAGGTCCGGGAGATGGCATTGCCGCTGCGGTCCAGGGTCCAGCCCGAATCGCAAAGCTCTCCGGCCTGGTCCCGGACCGACTGTGCAGGCGAATTCTTGGCTTTGGTCATGCGGTGTCCTTTCGAAATGGTCCGGCGAGTTCGGCGGCGGAAAGCTCAAGTTCCACTTGCCGTGTTTCCTGCTCCAAGTAACGAGCCATCGCCAACCTGAAACCCTCATGCTCCATCCAGTGAAGCGAAAAGGTCGGCGTTGCCATGTATCCACGAGCCAGCTTGTGCGGTCCCTGCGCTCCAGCCTCCACGCGGGACATGCCTTTCTCGATGGCATAGTCGATTGCCCGATAGTAGCACAGCTCGAAATGCAGGCAGTCGTTAAACCGCGAACAACCCCAATACCGTCCATACAGGGCGTCCCTGCCAATGAAATGCAGCGCTCCGGCAACATGCTCGTCTCCAATCCGGCACATGACCAACAGGATGTCGTTCCGCATGGTGCGATGCATCTCGGTGAAGAACTCTCGTGTCAGGTACGGCATTCCCCATTTCCTGGCTCCGGTGTCCTGGTAGAATTCCCAGAAGACATCCCAGTGACGGTCCTTGATTTGATCTCCCGCCAACAGTTCGACGTCGCCTCCACACTGACTGGCCAACCGCCTTTCCCGCCGAATGTTCTTGCGCTTGCGTGAGGTCAACGCCCCAAGGAATTCCTCGAAACTGCGATACCTGCGGTTTTCCCAATGAAACTGAATGCCGTGCCGAACCAGCATCCCGAGCGCCTTGCCGGTTTGGGCCTCTGCGGCGGTGCAAAACGTGATGTGCGCCGATGACAGGCTGTTGGAGGAAGTTAGCTCCTTCAGGGCCTCCAGCATTGCCGGAAACGCCATTTCCTCAAATCCGGGTCTTGCCAAGACCCTTCGGCCGGTTACCGGCGTGAACGGCACGGCGCTTTGGAGCTTCGGGTAGTATCGCCCTCCCGCCTGTTCGAAGGCATTGGCCCATGCATGATCGAACACATACTCGCCCTGGCTGTGCATCTTTGCGTATACCGGCATGACGGCGATGACGGACCCCTGCTGCCTGGCAACCAGATGGAATGCAATCCACCCGGTTTCGGCGCTCACTGAATCCGACGCTTCAAGCGCCCTGAGAAACCGGTGCGTAGTGAACGGGTCCACCGGCCTGCCCTGCGCCGTTTCCTCGGGGCATGCGCACGCATCCCATTCCTCCGACGGGATGGCCCTGATGTCTCGGCAGACTGAGACCTCGACGGCAAGGCTTGACGCTCTTTCCGGTTCCATTTCTCAGGCGGCGCAACACCGCTCGCCGGGCATGGCGACAGCGGTGAAAGGCGGCCGCTCCGGACTATTCGGGACGAATTCGGTCATGGCGGCAATATCTGGAAGATCCCCTCGATTTCGACCGCAATGCCAAAGGGCAGCGCGGCGACACCCACGGCGGATCTGGCGTGCTGACCCCTGGAACCCAGCAGCTCGACCAGGAAGTCGGAAGCGCCGCTGACCACCGCCGGCTGGTCGCCAAAGTCAGGAATCGAGTTTACGAATCCCGTCAGTTTCACGATTCGGACCAGGCGTTCCAGATCGCCGTCGCATGCATTCTTCAGATGCGCCAGCAGATTGATTGCGCAGAGCCTGGCCGCCAGTCTTCCAGTTTCGACGTCGACGGCTTCTCCAAGTCGCCCGGCGATTCGCTCGTCGCCGCATGCGGAGAGCTGCCCCGAGACGTAAACCATGTCGGAACTGATCACGTATGGCACGTAGGTGGCGACGGGAGGGGGCGCCTCGGGAAGAGTCACGCCCAGCTCGGTTAGCCGTCGTTCGATGCTTTGCATGTTTGCTGCCTCTTCTGTCCATTTGGGATCGACGCGTTTCATCAAGCGCCTGTTGCGACAGACCACTACAGTTCCAATCCAGGCAATTCCACCTTGGCGCCCATTGAGTCCGCAAACCGCTGTCGCGGCAATTGCCAGCGCCATTTGTGCTGCCGGGACGGCGGACGATCAACCGGGCTTCACGAAGGCCGCAACAGTTGACGTGAATTCGGGCGCCAATGGTCCCCATTCGTGGGCTTGAAACGCCTTTGTCCTGCAATCCCGAGTCTGGCTGGAACATTTCAGCGAATGATGCCGCCGTCTTCTGCCTGCAGGGCAATTCAACGCTCCATCGATGGCCAAGTTCAGGATTTGGAACTGCGCATGCCCCGTTCCTGCGTCAGGCATCCACGGCTTCCTTGTCCGCGCGGAACGACTGCGGTATGATGCTCCTGGAACAAGCCCGATCATGGGCCTTTTTCGCAAAACGGTCCACGCACATCCTGCCGGCGACTGACATTCAAGCTTTACTCCTTCGACTATCCGACGAGGTTGCAGAGTCACGGTAGATGATGTTCGGTAGCGCATTCGGGAAATGGACTGCAGCGATGCCCTCGATGAGGTGTCCGCTGGCGATGTTGGCAATCGGGCTGGCGCTCATTGTTGGCGAATCGAAGGCAGCAAACACTCAGGCCGCAATCGCGGTCGTGGAATCTTCCATTGACCAGCTTGATGCGATCATCGCTTCCGGACGACCTTCGAGCGAGATCTCCGACGGCATCGAATCACTGTTCAAAGAGAACCTCGATGCTGTCTACATGGCTCGGGCAGTGCTTGGTCCTCCCTGGCGCACTGCCACAGCTTCACAACGAGCCGCATTCACAAGGGTGTTCCGCCGCTATCTGGCGGAGAAGTACTCGCGCTACTTTCGGAAATTCAATGGCGCCACCTACACCGTGCGCAGCGCCCGAACGACGCGCAACGAAAACTCCTATGAAGTCGTCACGACAATGCACGTTCAGAACAAGGAGCCGACCAGGGTGTACTGGCATCTCTTCGAGACGAAGCACGGTCCCAAAATCCGCAACCTGATCGTTGACGAATGGAACCTGCTGGCTCTCGAAAAGACCGTGCTGCGGAATCTTCTCAGGCATTACAACGGCAATCTCAACTCGTTGATTCGCGTGCTGCCCAGGCGCTACGAGGATCGCTGAAACCTTCCCTCCGGAGCAGCAATTCTCGTTGTGGCATTTTTCCTTCCCGTTGCTGGAAAGGACAATTGTTTCGATCGGGTGATTGTGTGGCGAGACGGCCGGCTGACGTGCAGGCATGCGGTTTGGTCACGGAGTGCGCTCGTCCGCAATCAGGCTCAACAGGGAGTCCCTGTCTTCGAACACAGTGAAGCGGCTGAGGATGTCAATGAAAGGGAACATCTCGCCAGAGCTTGGGTGCAGTGGCCCGTTCCCTTGCCTGCCGCCACAACTCCTTCACCATGTCGGCGCAGCGCTTTCTGGGCGAATCGAAGCGCTCTTCGAGGAACTCGAACTTTGCAGTTTGAACTGTTTCTAGAACGCTTCGTGAATCCCCTTCCCTCGTCAGGACCAAGACGAACTCAAAGGATTGTGCAGCCACGCCAAAGCGAGAATTGCCGCTTGAACAGCTAGCCTGAATTCCCAACTGGAAAAGTTGGCATGACAGTTTGACCGGCATGGGCCGGGTTGCTGCTTGCTGGTCATCGAACCCGGGGGATCGCCCGTCGCCGTTCGGCGGGACCAGCGATCTCTGCGAGCACGACGTGGGCAGGCTCCGCGATCATGCAGCTTCCTCGATTGCCCGTGTCGATTGGCTGGAG
>MKWU01000853.1_pt1 | contig 56777 bp, 46 predicted proteins | sample 809101 | NCBI WGS metagenome assembly MKWU01 (sample SAMN05860141, study PRJNA318959) | sponge metagenome | host: Aplysina aerophoba | place: Slovenia: Piran, Adriatic Sea, Gulf of Piran | collected 2013-05-07 | reverse complement strand
AGCCCCTGCACAAGGGAGGGCCGAAGGCCCGACCGCCCAAAAAACAGAGAATGAGGAGAGAGTAAACACCTTTACTCGCTTCATTCAGTTCGCAAATCAGTTGTGGCTGAGTAGTTACGTATATCAGATCAACAGTTTGTAGTCCGGCTACATTTACCTCCTAAAAGTCCAAGCAGGCAGGCGAGAAACGCCTCTTGGAGACAGAGCGCGGCAGGAGAAAAGAAGGTTGCTCCTGCTATAGTCTCTTTCTTGGCATACGACGATCCGCAGCTAAGACACACCGGGGGCATTGACAGCGCGGCCGAGCATTTCCCTCGCGGTATAAGAGTTCAGAGTCTCAGCCCTGGATGCAATGATGGACGATGCCGATGAAATCGGACAGGAGCCGCGTTCATTCCGACTCTTCGATTTCAACGGATATGAGCAGTTCGCCTGGAGAGTCCGACGCCCCCGCCGCAGGATCCCTGAGTTCAAGCGAGAACAGCACGTCCATGCCCTCGACGACCTCGCCGAAGATTGTATGGTTTCCGTTGAGCCAGGGCGTTTCGGCAAAGGTGATAAAGAACTGGCTGCCGTTGGTGCCTGGCCCTGCGTTTGCCATGGCCAGAAGACCGGCGCGATCGAATTGGAGGCTGGCGACGATTTCATCTTGGAACTGATAGCCTGGACCGCCGGCACCGGTTCCGCTGGGATCTCCGCCCTGGGCCATAAAGTTTGCCAGCACTCTGTGGAAGTGGGTGTCGTTATAGAATCCGTCACGGGCGAGAAAGACGAAGTTGTTGACCGTAAGGGGCGCGTCTTCGGCAAAGAGCAGGATGCGCATATCACCCTTCTCGGTCTTGAGTATAGCGTGGTACTCCTTTTCCGAATCGATGACCATTTCCGGGACGGCGTCGTACATTCCGGTGCGGTCCGCCGGTTCAAGGGCGGCCGCGGTACCTTCTTCAGCTTCTTGTGGCTCTTCAGTTGGCTGGGGCGGGGGCGTACATGCCGACATGACGAGCGTGCAAAGCAGTAGGAGGCTAGTAGCCCAGTTAAGAGGACGCTGGCGGAGGCGTGGCAATAGAATCAAGCGAACATGGCCCTTGCCGGGCACACGTCTTTCTGCCAATTCTAGTCTCATTGAACCTTGTTTGCTGAAACGTAGTTGAGCAAATGAAAGAACAGAGTTTTTTCCAGAGTTCAAGATTGACTCCTTGTCGGATTGGTTACATCAGAGCGAGCAGGCAACAGTAGCCCGGTTCATTTTTCTCGAAACTCGAGTTTCCAAAGGGCGAACAGGGCCAGTACCAGTGCGGCCAGCCCGACGATGGCGGCCTCCTGCAAGTTGGCCTGTGTTAGAAATATGGATGCGAGCCCGGTTGCTCCTGTTACAAGATAACACAAAAGGACCGCTTCGCGCTGACTTCCGGTCAGGCTGGCAAGCCGGTGACTGAGGTGATCTTTACCCGGCGTTGTAAGTGGATTCTTGCCGCGGCGAAGACGGCTTAAGAAAACAAGCGACGTGTCGAAAATGGGGAGCGCCAATATGAGAACTGGAATCATCCAGGTTATGCTGGCGCTATTCGCTGGGAAACGCAGCTTAATACCCACGGCGGCAAGAAGAAAACCGAGAAACAGGCTGCCCGTGTCCCCCATAAAGACGCGGGCCGGATTCCAGTTGTACACCAGGAATCCGACGCAGGCGCCGCCTAAGGCAGCAGCCAATGTCCCCACCAGGTATTGACCGCTCATAGCGGCCAAGAGCGTGAAGAAGGCCGATGCTACTGTCGCCACGCCGGCGGACAGTCCGTCCATATTGTCCAGCAGATTGAATGCGTTGGTAATTCCGACTACCCAGAGAAGGGTGAGGACGATGTCCAAAAACCCATTGAATAGACGGACTTGCACGCCGCTGAGGATCAAGATGCAGGCGGCGGCAATCTGAAAGGCGAGCTTGAGGTAGCTGCCCACGCCGCGGCTGTCGTCAAGCGCGCCTATGAGACTGACAAGCGTGGCGCCGACGAAGATTCCCACTACCTCATTGACGTAGCTGCGTTCACCCCAGACGGCGAGAGCGGCGATGAAAGCAAGATAGATTGCGGCGCCGCCCATTAGCGGCACAGGAGCGCGGTGCACCTTGCGCTCGGATGGCTGGTCCAGGATACCCAGTTGCATAGCGGCGTACCGTACCAGGGGAGTGCCGCCAATTGCGATGACTAAAGCGCTGGCCGCCATCAAGAGAAAAGGGCTCATTTGCCCACCGGTTCATGCGCGTAATTCATACTATTCCAGGGAGTCTATGAAGGACTTGATGCCAGGTTTATCGCTTTCAGGCGCCAGAGTCAAAGCAGTTTCACCAGACTGGCGGGCCTGGACGTAATCGCCCAATTCAGCGTGTACGCGAGCCAGTTGGAAAGGAATACGGAAGTCGTCGGGGACGAGGTTGGTCAGGCGCTGCAATATATCGACTGCCTCTTGAAGCCACTCATATTGGAGGTTCATTTCGACTATCTGTCGATACACTGCAACGGCTTCATCCTTGCCACCATGGCCGCTCTCAATGATGGAGACGGCGCGATCGGCCCACTGGACTGCCTCTTCGGGGCGTTCAAGGAGCCGTGAGAGGACTATCAGATTGCGGACGGCATTTAAGTCGGTCGGATGGTTCTCGAAGGCCTCGGTAATTGTTGCCAGAGCACCTTCCAGATCGCCTGCGCGAGACTGGGCTGCCCCTTTCTGGCTGAGCAAGGGCAGGCTAGTCGGCAGTTTTTCGAGGCCGCGATCCAGTACCAGGTTGAGCTGCTCAGTGTCGCCAGTCCGGACATAGAGTTGTACCAAGTGAGAATATGTGTTTTCAAATCTGTCGTCGATGGTCAGACTGTGCAGCAGTGCCGATTCGGCTTCGTCCAGCCTTTCCATTGAGGCCAGAATCTCTGCTTGTTCATTCCACAAGTGGGCGACATTGGGACTGAGTGACACCGCAGCGGTGTAGTAGTGTAAACTCTTTTCCAACGACGGCAACCTTTGCTGTGGATCGGGGGTAAGTATTGACCAGCGCCGGTATAGACGGGCCAAGTTGGCGGTGTGATCCGTGTTCAGCGGATTTGCTGCTTGCGCCCGAATGAGGACGGTCCTCGCCACGCGTAGCAGCTCGTCTTTCCCCAGGAGCGCAATTGCCCCTCCATCCAGGCTCAAGACTTCCTCAAGAGTTGGTTCGGCAGGCACTGCCAGACTGCTTGTTTCCTGGGAATGGGTCGCTCTTTCCAGCAGGCTGCGCCCCAGAAAGAGCATATAGTGATCCTCTGTGGGGCGAACTGTCAGGGCACGCCTGTACAGGTCTGCGCTTTCAGCCCATGCGCCTGCATTGTCGAAGTTCTGTCCTTGCTTATAGAATGTATCCGCCTTCACTTGTGCGATATTAACACTGCCGATGATAAAGAAGACTGCAATTGAGAGTAGGACTCCTGCGCCCGCGGTGAGCAGATGACGGCTAAGCCAGGGCTTTTGCGGTTCGCGCAGCGGGCGCCACGCCAGAAGCAGACCTGCAATCAGACACCAGAACACGACGATCCATGTATAAAGGCTGTAGTGTCCGGCAATTTGTTCAAGCTGCTCGGCGACGCTGCCCGATCTTGCGCCAGGCAGTAGCCTGCCGGCTTGGATGAGGCCATAGAGCAACCAACCTGCTAAGAGAGTCAGCCCGTACAGTACAACGAAATAGGTTAGATTGAAGGAGATCCTTTGGCCCCAACCTGAAGTGGACCTCCTTTTTCGCCGATTATCTTTGGCAGGCCTGTTCTCTGAACTTCTCGCAGAAGCGAATCTGGGCAGGTGCAAGATAGCCGTTGACAGGCCCAAAACTGTTGCGACCGCCCAGGTAAATAGTACAAGCCACAAAATGTCGGACCCGTTGCCCCGCGCTTGATCCTGAGCTGAGCTGGCCATACCGCGCACTAATGCCATGAACGGATTCGACAGACCGGCGTAATTTGTAGTGAAGAGAAAGACCAAGGTTAACATTACAAGCAGGTCTGACAGAATCGTAGCCGGAAACATTTCAGCCCACCCGATTCGGCCAGTTTCGGTTTGGCGACGGCCGCGGCCAGACTTGGCATGCGCTGCTGTACGGGAAGGTCTTCCACTCGGGCTCCCCTCGCCCTGTGCATCGCCTGAACCGGTGGGCGCCGATTCCAATGCAAACGGGTCCGGAACCAGCAAGCGCATACCGAGTACAAGCAGCACTGTGCCGATTGTCCAGAAGTAGATACGGGTGGCTGCGATGGCAATCCCGAGATGGATTTCGACATAATGGGCAATGACGGCTGACAAGGAAGCGACCAGGAGGAGTTGTCGACGGCGGTCCCCGACCGGTGATTCTGTTTTCGGCTGGAGGAAGACCGCCAGCGTGACGAAAACGATAAGCCCAAGTATCAATCCGGTCGGCCAGTTTACGCCAATAAAGCCGACACTAACACCGCGCAGCAGGAACAGTGCACTGAGGAGAACTCCTCCCCCTATCAGCAGTGCGAAGAACAGTGCGATGTCGCGGCGTGAACGAATCAGCCCGAGCCAGCGCAGCGCCCAGAAGAAAATCGACAGATAGAGGATGGAACTGGCAAGAAAACCGAGGACTCCGGTGATGGCCAGACTGTCCCAGGTTTCGTTGTGGGCGCGGTCGGGGCTGGCGTTGCGCGATTCCAGTTGGGCCAACTCTGAGGGATAGAAGCGGTTAAAGGCCATCCACGTAGTCTCGGGGCCATAGCCGATCAGTGGACGCAAGAAGTTGAAAGGGTCCCGGCTTCCATCGGGATAGTATAAGGGTTCGTGGGGGGAAATCATCTCCGAAGTTCCCTCCCAGATTAGAACGCGAACCCTTCCTGTGCCGCCGGAGCTGTCCAGCATCGTAGTCAGGCGCCCCCAGATGGGAACCGGACGAATGGATTGCCCCAGCGCGGTCGTATTCAGTAGAACAAGAAGCGTGACGCCGGCCACGCCCAGCCCGACCCAGGCAGCCGTCCAGATGCGGTAGTTGCGATGCCGCGTCCCGGCCAGAATCAGCAGGACGAAAATGTACAAACCGCTGGCGAGGCCAAGCCAGGGGCCGCGGCTCTGGGTCCAGAAGATGGCGAGAAGCTGGACCGCAAGCACAAACAGGTAGGAACCGCCGGCCAACACGCTTGCCAGACTTCTGTCAGGGCCGGGGGTTGGCCCGTCCGCTTCATGTTCTTGCGCCGCGGTTGGGGAGGACTCTTCTGTCAGCAGAAAAGAAAAGCTGGCGACTACGCGTTCCAGGGTCAGGAAGAAGGCCATGATCAGGTGCGCGGCGAGAAAGATGGGATTGCCGGCGTTCGCTGCGATACGGGTTGAAACGTCTTGTCCCCAGGGAAGAGGATCCTTGCCAAAGTGCTGGAATACGCCATAGATGGCAATGGGCAGGCTGGTGATGATTACCGCATGTTGGAGACGCCGCAACTGGGCCGGTTGCCTCAGGTGGGCGGCAGTGAGGAGAGCGATACACAGATAGCTAAGAAAGGTGTAGGTGCCCTGTAAGCGGTGATATGAACCCCACCAGCTCAAGGAGGGCGAAATGCTCAGGAGTGTGCTGAGCGTGTAGGAGGCTGCCAGGAGCAGTACAGGCAGCAAGAATGGCAGCTTCCACAGGCTGGCGGGGCTCCAGTCGATACCTGGCTGCAGGTCATCATCGGGTGCGGGACTGCGGTTGCTGGGTGCGGGTACTCTTCCACCTGCTGGAAGCCAGAGTTGACCGCCATCAATTATCTTGACCAGATATGCCAGCAGCATGACCAGGGCAATGGAACGAATGAGGCTGATTTTATCCGGCTCAAAGACGCGACTGGAGTAGGTATTGAAAAAGAGCGGCGCGACAATCAGAGCCGCCAGCCAGCCGGCCTCAATGATTCCTTCGCAATAGTGCTGAATTTTCGCGTGGCGCATGGTTTCGTCTCAAAAGTAAGCCTATGTCTGAGTCTACTTTGAGATCTGCTTACACATTTCCCTATAATCGTTGACCAGATTACTTCCGTTTCCCCGCTGGCAGAAATTCCGTAGGCACAGGTCAGAGTGGAGAAAGACCTCCCATTTTGAGCAGTGTGTTCAGAAGCAATCTTAGTTCTCGGCATTCCTGCGCCGCGATACTCAAGTCCTGCCGCTCCAAAATAGCTGTCATCTCTAATGGTTTCTTGTATTTTCTCTTTGCAATTCGGTAGAGTTCTTCCAGACGCCTAGATGGCGGAGAAAAGTGGTTTACTTGCTCCGGATTTGACCCGGGGCGCGAACGCGTTACTCCGATCCGACGACAAATGAATTCCCAGTATGGGAGGAGCCAAGCTTCCACATCATATTGAGCGGCATGGGCAAAGAAACGTTCGTCAAAGCCGGCGGCCTTGCGCATGAATTCCTTTGCTTCATCTGCCGAATCGAAATTTGGGTAAACGTCTAGAAGGCCAACGACGGCCTTTACTCCTTTTGCACCCAACTCTAACCTCACACGTTTCTCAAACTGAACCGCGTTCGGGACAGTCCTGAAAGGCTTGGTTCGCAGAGCCATCTTAGGTTGGTTTTCGCTCATTGCTCGATGATCGAGGAAGCGTTTAAGATGCCTCTTCAGGGCTGTTTCGGTGGCCCCTTCTACCAGCAAGATTACCGTCACGGACGCCCTCCCAAAGTTCCCATTAGCCACAGTTGATCCAATGTGTATTCCTGAAGCCACTCGCGCAAGTCTAGTGAGTCTGCCCAATAAAAACTGGACCGGCCTTCTTCCTTGTCCATTACAAGGACTTCCTCCGGTTTCAGCCATCGTATCAGTTCAGCAGAGTGCGTAGCCACAATATACTGACCTCTTACTGAGGCATCCTGTAGAAGTCCCGCCAGCAGTTTTAGTAACTCCGGGTGAAGGCTGACTTCCGGCTCGTCGATACAGGTAATTGGCGCGGCTGACGGCGTGAGCAGAACCGTCGAGAGCCATAAGAAGCGAAGAGTGCCCTCGGAAAGTTCATTTGGATAGAGGGGGCCTTCGATTCCATCTTGATACCAGCCTAGAGTTACTTGTCCGGATCCTACAACCGGAAACTCCAAACGTTGGAAGCCAGGAAAACCTGTCCTGAGAACATCCTCAAGAGATCGATACAGGTTTTCGTGAGACGCTCTAAGATTGTACAAGGCTGAGAAAAGATTTTCACCGTTCGGTCCTGGGCGAACCGTCGGCGTAAGTGACTGGGGCAAGCGAACAACAGACCGAGGCTGCACATCCAAGAAACTGTAAAAGCGAGCTTGTGCTAGTGCACTTCGTAACCTTTCAGGATCTTTGTACATTCTTGGAATTTGCGCCAAAGCTAGTTCATTGTTGTGGTAGTTCCAAGTAGGGGAAACAAAGCCTGTTTCTCCAGGTTCGGCGTATTGAACTCTCTCATTCTGTGCGTCTATGTAGCGATAAGGGAATTGCGCTGTTGGATTAAATCGTCTTTCCAGTTGCTCAAGACGGATAGGTTGTTCTCTCAAGTTGGCACTCAAATGTACCCGATAGACCATTTCCTCGTCGCCTTGGAATTCCAAGGTATGATAGGCCAACTCGATTTCCATCTGGCTCGGGGCAGATTTCAGACGCGAGGCGATTGAGTTGATCCCGCCCTGCTGTTCAATCGCTTTCGTAAGATCTTCCTGCATTGCCTGATTAAAGAGCCATAACAGCTCCAACAGCGAAGTCTTGCCGCAGCCATTTGGACCGATCATGACCGCGAGCGGGCGTAGAGCCAGTTCAACGTCAACGAAGCTCTTGTAACCAGACACTCTAATCTTTGTGAATCTCTGCATTGTTTCACTCCTCAAGCCATTCTCAATTTCTACCTGTCCTCCCACCGCAGACGTAACGACTCGAAGGCCAACGCCGGTTGGTTTGGACTTTTTTCGTGCAACATTCCTGTATTATAGGTCAGGATCAGTTCTTGGCGGGCGCGAGTTATGCCAACATACAGGAGCCGTAGGCGCTCGGCGGCGAATTCCAGGCGAGCGTTGCGTGATGCTTGTCCTGGGACGTATTCGTCCAGCGTGCCCATGTGCAGTTGTGAAGTCTGTTCCAGAGCCTCCTCGGTCAGATTAAGATTGTCGCGTATGAACCAGCGCTCCCCTCGGTAACTGTCCTCGTCTCCGCCACTGGGAAAGCTATAGTTGCTGACCGATGCCAGGTGGACGCGGTCCCATTCCAGCCCTTTGGCCGTATGAATGGTGGCGATGGTCACTTTGCCTGGCGGCGGCTCGAAGCCGCGGGCTTCCTCACTGAAGCCGAGGATACGGCGACGATTGCGTGCAAGAACTTCCAATTCACTGGTCAACTCCGGTAGCCGCATTTCGGGCCGCTCTTTGGCCTGTTTTGCCAGTAGAATGGCAACGCTGTGGGCCAGTGCCAGCTCTGAAGCTTCGGTGAAGAGATCCTGTCCCAGAGTCAGGATCAGTTCGTCGATAGGAAGGATGGCGGCCGCGCAAAAGCGTTTAAGATCTGTTCGGAACCTTTCGACGATCAGCCGAAAGCCTTCAAAGTCGTCGAGCCAGCCGAGTCCTTCCAGCCAGTCGTCGCCGGCGGCAGGGAAGACGAAACGCTCGGTGTGACGCAACCGGGCAAGTGCTTTGCCAAAGAGCAACGCCGGCTGGGGCAGAACATCGCCCGAGGCGCTTTGGTCGGTCACAGATCGCGCAGGTAGCCAAGGGGGATTGGCTTCCTCAGAGACGGCTGCGCCCTCGTCGCTGCCATTGTCTACCTTGTTGCATGGAAGCCCCCGCCGCGTCCACCAGACATCGGACCAAAATGGACTTATATGAGAGGGGTTGTGCGGTTGGCTTATGTAACGCAACGCCTTCACGAGCGCGTCAACGGCTACGCGGGTCGTGCTGGTGGACTGAAGCAGGGAATCGTCGAATGGAAGCGAGGCGTTCTCAAGAGCTATGCTGAATTGAGCGCCGCGGCGGTTGTCGGGAATGAGTACAGCAACCGTTTTCTTAGCGTTATTTGGCAGCCAGCGCTGCAGACTCTTGACCAGAGTCCGGATCTCTTCGTCGGGCGTTAGGGGACGGTCATAGAAGAACACGGCCGGGTCGCCCGGCGGCGGGTTTGGCTGTGGATCGCCATCCTCGGTGCTAAGAATGTAGGGAAGGGAAAGCGCGCTGTCTGGGGCGAGGAGCGGATGCTCCTGGCGGCTCCAGTCGATAAAGAGGTTGGCGAGCTCAATGATCGGCTCGGCACTGCGGCCTGAGTTGGGTAAAGGAAGGGCCTCTGCAGTCTCGCTGTCCACAAAAGCCCTTAGGAATCTGGGATCAGCGCTGGTAAAGGTCGTGTTGATGGCCTGGTTGGGGTCCCCAACCCGAACCCAGTTGCCGTGGGCGGCGGTCAGAAGGGACAGCATCCGTTCCTGGAGGGCGCTGCTGTCCTGAGCCTCGTCTTCGAGCACATAGGGCCAGCGCTGTTGCAGGCGGGCCAGGAGATTTTCGTCTGACTCGAGCGCCTGTAGCGCGAGTAGAATCAGGTCATCGAAGTCGACGCCTCCTCGAACGTTCAGCCCGCGCTGGTAGTCTTTGTAGATCTGCAGTCCGTAGGATAGTAGCGGCCAGACGCCGGACTGCTGCGCAATCGTATTTTCGAGTGTGACGGGATCGGCGCGCAGTTCCTTTATGCGCCTAATAACAGCATCGGCAATCTCCTGGCCTGTATCGAGGAGATGGCGTTCCAGCCGACGGGGATTGCTTGTGTGTTCTGGCCTGATGAACGCGCCCAAGAAGTCGGGATTGGCCTGAAAGTAGTTGTTGACGGACTGCCGTTTGATGTCCAGGCCGGCGCGTTCGTCAATGATGCCAAAGTCTTCACTCAGCCCTACCAGCCCCGGTCGTTCTCGAACGATGTCAGAGGCCAGGCTGTGGAGAGTTCGGACGCGATAGCCACCTGGCAGCAGGCGCCCACTCTGAATGAATTTACCGATACTGTTACGGAAATTCTCAACTGCGGCATTGGTGAAGGTGACGACGAGCACTTCGCGGTCGTCCATGGGGCCGGAGCCTGCCAGTTTTTTCACAAGATTGGCGGCCAGGCAGCTCAGTGTAAAGGTTTTGCCGCTGCCGGGCACCGCGCTAATGCCGAGGCGTCCCCCGTCATAGCGGAGGACCTCCTCTTGTGCTGGACGCAGGTGTTGATCAGCGACCATGTAACTATTGCGCTTTATGTAGAATTGGAGCCGGAAGCGGGCAAGAAGTGCAGTTCTCTCCGCGGCCGAACGGAGCCGAGAGGAGAGCAGGCGTGGATTGGATGCTCACGTTGATCTCAGGCCAGTGGTCCGAGCACTCTTAAGACGCCGGCAAATTGGCCTTTTGCATCGAGACTTTGGTGCGTTATCAAGGCGGGGGCAGAACGGCCGTCCTCCAGTTTCACCGTCATCTTGCGATCACGGTGAAGTTCGACCATAGTCTTTGTCGCATTCAGGTTTCTGGTATTGAAATAGATTCGGACTCGGTCGTTTTCGGGGTGATTGTCACTGCTGAACTCGACAACCTTCACGTCGTCCAGCACAGCAACGGGGTCGACTATTTGGTCCAGATAGAGCATCGCTTTCATGTAGAGCCTTCCGCGTTCCAAGTTCGAAATGATGTGAACTGCCTGTTAGCGCGGACCCAGTGACTGTCTTCAGAAAGGGTCTTGGGTCTGAACAGTCGGCGGTGACAGTTTACCCGCACGTTGCAACTAACAGATTGGACGATAGCTCTGGACATTCTATCAGACTGCGGAACGCCGGAGCAAACCGACACCAGGGCATACGCATCTTATTGGGAGAGAATTCTCGGGAGGTAGTCAGTTTTCCAACCGGCTTGTTTGCGTTTGGCAGCGATACCGATTTGGGCGCTGTTCTCGCTGGGTAAGGGGTTGAAAGCCATGCGGCGCAAGACGGCCAGGTTGTGCTGCGCATGGCCGTGACGGGTGCGACTGTCGTCCCCATCAAAGAGCCAGTAGACTGAATTCTCGATGCTCCTGTGGCTGCGGGTGGAAGACAGGAGCTGTTTGGCATCGGATGAAAAGATGGAATTCAGATCAGATGCAAATGCTTTGGGGGCAGACTTGGACACTTTATTTATTGTGGGCCGTTTTTGTCAGATTCATCTTGATGGTGGGACTCAGGCATTCTCATCTGTGTGTTGGACGAGAGTTTACGAGAGTTCATGAGCGTTTACGAGCGTTTTCGGGTTGTCTGAGCAGCAGTTCACGTGATTTGCTTGTTGTGGTGTGACCTGGGCCTTGCCACTGCAGGTTGTCTCGTATGCGCGTTAGACGAGAGTTTACGAGAGATCATGAGCGTTTACGAGCGTTTTCGGGTTGTCTGCGCTGCAGTTTACGGGATTTGCCCGATGTGCTGTGACTGGGGCCCTACCGATGCAGGATGTCTCGTGTGCGCGTTGGACGAGAGTTTCTGCCAGGGATTTTTCTCGCTTGCGTTTTGCAGTAGACAAAACCAATCGATCGGCGAAGTCATGCGAAGGGCGGCGAAGAACACCAAAGGCGTAACGGATTTTTTATGCGCGGCCCTTGGCGGAAGAGCACTTTGCTCCCGCCGATCGCTTTGGTGACAAACGTCAACGGGTACTCGTCATTGATGGATTCACTTGCCCGTGTTCTGGCCGCGAAATGTCTACAAATGTCGCGTTATGTATACAAATGTATACGTATGTCGCGCCAATTTCAGTTTTTTGGGGCGCTATTTTTCGTCTTACCGAACAGGTCCTCGCCGTCCCTGATGGAATCCGAGGCGACGTTTTGGGGGCATTTCACAGCGTTTCTGCTGACCGATTTCACCTGCAAGTTCTTCTTGGGCGAGAGCAGTGGCTTCTCAATTAATGCGCCTCGAAAGTGCACGATGCGGGCCCGCCAAGAGTACTTTTTCGATTCAGGCAGCCTCACGAGGCCTTGTCCCAAGTCGATGCAACTATCCTGGTTTGGTCGATCTAAGTCGATCCAGGTCGATCCAGGTCGATCCAAGTCGACGGAATTCTTTTTTCTTGGACTATTTTCATGATTTCGCAGACGGTTCCTCCAGCCAATTCAGGCAGCCTCACGAGGCCTTGTCTCAAGTCGATGCAATTGTCCTGGTTTGGTCGACCCAAGTCGACCCAAGTCGACGTAAGTCGACGTAAGTCGACCTAAGTCGACGGGTTTTCTTTTTTTTGGGACTTTTTTCTTGATTTCGCAGACGTTACCTCCGGCCGATTCAGGCAGCCTCACGAGGTCTTTTCCCATACGTTGCAAGTGCCTTGGGTTGGGACGGATTATGTCGGCGTTCTTCCTTCTTATGTAGGCCCTTACGTGCTTGCGTTCGCAAGCGTTTCCTCGCCGACTTCTAAAGGTATCGGAAGATGAAGAATGGGCAACTCACAGACGTGCAGCGGCCCTCCTTCGGCTTCAGATATTTTTTTGGCGGGAGTCGTGGCTTCTCAGGGACAGAGGAAACGCAACTCATTTCCGACTCTATTATAACACACGATTTGGGCCCACAAGGGGCACCCCTAACCCGAATCTGCAGGGCATACGCATCTCCTGGGGAGAGAACTATCGAGAGGCAGTCAGTTTTCCAACCAGCGCGTTTGCGTTTGGCGGCTGAAAGGGCGATTGTGGTTTCTTAGGGTTCTACCCGGTTGGCACCCATGCGCGCGGCGCGATGCCTTCGACGTGTGTTTTGACGTCAACAACTGCCGGTCGGCCTGAGGCGAAGGCCTGGTCGAGAGTGCCGGCAAGCTCGCTCGGTTTGTGTACTGTAATGCCGAGTGCGCCGAAGGACTCGGCCATTCTGGCAAAATCTGCGTCTTCGAAGAGCCAGAGCTCATCGGAACCGGTGGTTCGTCCGCCGTAGGTCTGCTCGACGCCGCCCTGCTCCTGATTGAGAGAGTGGTTGTTGTTGACGACGGTGACGGTGTTGATGCCGCAGCGCACGGCCGTTTCCAATTCGGTCAGGTGATACCAGATGCCGCCATCGCCTGTAAAGCAAAGTACGGGGCGGTCGGGCGCCGCGCACTTCGCTCCCATCGCGGCGGGCAACCCCCAACCAAGGGAGCCGGAGCAGCGAATGAAGCTCTGGTCGGCATGTTTCAGGTCGATCATGGTGCCGGTCCAGATTCCGGCATGGCCGGTATCGGAGACAAGAATAGCATCGGATGGGAGGTAGTCGGTCAGCTCGCGGCAGAGGCGCTCGGGGCGCATGGGCAGAATCTCGGCGTCAACGTGTTGCGAAACACTCGCTCGCCACGCTTGCACCAGTTCCTGGACACGACCGATCCATGAATTGCGGGGGGAGCCGGGCGCGGCACGGTCGATCATGTGCCTGAGGCTGCTCTTGACATCCCCTTGCATGCCTACCTTGACCGGGTAGTTGCGTCCGATCTCCTCGGGGTTGATATCCAGTTGGATGACTGGCGTCCCTTGAGGGGGGATTTGATAGGCGTTTGTCACTTGGCCGCCGGTGTGGCTGCCGATGAAAAAGACGAGGTCGGCTTCGCACAGGGCCTGGTTGGCGCAGGCGCGTGAGTATGAGCCGGGCACGCCGACGGCCAGCGCGTGGTCGAAGGGGAACATGGTTTTGGCATTGAGCGATGTCGCTACCGGGATAGAGAGTTTTTCGGCCAGCTCTATCAGTTCGTCGCGGGCATCGGAAGCGGCGACGCCGCCGCCGGCGACAATGACCGGTCGTTCGGCGCCGGCGAGGAGCTGGAGCGCGGCATCGATCTTCGAGGGCTCTGCCGAAGGCCGAAAAGGCGGCAACTGGGCGAACATTTCCTCGGCATAGACTTCCAGGTCGGCTTCCTGATCGACGACTCCCTGACCGGCAATGCCTTCCAAGTCGAGATGGGTTGGGCCGGGCGTGCCTGTAGTGGCGGCTCGAAAGGCTTGGCGCAGGTAGACTGGCAGGTGTTCGGGAGTGGGGACGTAGGCGCTGTATTTGGAGACAGCAGAGAATGGATTGACGTGATCGACCTCCTGGTAGGCGTGACGCTTCTGGTTGATGAGAAGCTCACGGCCTGTCAGAGCAACCACCGGCGAACAGGCCAGGTAAGCGTCCTGGAGCCCGGCGGCGAGGTTGACTGCACCGACGGATTGGGCCATGCACAGGCCAGGGGCTCGCTTGACGCGGGCGTAGGCGTCGGCCATGTATGCGGCAGCTTTTTCGCCGTGTGTCTGCACGCGCTTGATCCCCAGTTTTTCCATTTCCATGAGGGCCCTTGGGCCGATGTAGGGCATGAAGAAAACGTGCGTGATTCCATAACCATGAACTGTTTCGGCGATAAAGCGGCCGCCGGTCATGCTAGGCATATCAGGTTCTCCTGGTGGTGTCGTTGTAGGCGCGGAGATTTATTGGGTAGATTTGATCTATTCATAGCATCAGTTGGGCAACTTTGCAATCCGTCAGGATCGGTTGGCTCAGGTGCGCTCGTACGAGCGTTGACGAGAGATCACGAGAGTTTACGAGTGTTTAGGGGTGGTGGGCGGAATGGAGACACCGTTGGGTAGAGGCGGTGCGGGGGACTGCGGGGGAACTGCGGGGGAACTGCGGGGGAACTGCGGGGAAACTGCAGGGAAACTGCAGGGAAACTGCAGGGAAACTGCGGGGAACGGCAGGGGGCGGTGGAATGAGACGGCAAGTGGTGGAGGCGACACTGTTGGCTAGACACGTAGATGGGGAAGCGTGAACAGGGTGGCTAGCCAGGGCGGGGCGTTGCGGGGGCGCGGAAACGCAGTTTTCAGTTTTTGGTTTTTGGTGAACTGCGAACGGCCCCGGTCAGTGGCATGAGACGGCGAGTGGGGGAGGAGACACTGTTGGCTAGACACGTTGCTGGGGAAGAGTGAGCAAGGTGGCTAGCCTAGGGGGGCGTTGCGGGGGCGCAGCCCCTGCACAAGGGAGGCCGCTTGCGGCCGACCGCCCATATGCAAGCAGAGAGAGACACTGCCTGGTCTGCCGGAGATTGGAACAGGAACTGACCCTGGCATGGTTGCGGAAAGAGGTATATGAGAGTTCAATTCCGTTTTGGGATGCACACTGCGGCAGAGTGCGATTGAATCAGCAGTGAATACGTGCTATGATCTGCGGTGATGTCCATTTCTCTCCAGGATAGTCGAGTGATGGTTGCACTTTCGGGTGCGATAGAATCGGTGGCGAGCGGACGATTTTCCAGGCGGTGGTCGCGCTTGAAAAGCGTCTTCAACTCAGTCAACAGTTCACGTGATTTCAAGCATTGACGTTCCAACCTCTACCAGTTGCAAGGCGTCAGTAAGCGAAGATTGAAAGGAAGGCGTAGTGTCGAAAATTCTGAAAGTTGGGGTCGTGGGAGTCGGCGGCATCGCCAAGGCACACATGCCGGGTTGGGCCGCTTCAGATCAGGCGGAGGTCGTGGCGGGCAGCGACATCTCGGCGGAAGCTTTGAAAACGTGGGGGACGCTCCACGGCGTAAAGAAACTGGAAAGCGACCCGGCAGCATTGTTCAGCGACCCGGACATCGACATTATCGATGTCTGCACGCCGAACCGGTACCATGCTCCAATAGCGATAGCGGCGCTGGAAGCGGGCAAACACGTACTATGCGAAAAACCGCTTGCGCCGACGCCTGGGGAAATTCGCCAGATGATAGCGGCCCGCGATCAGTCGGGCACGCTGCTGATGACGGCTCAGCACTTTCGTTTCAGGGGGGATTCGCAGGCGCTGAAGGCTGAGATTTCTACGGGCGCGCTGGGTGAAGTCTATCATGCACGCAGTTGGATGCTACGACGGGGTTGGCTGCCTGTGCGGCCCGGCTTCATCTATAAGAAGCATAGCGGAGGGGGTCCAACGATTGACGTTGGGGTCCACATTCTGGACCTGACCTTGTGGCTGATGGACAACCCGCGGCCGGTGGCGGTGTCCGGGGTGGCGAAGGCTCCTCTGGCGAAGAGGGAAGGCGCGTTCAGCCAGTGGAGGCTGGACATGGTGCCCCAGGACATGGACGTGGAGGATTTTGCGGCCGCATTTGTGCGCTTCGAGAATGGCGCGACGTTGGTGCTAGAGACAAGCTGGCTGTTGCATCATGACACGCCGGGAGAGGACACACAGATTTGGCTCTACGGTACTGAAGGCGGGTGTCACTGGCCGACCACGAAGATTCTCGAAACGAATTACGAGACTAAACAGTTTTACAACCGATTCTTGCAGTTGACGCAGGACAAGATGGAACCGCATGCGCTGGAATGCGTTGCCTTCGCCAAGGCAGTTGCCGAAGGTGCGCCGTCGCCGGTGGCGGCGGAAGAGTCACTGCAGGTACAGGCGATATTGGACGGAATCTACCGCAGCCAGGAAGAGGGTCGAGAGGTGCGGATAGAGGCTTGAGCGCGGCCGCCCCATCCGGCGCGGGGCATTGTATGGTTGGCTATGTCAGGGTTGATTCTGATTGCTTTGGGCTCTGTGAGCAAGAATCGCGTCTCCAACGGTTTGGTACGGTTGGAGACGCGAAACTTTAGTACGGGGTTTGCGTAAGGTGTAGTGAGAAGGTATCGCTTTGCAAATATGGCGAATCCACCGCTACCTAGCGCTTAAGGAGTCAGCTATGAATGAAAATACGCCAACGCAGCCTGAGCAGACGACCGAACCTGAAATTCAGGAAGGCTCAGTCTCTGCGGCCCAGCCCTCCATGGAGGAGATCGCCATTCCCGTAGAGACGGTTGAGAGCGAGCAGGCTGCAGGTGGTGAGGAAAAGAAGGTAACTTATCTCTTCCGTCACCCTGAAGATAAGATGATCGGCGGAATCTGCGGCGGTTTGGGCGACTATTTCGGGATCGACCCGATTCTGGTGCGGATCATGTGGGTTGTACTGACGCTTGGAACTGCCGGCGCGGGCCTGTTTGCCTACGCTGCGCTGTGGCTGCTGCTCCCTGTAGGTACGGCCAAAGCCGGTCAGCATGCTCCGGCGGCGCTGGAGCTGAACGAGCGCAACGTAGAACGGGCCGGGCTGCTGCTGGTCATCTGCGGCGCGGTATGGCTGCTTGCGAATCTTGGCATTCTGCCGGCACTGTGGAGCGTGTTCTGGCGGTTGATGGGGCTGCTATTCTGGCCGGTGTTGTTGATAGGCGCGGGTTTCCTGATGCTCAAGAATCAGAAGGCATGGCGCAGTCGAATTGCAGGTGCGCGGGACAAGATGCGGAGCGGGAAAACTAGGGCGACGTCCAGCATGAACCGCGAATCTGTCAAGGCAAGTCTGCGCCGCGCCAAGTCCAACATCCCGCTAAAGCGCAGCCGGGAAGACCGTATGATGTTCGGCGTGTGCGGGGGCATTGGGAAGGCGATTGGCCTGGACGCCAACCTGGTACGGCTGATTTGGGTTGCTTTCGCGATTGGGAGTGTAGGGACGGGGGTATTGGTATACGTGCTGATCGGCTGGCTCCTGCCGCAAGACAAACAGGTGCTGGAACCGATCTCGGTACAAGAGGCACAAGACGTGACGGTGATAGACGGCACGGTGGGCTGAAGCAGGCGTTGGCAGTTCACAGCCTTATTTGAAGGCCTGGTTTCGTGCGGGCGATGGACGGTCTTGAACGAGGCGGGGAGGCATTCAGTTGGGAAAATCTGAGAATCTCTTCATCGGCCTGATTTTGGGCGCAGCGATAGGCGCGGCAGTTGCGTACATTTTCGGGCCGTCGCGGGCTACCACGTTTGACGCGAGATATCAGTCGCGCTGGGACCGGGCGGTGGCTGAGGGGAAAGAGGCTGAATCGGAGCGTAAGGCGGCCCTGGAGAAGGAGTTGGAAGAGGCCAAACGGCGAAATACGCCGGGACGGGGCGCCTGATTCAGGTGAGAGAGGCCGGTATTTCCTCGGAACAACGGCTGTTCCATGGCGACTTTTATTGCGTTCCCCTTTGACTCTGGCTCTGCTTATTTCTGACAGGTGGTACAGAAGTGGGTACTGCGTTGGCCGAGAACAATACGGCTGATGGGCGTAACACAACGGAAGCAGGGCTCGCCGCCACGGCGGAAGACCCGGAACTGCTCCTGAAAACCACCTTTGCCGCCAGTTGGAGGCGCATAGTTCTGCAGAGAACTGCCCTGGGCCTCGATCCCCGCCTGTAGTACCTCCCGCAAAGCACGGTGAAGACGCGTAATTTCAGAGATGTTGAGGCCGCCGCCTGGCCGCCTTGGATCAATGCCGGCGTGAAACAGGGATTCGTCGGCGTAGATGTTGCCCACTCCCGCCACCACAGTCTGATTGAGCAGCAGGGCCTTGATGTTTGCTTTACGCCCCTCCAGAGCTTGCATCAGGATTCGGGGCACAAACGCTTCGCTCAACGGCTCGGGACCGAGCTTTCCCACAACTTCTGCCACATCCTCGACCAACCAGATTCGCCCGAACTTACGGGTGTCTCGGTAATGCAGCTCTTCGCCGGTGTCCAGTACAAAGAGGACGTGGGTATGTTTGTCTACGGGAATGGCGGCTGGCACTGAGTCTGGGTCGGAGGGGGCATGAATCCTCAGTTCGCCGGTCATGCGCAGGTGCACAATCAGGGTTTCGCCGGTGTGCAGACCGAAGAGCATGTATTTTCCACGCCGCTCAAATGAAACAAAACGCCGTCCCCGGATCAGGTCCGGAAACAGCGCAGAATCAGGAGAAGCGATTGTGCGGGGCCAGTATACGTCCGCCGATTGGATTGTTTTTCCGGTCAGCAGAGGTTCAAGCGCCCGAACGTAGGTCTCAACCTCCGGCAGTTCAGGCACGGCTGCCCCGGGACCTGACCCGGCTGAACAGCCAGAGGGCTATGACCGCCAGGACGAGCAGGATACGGGCGTACCTGAAGACAGTGAGCAGGACCTGATTGGAGTTGTCTACATTTTCGCTGCCGGACTGCTGGGTGTCCGCTGAAGCGGCTGGGGCGGCGGCGGCAGATTCAGGTTTCACTTCGGCTGCTGCAACTGGCTGCTTGGCGGAATCCCCGGTTTGCTGGTCCTGTTCTCCGACACTCATCACGCCGAATTCGGCCTCGTCGTCATCCTGGCCGGCATTGCCTTCGGTGTCCGCTGTTTGACTGTCACCAGAGGAAGGTTCGACGGCTACTGCGCCGTCGGACTGTGACAGATCTCCGCCGACGGCAGTAACCTGTGCTTGGGGAGCTGAGGGAGCCTGCGAGAGCTGTTCGCCGGCCCCGTCAGGCGTTCCGGTCTGGTTCTGTTGCAACTGAACCTCGGCGACGTAGAAGAGGACGAGCAGAACAGCCGCAAGCGCGGCCGCGTTGCGGAGTGCCAAGTCGCCGCCGTTCAGAAATCTCAAGAAGCGCTGCCAGGGGGAATCAGCCGGTTCCTGGGGTGGCGGCGTTTGCGCGGCGGGGGTGGGAGCCCGACTGCGCCGCTCGAGCAGTACATCAGCAACCTGGTCTTCAGTCAATACAAAGGAGCGGGGCAGCGGCACGGCTGGCAAATCCTGCAGCAGCTCAACCGTCTGGCGCATTGTATTTACTTCCCAGGCGACCTGTTCATCTGTCGCCATGGCAGCCTCGACGCGCTGTCGTTCTTCGGTAGTCACGTCACCGTCGATATATGCCGCTACCAACTCTTCATCGACCGAATGCAGGTTTTGTGGATTCATAGTCGTTTGCTCTGGAGTGCCGATGCGCTGGCTTTACGTACCCGGTGACCTTCAATGGCCCGGCCAACGTCAGCCTCGACGTTGGTGTAATGTCTCAACCGTACAGACAGAGTGTGGGGAAAATAGATCTTCCCCTACTTCAAAGAATGACGATAGACAGAGGGCAAAAGTTCCGCGTTCTTGCCAAGGTAGTCGCGTACTCGACCGCGGGCGCGGTTGATGCGAGATTTTACCGTTCCCACGGCCGCACTGGTGATTTCTGCGATTTCCTCGTAAGCGTAGCCTTCGACATCGCGCAGGACGATGGCAGTGCGCAGGACTTCAGGCAAGGAAGAGATCGCGGATATTATCAATTCCTGGAGCTCGCGCCTTTCGGCGAATTCGTGGGGCGATTCGCTGCGGTCGGTGAGTTGGACAACGTACTCCTCATCGACGGGCATATCATCGAGGCTTTCGGTGCGCTTTCGCTGGCGGCTTCGCAGATGGTCGTAACAGGTGTTTACGACAATTCGCATCAGCCAACTTTTGAAGCTACCACCTCGGTAATTCTCCAAGGCGCGAAAGGCCTTAATGAAACTGTCCTGCAGGGCATCGGCGGCAGAATCCGGATCATCAAGCAGGCGGTAGGCGACTCCATAGCCAAGGCCTTGGTATTCGATAACCAATTGGTTGAACGCTTCCAAGTCGCCTTGAAGCGAGAGTTCTATTAATTTGTCCTGATCCATGCACAGCCCGCTTTGGCACCTTGTCAGTGAACCGACTTACAGGGAGGCGAGCGAAAAACGGGACTTCGTTCGCAACACGGCGTTTCGATTCGTCTTATGTACCGCCGGTTGGAATATAACCATAGAGGCGGCTGCTAGCGCAATTGCCGGATATTTGACTGAAACTTGCGCCAACGGCTATAATTTTTGCAAGCCGAAGTGGCGGAATAGGCAGACGCGCACGACTCAAACTCGTGTGGGGAAACCCGTGTGGGTTCGACTCCCACCTTCGGCACCAGATTGAGGAATAGATTCCCCCACCTGCAGAGCAGGATTCAGCCAGAAGGTCCCCCGGCAACCCGGTCAGGGAGCGGGCCAGAGGTGTGGAGAGCTTTTTTCCTCCGACGGTCTGCAACAGTTGCAGGCCGTTTTTCGTCTCGCGGTTTCCTGTTTTTTGAATCCTGTATTCTTACATTATATCAGGAGCGCGGCTGATTCTCCATTATGCATTTAACATCCTATCACTCTCATTGAGAAATCTTCAAGACTGGTGTTAACTCCTTGGACAGTGGGGAAAGATTGAGGAGTCGCGGGGCGGCGCGCTGGTGTTTCGCCAGGAAAGCCAAGGCTCGTTCGGGTATTGGTTGCTGACAGAATTACGCCAGATTCAGGATGTTTAGCTAATTAGCTGGCGACCATCTGCGGTAAAGATATACAATAACTACTAAGCCACAGTACTTGACCAGCCAGTCATCCTTGGAATCCCTTGGAATCATTCAGGCTCTTAGTGACGCAACTGGTGTACAGCCGCCATGCTCGCCAGCCGACACGTTGCGAAGAAGGCACACGGTCGGTGAGGCATGGTTTTGTAGGGGGGCGTTGCGGGGGCGCAGCCCCTGCACAAGGGAGGCCGCTTGCGGCCGACCGCCCATAATACACTAGTGAGGGGAGAAAGAACACCTTTGCTCGCCTCATTCAGGTTTGCAAATTAATCGTGGCTGAGTAGTTGCGATATACATTAGTTTGCAAGGACGCGCATTAACCTATGCGGGGCCAGAGGAAAAGTGTTGACGTTTCATCAACAGAATCAGGCCTGCGAGAGAATGGCACGCATAGGGGGTCTCTGGGGATAGGATGGATGGATTTGAATTGTTGATAGCCCGTGGAAGCTGCATTTGTCTTAGTGACTCTCAGCACATTTTGCAACCCCGATGAATTTACAGGCGACGCCTCCTTGCTCAAACAGGCGGCGTTGTCGCTAGTTTTAAACACGCATTGGGGATAGTCTACTCGTTCTGGCACAATATAAGTTGACTTTATAGGTTGACTTTGGCACAGAATATCGTGTCCGAAAGGAGTTTTCATGTCTGTTGAATTTCTACGCGCAACGCCTCTTTTTCACGATTTGTCAGATGGGGAGTTGGGACAAGTCGTTTCGATCCTTCGCGAGGAGAGTCAGCCGGGCGGCGCTACCATCTTCCGAAGTGATGAGACCTGCAGTGAGCTCTATTTGGTAAGGAGCGGTTATGTGCGCTTATTTGACTCCTACGGCTCGGTTCTGGCGACGCTTGGGCCTGGAAGCCTGTTAGGGGAAGCGGAGTTTTTGCGGGGCCTGGCTCACAATACAAGTGCGGTCGCGGCTTCTGATGTACACGTTTGGGTATTGCCCGATACCGACCTGCGCCAACTGCTTCAGAGTCATTATGGGATCGGCATAAAACTTAGCCAGAACTTTGGTGAACAGATTTCGCAGCTGGAAGACTACCTTGTGGAACAGCTCGTCAAGACCGAGGCGCTGGGAAGTCTGCCCAAGCAGGTGACAGGTCCGATGGCGCGTAGCATGCAGCCCCACCAGCTGCTGCGCGGCGGCTTCCTTTATAAGAGCGGTCAGAAGGCAGAGGCGCTCTACCTGTTGGAAATTGGGGCGCTGGAGTTGCAGCCCGCTCCCACGCCGGAGGAGCCGGGCCCAACTGCGAGACTTGTCGAACCGGGAAATCTGTTCGGTGTGCTGCCTTTGTTGACGAATAAGCCGTATAATTCCAGCGCATTTGCGGTAGACGACTGCGTGATCTGGATGCTGCCCGCGGCAACTTTTTACAGTTTGAGCAGCCAGTATCCTGTGCTGCGCCGAACATTGGGCCGACACAGCCGGAGCAGCCTGAGTGTGACAGACCAGACGCAGGCGGTGGTGCGGTTGGCGCAGACGCCCCTGTTTGGGCATTTGGAACCGGTCAATCTGCACGCCATCGTGCAGAAGCTCGTTCTCCAGCATGTTCCTTCGGGGGAATCGATTTACCGGCTGGGTGAAGGCAGCGATGCACTCTTTCTGGTAGATCAGGGCGAGGTTGAGCTGACGGCGGAAAACGAGAGCGGCGTACTGCAGGAGTTGGCCCGGGAAGGTGTTGGCAGCTATTTTGGGGCGATGGGCCTGCTGACCGGTGAGGACCGCAAGGAAAACGCCACTGCTGTAAGAAACACGAATCTGTGGGTGCTTTACAGATCGGATCTCGAAGAACTGGCTGGACGGGTCCCAGCGATTGGGGAGGCACTGGACCAGGCGATGGCCTCCCAGACTTCCCCTCGGCGGGAGTCAGTTAATGAGGAAAGATTGCGCCGCATTCCATTGCTTACGGATCTCAGGGTCGATGAATTGCGGGAGGTCGCCCGTCATCTGCGCCATGCCCGCGTTGACAGAGGAGAGCAGGTATTCCGGGCGGGGGCACCCAGCGATGCTCTTTACTTCATCGAGAAAGGAGTCGTCCGTCTGCAGACACTGAATGGGGCAGGCAGTTGGACACGCGGCGAGGGGGCAATCTTTGGGGAAAAGGCGATTCTGTCGGACGAGCCGTATGGTCAGAGCGCGTTCGCGGAGACCGACGTGGAGCTGCTATATATTGAACAACCGGGGTTGGATTTTCTGAAGTCGAGGCTGCCCTCGGTTGCCACGGAACTGCATCGAATATTAAGTCAGCCTGCTGGCGGACAGGAAGCCATTGCGGGGGCTCTTCCGCAACGGTCGGACGTTGAACAGGATTTTGTGGCCCCGGCGGGGCCAGCGCAACGCCGGCGCGATGCAGCCTTTGGAGAGGAAGTTCCGCCGCCTGGCGGCAGTGGCGGGGGCTGGTTTAACAATCTCAGCCTGTGGGGAAAGATACGTTTGGTGCTTGTAGTGTTGCTGCTGGCCTACCTCGGCTTTGTCGCCTTACCTGGAATGCTTGGAAACCTATTCTGAGCAGCGGCGCCTCCTACTGCGGCACAACTGTCGAAGGCTGAGTCTCTTTCAATTGTGACGCGCAACGCGGAACTCTATCACCAGCCTTTAGCGAGGACCGGCCACTCCAATTCGACCTCGCCGCTTCTGTGGCCGACGATGCGCGGGAAAAGGTTGTTTGAGACGCAGCAGTGATTGACCAGGACGCTGACCCTTTCACCGATCTCCGGCTTGCGGTCACAGCGGGAAACATCCACGTGGCCGTGTTCCTCTGAGAGCTTAAAGATTTCAGCCTGCGGATACTCGACAATCAGACCGTGTCCCGGCGTCTGGCGGGCGCTGTCCGCGGCCAGTGATTTGCTGCCTGAATCGAGCACAACCCTGTCCTCGGTCGGCCGGCTGACGACGGTCGCGAGCACAAAGTATGAGCAGTCGTCGAGCGCCATGACACCGGCATCGACCAGGTTGCGGTCGCCGTAGACGTACATGCCGGCGCGGTGTTCGGTGAACTCGGTAAATTCGTGTGCCTGCCACATAACGAACGAACTGCCACCGCTCACGCGCTCTACGGCCAGCCCGTCCTGGGCAAGCAGCATCTTTGCCTCACCCATGAACGCGTTGGACTCCGGGTTAGAGGGGTATACCATGAGACCGCCAAAATGGAGATTGGGCGCGCTGTCGATTTTGCGGGCCAGTTCGCGAACGCCTTCGGGTGTGGTCACGCCGCAACGCTCATAGCCGCCATCCATCTCAATAAGGACCGGCAGGACGGTGCCTTCGGCTGCAGCCGCCTCGGCGTAACCGGAGACGGTGCGGGCGGAGTCTGCGGTTACGCTCATTTTGGCGCGGCGGGCCAAGTGCATCAGCCGTTTCAGTTTCGCATCGCTGAGCAGATTGTAAGGCAGAAAGATATCTCGAATGCCTGTGCTGCACATTACCTCTGCTTCGCTCAGGGTCTGGCAGGTGATGCCGACGGCGCCGGCTTCCAGCTGCATATGTGCAATTGCCGGGATGCGATGCGTCTTGATATGGGGCCGGTTATCGATGTCGTGGCTGGCCAGGTATTTCTGCAGATGGTCGATGTTGACGGACAGGCGGTCCAGATCGACGACGGCGACGGGGGTCTCAAGTTCCTCGATGCGCATGACATTACCTCGTTTGCAAGTAGAGCAACACGATCAGGATCACTTCAACGGCCTTCGTAAGCAAGCCTATGCCGCTGTCCAATGCATTCTGATTTACGACAAAATATGCGATTATCGTAACCGCGGTATAGGCGACCAAGGCCCAGCGGATGTGCGTCCGCCAGTTGGCAAGTTGTGGGAGCAGGTAGAGCCCAACGACAAGTGCGATAAAGCCAAGACCGTTGAGAATGAAGATAAAGATTCCACCCTGGACACCCAGGAATAGATGGATCAAGGCGGTCAGAAGCGCGAGCCCAGTTATACGAAACGACTGTGAATCCAATGAACGCAACTCGTTCATGATCTTCTGTCTCCTTGTATAAGGCCAACATTGGCGTTCCGCCGCGTGGGGGAGGACAGACTTCACTATGATTGCATAAACCTGGAATTCTTACAACGCTGATTTTGAGGGGGCGCGGAACTGCAGTTTTAAGTTTTCAGTTTTTTGTTTTCAGTGGAACATCAGTCGTCAGGGGAACACCGGAGATTAGTGGTCGGTGGTCGGTGGGTTGAAGCGGCGAGAGGGGGAGTAGACTCCGTACGCCAGACAGGATGCTGGGGAAGAGTAAACACGGTCGGTGAGCGATGGTTTTGTAGGGGGGCGTTGCGGGGGCGCGGAACTGCAGTTCTTAGTTTTCAGTTTTTTGTTTTCAGTGGAACATCAGTCGTCAGGGGAACACCGGAGGTTAGTGGTCGGTGGTCGGTGGGTTGAAGCGGCGAGAGGGGGAGTAGACTCCGTACGCCAGACAGGATGCTGGGGAAGAGTAAACACGGTCGGTGAGGCATGTTTTTGTAGGGGGGCGTTGCGGGGGCGCAGCCCCTGCACAAGGGAGGCCGCTTGCGGCCGACCGCACAAATGCAGGGGTCAGTGGTCAGGGGTCAGTGATCAGTAACTTCTGCGGTTGGAGGTCGGGTTGCGAGTCTATTGCGGCTGGGTAGTTACCTTGCAACAGGTATGCGTTGGTAACGACCTGTATTTGAATGGGCGGGCTGGCGGCAGTTACATCTCGGCGGCGCCGACTCGCAGCCAGCGCTCTTCCGGGACCCAGAGTGTGTAATGGCCGCTGCCGAGAATGAGCAGGAGGGAAGCCAGGACGAGCAAGGTCAGGCCGAGCCATGGATGACCGCCAAAGTTGAAGAAGACGAAGGCGGCGGCATGTACGAGCCCAGCCGCGGTCCGGGCACCGAACCCGGCCAAGGCTGCCAAGCCGCCGACGGCGCCAACAATAACGACGGGCCAAATCCACGCTGCTGGCAGAGCAGGCTCGCCGGCGAGGACTCCGGAGGCCAAGAGGGAAACCAGGGCGGCGATAGCTATTCGCAAGCCGATGGGCATCCAGGCGAAGGCCCACATTTTGAGGCGGGCGCGCCAGTGGATGTAGAGGGTGCTGTCAGGCAGCAGCCAGCCGATGGTTACGAGCCAGTCGCGTGCAAAACTGAGGGTAACCGCGACGCCGAAAACGGCACCAACGGCATACGTGACGGGCGGCTCAAAGATCGGCCAGAGCACGGTACACAGAAAGATCATGAGGAGACCGGCGATGATGCGGCGCTGGTCACTGTTGGTCATCTGGTGGTTGGGTAATGTCATCCGTGTTCGCCACTTCATTCCCCAGACAAACAGGGGACGAGCGCCCGCCACCAGGAGGAAAAGCAGGGGCAACTGCCCGTACTGGACGGCCAGCGCGCAGGCCACGAGGACTCCCAGGCCGTCAAACTCCATGTCGAGCGTTTCGCCCAGCCGCGTTACGCGCTTGGATCTGCGTGCCAGGTAGCCGTCAAACACGTCTGCAATGCTGGCCCCTATGTAGAGCAGAGCGGGCAGCCAGTCCATCAGGCCGCCGGGCCGGGGCATTAGCAGAAAGCCTGCCATCCAGGCGTAGGCGATGCCGCGAATGATGGTCAGGCGGTTGGCCGGTCCCAGATCGGGGTAGAGATCCTCGTTGTCGGGGGAGTGGTTCTGGTCGACGACGCGTCGCAGAAACCAGAAGACGCCGGCGACGAAGAGGGCGGAGATCATAAGCCAGCGGCGGGTGCTGAAATCCGGATTCTGGGCTGTCAGGCGCAGCAGCAGCACACCGAACAGCAGCGTCAGGCTGCAAAACAGAGTAAGCCGCCGGATCTGTTTCTGAAGCTGCAAGACTTTTTCGTCAGCCATTCGTGTTCCTTTTCCGCCTCTAAGTTGCGCGTACGCAGGCCACCATAGCACAGTTTTGCAGGTCGCTCAATGAAAGAGGGACCAGGCGGCAGGACAGCTGCAGATGATTTCGGGCACCCCATTAGACTGCGAAGGGCGCCCCTTGTGGGCGCCCCTACCCGAAACGGGCGGCCTCAGCTAGCTTTTTCTGTTTGGATGCAGTTGCTTTGGACCGGGCCGGTGGTTTCGGACCGATTCGTTCGGTCTCATTCTCTTGTGCTATGATTGGGCAGATTTACATTCGTAAATGGAGAATCAGGTGTCAAAAACCATCCCGCTTGTGATCCATGCCACTCATGAAGCCGGCGCGAAAGTCGGCGGTATCGGCTCCGTTCTGGACGGAATACTGAGCACAAAGTCATATAACGAGCAGGTTGAGCGGACGATACTGGTCGGCCCCATGTTCGGCGGGGATTCTCTGCAGATGGACCGGTTGAATGACCCGTTGGGTGGAGTTGAGGTCCTCTACAGCAGCTTGCATGGCATTTTCTATGGTGTCAGCGAGGAGATCCAGCTGGGTCTGAGAGCGGTTGAGCAGACGTTTCAGGTGGCGCTGCTTTATGGGCGGCGACAGTTTGGTGATGTAGAGCACGAGATTCTGCTGGTTGATGCCAGCAACCCGCATATGGATCACGTTACGAGTTTCTGCTACTTTCTGTGGGAAAACTACGGCATCGAAAGCCATCGTTACGACTATGATAACGAGTACAATCTCTATATCACTATTGCCCAGCCGCTGTTTTCAGGTCTCAAGGCGTTAGGGGTTGCCGAAGGGCTGGCGCCACACGAGCGGGTAATTGTCGCGCACGAATGGCTGGGACTGCCGGTGGTCTTCGCGGCGCAGATTAACGAGCCGGAACAGTGGCGCGCGGTGTTCTATGCGCATGAGGCGGCGACGGCTCGCCTGTTGGTGGAAAGCCATGGCGGCCACGATACCCGATTTTACAACGCCCTCTTGCGCGCCAGGGAGTCCCATTTGCCGCTGGATACTGTTTTTGGGGACCAGGGCGCCTATTACAAGCACGCAATTGTTCGACAGGCGGTTCACTGCGATGCGATATTCGCGGTCGGCGACTCAGTCCGAGAAGAGCTGCGGTTCATGGGCGGTTATTTTACCAACTACGACATCGATCTTGTCTATAACGGGATAGGTTCAGAGGACATCTCGGTTGCGGACCGGTTGGACTCGAAGCGCCGCCTGCAAGATTACTGCCGCACGTTGCTCGGCTACAAACCGGATTACATTTTTACTCACGTGGCCAGGATGGTCGTCTCAAAAGCATTGTGGCGCGACGTGAGGGTGATGAACCACCTGGACAGGCTGCTGCGATCAGCGGGAAAGAAGGCAGTGCTGTTCGTGCTCGCGACCAGTGAGCCGGCCGGCCGCCAACCCGAGTTGGTGGAGAGCTGGGAAAAACAGTATGACTGGCCCGTGGGTCATCGCGCAGATAATGGCGATCTGATTGGAGAGGAATCACACTTCTTCTTTGCCGACGTCGAACCATTCAACCACTCTGCTCACAACAGCCGGATCGTGTTGGTTAACCAGTTTGGATGGAGCAGGGGACGATGCGGCACACGCATGCCGGAAGCGATGGCGTTCAGCGACATTCGTCGCGGCAGCGATCTTGAGTTCGGGCAGAGCATCTACGAACCGTTCGGAATTGCGCAGATTGAAGCGCTCAGTTATGGGGCAATTTCCTGTGTCAGCAACGTGTGCGGCTGCATCGGCTTTGTGCAGCAGGCGGCGGCGGAGCTAGTTCAACAGGGCCTTCTGCCGGCGGGAGGGCGGGTAGACCAACTCGCGCCGGCTGACGATCGCATCATTCTGCCTAACGGCAGTGCGGCCAGTTCTGTCCTTGGCGACGAGGCTTTTCCGTTTGTGATTGCCGACTACATAGGCCTGCCGGATGGGCAGAAGCCGGGTTCCCCACAGGAAGCACTCGACATTGGCGGGGAGACCCGGTTGCGTATCGAGGAGCACAGCTCGGAAAGCACGGCGGGAAGGATTTTCGAGCGGCTGCCCAAGAGCCGCGAACAAATGGCCGAGATGATCCGAATCGGCAGTGCCCTGGCGGGTAGCATGAGCTGGGATACGGTGGTGGAGGACAGCTTTCTGCCAGGACTGAAGAGGATCTGCAAGCAGTAGCCCCACACCCCTACCAGTAGAACGCGCTGCAATATGCCAGATGGCTGAACTTCCTGCCATTCTTTGTCAGCTTTTTGCCTCCATCCCGCCTTGCAAGAATTTTGTTGTCGGTCGCTTTGCAACTATGGTGGGACAGCGGTTGCCGGGCGGGACGGCCGCGGGAACTGCGGTGGTCAGGGGTCGGTTATCAGTGGGCGTAAAAAGGGGTGCGTCGCGAGAAGATCTTTCGCTTGCTCAGAACACTGTCTCAGATTGCCTGCTGGTGGATACGACCCTTGTATAGCCATAAAGCGGACCATTTTACGGACGGATGGATAAGGAATTAATGTGTTGACGGGATCATGGTTTACGGATGACGAGGCGTACCTGTTTGGCGAAGGGAACTTTCACTATTCCTACAACAGATTCGGCGCCCACTTCCGCACGGTGGACGGCGTAAACGGTGTTCAGTTTGCGGTTTGGGCGCCAAATGCCCAGGGCGTAAGTGTAATCGGCCCTTTCAACGACTGGAACCCGCATGTCCACCCCATGCATACACATCGCGAGGGAATCTGGGAGATTTTCATTCCCGGCCGGCCTGTGCGGGGGGCAGACGGTGCGCCCTGGGCAAGCCTGGCTGAAGGTGACGAGTACAAATACTCGATACAGCTGCCGCTGGTAGATTACCGTATCGACAAAGCTGATCCATATGGTTTCTATGCGGAGGTGCTGCCGGGAACGGCTTCTCGGATCTGGTCTCCGGACAGCTATCCCTGGGGGGATGGACAGTGGGTGGCAGATCGTCCCAGGACCCAAGCCCTGGACCAGCCCTTAAACATTTACGAAGTCCATCTTGGCAGTTGGCGGCGGAACCCGGAAGCGAATCGAGTACTGGGCTACCGGGAGATGGCGCACGAGCTGGTGGCATACGTGACGGAGATGGGCTACACACATATCGAGCTCTTGCCGATAACTGAACACCCCTTTGACGGCTCCTGGGGGTACCAGAGCACTGGATATTTTGCGCCAACCAGCCGGTTTGGCACGCCCGACGATTTCAAGTATTTCGTCGATCACTGTCATCAGAACAGTATAGGCGTGATTCTGGACTGGGTACCGGCCCACTTTCCGAAGGACGCGCACGGGCTGGCCTATTTTGATGGCGCGGCGCTGTATGAGTATGAAGATCCCCGCCGCGGCGATCATCCCGACTGGGGCACGAAGATTTTCGACTACGGTCGCAACGAGGTATGCAACTTCCTGGTAGCCAGCGCCCTTTTCTGGGCGGAGGAGTACCATATAGATGGGTTGCGGGTTGACGCGGTTGCCTCGATGCTCTATTTGAACTACAGCCGAGAGGGAGCTGAGTGGATTCCGAACAAGCATGGAGGCCACGAGAATCTCGACGCGATCGCGTTCATGCGGAAGACGAACGAGGTGTTGCATGAACGGGTGCCGGGCGTGCTGACTATTGCAGAAGAAAGCAGTATCTGGCCGATGGTCTCGCGCCCCACCTACACGGGCGGGCTGGGGTTCGATTACAAGTGGAATATGGGCTGGATGCACGACACGCTTAATTTCTTTGAAATGGACCCGTTGTTCCGCAGATACAACCATCATTTGATCACGTACAGCTTGAGCTACGCTTTCAGCGAGAATTTCATCCTGGCGCTGGGGCATGACGAGGTTGTTCACCTGAAGAAGTCGATGCTGGACAAGATGCCCGGCGACCTCTGGCAGAAGTTTGCGCATCTGCGGCTGCTATACGGTCTGATGAACGCTCATCCGGGCAAGAAGCTGCTTTTTATGGGTGGGGAGTTCGGCCAGTGGCGCGAGTGGTCGGAGATTACGAGTCTGGACTGGCATCTGCTGGAGCGGGAAGAACATCGTACGTTGCAGCGTTTTGTGCGGGACAGCAACCGGCTCTATTGCTGGGAGAAGGCTTTGCACCAGGCCGATGCCAGCGTGGAGGGGTTTCAGTGGATCGATTACCAGGACGTGGATCATTCGGTGACCAGTTTTGTGCGCCGCGATGCCGAGGATGATAGCTGCATCGTGGTTGTCTGCAACTTTACACCGGTTCCGCGCCACGGATACAGGGTGGGTTTGCCAGGGCCGGGAAGCTATCAGCAGATCCTGAATAGTGACTGGAAGATTTACGGAGGGAGCGGAATTGACAACCCGTTCCCCGTGGAGGCGGAGGAGATTGCCTGGCAGAACGCCTCGTGGTCTACGCTGATGGAGTTGCCGCCGCTGGGCGTGTTGTATTGGAGAAAGAGGTCAGGAGCGACGAAAACGGAGTAGATCGTGCAAGGAAACGGGAAGGAAGTGGAGGGGTCGCGGAATGGTGGTTCACCGTCAATTGGCGGTATACGGGGCCTGACTGCGCGGACAGTATTCGGAACTGCGGCAGCTCCACCAGGTCACAGTTTTTCTCTCACGTGCCAGGGTGAAGCGCTTGGCCCGTGGAAGAACGAGGGCGCCCCACTGGAAGCGCCTTTTCTTGACGGCAGTGACTGCACATTGCTGCCCGGCTTTATCGACGTACACATACACGGCAGCGGCGGGGCCGAAATGATGGATGCCAGGCCGGAAAGTCTGGCGACGATGAGCCGGTTCCTGGCGCAGCACGGCGTCACTGGTTTCTATGCTACGACCGTCTCCGCTTCGCATTCGGCTACCCTGGCAGCGGTCGAAAATGTGGCTCGATATGTTGACCAGGCCCAGTCCGGGAACGATGGTGCCCAGGTTTCAGGCGCCCGCATTATGGGTGTGCACCTGGAAGGGCCGTATCTCAACCCGCAGTTTCCCGGCGCCCAGAATCCCGACTATTTGCGACCGCCATCGGTAGAGGAGTTTGAAGAGCTGCTGGCGGCCGGCCCGGTGCGCATGATAACGCTTGCGCCTGAGGTGCCTGGCGCTGAGGCTCTCATCGGAGCGGCGCTTGCGGCCGGTGTTCGGGTTGTGCTGGGGCATACGGCGGCCACATTTGAAGAGGCAAGCGCGGCGATCGGGGCGGGTGTTTCACAGGCCACGCACACGTTCAATGCCATGACTGGTCTTCATCACAGAGCACCGGGCACGGTGGGCGCGACACTGAGCGACGACAGGATCTACGCCCAGCTGATCGCAGACGGGATCCACGTTCATCCGGCGGCGATGCGGATTCTGGGGCGCTGCAAGGGGCCGAGCCGCACACTCCTGATCAGTGATGCGAATCGGGCGGCGGGCATGCCTCCAGGGCGGTATGAAATGGGCAGGCTGCCGGTCATCGTGAAGGATGGCGCGTGCAGGTTGGAGGACGGCACGCTTGCCGGGTCGGTGCTGGCTTTGGATGCGGCTCTGCGAAACTTCATGTCTGCGACGGGCTGGCCGCTGGTGCAGGCGTGGCCTTCGACAAGCCTGTCGCAGGCGCAGGCGATGGGGATCGAAGGTGAGGTTGGCCGCATTCGAAGCGGCGCACGCGCAGACCTGACACTGCTGGACGCGGATGCAGAGGTGGTTGCTACTGTCGTTGGAGGCAGGCTCGTTTTTCTGCGGGACAGCTGGCGACTTAAGGATGGAGCGGCTTAGCCCTACGCACCCACTTCGGTTACAACTACCCCGGCGGCGCCGCCCGCCAAAAGCGCTTGTGTTACTTCCTCAAGGTTTTCTGTCTCCACAACAGCAATGAGATTGCCGCCACGGCCAGCGCCGCTGAGCTTGGCACCGCTCGCGCCTGCCTCTTCAGCGATTGCTATCAGGTGATCAAGTTGGTGGGCACTGACGTTCAGTTGGCGGAGCAGGCGCTGGTTTTGCTGCATCAACGGACCAAGCGCATCCACGTTGCCGGCTGCGATGGCCCGCCGCGCGGCTTCGGCAGTCGCGGCGATGCCATCGAAAATTGCCTCATACTTGTCAGTATTCTGCTGCCAGGCCCGGCGCACGTCCGACACAACTTCGCCGGTTGAACTGGCAACCCCGGTGTCGGCGATAACGAGGTGGAAGGGGCGGGCGATATCGAAAACCCGCGGCGGTTGGCCGCGTACGAACCAGACGGGCTGCTCGTAGACGACGACGGTATTGTCGATGCCACTGGGGTTGGCGTGATGGAGTTTCTCGGTGGCATAGACGATGCGGTTAACGGTGTCTGGGTCGGGCGTGTGCCGGGAGGGCCGCGCACTGTGGGCGAGGACGGCGCGGGCAAGAGCAGCACTTACCGCCGCGCCGCTGCCCATACCGCCGGCGATGGGGATGCTGCTGCTGACTGCGAGTTGCCAGTCCGGTTCGGATTCGATTCCCGTCTCTGCCAGGGCCAAGCTCACTGCTACGGCTAGTGGATCGGTTGGCGAGTCGGAAAGGCGGACACAGGCGTCGATGTCCGGGGCCGAGATTGTGCAGCCTGCGCGGGGCGGCGCGTCCTTGACGGTGGCGGTGGCCTTCACTTTTGTCACTGGAACGGCAATGGCTGCCCTTCCGTAGACGACGGCGTGCTCGCCGAAGAGTATTACTTTACCCGGAGCGGTTGCGGTGGTAATTGTCATGGGGCTGCCCTCGCCGGGCGAATCATTTGACCCGGACGCGTTTCGGTGGGCTTGTTTTTCGAGTCAGGATGGCGGGGCGCCGGCCGTCGAGGAAGCGGATGACAGCTCCTGGCGAATCTTGTCGGGCAGATCGGTGATGATGGCGTTTACGCCCAGGCGGGCCAGCCGGTGGGCCTCCGGGCCGGTGTTGACGGTCCAGGCGTTGACGAGTTGGCCGCGGCTGCGCGCCTGTTCGACGAGGTGAGCGTCGATGGAGGTATAGTAGGGGTGGAGGGCTTCGGCAGCGATGCTCGGGCTGAACAAGGCGCGTGACTGCTGGAGGAGAAGAAACTTGAGCGGCAGGCGGCGTATCCTCTGAAAGAAACTCCCTGTGACTCCGGTCGGGCGGGGAGGCTTGTTGAAGTAGAGCAGGCCCAAGGGGATCGAGGGATCAATTTGGCGCATTTTGCGAAGGGCGACCGGATTGAAGCTGGAGACGATGACCTGGTCATGCAGCTGGCGTTGTTGGATGATGCGTGCCAGCGGCTCGGCTTCGCGGCCGCCGTTCCAGTCCTCGTTCTTTATTTCGACGTTTACTACGCAGCTATCGCCCACCAGGTCGAATACCTGCTCCAGGGTGGGAATGGGAGTGCCCTTGTATGCGTCATCGAAGCGGATGCCGGCGTCGATTGCGGCGAGCTGTTGGAGAGTGAATGTACGCAGTTGGCCGGTACCAGTGGTGGTACGGCCCAGGTTATAGTCGTGGAGAACCACCAGAGCGCCGTCGGCAGTCGCCTGTACGTCAAGTTCGATACCATCGGCGCCAATCTCCAATGCTTTCTCGAAAGCTGGCAGTGTGTTCTCCGGCGCGACCGTGCTGGCACCGCGATGGGCGAATATTTTGGGAATCGTATTCACGACCTACCTTCTGCCGGCGTGCTCTGAAAGGCGATCACGGCTGGGCTGACTCTGCGCTTACGTGGGGAAAAGGGGGGAGGCGCGACGGCGGCGCGTTTCCCCATTGGCGAACGCAGTACCGTCGCCGTGAATGGGTGGGCGGCCACGCTCACCCTTGCAAAATGAACATCCACTCTTCCAAGCCGTCGTCGTTGGGTTGGTGCTCGACGTGGCAGATGCGGAAGTTGTGGCGTTCGACGATGGTAAGAATGTCGATAAGTGATCGGCGCTCGGCTTTGGCCGGGTGATATTCGAGCTCGCCGATAGAAACCTTGACGTCCTCTTTGATGAGGCTGTCGCCCAGCACTTCGATACGCCAGGTCTTGCCCGTGGATGATTGACGGGCTTTGGTCTGCAGAATGATGGTGTGCATGTTTCCTCTTGCTGTATGATTGGCCCGTTTTGCTACGCTGGCCAGGCGGGCCGATTCATTGGTTAACTGATATGGTGACGAACAGGCGGCGGCTCAAGAGTTCTTAGCAATGGGAGGATGCCCGTATTCACGGCTCCCATAGGCCGCAAGTCTACCGGATTTTCGATGATTCAGCGAATTTTGAGACGCCGTTTGACGGCGGAAATCACCTTGTCGGCAGCCTGCGGGCGCTCTTCGACGGCGCCAAATGGGTCGCTGCTTCCCGCCGGGCTCCGGCTGAGCAGGCGCAGCGTGGAAAGTATGCAGTGGGGAAGGGCATTCAGATCGTAGCCGCCCTCGAGCGTGCTGATGAGCCGCCCGCCGCAGAGTTCGTCAGCGAGCGCCAACAGTTCCTCAATTATTGCGGCGTAGCCGCTGACGCTCAGGCGATGACCGCTGAGGGGGTCCATCCAGTGGCCGTCATATCCGGCGGACACGAAAATTGTGTCCGGGGCGAATTCTTGCGCAAGGGGCGCCACCAGTTGACGAATGGCGGCGAGGTAACCGGCGTCGCCAACGTCGGTGGGAAAAGGAACGTTTACGGTAGCGTCTTTGCCTGAGTCGCGCCCGATCTCGTCGATGCCGCCGCTGAAGGGGTAGTGCGGGTATTGGTGAATGCTGATGAAGAGCACGGTTGGATCGTCGTAGAACATCTCGGCGGTGCCGTTGCCGTGATGGACGTCGAAGTCGACGATCAGGACCCGCTCGGCGCCGTGCTCTTGCTGGGCATGGCGCGCCGCGATGGCCACATTACCGAAAAGGCAGAATCCTTTGGCGGTATGGGGGCGGGCGTGATGGCCTGGCGGACGCACCATGGCAAAACCATTGGCGGCCGCGCCGGTCATTACCGCGTCGGTTATGTTCAACAGCCCGCCCGCGGCCCGCAAAGCTGCCTCCCAGGTGCTGCTAAGCGCGTACGTGTCCTGGTCGAGCCAAACTGCTGCTGCGTTCGGGTTGCTTGAGGCAACTTGGGGGCTGGCGTCGGAATTGCCGATGTCGCGGCAGATGGCTTGGAGATGTTCTACGTAGCGGGCGCTGTGTACGGCCGTTATTGGTTCGAGAGGGGCAGGCGCATTGGGAAGACATTCCAAGGTTTCGAGAATGCCGTCGGCCTCCAACAGAGCCAAGGTGCTTTCCATACGCTGGAGACATTCCGGGTGGCCGGGGAAACTATGGTTGCGCTCGAACGGGTCGTAAACGAAGGCGGTGGTCATGGCGTATCTCGGTGACAAGGTGGTGCGTGATTTTTCCTGAAGCCAGCCAAGTCGAGCTTCCAACAAACGAGGGCGCTTTATATGGGGCAATACTTAGCACCGTGAGGCTGGTGACCGTTCTCAGAGCCAATTCCGTGACAGGCGGAGGGTGAGGGACGGGCAGGGCGAGTGTTGGTTTCCCACAATCTGAAGTCTGAGTGAGATCTGCCTTCAACCAGGCGCACGCATGTCCCCTGCATTTGCTTCATAGTCAATCCAGAAGGAGCTGTAAGTCTTAACGGGCTTCCTTTTCGAAAGCAGGAATGTACAATTCGGTGCCCAGACGGAAGCGAAGGTCAAAGCTGTGTTCGTCCGAGCCGAAGGGCTGGACTTGACTTTGTAGCGCGAGCGGGCCGTCAAAGGTTACCTGACGGGTCGAGTGCAAGGTTTGGCCGTCCCAGAGCAGGCTGATTTCGTCGTTTTTGTCCTGACCAGCAAAAGGTAGTCGAAGGAGCGCCCACCAGTCCCAATGGGGAGGCCAGTTCTTTCGAATAGTCAGAACACCGTTTTCAACTGTGATCCCCAATAGTTTCCAGATCGTGTTTTCAGCTGCCGGGGGCCGGGGGGCTGGAGATGCGTCATCGTCACTGCCGCCGCGTGCAGCTGCGTGCGCCCAGCGCACGGCGTCCTCAGTCTGCTCCGTCATCCGGGCGAGTGCGGACGCCGCGATAAGTGCACGGACGGCGGCGCCTTGGGAACCGCCCCTGGAACCGGTGGGAACTTCGGAATCTCGGGAAAGAGTGGCCAGCTCGTTGGCGATGGTGGATATTGTAGTCTGGTGCGTGGAAAGCCATTCCGGATCGGGTAGGCGCTGCAGATGCGCGTGCAGTGACTCCAGGTAGGAAGCAGACGCGAAAGGTATGTCTGCATCGTGCGCGTCGACCGGCCCACGGGGGAGCGTTGGCAGCTGGCGGGGAAGTGCGCCGCCGGTGCGATCGGCGACCCGGCGCAGGGTGTCCAGCATGGCGCGGCTGCGTTCGGGCGCGAAGGTGTCGAACAGGTCGACGAGTGCTGGTACTGAGTCGGTGGCGCGGTCGGCGGGGGCATAGCCGGAGCGGAAGCGGGCAAGGTTTTGCACGGCCTCTATTTTGGTGTCTTGCACGGCGCGGTTGGCCTGGGCGTCGGGTGACCAGAGACGGCCCCGGTGGGTGATGTCGTGCCAGCTGTTGAGGCTGCGCTTGAAGGCCCTGGAAATGTCACGTTGAACAAGGAAACCGTTCCACGCCACCTGTTCGCCGACGTCGCTTAGCGACAGGATCAGCGGCAGGTCGACCTGGCCGGCGACGAGTACATGATAGAGGAGCACGGCCTGCGAGTCCGTGGGGAAGTGGACCCGATCGGGCCGTCCTTCGGCGGCGCCGAAGACGCGTGTGCTTTCGGCGTTGCGCTGGTTGTGGGCGCCGCTGGCTTCACCGGGGTCAGATTGTGCGACCAGAAGCCCGTCCACCATGCGCTGCTCCAAGGGTTCGCCCCAGTCGATCTCGACGCGAATCTGGATGAGACGATCGCCCTCGGCCTGGGCTTCCATCATCCAGAGGAGCGACCGATCGTAGTAGCTGTCGAGTGGTGCGAAGATGCGTTTGCTGACGATCACACCTTCGACGCCGTAGATTGTTTCCTGATAGCCGGGATAGAGCTGAACGGCCAGGGGCAGGACATCGTCGAGCTGCTCGCTACTGATGCCGCTGCTGGTGTACATGGGGGCGTCAAATCGGATGCGGATGGAGCGCGCATAGGCGCGCTGGTGCCAATGCCAGCGCAGATCGTAGAGATCGCTGTCCTTGTCGGCAACGAAGTACAGTTCGCCGTTGTTATGTGGAAAGCGAGCTTCGTCGTTTATGTCGTCGTAGTCTTCAAGTTGGGGCTGGTCGAGGGCGGGATCTGTCATCGGGTCATTTTTCTCGTTGCAATGTACTTTGGATGAACAGTTGGGAGCTTCTTCCGTTTAGGCGAGAAACTGCAGAGGCGCGTGCTAGCGGACTTTCCCTGGCCACCTAGTCATCGGCACGAACACCGGCCATCAGAAGCCCGATCTTTTCGCGGGTGGCGTCGGACCGCGGGAGCACCGCGCTGATCTGGCCGTGGAACATTACAGCAATTCGATCCGAAAGGGCCATTATCTCATCCAATTCATTGCTGACCAACAGTACTGCGACGCCTTCGTCGCGTTTGGCGACGATCTGGCTGTGGATAAATTCGATCGAGCCGACGTCGATTCCGCGCGTCGGCTGCGCGGCGACCAATAGGCTGATAGGGCGGCCGAATTCGCGGGCGACGACCATCTTCTGCTGGTTGCCGCCGGAGAGGCTGGCGCCGGAGGTATTGACGGAAGGCGTGCGCACGTCGAAGCGGGCTACAAGCTCTTCGGCATGCTGGGCGATTTCCGCTTGATTCATGGTCAGGCCGGAGGAGAAGGGCGGTTTATAGTATGAATTGAGGACGAGATTGTCGGCAACGGAGTATGCGCCCACCATACCGTACATATGCCGGTCTTCGGGCACATGGCAGATGGCTCCTTCCTCGGTGATGCGGCGGGGCGGGGCATTGGTCATATTACGGCCGTTGATCAGGACGGAACCGGCGGTTGCTGGGCGCAGACCGGTGATCACTTCTACGAGCTCGGTCTGGCCATTGCCCTGCACGCCGGCAACGCCCACTATCTCGCCGGCACAGACGTCCAGCGAGACGCCGCGCAGGGCTTGCTCTCCGCGATCCGTGAAGGCTTCGATGGCGCGCAGTTCCAGCAGCACATCGCCGGCGCTGGCAGGCTCTTTCTCCACTTCCAGCGTCACTTTACGCCCTACCATCAGTGTGGCGAGGTTCTCTTGCGAGGCAGTTTTTGGATCGGCCTCGCCCACCATTTCGCCGCGGCGCAGGACCGCGATTCGGTCGGCGATGCGCAGCACTTCTTTGAGCTTGTGGGTGATGAATATGATCGATTTACCCTGGCTGCGCAGCAGCTCCATGACTGCGAACAGGCCCTCGATCTCCTGCGGCGTCAGCACCGATGTAGGCTCATCGAGGATCAGGATATCGGCATTTCTGTAGAGCGCTTTGAGGATTTCGACTCGCTGCTGTACGCCCACCGGCAGGTCTTCGATGATCGCGTTGGGGTCAACGGGCATGTTGTAGCGGTCGGCCAACTCCTGGATTTGGGCGGCGACGCGCTCGCGATTCAGAAGGCCGCGGTCGACGCTCTCGCTGCCGAGCATGATATTGTCGACAACGCTCATAACCGGCACAAGCTGGAAGTGCTGGTGGACCATGCCGATGCCCAAATCGATGGCATCGCGGGGGGAGTGAAATTCCACGACATTGCCATCGACCAGAATCTGGCCTTCGGTGGGCTGGTACAACCCGTAGATGATATTCATCAGGGTTGACTTACCGGCGCCGTTTTCGCCGAGGAGAGCGAGGATTTCGCCCTTGTGCAGGGCCAGGTCTATCTCTTTATTGGCGACGACACCGGGGAAGAGCTTTGTGATACCTTGTGCTTCGAGTTTCGGGGAATCCGGTTCGTGCCGGTCGTTCGGGGACGGTTGCGACTGGGTCATTCGCTGCCCTCCGTCTCGTAGACTTTGCCCTCGGCGGCGGGAGGCCGCACGCGCCCCACAAGGCCGGAAACGGCGACGATCGTGACAACGTAGGGGAGCATTGAGATAAATTGACGGGGGACCTGGGTGACGCCGGCCAGAAGCAGCTCGTTCTGCAGAGCCTGGGTATAGCCAAAAAGGGTGGCCGCGCCAAGCGCGCCAAAGGGAGTCCAGTTACCGAAGATCATCGCGGCCAGCGAGATGAATCCCCGGCCTGCGGTCATGCCCTCTTGAAACTGGCCGACTGCCTCCAATACCAGGAAAGCGCCGGCCAGACCTGCCAACATGCCGCCGAGCGTTGTATTCACGTAGCGGTAAAGGTTGACGTTTATGCCGACGGTATCGGCCGCGCGTGGATGTTCTCCGACCGCGCGCGTACGCAGTCCCCAGCGAGTATAGAACAGGCCGACGTGTACGACCACCACCAGAATCAATGCCAGATAGGTAATGGGAGGATTGTCGAAAAGGACCGGACCGACCACGGGAATCTGGGCCAGTCCCGGAATTGGGATCGAGGAGAACTTGCCTTCGGCGATGGCGTCGCGATTGTACAGATAGGATGTTGCCCCCAGCGCCAGGATAATGATCACGGTACCTGAGATGATCTGGTCCATGCGAAAGCGGATGGAGAAGAGCGCGTGGATGGCACCCATCAAGCCGCCGATAGCCATGGCCACGACCACGCTGAAAACGAGGCTGGCGACCAGGGGCCAATGGTTGGTGCTGGTCTTGGCGACGAACCCGCCGAAGGCGCCGGCAAGCATCATGCCCTCGATGCCTATGTTGATGATCCCGGATCTTTCGCAGAGGATTCCGCTGAGCGCGCCCAGCACCAGAGGCACTGTCGCCCGCAAGGTGAAGTTTAGGGCGCTGACTCCGAACAGCACGCGGAGCCAGGTCTGCTCCTTGAGGGGCGTCATATTGACAATTATCGACATAACGACCAGCGCCAGCGCCACGAGTAAGGCGGTGCCGTAGCGACTGCGGATGCGTTGGAGCACGGCAACAGGAGGCGAATTTTTCACGAGCCGCCCCAGCTTGTGCTGACTGCGGAAGCCGCTTCTTCCTGCGTTTGCTGGCGCAGGCGGAAAATCATGCGGATGATCAGGGGTGCGGCTACGAAGGCAAGCACGAGAGCCTGAATGATCTGAATGATGTCGGCGGGGACCCCTGACTCGAATTGCATTGTTGCTGCGCCGCCATCGAGCGCGCCGAACATGAAGGCGGCGAGTAGAACGCCAAAGGGGTGGGTCTGGCCCAACAGAGCCACGGTGATGCCATCAAAGCCGACCGCCCCGCCGAATTCCGGGGCGAACTTGTGGTTCAGACCCAGGGTTTCGATGCCGCCGGCCAGGCCGGCCAGGCCACCGGCGAGCGCCATCGTCAGGATTATGGTGAAATTGACGCGTATGCCGGCGTAACTCGCGGCCCGCATGTTGTGGCCGACGGTACGCATTTCGAAGCCGAGGGGCGTCTTGAAGATCAACCACCAAATGAGAATTGCGGCGGCGAGGGCGATGAAAATACCGTAATGGACGCGGTAAGGGGGGCCAAAAAGCCAGGGGATTTGGGCGGAAGCCAGTACGTCCTGCGTCTCGGAAATGGCGCCGGCGGTACGGTCCCAAAGGGGTCCTGGCGTCTGGCCCTGGGTGCCGCCGGCGTAGACGGTCCAGCCGGCGAAGAGGGAGGCGACATAGTTGAGCATGATGGTAACGATGACTTCATGGGCGCCGGTATAGACTTTGAGAAATCCGGGGATGGCGCCCCAGAGCATGCCGCCGACGATGCCGGCGATTAGAGCCAGAGGCAGATGGATGAAGGCCGGCAGACCCTCGAAATTGACGCCCACGGCGACAGCGAAAACTGAGCCGATAACGAACTGGCCCGATGCGCCGATGTTGAACAGGCTGACCTTAAAGGCGAGGGCGACAGAGAGACCGGTCAGGATGAAGGGAACGGTCTTACGAATCGTCCTGGCCCAGCCTTTGCCATCACCGAAGGCGCCTTGGAAGAGGCCACTGTAGGCGGCGAGGGGGTCGTCGCCCGACAGGATCATGACGATCGCACCGGCCAGAAGCGCGGCCAGCAGGGCCAGCGCTGGGATGAAGAGCGCTCGCAGGACTCGTTGCAGGCTGGCTATAGGGAAGGCGGTCGCCACTGCGGGCCTCCGTCTGAAGGCGAAGTTCCAGGTATGGCAGATTTTTCGGGGTCAGCAATCTGCCGGATGCGGCGGTAAGGAGGACTGCGGGGACGTCGGGGGCCAGCGTCTGGCACGTCTACAGATGAACCGGGAGGCCCCGCTGCAGATGCCTCCCGGTTCAGTGGGATTTTCGCCGATCGCTTTGGGAGCACGTGCGACGGAAATCCATTTTACTGCTTCATTTGCAGGTTATGTCAGTTGCCATATCCGGTGTCGATCGAGCCATCGATAAGGCCGGCTTTGGTCTCCTCAAGCAGATCCTTCAGTTCCTGAGGGATCATGTCGTCGAAGTCATGGAAGGGGGCAAGGTCGGCTTTGCCGAAATAGTTTCCGCCAGGGAAAGCGCCGTCGTTGGCCATGTTTACCAGCTCGACTACTCCTGGCGTGATAAGCTTCATGGCACTGGAGACGAGGCAGGGATGGGCGGCGGGCACGGTATTCCACTGGTCGGTATCGACGCCGATGCAGAATACGGTTTCGCCGGCGCCATCAGCGGTGGCAATTTCCTGTAGGGCGCCATTACCGGTGATACCGCCAGCGCCGAAGATAACGTCTGCGCCCTGGTCAAGGGCCTGCTTGGCGGTGGCGGCGCCCCATTCGGGGTCGACGAAGGCTTGGGAAATTTCGCCGGGATGGTAGGTTGAGATCACGTTGATGTCAGCGTTCACAGATTTGGCGCCGGCGACGTAGCCTTCATTGAAGGCCACGACAGGCGGCACGAGATCGGTGCCCAATACAGCGGCGATGGTACCGGTCTTTGAGAGGCTGCCTGCCAGGACACCGGCCAGATAGCCGGAGTGATCCTCGTTGAAGATCAGGCCGGCCACGTTGGGAAGTGTCTCGCCCTGGAACTGGTCTACGCCGATGAAGAATACGTCGGGGTTTTCCTTGGCGGCGACATTGGTAGCGTCTCCAAGAGCGAAGCCGACAGTTACGATGACATTGTAACCGGCGTCTACAAACTGTTGGATGTTGTCGGCGTAGTCTTTGGCATCCTGCGTCTCGATGTACTTGATGTCATCTTCGGCCAAGCCCAGCCCTTCGGCAGAGGCCGTCACACCTTCCCAGGCAGACTGGTTGAAGCTGCGGTCGTTCACACGGCCGACGTCGGTGACCAGGCCAACCTTGAATTCTCCCGCTGCGCCGGAATCGGCAGCACCGGCATCGGTGTCGGCTGCGGGCACTGCAGCCGGCGCGGGGCAGGCTGCGAGGAGTAGTGCCAGCGTTGTCAGGAAAATTACGAGAGTGGTGATTCGGGATAATTTCATTCGGTTTCTCCTTTGCTGATGTGACAATGGGCTCACCAAGCTGCATGGGTCGACTTATTCGGAGATTTTGGGCAAGGCTACTCGACCCGTAAGTCTTTGAAAAAAGGACGTGCTGCTGTTGGAGGAAATGCTGGCCTGCGTGTTTTGCGACGACGTCGCGCCTCCAAGTAACTCTGCAACATTATATGCGGATTCGAGGGCGTAAGCAAGGCAGGGAATCCGCAACCGGGGTGAAAACCGCAGGAACTGGAGTGTGTGTATCAGAGGGGCCGGGGGGATTCGGACCGGATATTTTTTGTATCCTACAGCTGTCATGCCCGGAGGCTTACCGAGGCGGGGAAGGGTCGATGTCACTTATGTTGGAGAGGCAGCTGGTCAGCCATATACAATGTATGCCTTGGCCAGCCAGTGGTCTCCGCCGCCGTCCAGGCTTTCCAGCTGCGTATGTGGTTGGCAGCCGTCGGTTTGGTCGGGCCGCACTGTCGGCATGGCACAATGCTGGGGAAGAGTAAACACGGTCGGTGAGGCATGTTTTTGTAGGGGGGCGGTGCGGGGGCGCAGCCCCTGCACAAGGGAGGGCCGAAGGCCCGACCGCACAACTGCAGTGGTCAGTGATCAGTGATCAGTAACTTCTGCGGTTGGAGGTCGGCGGGTCGTGGGTTGAAGCGGCAAGTGGGTGAGTAGACTCCGTTCGCCAGACACGATGCTGGGGAAGAGTAAGCACGGTCGGTGAGGCATGATTTTGTAGGGGGGCGTTGCGGGGGCGCAGACCCTGCACAAGGGAGGGCCGAACGCCCGACCGCCCATATGCAAAGCGAGGGGAGAGCGGAGTGGCGAGATTGTAACAGGTTGGTTGCTCCATTCGGGTCGGCAGATTGAATGTGGATGGGCGGCTACCATTTGGGGAGGCATTTCACAGTTTCTGCCTGCGTTGGCGTTGGGAGGGGCACAGGAAGCGGCCTGGGACTGTGTTATACTGATAGACCGGTCCGAAGCCATTTACAGAGAGGGAGGCTCAACTGAACAGCAACCAACTGGCACGGAAGATCGTTGAGATCATTGAGGAGAAGCAGGCGGCCGACATCGTTTTGTTGGATGTGAGTGAACAGACCAGCATAGCTTCCTATTTTGTGCTGGGCAGTGTGAACAACGAGCGGCAGGCCAATGCGATCCGAGATGACTTGTGGGAGCAGCTGCAGATCGAAGAGAAGATGCGTCCGTTGAATGTCCATGACCTGCGGCAGGAGGGTGGGGGGTGGCTCCTGGCCGACTACGGCGATGTCATTTTGCACCTATTTACTGAGGAGACACGGGTACATTACGACCTGGAAGGGCTGTGGAACGATGCCCATGTCGTGTTGAAGATACTTTGACCCCCGCGGAGACGAGGCCGCAAGGTTAGAGGCAACCTAATATTGGATAGGGGCCAGTGTCATCCGGCGACGTTCGACCTGTACAAGGCAACGGCTGATGGGGTGTCCATGTGTTCGGTGGCGTCGAAGAGATCGGTCGCTTCGCCGGCGCCGTCATTGACATCAGGGTTCTCTTTGGCTTTGTAGGCGTTTTTCGGCGTAATACCGGCGGCCTGCATTTCATTGACAATTCTGGGCGGCGTTGCAGAGATATCTGACCCCAGGAGACTGCCGAAGAAGTTGTCGATTTCGAACATGGCCTCGAAGGGACCGGCAGAAAGATGGACGCCGTTGTTTGCAATGGTCACCTCTTCGAAACCGTAGCGGGCCGGGTTGGCGTGAAGTTCGCCGCGAATGGAGCCGGCAACTGCTCGTTCGGGGAAGGTATCGCCGATCATCTGGTCACGCAGGACGGCCCAACCGGTGTCCGAGTGCACGAGCATGAGAGCGATTCGGTGGGTGGGTTCGGTGAAGTGGGCCAACTGGGCGGGATGGAAACCGTTGACGAGAATGAATTTTTCGTTGGCTGTTTCGTATGCTTGGACGTAGAAGCCGGAACGGATTTTCTCGGCTTTTTTTGTAAACCAGAGCGTGTCGAGGCTGGCCGGCGTGATGGATTGATGGGCGGCAAGGAACTCGTGTCCGCCAAACAAGGGGTAGTCGGCAGGGGCGACGTCGAGAGCGTCATAGATGCTGCTGCGGTCAGCCGCGTTCAGGCCGGTAGACGCGGTCTTGGACAGGACATTTATGGCGCCGTAATGTTGGTCCATGCTTTGCTTGCGTTCAAGGGTCTGGCCGCCGACCAGAACGAGCCCATTTACAGAGGCGCCAAATTCTGCCAGTTTTCCCCAAATCAGGTCGATCGAATTGCCCTGGCAGGCCCGGTCTTCGACGCCCAGAATCTCCGGTTTGATGAACATGAGTAGTTCGTTCTGCCGCTCTGTCTGCCCGATGGCAGGCGGTTGAACAACGGCGATTTCTTCTGCACGCTGCATAGCTTGTAGCAGCGACTCTTTCAGTTGTTGCTGACTCTGCACAAAACGCCCCTTTCTGCGCCAATATAATCGAGGAAAATGATAGCTAAGCGTTTGCTTCGTCCAGATAAGGACGAGCAAGTTACGTACACATCCGTCCAGTCTTTGCAGCAGGTTACCGCAGAGCTTCCTTTTTTACAAAAAATCGTGTGATGAGGGTTGCGTTGGAATCTGGTCGGATTTTGGCGCGCCCGGCGTACTGCTACGGGGATTTCCTGACAGCGCTTAGAAGGGCTGCATCTTCGGGCGAGACGGAGATGTCGGTCGGAACGGCGAAGGTGTTTTTGTCGGCGAAGCGGGTGATGGCGTACTCGCCGTCGGGGTCCAGGGCCACTAGGGGAGCCTTTGCCAGGGCAACGTCGTCTTCATCGCCGATTCTGGCGGATACGACCCAGCCCAGCAGCAGGTCGGGATTGAGCGAGACCAGGTAACGCGCGAGGTGCAGCGCCTCCTCTTCGTGACCACAGTGCCAGGTGGCTTCTAGCAGGTTGCTCTGGAAGTCGAGCCGGCCCGGTTCTTCTTCGGTCAACTCGGCGTAGATACGAATTGCCCTTTCCCAGCGGCCACCCATTCGGTAAAGGGTTGCAAGCGCCGGACGCGTCAGCATCAGAGGTCGCTTTTGGCGCAGGAGGGTGCGGGACAGTCCCTGGCGGATTGGTCGATTGTAGGGCGCGTTTTCGAGGGCGAGCGTCCAGTATCGTTGGGCCCTGGCCAACTCGCCATCGGATTCTGAACATCTGGCCAGCACGGCCCAGGCCAGTTCGCTGCCGGGATCGGCGTGCAGCAGGCGGAGGGCCCAGTCGCGGCCTTCATGCCAGCGGCGCAACAGCCAGATGGCCTGGAGAAGGCGAAAGTAGGAGGGCAGGTGGCGGGGCAGGCACTTGAGGACGATTCGAATCAGCGGAAGGGCTTCTTCGGCGCGACTGGCGGCCAGGCGGCTGTCGATGAGGTCGTTCCAGTGGGAGAGTTGCGTTCGTATGGCAGGAGGTTGACCAAAGCGGGGTTGCGTCATTCGGGCCGATGCGCCTCGTCTTTCTGCAGTAGCTCGATCATGACGCCGTGTGCGGCCTGGGGATGAACGAAGGCTACGAGACCGTGAATGCCCCGTCGCGGAGTCTCGTCGATAAGGCGGACGCCGCGGGCGCGCAGGTCTTGCAGGGCTTGATCGATGTCGGTGACAGCAAGGCAGACGTGGTGCGTTCCTTCGCCTCGCCGCGCGAGGAAGCGGGCGGTACCGCTTTGGTCATCGGTGGGGGACAGAAGCTCAAGAGTGCCGGGGCCGGCGTCGAGGAAAGCGATTTCGACGCCGTGGGCAGGGGCATCGAGCCGCTCCAGAAGGCGGAAGCCGAGGATGCCGCAGTAGGTTGCGAGGGCATCGTCGAGGCTGTGGACGACGATGCCGACGTGGTCGATTTGGGCGTTGGTTAGTTGGATGGGGTCTGGGATATTCACTTTCTCTCGCTATCTGGAGTCCGTTGCAGACGGGTAAGAACTGGCATTGAGGCCTGCTTCCAATCGACCCAACCAGCTTCGAAAGTGCGGACACTCTCGGCGGATGGCATCGAGACCGATTTCCAACGCGGCCAGTGTTCCCAACAGTGGCTTGCTATAGCCCGGCACCAGGTTTTCGACGCGCTTAGAAGGGGCGGTTTGGGGCGAGTCGTCGATCTCTTCCGGGCTTCCAAAGGCATCCCTGACGGCCTGGAACTGGCCGGCCAAGGCGGGAGTGCCGATTCCCCGGCCAAAGGCGCGGCAGTCACTGAAGAGCATTGCCTCATACTCGTGCATCATCACGTACGGAACAAACCTTTCGCGGTTGAAGCTTTCCCCCATATGCTGAGTGATATCTTTCAGCAGAGCATTCTCGACAGTAGATGCTTTGACTGCGTAGCCGGAAGTGGCGGCTGCATGGCGTCCAGGCCATGCACTGGCGCCGCTTTGCGGGAGTCCATAAAAGTCAATCATCGTGCTGACCAGGCAACCGGCGTCTTGCCTCAGATGATTGAGTATGCCTTTTCTAACCGCTGGCCACGGCTTGATTCCGCCACGCCGGTCGCGCTGACGAGCGTTACCTACTATGCGAGCACTTACCAGTGTGAATCCTTTGGAATAGAGGTATGGCGCGAGAAGCTCATTTACAAAACTCTCCTCTGTTTGGCCCTCTACGTGGATGAGCAGCCTGGTCAAAGTTCGTGTCTCCAGCTACTCGTGCGCGGGGCGGCCACCAAGTTCGTTTTTCTCCCAGAGTTGGCCCAGGCTGTAGTCTTGGAGCCAGTTCTTGAGGCTGCCTGCATCGAGGCGACTGAACTGCGTTTGACCTTCTACGCGGTCTGCCACTAGCACATCTTCTGGTTCGAAATGATCGAGAAGTAGTGACGATTGTGTTGCGAGAATAACTTGCGTTTTGGTGGATGCCTGTTTTGCGAGTGAAGCAAACAGCGCAATGGCATAGGGGTGCAGCCCCAACTCTGGTTCGTCTATGATTACTATGGGAGGTCGTAGAGAATCCGGTTGGAGAAGTAGGGTGGCCAAGGCGATAAACCGCAAAGTGCCGTCGGAGAACGAAGCAGCGTCAAAATAAGCGTCCGTTCCTTTATGTTTCCACTCCATGCGGATTGTGTCTTTGTTCAGAGCCAGCGGTTGGAGGAGAAAGTCATCGAAAAATGGAGCGACGAGTCTGACGGTGCGACGGATCAGGTTGTATTCATTTTCGTGCTTCAGGCTTAAGAAATACAGAAATGCAGCCAAATTGGAAGCGTCTGGGCGGAGATAGCGGTTGTCATTGACGCTCGTGGTTTTCCGCATTCGGGAGGTGGAGCCTGCATCATGAAAGTGGTACAGACGCCAACTGTTCAAGAGACGTTGAACATTGTCAGCGTATCGAGGGATGTCGCTGAGGCTAATTCCGGCTTCGCCTCCTCGGCTCTTTAGTGGCTGCTCGTCAGGCCTTCCATAACAAGGCCTGTCGCGATAGTAAGCGGTTTCCTTGTAAGGCTGAAGCGCGTCATCATCGGTTGCCAGCAGCTGTAAGCGATACTGAAACCTTGCTTCTGCCAGGGAAACGTGTAAGGTCATCCCTTTGGTTGCCTGGGAACCAAAGTGAAGGATCCTGTCGGCCCCACCGGCGCGCTTAACGTACTCCTGGAGTCTTCCGAATCGGATCTCATGCAAAAACGAAAACACGTCCAAGAAATTTGACTTGCCTGACCCGTTTGGACCAATCAAGACGTTCATCGGACCAAGTTGCAACTCGCTAATTGACCCTATGCTCTTGAAACCCTCCACAGTTATGCTGTCAAGCACAATTCACTCCTCCTCCGCGTACAACCGCCAACCTGGCAGTTCCACTTCCGGGCCGGAAATGGCGCTGAGGGGCAGCTTCAGGAACTTGCCTGCGGCGCGCACGGCGACTGTGCCGTCGGGGAGATAGATTTCGCCGCTGCCGGTGAACATGCGCCGGTTTTGGGTCAGGACACGGCCGCGGGCGCTGATTTCCGCTTCGAGCGGAACGGGCTGCAAGAACCGTGTATTCAGCTCGGCGGTGATGCCCCATCTCTCTACGTCGACGCCTGAACCGTAGTTGATGGCGCGGGCGATGGTTTCGTCGAGGACGCCGGTGAGGACGCCACCGTGCATGCGCCCCGGGTAGCCCTGGTGGCAGTGCTGCCCAGCGAAGCGGGCCAGGATTTCAGCGTCTCCTTGGGCGGTTACAGTCTCATAGAATCGCACTTTCACGCCGGCAATGTTCTTCAGGCCGCAGACAAAACAGTAGGAGCTATTGGGTTGCTTCTGCATTATACCCAGCTTGTCGGTTGATATTCGCCGAAGACTGCCCTGAGCGTGTCGCAAATTTCGCCTACGGTGGCATCGTTTTCGACGGCTTCCACGAAGAGGGGCATCAGCGGCTCGTCGGCAGCGCGGGCGGCTTGTTCTATGCGCTGCAGTACTGCGGATACGTTGGCCTGATCGCGAGTAGCGCGCAGAGAGGCCAGCGCGGCGATCTGCTCGTTTTGCACGGCCTCGTCGACGTTCAGGGTTTCTTCGGGGATGCCAGTTCCACCCTGGTAGCTGTTGACGCCGACAACTGTTTGTGCGCCGCTTTCGACAGCTCGCATTGTGGCATAGGCCGACTCCTGTATTTCCCGCTGGATGAAACCGTCGGCAACAGCCTGCATTGCGCCGCCCAATTCGTCGATACGTTCGAGGTAGTCGCAGGCCTGGCGTTCGATTTCGTCGGTCAGCCATTCGATGTAGTAGCTGCCCCCAAGCGGGTCAACGACGTCGGCGACGCCGCTTTCGCCGGCCAGGATCTGCTGGGTGCGCAAAGCGATTTCGACGGCCTTCTCGGTTGGCAATGCGAGGGCCTCATCCTTGGAATTGGTATGCAAGCTCTGGGTGCCGCCGAGAATGGCGGCCAGGGCCTGAACCGTTACGCGGACAATGTTGTTGTCAGGCTGTTGCGTCGTCAAGGTGCTGCCACCGGTCTGGGTGTGGAATCGCAGACGCCAGCTCTTTGGGTCTTTGGCGCGGAATCGTTGCCGCATCAGCTTTGCCCACAGGCGACGGGCGGCGCGGAACTTGGCTACCTCCTCGAGGAAGTCGTTATGCGCATTGAAGAAGAAACTGATTTGGGACGAGAAACGGTCGACGTCGAGACCGACTTTGATCGCCTGTTGCACGTATTCGACGGCATTTGCCAACGTGAAAGCCACTTCCTGGACGGCGCTGCTGCCGGCTTCACGGATATGGTAGCCGCTGACTGAAATGGTATTCCATCTAGGCACGTGGACGGCACAGTAGCGGAACAGGTCGGTCATGAGGCGCATTGAAGGCAGGGGTGGGAAGATGTAGGTGCCGCGGGCGATGTACTCCTTCAGAATGTCGTTCTGGACAGTGCCCCGAAGCTGCGACAGCGGTACGCCCTGCTCCTTGGCGACTGCAACAACCATGGCCAGGAGGATGGCCGCCGGCGCGTTTATCGTCATGCTGACGCTAACTTTGTCGAGAGGGATACCTTGCAGAAGGGTGCGCATGTCCTGCAGGCAGCTGATAGAGACACCTACTTTGCCTACTTCGCCCAGGGCGAGATCGTGGTCGGCGTCGTAGCCGATCTGGGTGGGGAGATCGAATGCTACGGAAAGACCGGTCTGGCCTTGTTCGATCAGGTAGTGGTAGCGCTGGTTGCTTTCTGAAGCCGAGCCGAAGCCGGCGTACTGGCGCATGGTCCAGAGGCGGCCGCGATACATATTGGGCTGGACGCCGCGGGTGAAGGGGAACTCGCCGGGGAAACCCAATTTCTGCAGGTATTCAGCGGCGACTTCCTCGGTGGTTGCCTTTTCGGAGGGTGTGTAGAGGGGTTGGACGACGATGGAGGGGCTGCTGGTCGTGAAACGCTCTTTGCGTTCGGGGAACCGCCGCACCACCGGGGTCAGCGTATTCTCCTGCCAGGCCTGTTTCAGGTTGGTCAGCTTGTTGGGGAACGGGGGTTTCTGCAAGCTTTTGGCTTGCGGCTTACTTTTGGGTTCAGCCATCTCGATACACCTTCTTGGCGGGCAGCACTGGCGGCGGCGGTTACATTTCCAGGCGGCCAGCCAGCGCGTTGCTAAGGGTCATTTCATCGGCATATTCGAGATCGCCGCCGGTGGGCAGGCCGCGCGCCAGACGGGTTACGCGTACGCCCAGTGGCTTAATGAGCCTGGCAATGTACATCGCCGTGGCTTCGCCTTCAAGGTTTGGGTTGGTGGCGACCAGGAGTTCCCGCGTCTCACCGACATCAACCGGGTCGCTGGAATGGCCGCTCTGCAGCCGAGAGAGTAGTTCCCGAAGCTTCAGGTCGTCAGGCCCAATTCCTTCCACTGGCGAGATCGCGCCGTGCAAGACGTGATAAAGTCCATGGAAGGTTCCCGTGCGCTCGATAGCCTGGACGTCGAGCGGCTCCTCAACCACACAGATGATCGAACTGTCGCGTTGTTCACTGTCGCAAATGGAGCAGGGGTCGCTGTCGGCGATGTTGTGGCAGACGCCGCAAAAGAGTGTATGCTTTTTTAACTCCTGTAGAGCGGCCGCCAAGGAGAGCGCTATTTCCTCATCGCTTCGGAGGAGGAAATAGGCGAGACGAGACGCGGACTTTGGCCCGATGCCCGGCAAGCGGCTGAAAGCGTCGATCAGATTTGTGACTGGCTGAGCAAGCGGCTGCATTGGGTGATCCTAGAATCCCAGGCCTGGGATATTGAGCCCATCGGTGAATCCGCCCATGCGGTCCTCGGTCAGGGATTTGACTTTTTCGGAGGCATCGCCGATGGCGGCCATCAGCATGTCTTCCAGCATTTCCACGTCTTCGGGATCGACGACCTCCGGCTTGATGCGCAGTGCTTGCACGGCTTGATGTCCGTCCATGTCCACTTCGACCATACCGCCGCCGGCGCTGCCGGTCACGATTTCCTCGGCGAGTTCTTCCTGGGCCTTTTCCATGTCGCCCTGCATTTTGCGCACGCGTGCAGCCAGATCGCCGCCCATGCCGCCGCCAAGCCCTCCGGCAGCGGGTGGACCAGCTGCGCCGCCTCCAAACGGATTGGCGCCGCTTCTGGTTCTGCGATTTCTTTTCTTTTTTGCCATAGAATTCACTCCCATTTCGAAATTATTAGATGTGCAAAGAGGTCCGGTCGTCAGCGACGGCCGTCACTGACCTCGGCGCCCAGCTCCGAGACCGCGTACTCTAACAGTGGGTCCTGCCCGTCTGCAGACGCTTCCTCTACTGCCCGTCCTGCGGCTGTGGGAATCGTAGCTTGTTCGCCGCTTTGGCAGATGATAGATACCTGCTGACCGAGGATTTCGGACAAGATGACGGCGACGGAATCCTTTGTTTTGGCCTCGGAAATCACGCCGAGCGTGAACGAATTATTGCCAAAAGCCATGGCGACGGAGTCACCCCCGATAGCAAGATCCCTGATGGAGCGCAGCGATGCCTGCTCTTTTGGTCCACACCGTTCGCGAACGGTATTCAAGAATCGGTCCCAGTTCTCTCTCAGCCGTTGGGTTGCCTGTTTGTCCAAGGGTGTGGTTTCTTTTTTTTCGGCAACGGGACTGCTGGAGGCCCCAGTCTTGGGCTGAGCGGTACTCTTTTCCTTGGCCGGCGGCTTGGGCGCGGCCGGTTGGGAAAGTGTTTGGGCAGGTGCTGGCGGGGCGAATTGCTGGGGTTCGCCCTCAATGACCTCGACCAGCGCCAATTCCAGGGGGAGTTGGGGCTGGAATCCGCCCTTGAGTTCAGACATGGCCTCGCTGAACCGTTTGATGGCCCAGAGCGTCTCCGACTTGGACAAATCCTTGGCCTGCCGCTGCAAAGTCTGCACAGTATCCGGTGCGGAATCTTCGAGGAGGGCGCTATCGCCGACCATCTGGACGAGCATCACGCCGCGAAGATGTTCAATGACCTGGGCGGCGAATTCATTCAGGCTGCCGCCCTGCAGAAGGAGGTCATGGATAAGTTGCAGTCCCGCGGATACATCCTTGGCTGCGAGAGCTTCAACAAATGCAGCCACGGTAGCGGTAGCAACACTGCCCAGCACCTGTTGGACTTGTTCCAAAGAGATTGCAGGGCTTTCCTCGGTTGAGGCGGTTGCACCGTAACTGGTCATCTGGTCCAGAAGGCTGACGGCATCGCGCATGCAGCCTTGCGCGCTGCGGGCGATGGCGAAGACAGCGGCCTCCTGTACTTGAAATCCCTCTTCTGCGGCGATGAAAGTCAGATGTGCGGCAATTTCGGCCACAGGGATGCGGCGGAAATCGAAGCGCTGGCAGCGGCTGAGGACGGTTGCTGGAATGCGGTGCGGTTCGGTAGTCGCCAAGACGAAACGCACGTATGGGGGAGGTTCTTCCAGTGTTTTGAGAAGGGCGTTGAATGCGCTGGCGCTGAGCATATGCACTTCGTCGATGATGTAGATCTTGTAACGAGACTCGCTGGGCTGGAAGCCGACCTTGTCGCGCAGTTCCCGCACATCGTCGACGCTGTTATTGCTGGCGGCGTCGATTTCGATCAGGTCCAACATGCGACCTTCGTTGATGGCGGTACAGTGGCTGCAGCGGTTGCAGGGCTGACTGTTTTCATCGGTGCAGTTCAGGGCCTTGGCGAGGATACGGGCGGTGGAAGTCTTGCCGGTGCCACGCGGTCCTGCAAACAGATAGGCGTGGGCCACGCGGCCATCGCGCAGGGCATTTAGCAGGGTGGTGGTTACGTGTTCCTGGCCCACCACTTGATCGAAAGTTTGGCTGCGCCACTTGCGATATAACGCCTGTGCCATGTTGGCTTGCTCCTGCGGAGCCGTAGGACCGGAGAGGATTCTCGGCCACAAAATACACTGTCTTGCGTCCCAAATCAGTCTACCATCTGGCAGAACCAGAAGCAAACGGACCTGTAATTTTTCACGTGGTATACTTGAATGATGAGCAATAAAATCATTAACTCATTTCAGGCGAGGCGGCTGGTCGAAGAGGCGGTCGCGGGGCTGGCTAATCTGTCTTCGGATGCGGAGCTGATGCAGGAGGTGGAGAAGATCGCACGCGATCACGCGCCTTCGATGGTCCTGCCGGCGATTCGCAGGCATTTGAACACTGGCAGCAGCCAGATGCGGGGCGGGTTGGGCCGTCTGGCGGCGTTGATATCGGGTCGGGAAGTCGTTGAGATGCTGCGGAAAGAGGCCGGCCGACGAGACAACCCCACACAGACTCGACTGACGGCTGCCATGATCCTGGAAAGGTTCCTTCAGGTTGAGGTTTCAGCGGGCCTGATGGGCGATCTCAGAGACCCGAACCTGATCGTGATGCAGAGCCTGCAGGAGGCGGTGGAGGAGGCGCGGACCAACCGGCATGTCCTGCTGGAATATGTGCGGCAGATGCGGCAGGAAAACCAGGATGTTGCCTTTCTGGTTCTTGATCTTATCGGCCAGTTGGCTGAAGCAGACCGGCCGGAGCTGCTGCGGCTGATCGCCTACGATGCCCGCACACCTGTGGCGGAGGCCGCCTTGGACCAGTTGGGGGCGCTGCGGGGCGGCGAGGTAGGGGCGCAGAGCGCGGCCGCGTTGCACACTCTCCAGGCCAGTTTGCGGCCGGAACTAGCGAAGGCGGCGTCGCGGCATTTGCGGAAGCTGAAAATGGCAGGGGTACGTTGGGATCCAGATCCGGCAGACGAATGGTGGGCGCTGCTTTCCCCCTGTGATTTTCAGGGAACTCAGCACCTTTGGTTTCTGAGGAACGGAAGCGGGCCTGATTGTGATTTGATCGGTCTGCGCATTAACAGGATGGCAGGTATTCTCGAAGGGTTCGGCGGCGAAAATGTGGACAGCGAGCATCTGCCGGCCAAGCGGCAGGTTGGCGAGATGCTGTCGATTTCACTGGCGCCTGGTGAGAGCGCCGTCTTTCTTACCATCCCTTACGGTTATGGACGCCAGTGCTTGCAACATTGTTTAGAGAGGCACTGGCGGGCGTCCTCCCGAACTTTACCAGAGGAGTTCACACTTTTTTGCCCGTCGATTCTTGCGCACAGTTTTGAAACGACTTTGCCTCAACTCTCTTCATTGCTCGCTTCAGGCCCGGAGCTGTGGGCCCAGGAAGATACGGATTTGTCGCAGGTAACGATGATGCTGCTTGGTCATCCGGCTATGGCTGGCTGGGTTTTTTCGACAGGAAATTTGGGTGAGGACCACAGTAGACCGGGTGGACGGGCGCCAGGGAGTGCGGGGGATCGAACAGGATTGCAGCCCTTGGCCAGTCTGCCAGTGGAGGAGTTGGAGAAGCTGGCGCGCTCGATTGTAACTGAAGAGATCCCGCAGGAACTAGCCGAGCAGTTGCGGGAGGCGTTGCTGGCCCAGGCGGGTTGGATGCACTTCGCCGGGCACCAGGGCTTTGCGCGCCACGCGGTATTGATCGCCGAGAGTCTGCGCCACGAGCCCTTTCACGGTCATCCTCTACTGCTGCGAATGATTGCACTCGGGTTTATTCGTAGCGAGGGCGAGGGCGGCGCGTCAGACTAGCCGGCGAAGGGAAGGCAGGGGATCCTACAAGTCCTGATGGGATCTCTGACTAGACTCGCTGGCTAGCGTCCGAGAGTGGCAGATCGTCAGACTCCCTTCTGCTTCGAACGACAGGACTTTTTCCCTGGGGCAACCAGTTTTCCCGAGCTGATCGGTTAGACAGTTCAGGCGCGGTACATTTTCTGTCTTCCTTGTGAAATGGCACATGAGATTCCTTTCTTGACGGGAGAAGGGTTTCACAGGTAAAATGAAGTCAAGTTCCGTTGCGCAGTAGATTCCTTGTTTGCCTCTAAGGCAGAGGCTGCCAGGACGTGATTGCTCGTAAGAGCGACAATAGCCAGATGCAGGCATACAACGCCGTATGAAGCATATTGGGCTCTTTGCATTACCTTCCTCGCCAGCTAGCGAGACGTATGTTGTTGCCTGGGTTCAGGTGGCGACACAGAATCCATTAGACTGCTATTCTATAAACCTCTGGCCAACTGCTCCAGGGGACGTACCGATCTAACCTGTCCTTAGTGACGGGTTTTTTGTCATGCTTTAGAGCCGTTGATTTGCGGTTCGTAAATGGATTTCGGAGAAACTGTGCGGATTTTCGCGAGAAGGCTGGTCTGGGCTTGGTTGTGGGAGGTTCCGAAAGGTACGGAAACCGGAGCGGGGGGAGGGCTCGTCTGCCAGATTCAATGAAGAACGTAGTTGGGCAAAACTTCTACAACGAAGGCGAAAGTTTGCCATTAATTGAGGGCTGAGTACAATAAGGATTTCGCATTTCCGGGAAGTGTGGAAGTTTATCTGTAACTACTAAGCCACAGTACCTGACCATCCAGTCATCCTTGGAACCATTCAGGCTCCAGGTGAGGCAACTGGTGTATAGTCGCCGCCATGCTCGCCAGCCGACACGTTGCGAAGAAGGCACCCGGTCGGTGGTCAGGGGTCAGTAACTTCTGCGGCTGGAGGTCGGTGGTCGGTGGGTTGAAGCGGCAAGTGGGGGAGTAGACTCCGTTCGCCAGACACGATGCTGGGGAAGTGTAAACACGGTCGGTGAGGCATGTTTTTGTAGGGGGGCGTTGCGGGGGCGCAGC
>MKWU01000852.1_pt1 | contig 56778 bp, 45 predicted proteins | sample 809101 | NCBI WGS metagenome assembly MKWU01 (sample SAMN05860141, study PRJNA318959) | sponge metagenome | host: Aplysina aerophoba | place: Slovenia: Piran, Adriatic Sea, Gulf of Piran | collected 2013-05-07 | reverse complement strand
TCGTTCTCGACGGCCCCAGTGTAGCGTCCGCGCTCCCGCTGTCAGATCCTCAAAACCAGCGCCAGACGGAACGCCAGAACGGACACCATCGCGTTTGCCCGCTGTGGATAAGTAGCCCGCCGCCGCCTTAACCCTGATAGTCGCTGCGGCGGGCTACTTACCCACAGCTGCACCGAGCAACGTCCAACCGCGGGCACATGAACGTGAAGCGATCAACCGCTGACTTCATCAAATAAGTGCAGTTTCTGGCCGTCACTCACACTCGAGCGCGTCGATGACGGACATGCCAAGGTCCGGCACCGGCGCCATCAGGCGCGTCACCATATCGGCCGTGGCCGGGAGATAATCGAGGAGGGCCTTGTGTTCCGCCGGCGCCGGCATCAGCTCCGCGCCCGCCGGTTCGTCGTGAAGCGCGCAGTCGACCATGAACGCCGAGCGGCTCATGCCGGCCTTCTTCGCCCGCCTGGCGATGATCGCCTGCTGCTTCGCCGTGCAGTAGTAGTTGTGTTGTCGCGCGCGATCGCCGGTCACCGGTCGAGCCTCCGTTCCAGTGCGAGACGGGCGTCCACCCTCTCGTTGATGGTCTTCCAGGTGTCCGGGTCATCGGCGAGGCGCAGCCGCTCGATCTCCTCGAGACAGGCGAGCGAGCGCTCCATGCGGGCCAGCGTGTCGCCGATGCGGGCGTCCCCGGCAGTGCCGCTCGCCACCGCGAGGCGGTGGATGATGAAGGCCGAGACACGCATGCCGGCGGCTGCGGCGGTCTCCTTGAGGTCCTGCCACTCGGCATCGGTCATCATCACCGTGCGCTGCTTCCTTGTGGTGTCCTTCATGGGCTGCTCCTGTGGTCAGACTATGGTCACCGCGACTGATGGTGCAAGACCCTTCTTATGGTCATGTTGTGGCCACGGTGAGCGATGATGCTTGTACTTCTTATGGTCAACTTGTGGCCACCGTGACGATGGCGCCGGGTCCCTCTTGTGGTCAAAATGTGGTCCGGCAGGTTTCCACGCGCATTCCCAGTCTTATGGTCATGTTATGGTCTGCGTATCTGGCAGAGACTGACGCCCTGCGTCAGTTCGCAAAGGTGCGGGCACAATGACCACAAAGCGGACGACCAACATGTCTGTGGATTCAGGATAGCGCAAGATTACCGTGTGTCTACCCAGGGTAAAGCGGCACACGCGATGGCAGATGCGTCGGAGGCCCGCAGAATGAGCCTCTCACAGCGGATCATATATTGATGATAGTGTTTTTCCGGAAATGCAACTCCTGATCGATACAGGAGCCATATCTTGCGGTTATCGAGACAGCGCAACAACGCCGTTGACAGGCCGCTCATCTATCGGATAACGTGAGGTATTAGTGGGAGAGAAGGTAGTGCGTCAATGAAAGGATGTGGCGCTATTAGTGCTGACCTACTGGGTCACACCAGTGGTCACCGCGGCCGCCACAAGGGCAGTGGTTCCCATAAGGGCCTTTTTCATTGTTCACTTCCTTTCATTATAGGATCCTATTCAAGGAATTGCCGGCACAACCGGTGCTGGCAAGGGTTTGGTAGCGCGATACCACGATCCGGTCAAAGCATGTATGGCGCAAGGTCAACAGGTGTTGCACTATTGCAACAGAAACTGTCCACAGCCACAACCTCAGGCTGAGTGACGCTGCCTGCCCGTCCGTTCCAGGAGGTGCTCAAGGAAGGTCCAGTTGCATTTCCGGAACGGTTGCGCGGTCCATTCACCGATCACCGACCGTGCGAGAGTACCTTCACCCGTCATCCGATGTCCAGCATTCGGGCGATCACGGTTCCGATGCGTTCCGCGGCCGCCTCGGTTTCCCGGTCGCCCATGTGTGCGTACCGCATTGTCATGGTCGGCTGCGCATGTCCAAGCAAGCGCGACACGACCGGCAGGGGTGTTCCCTGCATGACGGCATGGCTGGCATAAGTGTGACGCAGATCATGGAGGCGGACATCCTCGATGCCTGCCTCCTTTCGAATCGTGTACCAAAGCGCGAGTTCGCCGCCGAGAGGACGCTCCGGATCTCTCGGCGACGGAAACACGAAGGCACTGTTGCCTGACATGCGGCGATCGATGATGGCTCGCGCCTCTGCGTTCAGATACACGGTACGTGGTCCCGTCTTGCTGTCGACCAGGTGAAGACAGTCACCGGACACCTCATTCTTGCGAAGGCGGACGATCTCGCTCTTTCGGCATCCGGTCAGAAGGAGGAGGCGAATGATGTCGATCTGTTGACGGTGCGGTCGCCTGTGAGAGGTCTCGCGATCATGGCGGTCGAGCGCACAATGCAAACGTCCAAGCTCTTCGCTCGAAAGGAAACGGGTGAGTTTCCTTCTGCGGTTGGGTCTGACGTTCCTCGCCGGGTTCGAGGTGATGTGGTCGCAGGAGATCGCATGGTTGAAAACCTGGCGAAGGATCTTGAGGCAGTGGTTGGCACCACCCGGAGCGGTTCTGCTGTAGTTGTCGAACCACCGATGAACCATCGCCGGGGTGACCCTGTCCAGACGATGGGCGCCGAATGCTGGGAGCAACTGACGTTTCAGGCACCTTTCCCGCCAGTCGATCGTGGCGGGCTTGCTCCGATGGATCCACGACTCCTTCCATTCATTCGCAGCGAAATCCCGGAACAGGGGAACCGGATCCTTGCGGGAGTGTCCGTCCGTCAGGAGGGCAAGACACCGGAAGCGAGCCTCTTCGACCGTCACGTGCATGGTGGGACCGAGCGATACCTTCGTTCCGTTGCCGAATTGTACGTAGCTGCTCCCCCCTGAAGGATGAACCCGAACCCCGAGGTTCGGCACGAGGGTGTCCCGGACCGTAAACTCGCGAGCGCCCGGCTTGAGTCTTCCGACCAGGGAATCTGTCAGTTTCACCCTCCGGTTCATCGCGCATGTGCCCCAAGAACGGCGCCCATGGCCCGGGCGGCTTCCACCACTCTGTCGTCACCAAGATGCGTGTATTTCAGCGTTGTCTCCGGGTTGTTGTGGCCAAGCAGCCGGCCGATGGTCACGATGCTCTCACCCTGCTTGACAGCAACGCTGGCGTAGGAGTGGCGAAGATCGTGAAGGCGTACATCCTGCAGTCCGGCTTCCGAGCGAACACGTTGCCAGAAGCGTTCGACAGGGGCGGTGGTCAGTGACCTTGCGGTCCGGGGTGACGGGAAAACCCACGTCGATTTCCTGCGAAGGCCATCCAGGATCTCGCGTGCCGGCGCCGAGAGCCAGACCATCCGTGGCCCCACCTTGGAATCGCCTAGATGAATGTGTCCGTTCCGGTAATCTCTCCACCGGAGCGTCACCAACTCTGTCTTGCGGCAGCCGGTCAACAGGAGAAGCCGTATGATCGCCACCAACGTCGGGCAGGTGTCCTGGTGCCTCCTCAGGCTGACCCCAATCCGATTGATTTCCTCCTCGGAGAGGAACCGCTCCCTTCCCTGCCTGCGGTAACGCTTGATGTCCCTGCACGGATTGCTGCCTTCGGTTCTGTACCCGTATGTCTCCGCACAGGCCATGATGACCGAGAGAACCGGCGCGGCGCGGTCGGCTGACACGGGAGTCTTGTGGAGGGAAGCAAACCAGTTCTGCACGTCTGCAGTCGTGATGTCTGCGACCTGGCGCCCCTGGAACCACGGCAGGAGCTGGTTCTTCAGATAATACCCGTTGACCTTGAATGTCCCGGGCTTCCAGTTGCTGCGTCCGTAACGGTGGAAGACCTCTGCGGCGACTGTCTCGAACAGTGTCTGATCCGTTTGTGGACAGGCTCCCCTCCGTGTCGCCACCATCATTGTGCGTGCCTTTTCCCGGGCGTCTGCAAGACGTGTGACGGCAGCGTCACCTACAACGTTCCAGGTACGGCGTCCCTCGTGCTGAATGTGAATGAAGTAGCGTTTGCGACCGGACGGGTAGACACGTACGCCGAAGCCTCTCAGATGCAAGTCCCGAACATCACGAACACTCTTCCGGGGCCGCAGTGCCTTGATTCGACTTTCGGTCAGCCGTGTCTTGGCCATGATTCTTCCCCCGCTGGAATTGCAGGCATGGGAAGAATCACGAATGAACCCCCCGATTCCGCAATTCTCAGAGAAGCATTATAAACTGTTAACATTTGTTTATACAAATGAGTGCAACCACTGGTGTAGCTGCCGAGGAGATGGCAGCCGAGCCGATCTCGTTGACTATCGGCGGCAATTCGCACTGGGGTATCGCTGTCGTTGACAATGAGCTGGACACAGCCGATGCGAATGGCGAGACGGACGATCTGGCGATTTCCAATGACGTTGAACTCAGGTTCGCCGGCTCGACGGTTCTCGACAGTGGTGTCGAGGTCGGTATCCGCATCGAGATCGAAGGTGAACAGAGCAGCGACCAAGGTGACGAGACCTACATGTACATTGAAGGCTCGTTCGGAACAATTCGCGTCGGCAATGACGATCCCGCGAGCTACTCGATGGCTACGGCGGCACCTTACGCCACGTACTTCTATGGCATCAACACGCCTTACTGGGTGGGAAGCTTCAGCGGTGGCCTCAACACCGCCGGTTCCGTCTCCAACTGGCACTCCACATTTCCCGACGGCGCCGCCAGCAATGACGATGCTTCCGTCATGTACTTCTCGCCGGTCATCAACGGCTTCCAGTTTGGTCTGTCCTATGCGCCTGAGGCAACCAAGGAAGCACGAAGCGCCACAGCGAGCAGAAGCGATGGAGGCGACTTGTACGGGGTTGGCGCTCGCTACGACGGCGCCTTCGGGGATGCCGGCGTAACGGTTTCTGTCGGGTATGCCAGCAAGGACGTTCCGGCGGTAGCGGCCGCCGATGCAGTACCCGCCGAACCTGGTGATCCTGGCAAGAAAGCTGTGACTGCCAAGCCCGGCCGCACCGTGACCGATTGGGCAGCAGGTGTGGTAGTGACCATGTCCGGAGTGTCTGTCGGCGGATCCTACAGGGTCACGGACAGCGACGTGATGGGCGCAGACGACCTCGTGCAGTATGATTTCGGCATCATGTATGGCGAGGGCCCATGGGTTGTCAGTGCCAACTATGGCGAAAAGACCCAGGATGACGACGGCACTGGCACAACTACCGACAACGGTTACGCCCGTCTGATGGCCAACTACAATCTCGGTCCTGGCATCAATCTTGCCGGTGTGGTCGGCGAGGACTCCTTTGACGTTGGCACCCAAAAGGGCGACACCACCTTTGCCGGTATCGCGATGGGGATCAGCTTCTGATCAACGTCATCTGATATCTCGAGCGTCTTTGGGGAGCGGCCCTTTGTGGCCGCTCCCTTTCGTTGAGGGTCTTGTGAATGGGCGACATCGTCTGGCTGGCCAGCTATCCGAAGTCGGGCAACACGTGGATGCGAGCGTTCCTGCACAATCTCTTCCGCAACGAGGCGAGGCCGGCCGACCTGAACAGGATGCAGGGCGAGATCCTGCAGAGCGACGGCTCGCTGATGTGGTTCAGGATGGTCGACAAACGCCCGGTGAGCGAATGGTCGCCCGAGGATGTAGCTGCCATGCGACCGAAGGTCTGTGAACTGATCGCCCGGGGGCAGCCGGGATCCATCTTCTGCAAGACACACAATGCCCTGCTGACGGTGCATGGGCACTCGACCATCAATCTGGGCGTGACATCGGGCGCCATTTACATCGTGCGTAACCCGCTTGACGTGGCAGTGTCGTCGGCAGACTTCATGGGAACCGGTCTTGACCAGGCAATCGAGATCATGGCGACCGACTACCTGGAGATGCCCCACAACCCGGAACGCAACAATGTCTCGATCTTCACGGGAAGCTGGTCACAGCACGTGGCGAGCTGGACTGGCAGGACCAGTGAGCGCCTGCATGTGGTCCGCTACGAGGACATGCTGGAGAGGCCTTCCATGACTTTCGGAGAGGTGACGCGGTTCCTGGGGCTGAAGCCGTCGCGCCAGAGGTTATTGCGGGCCATCCGTCACTCGTCGTTCCGGACCCTGGAGAGTCAGGAGGCGGCTGGTGGGTTCAAGGAGAGGTCGCAGCACCAGAAGAGGTTTTTCCGCCGCGGCAAGGCCGGGGCCTGGAAGGATGGACTGAGCGAGAGCCAGGTCATGCGGATCTGCGAGACCCATGGCGAGCAGATGAAACGCTTCGGCTACCTGCCCGAAGGATCCTGACAGGAGGGCGCAGCGCTCGGGGCACGCTGTGCTGATCGGCGACACAGCCGGGTTTCCCTTGTCAGATGTCGTCGGGCAGAATCAGGTCCGGCACGATGACGATGACGGCCGTGGGAAGCAGGCCGGAGACGGCCATGGTGTGGAGAACGCCCGGCAGGTACTGGACTGCCGTGGGGACCAGGTTGAGGCCGAGTCCGAAGGCAAGGGAATCAGCCAGGCTCGGCCCTGTTCGGTGTGCTGCTGAATGCCCGGGAAATCACCGACTTCGACTATTGCGATGCAGTTCCTGCCCATCTCTTCCAGGGGGTGCTTGAAGACGGTCCGGTTGCACTCCTGGGAAGGTTGCGCGCTCCATTCACCAGTCGCAGGCCGTGCGGATGTGCCGTGGTACCGGACTGTATCCATCTTTCGGAAGCGGCCCGAAGCGTGCACCTCGTCGGAGGGTCGCTAACCCGCCTCAGCCTGCTGTATCCTCGAAGCACAGTTCCTTGGGGCGAACATGGCATTGCGAACATACCTGACGCTGGCCGGCGCAAGTTTGCTGTTTCTCACCTCCTGCGGCGGAGGAGGCGGCTCAGGTGTGGCCCGGTGCCCGGTCGAGACGGTGGAGGGATGCCTTTCCGTGGACACCTACCTCGCCCGGGTCAAAAGCGTCGCCGAGGACATCGCCTCCGCCCCGGTCTTCGAGGATCGCTGGTCCCTGGCGGCAATCGACCTCCCGGAAGCCTGGGCACACCTGCGAACCGTTCGCGGCGTGGAGCGGCCTGGCACCGGCGTCACCGTGGGCGTGATCGACACCGGTATCGACCTCGCCCACGGCACTTTTGTTGAAGGAGCGGCGACAGGCGAGGTGACCGAAGAGTTCTTCCTGGGCGCTGTGGACGAGACCGGTGCGGATAACCTCTCGCACGGCACCGCTGTCGCCAGCATCATCGCGGGCAGGGCGAACCCGATGCACAAAGGCCCGTACACAGGCGTCGCCCCCTACGCCACGATCAGGATGTTCGCGATTCCGCTGGGCTCGCTGCCTCCGCCGGACACGCCTATCGAGGCTTTCCCGCTCTCCAAACTGGCGCAGTTCGACGATGAAGACGCGGAGCTCTATTCCGACGTTCTCTCGCACGGTCTGGATGTTCTGAACCTGAGCTTCGGAGTGAGCGGCGTGGTCGAGTTCTACGACGCATCTGCCATTCGGGCCGCGCGGAGCAAGACGATCGAGACGCTCGCCCAAGCCGACCGGACGGACAAGACGATCCTGGTATGGGCGGCCGGCAACAGCCATGACAAGCTGTGCATCGCCGGCAGCGAGAATTGCGTTGGCGACTCGGAGATCGACTACCTCGGCCGGGCGGCGGGCCGCCTGGACGCCAGCTCTCCCGACCTTTACGCGGGCATGATGGCGCGTATCCAGGAGCTTCGAGGCCACTCCATCGCGGCCGTGGCGACCGGCGAGGACGGTGAAATCGCACCCTTCTCGGCCCGTTGCGGCATCGCGGCCGACTGGTGCATCGCCGCTCCGGGTCACCGTGTTTGGGCCGCCTTCTTCGGGACCTGGCAGGGCGAACTCATTCGCAGCTACGCGCTCCTGAGCGGAACGTCCTTCGCGGCTCCCATGGTCTCCGGCGGCCTCGCCCTGATGACCCAGATGTTCCGTGGCCAGCTCCCGGGCGAGGACCTCGTGACGCGGCTCTTCCATACCGCGGACCGCGGCGGTCGCTACGCCGACCGCGCCGTCTACGGCCACGGGTTGATGGACCTAGGCGCCGCGCTGTCGCCGGTTGGCGCGCCGGTCGTCACCGCCGGCGACACGGTCGGAGGAGCCGGCGCTCTTGTGCAGCAATCCGGCTTCCAGCTCGGGGGAGCGCTCGGCACCGGTCTTTTGAGCGCATTGTCCGGCCGGGAGGTTGTCGCCTTCGACGCGCTGGGCGCGCCGTTCTGGTACGACCTTGGCCGCCTTGTCGCATCATCCGCTGAGCCCTGGTTCGGCACGCAGGTCAGCGACTTCATGTCGGCGCCGACGCCCGAGCGGCCGGCGGACGACACCGGTCCGGTCGGGATCGCGCCGCCTGCCGCGCTGCGCCTCGATCTGGGCAAGACTCCGGACGTGGCCGGCATCGGCCATGCGCCACTCGCGCGGAATTCGCTCAGCCTGACGATGAGCCGGGCGGACGGCATTGTCGCGACGGCCTTCACGACCGAGGGCATCGACAACCTGCTGCCTGCCTCCGGCGCGTCGCTCTCGTGGCGCGCGCAGGACGCGCCGCTTGGCTTGCGGGTCGGCTGGTTTTCCGAGCGCCAGAGCATGCTTTCCACCACAGCTGAGGGAGCATTCGGCGCTCTTGGCGCCCATTCCGTCTCGCTCGGTCTGGAGATCGATCAGCGCGTGGGCGACTGGCGGTTGAGCGGCGGGCCGGAAGTCGGCGTCGTCCACGCCCGCGCGCAGGACGGCATAATCGCCGGCGTGTCGCCGCTTGCGACCAGCGCCTTCGCCGTCCACGGCACCCGGCCGATCGGCACGAACGGCATGCTGCAGGTCACGCTCGCCCAGCCTCTGCGGGTGGAGGGAGGCGACGTCCGGCTTTCCGTCCCCGTGGGCCGCACCAAAGAAGGCGGGATCGTGCGCCAACAGTTCTCCGCCGACGTGACGCCCACTGGCCGACAACTCGACCTCGCTGTGCGCTGGGACCGACCGTTCGCCGAAGGCGATTTCCGCCTGGGCGCCATCGCGACCCGCCACCCCGGCCACGACGGCGATGCCCGGCCGCGAGTCGTCCTCCTGGCCGGCTGGCGCACGGCGTTATAGCGAGTGGCTCGCAGCGACTCCTGCCGCCGCAAGGAGGCGGCTGAATGCCGGAAGAGACGTATGTCCGCCATCAAGGTTGCCGCACGAAGCGCAGTTCGCCCGAAGTGCGGCGATTGGCGTGGAACTGGGTGTTGCTGCCGCGGGTCTCGTGGACCCGGGGCGGCCTTGCGCCCGCTGCGGCGCGCACTTCGAGCCCACAACCGGCAGGCGCCTCCTTTGCAACGAGCGAAGTAGCACGCACGATGGCTGGCCATTGAGTCCGCCGCGACGGGCCTGCTCCCGACGACCATAGGCTGTCCGGACGGCTGCGTCGCGTTCGACCGCACGGCATTGAGACACGCTCACCGACCGGGATCGTGCCCGACCTTTCACACATGCGCTGCCTCGATTTCTTCGCGGTCCGCAATCAGGCAACCGGGAACCACGGCATGGGCCCCAGCGAAGGCGAACCGACGGCACGGACGCCGCCAAACCCCGACGAGCCCGAGTGGCCCTCTCCGGGCAGGACACAACTGCCCGCTGCCGGATGCTCGGCTACCGCGGTCTCTGAGCGTCCCGGACGTTGGCGCGTCAGTGCCGTCTGGAGCATCGCACGTCGACATGCCGACGTAGCGTCGCCGGAGCCCGGACAGTCCAAGCGCTTGCACATCCGGCGCTTGCCTGTATGGTCGCGGCGACTCGCATCAACCACCGCGAAAGGGAGAGGATATGCCCGTCGGCAATGTCAAGTGGTTCAACACGTCCAAGGGTTACGGTTTCATCGAACCGGAGGACGGCTCCAAGGACATATTCGTCCATATCAGCGCCCTCGAGCATTCCGGCCTTGCCGAGTTGCACGAAGGCCAGAAGGTGTCTTTCGAAATTGTGCCCGGACGGGACGGAAAGACAGCCGCCGGGACTGTCACGCTCGTCGACTGACGCCTTGTTGCAGAATACCCCCAATTTGGCCGCCCAATGTCATCCAAAGTAGATGCTATGGGGCAATCGACGAGGCCGAGGCGCGGCGGTAGCCGTGGAGCTGGGCATTGTCGCGAGTCTCGCGAACGACCGCGAGTTCGGGACTGAGCTCCGGCAGGGTCAGCGCCCGGTTGTAGGCGGGAAGCCTGTAGAACCGGGTGCGGTCCTCGCACGTTGGCGGCGACGAAGGGGAACCGGTCCCGCTCGTAGACTGGCCGGCTCATCTCCGCGCTGCCGTCGACGGAGAAGCCTTGGGGAAGGGCAACGGTAACTCCCGTGCCGAACTACCGGCCGCGGCGACGCTCGTGGCGGACCTTCGAACACTGCTGCGCGTAGCCGCCGGAGAGGTCGAGCCGCACCTTGGGCTTCTCCATCCACGCGCCGCGTAGCGACGCGTCCCACACCGAGCCGCCCAGACGGATTCGCGTTCGGCAGCGCTGGGCATGAGGTGGAGGACGCACTGGGGTACGCAAAGCACTCCAGGGCCAAGATCCCGCCGGTCGAAGAACCGGCCGCGTGGCGGCCGGGAGCCGACTCGCGCCGGCAACGCCGGAACCGGCCCCTACATCCTCCAACGCAAGACGACATGTACCCCGAAATCCGGCGCCGCTCGGTTCAAGCCGTCGTCCTCAACGACGGCGATCTCCAGCGTCGCGCGCGCCGAGCTTCACCGTGCCTCCCATACCGATCATCACCGCCGGACCGCCGAGCGGTGCCGCCTCGGACCGATAGCGGGACGAATTCGCATCCACCTGCACCTTGAGGGCGAGGGCGGCGAGAAGCCGCCAGGTCACGCCCAGACGACCGAACGCAACCAGTCTCCACCCGCGCGCCAGTACCGGAGGTGGGGACGCGACAAGTCCTCCAAGCGTCACGCCGTAGAGCCAGGCGCGCGAGCTGCCCGGACCGAACAGCCTCCCCGAGGTCTCTGCCCACACGGCCGCGGAGACGCCCCCGGCGAGCGCGGTCGCATCGCCCGTCGGCAGTGTCACCGCTGCCCGTAATACCAATCCGTCGTTCACCGGAAACGCCACCGCCCGGCCAATTCCCAGTGCGACGTCCCCGGGCGAGAAGATGCTGCGGCCAATATCCGCGCGGCTCCTCCCGTCCTTGCGCGAGCTGGTTGCGGGGAGCGGCGTCACGACCACCTTGGGGACGGCCGAAGACGTCGTGCCAAGACTCGATGAACCCGTCGAATGCGCCCGCCATGTGCGAGACGGCGGACAGCTCGATACAGAGCTCCGATCCTTGCCCCATTCCGCTCTTGGCGACGAGCGCTGGCCTGTAGGTCTCGCCGTCGATCAACAGCCGTTCCCCGTTCGAAGAGCCGCGACCAGATGCGAGGCGGCGTCGAACGACAGAATCAGCTCTGTCTCGTCCGACCGCAACACGCACGCGTCGAACGATGCCGGCATACCGGGGAAATGGAACGGGTTGAGATTCTCGATGCGCCGCGGCACCGCACCATCACATTGGTCCTCCGCAGACGCCGCGCCGAACACGGCCGCCCACGGCAGAACGCAGGACAACGCCAAAATGAGCTTTCGGACAGGCTGGACGAAGCGCCCGGATAGGCGGAGAATTCCCTGCATCAGTGTGGCCCTGCTGCCTGTGGGCATTCAGAAATTGAGGGCCTGCGACGCGACGGCCCCGAACTCCACCAGACGACCTCTCAGCGCGTTGACCGTCTGCTTGAGCCCGCGCTCCGGAAAATCGCGCGTTTGAATTGTCATGTCCCCGGGTTTGTTGCTCCCCCGTCCTTACAGCCACCAAACTCATGGCAGGACGTAGCGTAGTCTCACAGATCGCCTCCACCTTCGTCGCGGCGAGTACGTACAGTGATCTTGGAATCACGCTGCCGTCGGGCAGGGGCATCGGCGAGGAGTGCGGCGCCGATGCCCTAGAACTGCTGGACAAAGCGCAGTTCGCCCGAGGTGCGGCTGTAGCCGTGGAGCTGGGCGTTGCTGTCGCGGGTCTCTCGGACGACCGCGAGCTCGGGGCTGAAGCCAAGCAGGGTCACCGCCCGGTTGAAGGCGGAAAGCCTGTAGGACCTGGTGCGGTCCTCGCGAGGGCCGTTGTCGGCGACGAAGGGGAACCAGCCCCGCTCGTAGTCCGTCCAGCGCATCTCCGCGCTGCCGCCGACCGTGAAGCCCAAGGGGAGGGCCACGGTGATCCCCGTGCCGAGCCACCGGCCGCGGTGACGCTCGTTCCGGGCCTTCGGCCGCTGTTGCGCGTAGCCACCAGAGACGTCGGCCCGCACCGTCGGTGTGACCACCCATGAGCCGCGCAGGGTCGCATCCCAGACCGGACCGTCCAGGTGTGTCCGGGTGCGGTAGCGGCGGTCGTGCCACGATGTCTGGGCGCTGGCGGTCACCCGCGGGCCCAGCCGGTGGGCGGCCTCGAGACGGACGCCCAGGTCATGGTAGTCGGGCGCGCTGGACCAGCGCTGCCGGGCGCTCGCCAGAAGGCTCGCCTCTGTCGAGGCATCAAGAAGCCAGCGCGGGCCGAGATGGAGGGCAACGAAGTGCTGGTCGAAGTCGGAGCGGGCGTACTCCCGCCGAGATGCCTGCGCGCCGGCGCGGATGCGCAGACTGTCGGAGACCGGCGCCTGGTACTCCGCTCCACCCCAGAACGACAGGCCGATGCCCGACCTGGTCAGCTCTTCTGCGTCCCGCTCGAACGGCAGGCCGAAGATGGTGATGGTGCGCTCGTCGGACGTGCCGCCGATGTTGGTGTCCGGCGCCACCGCGAAACCCAGATTGAAGCTCCAGCGCTTGCGTGCGCGAATCTCGGCGAGGAAGACGTTGACATTGTCGGCCACCGCTTCGGGCGGCTCGCCCGCCAGCACGTGTTCGAAATGCCTCCGGGCGAGTTCGTCCTCGCCTTTGAGGAAGAAGGCGCGGGCCAGCTCTAGGCGCACCCGCACCAAGTTCGGATCGTGGACCAGCATGGTGTGGAAGGCGGCGATCGCCTCGCCCAGCAGGGCATCACGATCCTCCTCGGTGCGGCCAGGGCGCTGAGCCGCCCCGACCGCCGCGAGGCCGTAGAGGAACAGCGTGTTGGGCTCGACCGTCTCCTCGAGGAGTCGGGGCTGCAGCAGGGTAAAGGCTTCCTCGAACCGTCCGGCGTCGATCAACTCCTGCGGGCTTGGCGCCTCGACCGCGGCGTCAGCGTCGGAGGACTGCGCCCCGGCGTGGGGCGCTGAAAGCAGGGCGAAGAGGAGACAGGCGGCAAGCGCCAGCGCGCGGCAGGGTGATGCGGAAGAAGAGAGCATTGCGCCTCATAGCACAGTCGGCGACATCCAGGACGTCGCAATGGGGTGAAATCGGGATAGGGGGAAGCCTCGCGGCTCCATCCCTCCCACACCACCGAGCGTACGGGTCCGTACTCGGCGGTTCAATGGATTTGAGCCAAGGCATGGTTCGCCAGAGAGGGGAGACCAAGCCGGGTGAAGAAGGCGTTGGGCAGCGCGTAGGAGAGCGCGGGGCTGTGGCTGAGCCGCCATGGGCCACGGGCGCTGCCGGCGGTTTTCGCGGCCAAGTGCTTGTTGACACCAAGGCGGCGTAGCGCCGCGAAACGGGTGCGTCCGCGCTTCCATTGCCGCCAGACGATGGCGCGGAGCCTCCGTCCGACCCATTGGTCGAGGCGGCGCAGCACCGAAGAGGTCTCGCACAGAAGCCGAAGTAGCCCCGCCACCCGATGAGGTAGCGCGACAGCTCCGTAGAGAGACGGGTGAGGCTGACGCCCTTCGTACAGCGCGTCAGTTCCCGGACTCGGGTCTTGAACCGGACGGGCGCTTGCGGTGCGATGCGCCGCCTGGGCGTCCGCCCGGCGGTGAGGCTGAAGTCCAGGAATGCCCGTGCCGCCGGGTGGTCCACCGCGCTCTTGTCTGCGTTCACCGTCAGCTTGAGCCGCCGGGCGAGGAAGTCGGATACGCTTGGCATGACCCGCTCGCGCGCCCGCTGGGACCGCACATAGATGTTGCAGTCGTCGGCGTAGCGCACAAAGCGGTGACCGCGCTTCTCCAGTTCCTTGTCCAGGACATCAAGCATCAGGTTCGACAGAATCGGCGAAAGCGGCCCATCCTGCGGGACTCCCTTGGTGCTCGGGCCAACCAGCCCACCTTCCAGCACACCCGCGGTCAGAAAGCCGCGGATCAGCCTGAGCAGGCGTTTGTCGGCCACCCGTTTTGCCACCAGACCCATCTCAATGTCGTGATTGACCCGGTCGAAGAACTCTTCGAGATCGAGGTCGACCACGATGCCAAAGCCCTCGCTGATATGCTCCTGCGCACACTTGACCGCCTGATGGGCGGAGCGTCCGAGCCGGAATCCGTAGCTCGCGTCCGAGAAGCTGGGGTCCCAGTCCCCCTGCAACACCTGCATCGCTACCTGCTGGATGAAGCGGTCGAGCACCGTGGGCACACCAAGCCAGCACGTACCGCCCGATGCCTTCGGTGTCTCGACACGCCGCACCGGCTGCGGCGTGTACATGCCGTCGAGGAGCCGGAACTTGATCTCGGGCCAGTGGGCCTTCAGGTGATCGCCCAGATCATCGACCGTCATCCCGTCGAAGCCGGGCGCCCCCTTGTTACCCCGGACACGCGCACGCGCCTTTTTCAAAATGCCGGGCTCAACCACCGCCTCCATCGAGACACCTTGCTCGGCCACCGGGTGTTCGGGTTCGGCACGCGCCACGCAGGCTTCGGTCCCTCGGCCTCCGGCGCTCCGGGCTTCACCCTTCGCCTCCGGCTCCAAGGCCAGTTCCAACTGGATGTTCTTCCGCTTGGTCCGCATGAGCGTACCGTCCTGGTAACCCTGTCCATCGTTCAGGCCTTCACCGGCGGACCGGTTACTATGCCTTCTGCTGACTTCTGCGCCGCAATCGCGGCCCTTGCGGAGCCGCTCAGTCCGGGACTTCCGGAAACGACGCAGACCTCCCGAGGTAAGTTCAACCGCCTTCACCGCACACCCGCCGAATTCACCATCCCGGCCCTTGATGGCTCCGGACTTCGCGATCATTGGCTCGCTCGTCCGGCCGGGTAGGCCTCGTATCCGGTTCTTGTCCATCGGGTCGCGGCTTAGCTCCACGCTTCTTTCAGACCCCGCCTCACGACTACGCCCTTGCGCTTCGTTAATCCTTCGCCGCCATCGGGTTGGATAGAGGACTTGCCTCTGAGCTGTCGATCATGCTCGGCACAATCGGGATAGGGGGAAGCCTCACGGCTTCACCCCTCCCACACCACCGTGCATACGGGTCCGTACACGGCGGTTCAATGGATTTAAGCCAAGGCATGGTTCGCCAGAGAGGGGAGACCAAGCCGGGTGAAGAAGGCGTTGGGCAGCGCGTAGGAGAGCGCGGGGCTGTTGCTGAGCCGCCATGGGCCACAGGCGCTGCCGGCGGTTTTCGCCGCCAAGTGCTTGTTGACGCCGAGACGGCGCAGCGCCGCAAAGCGGGTGCGTCCGCGCTTCCAGTGCCGCCAGACGATGGCGCGGAGCCTCCGTCTGACCCATCGGTCGAGGCGGCGCAACACCGAAGGGGTCTCGCAGAAGCCGAAGTAGCCCCGCCACCCGATGAGGTAGCGGGACAGCTCCGTAACGAGACGGGTGAGGCTGACGCCCTTCGTACAGCGCGTCAGTTCCCGGACCCGGGTCTTGAACCGGACGAGCGCTTGCGGTGCGATGCGCCGTCTGGGCGTCCGCCCGGCCGTGACGCTGAAGCCCAGGAATGCCCGCGCCGCCGGACGGTCCACCGCGCTCTTGTCTGCGTTCACCGTCAGCTTGAGCCGCCGGGCGAGGAAGTCGGTCACGCTCGCCATGACCCGCTCGCCCGCCCGTCGAGACCGCACGTAGATGTTGCAGTCGTCGGCGTAGCGCACAAAGCGGTGGCCGCGCTTCTCCAGTTCCTTGTCCAGAACGTCGAGCATCAGATTCGACAGAATCGGCGAGAGCGGCCCACCCTGCGGGACTCCCTTGGTACTTGGGCCAACCAGCCCACCTTCCAGCACGCCCGCGGTCAGAAAGCCGCGAAGCAGCCTGAGCAGGCGTTTGTCGGCCACCCGTTTGGCCACCAGACCCATCAGGATGTCGTGATTGACCCGGTCGAAGAACTTTTCGAGGTCAAGGTCGACCACGACGCCAAAGCCCGCGCTGATATGCTCCTGCGCGCACTTGACCGCCTGATGAGCTGAGCGTCCGGGCCGGAACCCGTAGCTCGCGTCCGAGAAGCTGGGGTCCCACTCCTCCTGCAGCACCTGCATCACCGCCTGCTGGATGAAGCGGTCGAGCACCGTGGGCACGCCGAGCGGACGAACCCCGCCCGATGCTTTCGGTATCTCCACCCGCCGCACCGGCTGCGGGGTGTAGGTGCCATCAAGAAGCCGGGACCTGATCTCAGGCCAATGGCCTTTCAGGTGGTCACCCAAATCATCGACGGTCATGCCGTCGATGCCGGGCGCCCCCTTGTTGCGCCGGACACGCGCCAGCGCCTTCCTCAAATTGCCGGGCTGGATAACCGCCTCCATCGACGGTCCCTGCCCGGCCGCCGGGCGTTCGGGCGCGACGCGCGCCATGCGGGCTTCGGTCCCTTGGCGGCCGGCGCTCCGGGCTTCACCCTTCGACGCCGGCTCCAAGGCCAGTTCCAACTGGATGTTCTGCCGCCTGGTCCGCATGAGCGTGCCGTCCTGGTAGCCCTGTCCATCGTTCAGGCCTTCACCGGCAAGCCGGCTACTATGCCTTCTGCTGACTTCTGCGCCGCAATCACGGCCCTTGCGGAACCGCTCAGTCCGGGACTTCCAGACACGACGCAGACCTCCCGAGGTAAGACCGACCGCCTTCACCGCGCACCCGCCGAATTTACCACCCCGGCCCTTGATGGCTCTGGACTTCGCGATCATTGGCCCGCTCGTCCGGCCGGGTAGGCCTCGTATCCGGTTCTTGTCCATCGGGTCGCGGCTTTGCTCCACGCTTCCTTCAGACCCCGCTTCGCAACGACGCCCTTGCGCTTCGCTAATCCTTCGCCGCCATCGGGCTGGATAGAGGACTTACACCTCCGAGCTGTCGATCATGCTCGGCACACCAAGAAGAGAGGGTGGCACCACGTGCCACCCTCTTCCAAAAGTCCGATCCAGATGGTCGGAACCTCGACGAAAGGTTCCGGACCAACTTGGTCTTCTTCTACTCGTCTTGCGTGGCGCCGAACGCTCCGGCAACAGTACCGTTGCTGAAGTTGGCGTTGAACTCACCAGCAACAGAGGACGGGTACACACTCTCATTTTCGTCCGTACCGTCGGTATCGGCCGTGACCGCACCATAGTACGTTCCGCTGAACATGGCCTCAGCTCCACCGCCGTTGGCCGTGCCCGTGATCATGTTGGCACCATCGGCACGGGTGCCCTTCAGGGCCACGGACCAATCGTTCGCCTCACCGCCCGACAGCATGAAGTTTCTGATCATGCCGGTAACGGTGTTGTGGTCGTCCGCAGGAATGGACCCGCCACCGAAGTGAGCCGTGAGATTGGCCATCGCCCTGAAGTGGCCGGAGGTGCTCGATTCGAGCTCGCCGCCACCTGCGCTGTAGACGTGCCGCACATAGACGCCCGTGGCACCACCGCTGTAAGAGGCACTGCCATTGACGTCATCAAGCGTGCCACCATCAGAGGCGTTCATCGACGACATCGCGAAGGTCTGGACCTCGTTGTACGTGTCCGCACCGTCCGCATCGGTCGTCTTCTGCAGCCAGACGCCATAGGTCAGGTAGTCGTAGTCCGGCTGGTCGGAGGTAGCACCCTCGTCGGGCGTGAAGACCCATCCAGCGCTCATGGCGGTGATCCCATCAGCGCCGAGCGTGACCGTGCAACCGGTCGCGCCGCCATTGCACATGTATGTGCCCATGGCGCCGTTGTAGGTGCCATCGGTCATGTATGCCGCGTCCTCGTCGTCAGCCGGATCGTCGCCATCGAAGGACAGTTCGCCCGTACCGGTGGCGCTAAAGCCACTCGACTTGACCAGCGCGTAAGTGGCTGCGTTCTGAGCGACCGCGAGAGCTTCATTCGTGGCTGTTGGAGTATCGTTCTCCGTGTTGGTGGACGTATCCAACGCTTGAGGTGTCGTCGTCATTCCGTCCATAGCCGTAACTTCGAACTTCGCAAACGCCACCGGCACAGGCGCGTCCCTGTTGGTGGTGACGATCGCGATTTCCTGCACCACATTGCCGTCACTATCGGCGTCCATCGTGCGGGTGTGCATGGTGGAACCGTGGCCCAGGTCCATGGCCTGTACGAAATCCTCGTCGGCGTCGTCGTCGGCGCCTTCCACGGTGACCGTAACCATGCCATCAGCCGCAACGGTGGCATTGTAAGCGCCTTCGGCGTTACCGGTGGCAGTAACAGCGCTGCCACCGAGACCGGCTTCGGTTTCCTGCTCGGCCTCCTCGCCAATGGCCGTTTCCTTCGTAGCTGCTGCTGCGGTCGCCGCCTTTACTTCGGCCGCCAACCCCGCGGAATCCGTGCAGGACATGTCGTCATTCCAACGGCCGCCAGCCATTTCGCAAACCTGCTGATCCGTCAGCTCTGGCTCCATCTCCATCTCGTCCATGCCAGTCGTCTTGGACGACCCGCCGCCGCACGCAGCAAGCCCGCCCGACAGGGCCACGACTGCCGCAAGTGCGGAAAGTTTGTTCAATCTGGTCATAGGTTACATTTCTCCCTTGCAAGGATGATGCGTGGCCCGATCGAATCGGGTGTGCAAACAAAACCATCTAACCCCGTCGGGGGACAACCGGTCAAGGGGCGATCCTTCAGACCATGTTGCAAAAAGGACACACCCCTCGGGACAGGACACTCATTCTCCTGACTCACCGGCGAATCGCCTCTTGCGATGTGAGTACGGCCATATTCATATCCCTCAACCGCACGTCAAGTGTAACCCCCGCTATCTCCGGTCGTCAACATGACCCCGTGGACGCCGCCCGATTCCGCGAAACCCAGGCCGGACCCATGCTCTGACAGGCGGGATGAGTCACAGCGAGCGGGACGAATGAAGAATATTGCTGCAATGCGCACTGATCAGTCCCCGTCGCAATGTTGGAGGGAGATGCGCACGCAAGCGAAATGTTGCCGCCATGCAAGGGAAAGAGGAATGGACTGTGCCATGATCCTCGTTCCTGCCTGAAACATGACCATTCGAAGCAAGCCAAGGCCTTGCCGAGTACGTGATAACTAACCCTTTTCATCTGTCTTTTCACAGCGTTTCGGCCGGGCATAACTGAATGATCCATCGACACTTCTGTAGACCAGGGCTGCCGGTGCCAGGCCTCCCGGAATCTCGACGCTGTAGAGCACGCACCCTTGGGGGCCGACATCGGCGGGGGTGTAGATGGCGCCGTCCTGCATGATCGGAGTAGAGGGGGTTTCCCGTCCTCGTGGCTCCGCGCACGCGGTCGCCAGGGTGGCGACGCATGCAACTGTCAGAAGAGAGCGCACGGGACTACCAGAGGAAGCGCCAGGCCAGGCCCACGTTCGCTTCCTGCTCGCCTGGGATGTGACCGGGATTGAGCGCGCCTCCTATCTCGAGGGCGATGCGGCCACCGATGGCGTCCGCCTCGTGACGAAGCGTGATGCGCATCTCCCGGGCATCGGGAGATAGCGAAACGCGGTGCTCGTCATGGAGCCTGCGGCCGTTCTCTATCCATCCGTTATCCACAACGAACGTGCCTGTGCCTGTTTCGGCGCGCAGCGGCTGCTCGACCGTGAGCTGCGTTTGCGGTGTACCAACGTGCATCGCGAATGCCGACAGCACGGAAGGGGAGGCCTGGAAGATCGCGTCCCTCTCGTAGGCCGGAATGCCGAGCGCCAGAGTTCCCGCGGCCTCCAGGGTCCAGCCGTTCGGGAGATCCTGGCTCAGGCTGTGGGAGGTCCAGATCATGCCGGAGGTGAGATCCGATCCGAATGCGCCGGACGAACGCGCTCCGAGATAACTGTCTGCATCGACGCTGAGGCCGTAGCCCCAGCCGCCGTTCGGAGGCCGGTGCGCGAGGCTGGCGGATGTCGGATTGAAGCCCGCCACCAAACTTCGGTCGGCCGCGAGTCCACGGTTTCGGGTGACTGCGAGGGGGGTCCAGCGGAGGCCGAGAACGTCGAGGCCGGTGGCCGGCTCGGCGGTTGCCGCATCGATCTCGGGAATGGGGGAACGCGGGTTCGGCCGGGTTGACATCAGTGCCGAAACGGGCACCCAGAATGGAAAGTCATGGCTGTCGAACGCGGCGACTTCGAGGCTTGCGGCGCGCGACGCCAGGGAGCCGAAGGCCGCGGGCGTCTGCAGCGCGGTGTCGTGGATCGCCTGGGCCGACTGGCCGACGTTCAGCGCACCGACTGGTCGAAGTGCGGCCTCGAGATCGAGGTGCCCGGCGCCATAGATCTCCAGATCGGCGTAGCGTCCGCTCCGGTCCGCCGTATCGAGCATCCTCTTTGCGATCTCGGTGTTGCCGCGCGTCCCCCGGAAGTGCTCCATCATCAGCGCAAGCGCTCCGGAAACAATCGGCGCGGCAAAGCTGGTGCCTCTCAGTCCGTCACCGACATCGCCCTCTCCGGGTGAATTCTGGTTGGGCACGAGGCCCCTCACCGTGCCCGGCGCGGCCAGGCAGTAGTGCGGACCGTGTCCGGCGGAGTTCCAGTCAGGCGGAAGCGGACCGCAGCGGTTGGAATACGTGGCGATGGCTCCTGTTAGCGGATCCGTTGCAGCGACGGCGAGGGAGTGTCCTCTCAACTCCGGGATGTAATAGGGCAGGTCCGCTCCCAGACCGGACCAGGGCTCTCCCTCGTTGCCGGCAGCGTAGACGAGAATGGTCCTCTCATCGGCGGCTCTGTCGACCTGCAACACGGCATCGAGATAGCGAGGCATGTACCGCCGGTACCACCGCAGATCTGAATCAATGGCGCTGGAGACCACCTCCGGATCGAAGATGGCCGTCCCGTAGGACCGGTTGATGATGTCGAACTTCGCGTATTCGGCCCGTTGGTCGCTTGCGAACCGGTTGTCCAGCTGACTTCGGTCTGCAGGGGAAAGCAGCGCAATCGCCTGTCGTACCGCGGTGTCGGCGACAACGTCCGCTCTCTGGTCGTCGGTGAGATTCTGTGCAACCGGAATGATGGTTGCTGCCGGCGCCACACCGAGGTTCTTCCCGGCCGCGACCGAAGCCACCGTGGTTCCGTGGGCACCCTCTCCGTAAGGTGTTGGCACTTCCTTCCATCGAAACAGCCGTTCGAGAGTGTCGGACTCGCTGTAATGGTCGTCCCGGATAAAGACGGAATCGTCCCTGAGGGGCCATCCGTCTTCGTCCACGATCTGCTGCACCCAGTTGTTGACCGCTTCCGGATCTCCCGCGCTGTCGCCCTCCCAGATGTCGCATGTTCGGGCGAACCGGCAGTTGCCGACGTCGCTGAAGTACTCGTTGCCGTCCGGGCGGTTGTAGGCAAGGTCCGCGCCGTCAGCCGCCGTGAGCGCTATCCTGCCTTCGAACTCGGCGTGTTGCGTGTAGTCGACGATCGTGTCGTCGATCCCGATCCTGATGCCCTTGCCGGTCAGGCCCCTGGCGTAGGCATGATGTGCGCCGATCTGTTCCAGAACGAGTGGCTGGTGCGTGGTGAACCGGGGCGTGCCGAGGAGATCTGCGGCATTGGACGGAGGCATTGAACCTGTCGGTGGTGGGTTGAGGACGGAACCGGGGCCAGGACCGCCACCGCCTCCTCCACCACATGAGGCAACGAAGAGGAGGCAGGTTGCGACGGCGGCCGTCGTCACGAAGCGTGTCTGGGGCATCACTCTCCTCATGTTCGTTGGAATTCTTTGAGACCCATCAGTCATGGACGCCCCCGGGGCATGAAACGTCACTGCAACGGCGGCGCCAGCCGAACCCGTCTCCAGACTTGTGGCATCGAAGCTGAGCGAAGGACCACGAGTCCCGGGGCCTTGTGAGCCGGCTATCCGTCGGTTTCAACCTCCACCCGATCCCTGAAGAGAGAGGAAGCGTAGTGCAGAGTTCGACAACCTTGTAGTCATCAACGCTTGTTGCAAGTCCGTCCCTCGCCGCCCCGGTCACGGATCGTCACCGCACGGCTGAACGCGTGCGCAGCGCATGGCGCGTGATCGCGTTCGTGAACGCACGAAGATCACGTTGCGGAGAACCGTGCCTTGCCATGGGAAATCGGCACCTCAGCATCATAGTCGGCAGCGCAGCATCTCACCTTCAGTCGCAGATCCACTCAGCGTTCGGCCCTCGATCCGGAGCGCCCGACGCTGACCGGCTGGAGGCCGTTCCTCGAAGCTGTTCATGGACGAGACGTGTGCAACGGTGCTGGATCCCGGCACCCACACCGACGAGTTGCTCCCCTGGAACTCCAGTCCGGCGTCAACCTGAAGACTGCGTGCTCCTCTCGTACCGCGGTTGTCGGCGTGGATGACGCACTTGTCGAAGGCCCTTTTGGCGTCACGGGCGAAGGACGCCTGACCGGCGGGAACGCCGGAATCGAGCACCACGATGGCGCTGCGCGATTCATGGCCGATTGAGGCTCGAGCCGGGCGCCAGTAGCCTCAATCGCCTGTCGTCGCAGACAAGCAGATGGCGCCCCCTCCCCTCTACCGTGCGTCCCTCGATCGCCATGAAGCGGGGACACTCTCAGTTGAAGGCGCATGGCTCAGCGTAGAGTCGGTTCGTGGTCTGTGGTTCGCTGCACCTGGCGGCGTTCCGGATTGCGAGCCCGATCAACTGAGACTTCGAGATTGAAATCAGCACTGCCGCCGATGCGGACAGCTGAAGCCCTGACGGTGTCGCTGAACGAGACGGGCATGGCGCAGCTCAGAACAGGGACGATCCCGAACCGAACGGTCGATGCGCCGTCCTCTTCCTCGCAACCGGTCTCCTGCGCATTGACGTCCACCGCCTGCCGGGACGAGGTAACCTCCCTGGCGGTGTCGTGGGAGGCCGCGAGATGGCGGTAGCCCGCATCGACGAGACCGGAGGGACAAGATCTGGTTCCACGCCCTGCGTCCGCGACACCACATACCCGCAGAGTGGTATTCGACATCCCTGGCGACAGTCATGGAGGGAGCGCGACATGCCACGGAACTGGCGGAGATTGACGACGGTGGCTTTGGTCGCCGTTCTGTTGGCGGGTTGCATGACCACGCAGGCGGGAATCGGGGATCAGGTCGGCGGCTACACGCTCACGAGCGTCGAAGTCACGGTCGATGAGAACGTCCGTACCGGCGTCTTCGAGAGACTCGATGACATCGACGACGAAGAACTTGCGCGGCAATTCGAGCAACGACTCGAAACCGTGATGTACAGTGCGCTGGGCTCCTCATTTTCCGGTGAACAGCCCGTCCACATGTCCGTTCACGTGAATGAAATGAACATTGCCAGCGACGCCGGCAGGGCCTTCTTTGGCAGCGAGAGCTACATCGGGGGGAGCGTCAGCGTCCTGGACGCAACGACACGCGAGGTCATTGCTGAACGGTACTTCCGGGAACAGGAGAAGGATGTTTCCTTCACCGGAAACATCGGAATTCTGGTCGAGATCACCAAGAACGTGATTGATGCCGGAAGCAACGACATGCTGGATGAGGCGATTGAGGAGTTCGCCGAGAGCGTGAAGGTCTGGCTCGACACCTGATCCGCATTGCCGGAAGTGGCGCACTGACTGCCTTTGGGCCTGGTTTCATCGAGCCGGAGGGGTGAGGACAATCCGTCATCAACTCGGCGCCCATTCGAGCGCAGTTCGGGCTTCCTCTCGCTCCGGGAGGGACCGCGTCGCAGCGGCCTTCCCGAGTTCATCGCCTCTGGAGTCGAATGCCGTGGCGGACCACCGGCGGTCGTGCGATCCGCGAGGGGGACACGGAGCCTTGTTGCTGAAGGCGCCGTCCGGGACGGTGTCGTCTCTCCATCGTTGTGAAACCTTGCCGCCCCCGTGGCATAGCCGGGTGCGTCATCAAGGTCTCGCAGCTCGAACGTGATGGTGGCCGTGCCCTCCGGAACGCCCCCGACAACGAAGACCGGGTAGTTGTGTCCGCCACGTCTTGCCGGTGTTGCGGTGCGGGGTCTCGCCCCGCGCGAACTTGTCCGTGAACTCGTCGGCAGTGACATCAGTCCGCACGAGGACCGCTGCGCAAGCGATCGGCGCCGCGACACCATTCTTGCAAGCTTCTCATTGTTCGACCGCCGCCGACTTGCGGGATGACGGCCGCCGGATCACCCGGAAGGCCGATACCACGATGGCACCCCCATGGTTGTGTCCGAGGCAAGGCCCCTGGCCCGTCACCCCCGTCTCATCTGTTGCGCTCCCGCAACAGGCATTGCCTTGGTGACATGTGGCCCGTGCGCCTCGATACCATGTTTCGAACGCGTGCCTTGCAAGGCGTTTCGCAGTCCCTGTGTCTGGATGGTGTGGTGCTGGCGCTGCCTGTCAGTGGGCCGACATCCCGAAGTGGCCCCCTGTCAGCGTCAGTGAAGTCGAGGGCATCGTTGCAAACGTTGTCGATGGGGGGCGGCACTCCGGGAACCCGGTCCCGGAGACGACGACATGATTGCGGGACACGGTCTTTTCCGTGTCCGCCTGCCCCGGTGAGAAATCCCTGCGAAGCCGGCAGGTAGCGGAACGGAAGCGCTGCTCTCCCGCTTCCTGGCTTCTGTGCGCGTGGCCTCAATACGGCCCGTAGGCCTGTTCTCGCCCGCGGTGCGCCAGGTCGACCGCAATGCACCACCCTGCCATCCATCCTGAAGCGGTATCTGACGATCGCTTCGCCAACCAGGACGCCACCTTGCCGTGCAGGCAATGGCCCGGTCAGCGGCCTCGCGCTGGCCTCTTCCCGTTCCCGGTTCGGTGCCATGGTGACTGGATCACCCCGAAGGCGGAGGCGCAGACATGGCCTCCTGACCGCGCCCGCTTCGGCGAAAGTCAGGGCCCGCGCCGCCGGAGCGGCGTTCTCTCTCTGGAGGAAAACACCGAACAGCACTCCGAGGGGTTCGCCGTGCCGAAGACAGGTCTCGAGGTCAGGCAGCGCCGGGCCGCAGGGCGCGCTGCGCTTCGGATTCCTCGGTTGACGGCGCGCCGGTGGGAGCTTGTTCGTCGACCAAAGCGCCGAACATCTTCTCCACGGCAGGCGACAGGCCCGGGTGCCTGACCCGATTTATTGGAGCCTTCGGCGTGACATCCGCCGTCGCACTGTTCCGGACCGGTCATGGTTCTCTGCGAACGTGGTGCGTACCGTGCCGCAGGCGGCCTTGCCTGGCAATCCGCTCACGCCGGACGCTCGGTCATGGTCTCCTGTATCACCTCGCGCGCCTCGGTCACGAGTTCGTCGAGGTTGTCCTCGCGGTTGGCGTCGAGCAATTGCTTGCGGTTCAGGGTCGCCAGCACGTGGGCCATGCGCCAGGTGGACTCGATGAGCGCGAGGTGTCCTGGCGACTGCACGCCCGGCTGAGGCTCGCCGGCGCCGGGGCGCAGCCGGCAAACATCATCCGGGAATCCATGGCCGGAGAGCTCCGGCTTCGACCGACTCCATCCCGATCCGCAGGCTGCCGGGCCCCCCGGCGAAGCCCGCCAACCGGACACCGGTGCAGGGGCTGCCGGTCCAAAGGCGGCTTCGGCCGGGGTGGCACGGCAAACACAAGGCGTGTTCAAAGCGGGATCTCAGCATCGTGCGACGCAGCGAGCCGGGCGACCGGGGCGCCATCGATCGGTGCTTTCCTCCGACAGGCGACGGAGGGACCTCTCTGGTCGCGGCATGACGCAGTTCCTGTTGCGGGAGAGATAGCGGGACACGCATCCTGACGGGACGGGCCGCGGCTGCCGGTTCAACAACCGCAGTCTGCTCTTCGGCACTTCATGAACCGACGATGTTCTTCTGTGCGCCGGTCATGCGGCCGAACGCGTCGTCAACGGCGTCCGCGACAAGTTTCCTGACGGTGTCATCACTGAGCGGTCGCAGGCCGGTGTAAAGCTTGAGGGCTTCGGGCGCCTCGGGACGGTTCGCCACGAGAGCCGCGGTTCCGCGGGCCGTTTCGACCGCGGCGCGAAGTGCGGCATCGCCCGTCAGCCCGCGTTCGGTTCCTGCCGCAATCATGGCTTCGAACACCGGCAGAAAGTACGTCGGCCCGACCGCGGTCAAGGCGGTGTAGAGATTCATCTGTTCGTCGGGAACTTCGACGCTGTTGCCGAGCAGCGCAAGAAAGCACTCCGCGAGAGCGCGTTCGTCGTCGGTGAAGCCCCTCCCCCACGCCACCGGATTGAATCCGTGACCCACCAGAGAGGGCGAGTTCGGATTGACACGCACGACCGGACACTTCCCGGCGAGCGCGGTTTCGAGAGACGCGAGCGGGACCGCTGCGGCAAATGACACGATCACCGCACGAGGCCTCGTCGGGCCGGCGACCTGGGCCAGGACACCAAGCGCCTCGGGAGGTGGCACGGCAAGCACGACGAGATCGGCGGCGGCGCTCTGAGAGACCTCGGAGGTGATCCGAACACCGAAACGCTGCGCGACGACGGCGCGCCGCGCCTCGTCCTTCTCGCAGGCCACGATCATCGACGGTGCGACGTCCCCGCCGTTCAGGAGCCTGTCGATGACGGCGCCGCCGATCGCTCCTGCGCCAACGATACCGATCGTCTTGCCTTTCAGGTCTTCCATCGACAGTCTCCCCGCGCGCAACCGCTCACCTGAATTGACGCGATGCGCTCATATTGCTCGAACGGGATCGCGGGTCACCAGACGACATCAAGCCCCTCGACGTCGGCCACCAGGCCCACGCTTTCGATGGCCGCCTTGGCATGGGCTTCATCGCCGGCGCCGGTATCGCCGGCGACAGCCGCGGCCCCCAGGAGTTGCCCGCTGTCGTCGCGGATGATCACCCCTCCCAGCGCCCCCCACAACGGCGTTCCGACACGGCTTTGCGCAACACGCGAGGCGCTTTCGAACCACGTCGGCTTCTTCTGCGCCAGGTCCATGATGGCGCGCGTCGGCATCCCGATGACGACGCAGGACTTGGCCTTCGATTCGGCGATATCCAGCAGCAGCGGCGGCGCTCCCGGTTCGCGCGTCAGGACCAGGGCGTAACCCTGGTGATCGACCACCGCGGCCGCCAGAAGGATGGAGGGATGAACACGCGAACCCGTGAACGCGAAGTCGATGATGGCGCGCGCCTTGTCGAGGTTTAGTTCGTTCATCGCAACCTCCGGCAGAGCGCGTGGTACAAGTCACGCTCTGCCGGATCAATCCTGCCGGCGCCGACGTCACCCTCGGTTGTCGCCGGGCCCGTTCCTTCAGCGCGCATCCGTGATGCTCCCCAGTTCATCCAGGGAAAAGGCCAGTGCTTGGTTCCGTTCCAGATCGTACTTCCAACGCTCTCCCTGGAGTTCGAAGTTTCTGGCGTAGAGGTGAAGGTGCAACAAGGGCTGGTCATCGAGGGCATTGACCTCGTGAATGCCGTCCGGCTGCATGGTGACGGCCGTACCCGGCGCAACGACGATCTCGCCCTTCTTTTCGAGAAGGCAATCGTCGGGGCCGACGGCCTGGCGTTTCAGGTAGAGCTTGTGGCGTTCGCGTCCCCGGACCCCGGCAATGATCGCCCAGGTATCGCCGTGATCATGGGGACCATAGTACTGATGGGCGGCACCCGAGTTGACGTAAAGAGAGTAGCTGCCGTCGGCATACTCGTGGAGGAGGTAGGAACACTCCATGGCGTCGTCGGACGGCAGCGGAAAGTGCTCGAAATCGAAGAGTTCCCGGCGTTGTGCCAGATCGATCAGCAGAGCCTTGCTGCGCTCGAGATTCTCGATCGTGGGGCCAGTTTCCATGATGGCGCGTATCCCGGCGATGGTTTCATCGATCGCCGTCGCCCGTTCGCTCTTCATCGTCATCGGTGCCTCTCCTGCCCGGAAGGGAGGCCACGATTTCTAGCACAGGGCGTTCCGTGCGGGGAAGCGGACGGATCATGCTCGGGTTGGAGAACACGGCGACGTTCAGGGCGGGCCCTGTCGGTGCCGCTATCAGTGCGTCGCGGTGCGCTGATGACAGTCATGCCGAACACAGATGACGAGGACTCGTGGCACCGGCGACGCGCGAGGGCGGTGAACGACCGGCTGGTGGCGCATCTCAATCGCTCTTCGAGGCTGTTCATGGTCGAGACACGCGCAACCGTGCTGGATTCGGGCACTCGCATCGACGAACTGTTCCCCTGGAACTTCAAGACAGGCGTCGACCCGAGAACCGCGTGCTCGCGCTCATGCCACGCCTGAACAAACGCATACCGTGGCGAGCACCTTCACGAGGGCAGCGACCATGATGGTATCGCGGCACCGGGACCCGAGGCACGGTCCTACCGGCAAGGCGGCATCGGCTCGACAGCCACCTGGGCACAGAGTAGTGAACCGGCAAGACGGGTCTGCTGCCGTCCCGGACGCGAACAGGAATACGCCGGAGCGTGAGCCGGTGGTTGGTGCAAGTGACTTCGGAGATCAAGATGGAAGACAACTGCCGTTCGGTGCGTTGGGCGTTGTTGGGCCTGGTGGCGTCCTTGCTTGCGGGCTGCAGCGGCAGCGGAATGTCCGGTTCGGCCCCGACTTCGGAACAGCTCGCTCACGCGACGTTGATACGGGTGCAATCGGCCACGACGGTGCTCGCCAGCGATCAGCATGTGTTCCGGTACGACGGCCAATCGTCGCGCACCTTCACCGCTTGCGACGGAACGGTCTGCGGAGTGAGTCCGACGTCCGCGGGCGTTGAGACTGCCCTTGCGCAGGCATCCAGCGATGCCCGGTTCGACTTCGGAAGCAGCCATTTTGCGGCGCGGCTCGAGGATTCCCTGGAGCTCAAGCCGCAAATCCGGGTCGTGAACGGCGTCACGTTGACAGAAGGTTACGGACTGCGCACTACAGGGCAGCCGTTCAGCGCAAGGTTCTACGGCGCCTGGCTCGACGATGGAGCGTTCTTCGTGAACGAGACCACCTTGACGGTCCGCGGCGAGCGCGGTGAGCCCTTGGGCCTGGGCACCGTTTTCGACGCCAGCGCCCTCGGCGTTGCGAACGACGCGGCACCGGCACCCGTAGATGGCATGACGGCAACCTGGGCTGGCCTGATGATTGGTGCGGATGTGAGCGATACCGTCACCCGCGGCCAGTTTTTCCGTGGCAATGCCACGCTCGTCATCGATGATCTCGCCAATCCGGAGATCGATGTTGCCTTCGGCGACTTCCGGGATCTGGGAACCGGAGCCATGCTTGCCGACAGGACGATCGCCGGCTGGCAGGACATTCCGCTCGAAGGCGGCTCCTTCGGTGCCAAGCCGACCGGAAGCGACAACTACATCCAGGGCCGCTTCGTCGGAGAACACCATGGCGGCGTCGTGGGCGTCTTCGAACGCAGCAATGTCGTCGGCTCGTTCGGCGGCAATCGGCAGCCAGACGAATAGCCTCGACGTCCTGGCGGGGACCTGACGTGAAGGGTCTCCGGCAACACAGGCATCAGGCGCCGTCACGTGGGGCCAGCGCGGCAGCCGGACCGCCATGCGTCTACAACTGCAGCGTGCCCAACTGGCGCGTCTTCGACTCTGGCCTCAATTCGCCCTCGATCCGCTCCGAGGGAATCGAGGCGATCGCGGTCGTCGTCGGCAAGCCGGCGGAGCCTCCCCTCCCCGGCCTCGAGGTGCACTGTGCGTCCCTCGATCGCCATGCCGTGGCCATGCCGATCCCGGGAACGCGGATACGGTCGGTCGTGTGGAGACAGATGGACCTGATTTCGTGGAGACGAAGGTTGCGGACGGTCGCCTTCGAAGGCTTGAACGTGCGGTGTCAACCGCTTCCGTCCATGTGCTCCACGGTTGTCCCACGTGTGCCGACGACGGTTGTCAGCATCGATACTGCGGGTCGGATGGGTGCCGGTCTAACGAGCTTCCACAATTCGAAGATGCGGATTCGGTCGAAGGTGTCGGGACAACAGCCAGCTTACGCGACGATCCAGTGTCGCCCGACATCCCGACCTTGCCCTTGCAAGCAACAAGAGATAGGCATCGGTCACCTGTCGATGCCCCGTGAGTTGGATATCACGGGAGAACGCAGCTGATACGCAGTCAACGTCATCGAACCAAGATTCGTGGCCGCCCAATGCAGTCATGTCCTGCAGCAGGGAACGCGCCGCAGTCGGAAAAACCGCATCCGAAGTAAACGTGGTGTTGGAGGAAAGCCGTCGATGACCTTCGCGGGGGTGGCGCAATTCCCGGCACTGAAGCCGTCGCGCCAGAGGTTCATCTGCAGCTTCTCGTTGGGGACCATGCAAAGCCAGGCAGCGGCTGGTGGGTTCAATGGGAGTTCGGAGCACCCTTGAGAGGTTCCTCCAGGGCGGCAGGGTCGGGCTTGGAAGGACGAACCGGGCGAGCCGGGTCAGGCGGATCTGTTCGGCTACCTGTCACCGGACGGACAGCCTGACATCGGGTGACTGGTCCATGACCATGCGGCGGCTCGTGGCCTCCTGGCGCCGGCAGAGATCTTCGAGGCATGTGGCGGAGGCGACAAGGCGTCTGGACCGGGCTTCACGGAGAAGGGACCTGGCGTGTTCCATCCAGGGGCCGGCACGAGGGGTTGACCTGACGTCCGTCCAGGCGCGGCAGTGGGCGTCGATCCGGGCGACAAGGCGGGTGCCGGCGGCATGCTCCCGGATGGCCGTCTCGGCGGTTCCTCCCAGAAACGCCGCGGCGGGCATCAGCTCGCGATCCTCAGGGGCCTGGCTCCGGGCCCGCATCAACGCATGCCCGAGGTGATCGGCCACGAGATCCTCGCGGTTGTCGGTGAGGATGACGCACTCGTCGAAGGCCCTTGTGGCGTCACGGGCGAAGGACGCCTGACCGGCGGGATCGCCGGAATCGAGCACCACGATGGCGCTGCGCGTTTCATGGCCGATGTGGCTCCAGCCGGGCGCCAGCAGCCTCAGTCGAACGTCGTCGCGGTCAAGCCGGTGGGAGCCCCCCTCCCCGGCCTCGAGGTGTACCGTGCGTCCCTCGATCGCCGTCACCGTGACCGTGCCGATCCCGGGAACGCGGATACGGTCTGTCGTGTGGAGGGAGAACGGCCGGGATTCGTGGAGACGGAGGTTGCGGACGGTCGCCTTGTCAGGTTTGAACGTGCGGCATCGACCGCTTGCGTCCATGTGCTCCACGGTTGTCCCGCCTGTGCCAACGACGGTTGTCGCGGAGCCGCGGGAACAGCCGTATGCATTGCGCCTGAAGACCAGGACATCCCCCTCTTCGTAGCTGGACGGATCGCTGAGCTGGCGGGCGTCGAGACCACGGTCAAGGAGACGCTCGATCACGATCGTGGAGCCTGCCTCCTTCCATTCGCCAAGGGAGTCCTGGATGTCGCCCTCGAGTTCCGGCGTGCCGGCGAGGATGACGGTGGTACCGCGTGTGGCGGGAGAAAGCGAAATCCAGAGATGGCGGGCCTCGTCGGCGAGACGATCGTGATCCACCTCGATGACGGGTTGGCCACCGTCCTTGAGAACGTTGTTCGCGTGAACAAGATGCGCCGTCTCTACAAGGCCGGGGTCAGGTCCGTGACGGACGATGTGCAGGCCCGCTTCGCCCATGAATCGCAAGGGCTCGCTGTGTCGTTCGCGAGCACCCGTCGTGAGAACAACACGGTCGAAACCCAGCCTGGAGGCCTTCATGGCAAGTCCCGCCATGTCGACCGCCGAAATCGTTGAGGCTTCATGGACAAGAAGAAGGCCCCCCGCGAAGGACCGGGGACGGGCAGCCCCGGTCAGAAAGGCCTCCAGAGTCGAACCCGCGATGCCGGTTTCGCGCAACAGGGCCGGCGACGCGGCAAGACCGAGGACGGGCCGGTCCCGGGCGATGTCGATCAGGTGGCGCACAAGCGCGATGCGCTCGTCGTGGGACGTGTACCGGAGTCTCACCACCTGGCGGGGCGTGAAGACGAGGGCCTCCAGGGAACGCCTGCTCGCCATGTCGAGGGAGGCGGCGATGGCGCCGAAATGATGGCGGGTGGCCAGCGCATCCGCTTGAGTGGCCGTGACCCAGGCAGTGAGCACCCTTTCGGCCTCGACGATCCGTGGCGTGGTGAAGGCGCGATCGAGGCGACGATGATCGGTCTCGAGAAGATGACCATCGTGGCAGAGCCTGGCGATGGCATCGCGTATGGCGGCGGGGGTGTGGCGCCCGGGCGCATGGCCCAGGGCGACGGCTTCCAGCTGTGCTGCCGGAATGACGGACACGCGTGCCTCAAGAGACTCAAGCGCCCTCCAGACGATCTCCAGCACGGAACGCTCGGGCCACGGCGGGTCGAAGCGCCGGCGATCGGCAGCACTCGTGCGTTTCAGCCCAAGACGCGCCGCACGTTCCCTCCACTCGGGACGCAGATCATCGATGTGACGGTCTTTCTTGCGCCGTCTCGTGACGAGAGCAGCCAGACCGGCCGCACGCGATGTCCGCGGCAATCCCAGGCGGTCGAGGTGTTCCAGGATTTCGCGGCGACGGCTCGAGAATTCATCGAGGAGCGCCTGATCATAACCGGCAATCTCGTAACCCGGCACACGTCCGATCATCGTCGCCACCATGATCAGGCCAAGGTCGTGCAGCCGCGCCGCCAGGACGTTGCGGTAGAAGGCCCCGATGAGATTCCTGTTGCGGCGCAGAGATGTCGGATCCACCGGACGCCACCTGGAGCCCGGGTCCCGGGTCATGTTGGCAATCACGCAATGCGTGTGAACCTGCGGATCGTGGTTGCGGCTGGCATGGTGGCGAAAGGTCGCAGCCACCAGATGGTCGGACCTGACCCGGGGTCTCCGGCCCGTCTCGCGATCAAACCCCCTCGTTTCGAGAAAACGTCCTTCGATCCAGTCGAGCGCCTCCCTGACGGCATGGTCATGGGCGCCCACCACGCGTTCGTCGCCCTCCAGCAGTGCTTCGAGAGCAACGGATTTCGGAGCCGAGAAGACGAGATCGACTCCAGGGACATGCCGATGCCGGCCCTTGCGCATCGATCCAAGGCGGATGCTCGTCCCGGGCACATGTCCTTCAAGGACTTCCCTGAAGGGTTCGGCATCCACCGGCCCCGAATGACCGATGGCAGCGGCACCCTTCCCGTGCCACCTGCTCGCCAGGCGGTGTTCGGGATCATCGTCACGCACCTGCCCTTCCCTGGCATAGTAGCTCACGGATGTCGCCGCCGATGTGAGCTGGGCAATGCTCGCAACCATGATCCTTGCCCCGGAATGTTCTGGTAATGTTCCGTGACATCGTAATCTTCCTGAGAATGTCAAGAACATTGGGCTGAAGCCCGTTTCCTCAAGACAGGACCGAAGAGGTGAACGGCCCCGCCCGTCCACTCAAGGGTAGGGTCGAGAATTGGCGCACCAGCTGCAAGGTCCGATGGGCTGTCCCAAGCTTTCGCTCCAGGAGTTCGCGCAATCGCGGTGACGGCGTCCGGTCGTATCGCGCGGTACCTACCTCACTCATCATGCTTCTTCGTGCTCAAACTTCCTTTCCCGCCTGCCGCCGCCATCGTCTGACCAGCCCGTAAACGCCTCCCACGCATGCGCGACCGCCTCAATTCCGGATTCCGCCTTTGCGGCTGACACGATGGAGCCGTCGCTCGAAATCCGCCGGAACGCATGGTTCTCGGACCATGCCTCCGGACCTGCCCCAGCCGTCCCGCCAGACCGGCGATCCAGTTCGTCGCCTGAATGGTCTTCTAGAGGTGGCTCTCCAGATGGTAGGGGGGTTCGATGAGATGGCGGCGGCGCCGGGTCCGCCCATACATGCTCTTGGCGGCTTCGGTCAGGAGCACCGCGCGCTGTTCATGCTCGTCGAGAATCAGGACGAACACAGCCGGCGCATCGCACCACGGCATATCCTGGGGGGCATGCAAGGAATGGAGGGGGCAGGAAGCTGAAACCTGTCATCACTAGTGGGGCGTGGACAGGGCCAGAACTGATTGAGGATCCGGGTCGATGACGAGAATGCGGTGATCCTCGGATCAGGGATCGGCCTCCTTCGTGAAGAGCCGGACGCGTGCCCCTGCCAGCATGTCGGCGAGGCGGGCGCGGATGAGGAAGAGGCAGACGAGCGAGGGGAGCACCATGACGGTGGTGATGACGAAGAAGGTGCCCCAGTCACCCTCGAGCCAGTCGACGAGTTCGCCCGACGAGGCAGCAAAGAGGGTGCGGCCGGCGGTGCCGATGGAGGCCATCAGGGCATACTGCGTCGCCGTGTAGGTGCGATCGACCAGCATCGAGATGAAGGCGACGAAGGTCACCGTGGCGAAGGCGCTCGTCAGGTCGTCCATGATCACGGCGGCGGCGAAGAGGGGTTCCGAGCGCCCGGTCCAGGCCAGGAGCGCGAAAAGCAGGTTGGTCGCCGCCATGGCAAGGCCGGAGACGAACATCGCGCGGATGAGCCCGATGCGGATGGCAAGGAGCCCACCGAGGATGGAAAAGGCAAGCGTGGTGATCCAGCCCAGCCCCTTGGAATAGAGCGCGATGTCCGACTTGGTAAACCCGACTTCCTTGTAGAAGACGAGCGACATGCGCCCGAGGAAGGCCTCGCCGATCTTGAAGAGGAAGATGAAGCCGAGGATGGCGATGGCGATGGCAAGGCCGTTCTTGCGGAAGAAACTCATCAGTGGTCCGGCAACGGTGGCGCCGAGCCAGGCAAGGGGGCCAGGAAGGGTGCGCGCAACGCGATCCTCGTCGGCGGCCTGACGGGCCACGCGTTCGTCGGCCGGCGCCTCACGCACGAACATCAGGGCAATGTTGCAGGCAATGACCACGGCTCCCAGCACCAGGAACGTCATCTGCCAGTAGTTGGCGAAACCGGCATCCTGGAAGCGCTGGGCCGTCTCCAGGGCGATGATCCCGCCGATCTTGTAGCCGGTCCACCAGCCCACCACGGCCGTGGCCGCACCGGCGGCCATCGCCTCGGGCTCCGCCTGGCCGACCTGCTCGATCCTCAGGGCGTCGATGGTGATGTCCTGGGTCGCCGAGGCAATGGCGATGACGAGGCCGACACCGATCACCGCGGCAAGGTTGGCAAGGGGATCGATGAGACTCCAGACGGCCAGGCTTGCGAGAATGACCACCTGGAGGATGACGATCCAGGCGCGCCGGTGGCCGATCCAGTCCGTGATCCACGGAATCCGGATGCGATCAACGAGTGGCGCCCACAGGAAATTGAAGGCATAGACACCGAAGATGAGGCCGGCCCAGCCTATGGTGCTGCGGGAAAGACCGTCCTCCTGGAGCCAGAGATTGAGGCTGCTGCCGATCAGGACCCAGGGGAACCCGCTGATGATCCCCAGGAGGAAAATGCGGGCCATGCGGGGCTCGAAGTAGTACGCGAAGGTATCCGGCAGTCGTGGCACACCCTGTTCCTCGCGCCCGGTGAGGTTGCCGGCATCCTAGACTCCTCGTGGAAACAACCCGAACAGGGGCTGTGGACGAAATGACTGGAGGAAGAGAAGCACAATGGTTGCTACCTTCGAGCCTTTCGGACAACCGGACCGGAGCACCATGGTCAAGGCGCGCGCGCAAGGGGTGAAGCACTGGCGACTGTCAATGTCGCTGGTCCTGTCGGTCTGCTTCGGCACACTCATCACCGTCTCCATGGCTGCCGTGCTGGGCATTACCGTGATGGGCGCCACCCGCAACACCATCGACCTCATTCACAAGGAGGCGGAACTCGGTGTCTCGCTCGTTGCGCGCGAGATCGACCTCCACCTTGCCGCCGCCAGAACCCAGACCGCCTTTGTTGCCGGCATGCTGGAAACGGGCAAGGTCGATGTCGACGACAGCGTGCGTCTGGAGTCGCTGCTGACGGGCGCCATGGCCGCCGATCCGGCCATCAGTGGTCATGGTTTCATCTTTCCCGGTGGCGAGGTCGTGATCGTCGATCGTCTCGATCCCCCGGCCCGGTTCTACCGCGTCTGGGCCGGGGACGATCCGATTGTCGCGGAAGCGCTCGCGAGGGCTGTGGCCGGCGACGCCCCGTTCTGGATGCCGCCGAGCTGGAGAGCCGACTATCACAACACGATCATGACACTCATATGGCCGGTCCGGCGGAACGCGGAACTTCTCGGGGCGCTGATCACCGTTATCAACATCGAGCAGGTTTCAGCCCGCATGGGACCGGCCGTCGAGAGCCTGCGCAGCCAGGTCTTTGCCCTCTACGGCCACGACCGGGTCCTTGCCCACGAGCTTATGGCCAGCGGCTACCCCGGCCTTTCTGACACCGATCCCCTGCCACCCCTTGAGACCTTTGCCGATCACTATCTCGCCGGCATGTGGGACCCTGGAACCCTTGAACGAATCGACCTGCCGGAAACGGCCAACATAGAGAGCCACACGGTAGAGGTCGACGGCACGACCCTGATCTTCGTCTACCGCTCGATCGATGCCTATGTCACCGTCCCGCTTCTGGTCGGCGCCTACTATCGCAGCGAGGTTTTTGACGAGGAGTTTGGCCGCCTGATCAATTCCGTCGTCATCGGAGTTGCAGCCATCCTGCTCTCGCTCGTTGTCGCGATGCTCATCGGGCAACGCTTGTCACGCCCCCTCGAGCGGCTTTCTGCCGCCGCCCGCCTGGTCGGGCGCATGGACCTTGATCATATCGAGACCCTGCCATCCAGCCGCGTCATCGAGCTCGATCATCAGGCGGACGCCTTCAACTCCATGAGCGGCGCCCTGACATGGTTCCAGGCCTATGTTCCGCGGGCGCTGGTCCGCCAGATCATGCACGCCGGCGACATGGCCGGACTCGAATCGGATCACCGCAACATCACAGTCATGTTCACCGACATCGCCGGCTATTCCACGGTGTCGGAGGGAATGAGCGCGGCCGGAGTCACGACCCTGCTCAACCACCATTTCTCGATCCTGACCGAGGAGATCGAGGCCGAGGGTGGCACCGTCGACAAGTTCATCGGCGATGGCGTCATGGCGTTCTGGGGCGCACCGGAGAAGCAAAAGAACCGTGCCAGGCGCGCATGCCGTGCCGCCCTCGCCATCCGCCGCCGCATCGAAGAGGACAACCGGGCACGCGAGGCTTCCGGGGACAAGGCATTGCGCATGCGCATCGGCATCCACTCCGGCCAGGCGACCGTGGCCAACATCGGCAGTCCGACGAGGCTGAACTACACGGTGATCGGCGACACGGTGAACGTCGCCCAGCGCCTCGAGCAGCTGGGCAGGGACGTCGCTCCCTTGACAGAGGTGGCCATCACCATCAGCGCCGAGACCGCCCGTGACGCAGGCCACGACATTGCCGCGACAGCGGCCGGTTCGATCCCGGTCAAGGGCCGCGCCGCGCCGGTCGAGGTGCTGTTGCTGGAGGGAGCCGCTGACGAAGACCCGTTGTCCTGACGACAAGGCCCTCCTCGGAGGTCAACCATGACTCATCAGACACGGTTGCCGCAGCACTTTCAGAGATAGTACAGCAAATAGCTGGTCTCAATGAGTAAGATACTCTGTCTCGGACGACGTTGGGTTGGAAGCGCTGGATTGGTCATCAAATCGAATGCAGATTTCTTCAAGGTCGGGACGGCCGCCAGCGGCGCGTGGCAACGACTTGCCATCCTTCATCCGGAGCCATCTCGAAACCTCCTTGCACGGAACTCGCAGAGCGAGCCGACGCATTGACCGATACGGCGCGGGAAGCGGATCGTCGAGTTCGTGCGGAAGGCCCGCGGGCCGCGAAGGATTGCGGCACCGTGGATCGTATCGCATGGGTAGGTGATGACCGTCTCAATGACATACCGGTTTTCGGCTCGTCGCAAGGCGGCGCCTTCGAAGTGGCATCACGAAGGCTTTGGCGAGCGGATGCGCTCCGATGGCTATACCGGCTTCGGTGCACTGGCCCGAGGAGGTCCGGTAGGCGAGTTCGCATTCCTGGCGCATGTGCGCCGCAAGTTCTACGACGTCCATGGTGTGGGCTCGGCGACCGGCGGCGGCCTCGTGAGTCCAGAAACAGTCGTAGCGGACGACGAGGCCCGGCTTCGGATCCGGAAGCGCCACCGTTCCGTCGTTATGTCAGCAGGTCGTCGAGGGGCTTGTGCTCCACACCCATTTCGGCGCGTTCCACGGCGTCGATCACCAAATCGGCGGCATCGTCCGTGCGACGGCAACGCTGCGCCGCAGCCCGAAGCCAGTCATACTGCTCCGCGGACATGAGGACGAACTCGCGGCGCCCATGCCGGGTTATCTCCACCGGCTCGCGCTGCGCTTCGTGCTGGAATCGACCGAACTTGCGCTGGAACTCGAGGGCGCTCACGGTGGGCATGGCAGGCTTCCTGGGCAACGGGGACTTGCCTCAATATACGTATAATCCGAAGAAATGAATGCTTATGGCGTGGCAACAAGACCGCTGCCGATGCTGTCGCCGGTCCGAGCGGCGGCGGCCTTCTCGGCATCGCGCACCAGGTGGGCGTGTTTCGCGGTGGTGCCGACCCGGGCGTGGCCGAGCAGACGGCCGCCCGTTACGCTCACTTTGCCCGCGATACCGTGAAGGCGTCCGCGGCGCGCATCGGCGACAGCATCGAGAGAGACCTGGATGCCGTGCAGCATGCCTCAAGCAGTCAACCCTGATGGGTCTCAAGCAGCCTCGAACTCGATTGCATGCGTCTGGCGAGACGCTTCTCGGGTTCGCCAGGCCGCGCTGAACAACGCTGGCGTGGAAGCATCAGATCTCCATTGAGGAGGATCGCTTGGATCTGCACATCGTGCCATCCTTCACGGCATGACCTGCCGGAGGTGAACCCGGACGCCCTGGCGATGCTGAGGCGGCACTGGTCCGGGCCGCTGATGGCCTACCCCGACTCGCCCGACCGGGGCGAGGCCGGCCAGGAGACGCTGACTTTCGAGATCCACTTCGAATCCGGCGGTCGCGAACTGCCCGTACAACAACGTGTGCGCCGTGAACCGGCAACCATGAAGGACGCGAGCGAGGCAGGGCAGCACTCCGGCCGCCCTGCCTCGCTCTACGCGGAGAGTTACTGCACGGCCGCCTGCTGCTTGTGCGCGCCAAAGGCACCAACAAAGCTCACGACATCGTCCGTCGAATGACCGCCGAATGTTCCGGCGACCGAGCCGGGCCTGCCGTCAGCTTCCCCATTGCCGAAGAACTGGCCGCCCCAATGGCCGGTGTAGCTGTGCTCATCGTCGGAGCCGGTCACCGAACCTCTGAAGAAACCGCTGTTCGCGGATCCGATACTGGCTGTTCCCAAGTCCAACCGACCATTCGCAGGGGAACCGTCCACCTCGAAATTGGTGATCGCGCCGCTGATCGTGCCGAGGTCGCTCCCGCCGCCGAAGATTGCCGTCAGCGAGACGTCACCGTCGAAGTATCCGAATTGGGTGGAGCCGCCCGTCTTGTCCGAGTACACTCCGGTCGCGTCCCCGTCGTAGGACGCCGTGCCCTGCAACGCGGCAATGTTGCTCCCAAACGGATCATTGCCATCCGCGAACGCACCGAATGCATAGTCATCGGCGCTCATCGTGTCGTCGGGAACGATCATCCAGATCCCGCCTGACAGATAGTCTGCATCCAACTCCAACTCAGAGAAGGTCTCGGTAGCCCCGGGTGTGAGAGTTGTCGCAGGAGATCCGCTCGAGGGGGTGAAGGTCATGCTGCCACCGGTCATTGAAAGCTGTCCGGTGGTGTATACGAACGAACAGCCCGTACATGTGGCTCGCCCTGGAACTCCGTTCAACTCGGCGGGAAGGTCGATGTTCGAGCCTTCACTCACATATTGGCCGCCGACCTGGATTCCCGGAAACGTGAAGTCATAGTCGGCACCAACCGTAGTTGTGTACTCCGAATATCCTGAGTCGTCGTCCGTGTAGAGATCGACATACAAGGTGCCGCCTTGGATGCGCTTGCCCGCTTCGACACCAATCCAAGGATCTTCGACGTAAGGGATTTCGCGAAGGTTTTCCTCACTGATATCAATCGACCATCTTGTCCCGTTGCGAATCTCAATGGTCCCGGCTCCCGTGTCCGAGTACCGATGCGTGACTTGCACCCGGTCGGTGGTGATGTTTCCGCTGTCGACATTCGAGGACTGCGTGACGCTGCCCGCACCGGGCAGGGCTTCTGCTGCCTGCGTCATTGCACCCGCTACATTGACGGCCGTCGTCGGGTCAGCGAGGGCCTGTGTCCGCGTCGGAACCATTGTCGGCGGTTGCGACGTCGAGCCGTCGTCCGGCATCGTCGAGCCATCGTCCGGCATCATCGAACCGCCGTCCGCCATGGGTGAGGTGCCACCGCCACCGCCACAGCCAGCCGCCACCAATGCAAGGCAAGCAACAACAGTCAAGGTGAGTAGTCGTGAATTTCTCATGATCATCTCCTGAACCATTTAATCGGCACGCCCGATAGAGCCGCCGTGCAAGAACTTTCTGAACAAGAATGGGCAAGTCTTCCCAACTGTGCGGGGTTGTCCAGATGGGTTTCTTTTTGTTCCTAGGGGCAATTATTTTGTGGGTATGGGGGATCGATTCCCGAGGCGTCCATTCGCCTCAACGGTGCCGATACCGATCGGTTCGGCGGCCCGACGCCTTGAACGTCGGCCAGGGAGACATTGCTCGTCGCAAATCACTTGAGCTCAACGACGCCAACACGCGTCGCTCATCACAATCCGAATTTCTGCTCTATTTTCTGCCGTAGGCGAAACTCTGGTGCCGCCCGGACATAGCGAAGAATCGAAACACTTCGAGCGGCGGTCGGCTTGGCGACTCCCCCTGCCTGAAGCGCCGGTCCCGATGCCGGTTCACCGCAGACCATCTTGCGCCGGCCCTGCCGCAATTCGATCGGACTTCTGGACTTCGGACCAGAGAGGTCATCCGGTTGTGGAACCCCCTCATCCATTTGGGTCTGTTTTCCCGACCTGCTTCCCGGACCGCCGCGGTCGAGTCTCAATCTTTCTCGGGCCGGCTCGTCGGTTCCCGGGCCGCAGAAACGCTCGCATCGATGAACCGCTGTCCGAACCCGTTGAGTCCGCACACGCCGGCGATCGTTCTTCGATGACCCGGAGGTTCGGACCGACTCGCGAACAGGCCGTGTTCGGCAGGCTTCCGGGCACATTCAAGTCGAGACTGCGTTCTGATATGCTGACTTGTCTCGAGTTTCGATTTGCGAGTCGGCAGTTCGAATTGCGCACCGTCTCACCGCAAACATTTCTTGGGATTCACTGTCGCCCAACAAGAACGTTCTGGTGCGTTCTGGTCAAAACATCCGGTTTTCCGGGGAGCGCCGCGAGAATGAACAAAGTGCTCACTCAAAGCAGTCCCGGACAAGCTCGGCGTGGTTCGCTAGTCCATCGGCCATGCCGTTTGTGACGCGGAACACGCTCAGGTCGCCGCAATGCCCGCGATCCTACCGCTGTGCTATCGGCAGACTTCGTTGAAGCGATCCAGCCAATCGGCTGACGGCCTTGAATCGGTCGTTGAACTGTGAACCAACGACCTTCTGGCGCTGAGAGACTTTGAAGAAATTCGTCAAATTGCGGACAGTCCAATTGCGGTACGGCGTCGATTCGCCAAAGAGGAGGTATCTGAAAGCTCCGTGGCCTTGAAGTCGCCCATTTCAAAATGACCGTAAATACAGAGACGCCCGCCGGCTCTGATCTCCTTGCTCGAAATCGCGCCTAGGCCAATCGGCCATTGTTTGATCGTGCGACAGTACACGGTTATTTCACCGGGGCATCCGTTCGATCGAAGCGCGAATCTTGCTGCGCCTGTCCTGGCGTTCGGATTGTGGTCGGGAATGTCCGGGTGTCCGAACAGTTTGATTGCCAGTTCTCGGCCCACCAGGATTGGATTTCGTGCCAACGGAAAGCCGAGGTACATCTTGTTGGCTGAGGAGGCAGATACCTCCTCGTCCTGGATTTCGCAGCTTCGCCCCAGCGACAGCATCAGGCCAACGGTGCAGGCGCCGACACTGTCCGTTGCAAAAGCGTTTCCGGCCTGACCGGCAAGCGCCAAGGAGGCCAAGAGTACCGCAGCGATCAGACGGCGCATCTCCTGTTCTCCCGATAACTCCACGAGGCAAGCCAAGCCCGGGGTGACGACCACGGCACACGCGCCGCCTCGATCGGCGTTGAACCTCCTGACCGCCAGTGCGTTCAGTTCGCCCGAAGACGGCGGCAATTTTCTGACATTCTTGTTCGGTCCTGAAGTTCTGTCCCAGGAATGCGTGATACTTCGAACATGACAGCCTCGGCGCTAGCCACCGATCTTCGATCACGGGCTACTGGACCGGACCGCGGCCAACTCGAATGAGGTCCGGGCGCTGAATTTCCCTCCAGGTATCTAGGAACATGATGTCGGGATGCCGTGGTTCGGGGAAAACGCCCATTCTCGCTGCTTGCGTGAGGCAGGAAACCACATGATCTCCACGACCATCCACCAAGAGCCCCGCCACGGAGAAAGGGCCAGGCGGGGCCCGTCAGCAGGCGGCGCTCATTATCGCGCGCATCAGGCCAGACCCCGCAGATCGTTGCCATGGCGAATGGCGCGAGGTTCCAGGTGTGCAGCGAGCGCGAAGACCTATCGGTATCGCTCCGGCGTCTCCGTGTCGGTCTCGTCGCCCCCGGGTGCAGGACCCCGAAGATCCGAGAGGGACCTCACCAACTGCACCAGCTCGGATTGGCGGGTAAGGTCGTGCTTGGCGAAGATGTGCCGGAGGTGCCACTTCACCGTGGTCCGGCTCCGCCCCATCGCGGCCGCCACGGCGTCAATGTTCCGGCCCTCCACGAGCAGCGCCGCGACCCTGCTCTCCGCCGGCGTCAGGTGGAGCACCTCGGCGAGACGTGCCGACTCGAGGCCGGCCCGCACCGCCGGATCGTCGGCCAGCACCAGCGCGCCGATTCGGCTTTCGTGTGAATCCGGGCCCGCCGCACCGACCGGGCTGACATGGAGCGCAAGCCGGGGCAGTGTCTCCCGGCGGGTCACCAGCATGGAACCGCCGACCCCGCCCGGCGAGGGCAGCGCCCGAGCCAGAAGCCGCTGTAGCCGCGCATCCTCCGCTGGCAGCGCCGCGCGCAGGCAGCCGTCTTCGCCCCGGAGCCCGTCGCGCGCGTTCAGCATCGCCAGGGCACGGTCGTTCGCAGCAACAATCCGCCCACGCCGGTCGAGCCGGATCACATCCAAACGGTCGTTGCACAGCAGCTCTATCGCCGAGGTACCCAGCGCTCGGGCATCGACCAGTGCCTGGCGCGCGGACAGGAACTGACGCAGGTGCGGCATCAATTCCTTCATCGCATTGACCTGGGAGAACGACCAGCCCTTGCCGTCGACCGGTTCGGACAACGCCCAGAGGATGCGTGATCTCTCCAACCCAACGAGGCGCGTACCCAGATCGTTTGCGAAGGTGCAGCAACGGCAACCCCTCGTTGTAGGCGAGGGACGTCTTCTTCTCCTCTTCGGTGTAGAGGGAAGAGGGCTGGACCACCTCGCCGACGGGAGCCTGCCTGGCCCGCGGGAGCGCTTCGTCCTGTGGATGATAGACGCTGAAACAGAGCTGCTCCAGATCGGCGCGGCGCTCGCCACGAAAGCAGAACCGGGCAAAGAAGACCTGGACCGCCGCCTGTCTCATCCCATCGCCGATCACCAGTATGCTGCCCCTCGAGCCGAGCGCCTCGTCGATCAGCCCGGACGTCGCCGGCCAGTGCGCGTCATCGAACGCCGCTGCGTGCAGCGAACCCACTATCGCGCCTGACCGATCATGCCCCCGCCGCTCTGGCCCGGCGCGGACACCTCCGGACCATCCTTGAATTCCCGGTTGCGCGGTCCGTCTGCTCCAGAACCGCACGGTGATGCTGCAATGCCCTCAACTCTTCGTCGCCCTCCCGAAGGACGGGTCTACCCCACGAAAGGCGTGGAATTCCGACGCGAAGGGGCCGGCACTCCGCAAGACGGCTGACGACGCGTGGTGAGCGGCCCCGATTGCCGTTACTCGAAATTCGTTCGTGTCCCGTCGGGAGAGAGCGCGGCGCTGTCGGGCACGCATTCGCCCGGCACTCGCGTTGACGACGGGGTGCATGGGACTTGCGACTGTGTCGTCGCCGGCGCGTGCGGCGCACCCAACGGAGCGAACGGGCGTACCGGTCAGCCGTTGTATTTAAGAAAACATCTATCTGTACATAAAGAATTTTCGCAACTTCGATTAACGTCCCCCGGCTTGATTTCGGTGGAGACCGCCGATGGCTGTCGTTGGCCTGATCGTGCGAGACGACTCGGTAGCCTTTCCTTGAGGTTCCGGACGCTGGAGCGGGTAGTGGCCCGGAAGGACCGTGGCTCGCGAGGGAGAATTGGACGCTGGCAGGAGGGATCTTCCGGGATCGCACCGCTATCTGCCGCCTTTCCCCTGGTCTGAAAAGGGACAGCGGCGCAAGCGGTCGAGGTGGAGCGGCGACAGGCACAACGATGCAGCGACAACCGGGGCGAGTAGCATGGGAAAGGCGGTAGGCCGACTGCCCCTCGAAGCGATCCGCTTCTTCGATGCCGCCGGGCGGCACCAGAGTTTCGCGAAGGCGGCACGCGAGCTGGGTGTGACGCGGGGCGCTGTCGCGCATCGTGTCAGGACGCTCGAGCGATACCTCGAGACGGAGATGTTCGAGCGCCAGCCGCACGGTCTCGCCCTGACCGAGCACGGACAGACGTTTCTGGTCGAGGTCCAGAATACCCTGTCCACTCTCGACAGGAGCGCGGAGCGTTTCCGCGTCGGCTCCGAGGCCAGGGTGCTCAGGTTGGTCGCCGTCGAGGCCTTTGCCGAGATGTGGCTGATGCCGCGGCTTGCCGCGTTCCGGTCCGCGCATCCCGAGATCGTCATCAAGTTCGAGACCTCGCTCAGCGATCACCACGAGGTCGATCCCGCCCGGCGTGAGTTCGATGTCTGGATTGCATTCGTGGGCTCGGTCCCGCCCACCGTGCAGAGCGAGGTGCTGTTTGAGGAAACGCTCGTCCCGGTGTGCAGCCCCGCATTCCTCGAATCGAGGGAACGGCCCGAGCGACCGTCCGACCTGCATGAGTGGCCGCTGCTGTACGACCTCGCCTGGGACGACTACTGGGCGTACTGGTTCGCGAGCCGTGAGGTCGGCGCGTCAGACATGTCCCGGGCTTCGGGCTACCGTCTCTATTCGATGATGATCCAGGCAGCGGTCGAGGGTATGGGCGTCGCGCTCGGTCACTCCATGCTGATTGTGCCCTATCTCAACCGCGGAACGCTGATGGAGCTGTTCAAGCCGCCGGTCGCGGCCCCGGCGCGCTACTTCCTCGTGATCGCTCCCGGGTCCGGGGAGAAGCCCGAGGCAAGGGTGTTCCGGGACTGGCTCCGGGCCGAGGCGCGCAAGAGCAGCGCACACGGGAAGCCTGCGGCGATGCCGGCATCGTGAGGCGAGTGCTACACCCGTCCGAGGTAGAGTCAGGGGGTGACGCGGTTTCCGGGGCACCGGAGGGGGGTATCCATAGGCCGGCACTCAAGCTCGACCGGATCCCCGGGTCCGTGGTTCCGGTCCGTTTCCACTCCCCTGCTCGTCGAACCGGGCATGCGGTTTTCCCGCACCCGGCTCTCAGTCGGGATCATGCCTTCGCCCACGGAAAGGCCTTTGTCGTCGGCGCAAGATGTATCAGACCGAAGTCCTTCCTCAGTCTGGCGTCCGGGAAGCGCACATACTGTCCGGACTTCGTCTTGTGCTTGTGACCGAGCCACCGTCGCAGCCGCCGGGTCGTGTGTCGGTCGATGGTGCTGTAGGCCGGTGAGACCTGCCCCAGGGTGAAGTAGTTCGCCCAGCCGGAGATCATCCGGTTGAGTTCGGCCACTTTCGCCCCGGTGTCCATCCAGACGGACTTGCGATCCGTCACCTCGCTGATCCGGTGGCAGATGTCCTGGACGTTCGCCTTGCTCGGGCGGGTGCCGACATAGCGGCTGCCGTCGGTCCGGCGCCAGGTCCAGCCGATGCGGTATCCGAGGAACTCGAACGGCTCCTGCGGGCATCGAAGACATCGGGTCTTGCGGGCGTTGACCGGCAGCTTCAGCACTCCCATCATCCGGTTGACCGCCGCCAGCATCTCTGCTGCCGGTGCCTTTCCGAGCACACAGAAGTCATCGGCATAGTTCACGATCTCCGCCCCGAACCGTCGGGCGTAGCCCTTGAGTTTCCAGCCGAGAATGAAGCGACACATGTAGATGGAGCTCAACAGCGGGCTCACCGGTGACCCCTGGGGGGTCCCCTTGCGCTCCCGCCGTGCCCGGTTCGTGCGGCGCTTGCCGCCTTCCCCGTCATCCTCTTCCACCGGCGCTTCCAGCCATGCCTTGATGAGCCCCAGGAGCCGCCCGTCGCTGACGCGCCGGGCGATGCTCTTCAGGAGGTCGACATGCGGTATTTCGCCAAAGTAGTTCGAGAGGTCGGCGTCAACCACCTCATGGTGCCCCTGTGACAACAGGCGATGAGTGCGTCTGACCGCATCATTCGCGCTGCGTCCCGGCCGGTAGGCATACTGTTCCGGTTGCAGGTCCGCCTCGAAGATCGGCACCAGCACAAGCATGGCCGATGTCTGCGCAACCCGGTCCTTCAGGCAAGGAATGCCCAAAGGCCGGAACTTCCCCGGTTCCTTCTTCGGAATCATGACCTGACGCACCGCTTGCGGCACATAGGTCCCGTCCCTCAGGTCCCGCGACAGGTCCCCAAGCCAGCCTTCCACCCCCGCCTTCTCGATGTCCGCAATCGTCTCGCCATCGACCCCCGCCGATCCGCCCTTGCGGCGGACCCGCTTCCAGGACTCCAGCAGAAAGTCCTCGCGCCACACCTTGTCGATCAGAGCGTGAAAGCGCCGGTCAGGTTCTTCCTTCGCTTTCTCATGCAGTGTGTTCTGGAGTTTCCGAACCCTTTGTGCCCCTGTTAGACGTTCGCCAGTAGGCATGCCTTGCCTCCTTTCCACACAACTCCCAACTCAGGGCCCCTTCCCTCGACCGGCGTTACCCGGCGTCTTCAGTAGTGCGGACCCATCCGCCACCCTGCCGGCCCGGCCTGGCCCTCGCGGGCTTCCGGTTGGTGCGTGCCACACCACCGACAGGGCTTCCCGTGTTGCAACGCTTTCCATCTTCCATGCATGTCGGCACCACTACCCCGGTGGAAACGCCCCGGTGCCCATATCGCTTGCTTCCCGGTGCGCCATCGGCCTTCCCCAGACTCAAGGTGGGTCGGCTTCCACGTGAATCTTTTCGAGGCCTGCTCAGCGTTCACTCACGTTCCGACCTGCATGGTCGCTGAACTGCCCAAGGCAGCCCTTTGTCACCGCAGTGCTTCAAACCATGTCGTTACCTCCATGATCTGCCGCGGCTGCTACCAACCGAAGCGATAACTGTTGGGCGGGGTTCGCACCCGCAAGGAAAACGCGCCTTTCCACGGCGCACTTGAGGTTCTGATTTACGCTTCCCCGCTGCGGCTCGAGCAGGAGGAGAGAGTCTGAATGGACACCTCGGCCAACACGATCAAGAATCAGATGGCATCGAGGGCGCCAGGTCGTACTCGCGTACCAGCATGTCGGCCGGGAGTTTCCATTCTGCCGAGAGAGCCCGGATCATTGGCAAGGTCAGGGGACGACGGCGGCGCAGCACTTCCGAGGCATGCGGCTGCGACCCGATCACGGCGGCCAGGTCCTTCTGCCGATAGCCGCGGGCTTCCATGGCATGCTTGATCATTGAGACGGGGGCAGGCGCTTCCACCGGCCAGCGACGGGCCTCGTAGGCCTCGACAAGCGTCACCAGAACCTCCAGCCGATCCCCTTCCGGGGTGCTTTGCGCTGCGCCCACGAGGCTGTCGATCATACCCAGCGCGGCATCGTAGTCGGCCTCGCATCTGATTGGCGTTATGTCCATAGACGGCTTATGGCGTAGCGACGAGACCGCTGCCGATGCTGTCGCCGGTCCAAGCGGCGGCGGCCTTCTCGGCATCGTGCACCAGGTGGGCGTACTTCGCGTTGGTGCCGACCCGGGCGTGGCCGAGCAGACGACCGCCCGTTACGCTCACCTTGCCCGCGATACCGTGAAGGCGTCCGCGGCGCGCATCGGCGACAGCATCGAGAGCGACTTGGATGCCGTGCAGCATGCCTCGAACAGTTAACCCTGATGGGTCTCAAGCAGCCTCGAACTCGATCGCAGGCGTCTGGCGAGACGCTTCTCGGGTTCGCCAGGCCGCGCTGCACAACGCTGGCGTGGAAGCATCGGATTTCCATTGAGGAGGATCGCTTGGGTCTGCACATCGTGCCATCCTTCACGGCATGACGCCGCGCCACTCCCCGTCTCTCGCTCAGCGCGAAACGGACAGCCCTCCCTCGCCCTTCTTCGAGAAGTATTGACGCCAGCCCGCCCAAACCATATCTACATACCGTCAAGTGTCGTATTTTTGCAAATCGATGACCATGCCATCACCACGACCACAGCCTTTGGAGAAGCGGATCGCCCGGCGCGTCGCGCGCAAGAACTCCAACGTCTTCCTGCGCCGTGACTTCGAGGACCTCGGTGGCTACGACCAGGTCGGTCGCGCGCTGAAACGCCTTACAGCCAAAGGTAAGCTCGTCAAGATCGGCTATGGTCTCTACGCTCGCACCACCGTTTCCCCCATATCAGGCAAGACTGTCGCCGCGAAGCCCCTTCCCTCGCTCACCCTTGAGGCCCTCGAGCGCCTGGACGTCGAAGCCATGCCGTCCACATTTGCCCAGGCCAATACCGCAGGCGCTAGCACCCAGGTCCCCACCGGACGCGTAATCGCCGTCCGGAGCCGTATCTCCCGCAAGATCGGCTACGACGGCAAGTACGTCTCCTTTGAGCGACGCTCCCAGTCAAGAGCTTCTTGAGGCGGTCGCTACCGATCTCGCCGTCGACCCTTCCTTCGTCGAGAAGGATTGGCATGCCACTCAGATCATCGCGAGAATTGCCGAACGGGAATCCCACGAACTGGCGCCGGTCTTCTCGGGCGGCACCAGCCTGTCGAAGGGTTTCCACCTCATACAGCGCTTCTCCGAAGACATCGATTTCAAGCTCCTGCTTCCAGGTTCCGGTATCGATCGCGATGCCCGCCGCAACTATCGTGCCACGCTCATAGATGCGATTCGGGCCGATGCAGCCTGGACACTGTCGGAGCACGACATTCTCGTCGCCGATCAAGGCCGCTTCCTTCGCTGCGACGTCGCATACTCTCCGATCTACACTCCCTCCGAGCCCCTGCGCGCATTCATCAGGCTGGAAATGACGCTGAGGGCTCCGGCACTCCCTCCGGAACGAAGACCCTTGCAATCGCTGGTGGCCGAGGCACTGGAGAATCCCCCGGAAATTCTCAGTATCCATTGCGTCACGCCAGCGGAAACCGCTGCGGACAAACTCAGCGCCCTCACCTGGCGGATACTGTCGCAGCATCATGGAGCGGATGACGATCCCAACGTCGTCCGGCACCTTCATGATTTGGCGGCCCTCGAGAACCATGCACTGGAACACCCGGGCTTTCCGGCCCTCCTCGAGAAACGCATCATCGAGGACGCCTCAAGGGGCAGAAGTGCCGCCGGCGTCGCGGCACTTCGACCGGCCGAGCGCGTCTTCGCTGCACTGGACATTCTCAAAGCCGAGCACAAACATTCGACCCGATACAGCCAGTTCGTCGCCGCGATGTGCTACGGACGCGAGGATCAAGTACCTGCATTCACAACCACCCTAACGGCCGTTCAGCGACTTGCCGCAGTCTTCCCCTGACTGTATGCGTCCGCATGTCCGCGCCTTTCCCAATTTTCCCGAGCTGTGATTGAGCGCGGTCTTGGCAGTGGAGCCGGCAGCAGGCGACTTGTGTAAGGAGAGACTCGCGATGAGGTTGATCAGAGGCTGGGAGAAACAATACTGCCCGGAAGCGTCAGGCGGCTTGCGGCTAAGCAAGCCGACACTGTATCGGGCCATAGACGAAGAAGACGGTTTGGGAGATCAACGAGAGGGAGAGGTTCGAATCGCGGACGATACAGTGTCGAACTGACCGTAAAATGGCAGCCAAACGAACTGTTTTCTCTGCTTATCCCAAAGGAAGTGTAGGAGCGAGCGGAGTCGGGGGAAACTGAGCAATTCCGGGAATTGTTCGCCCGCGAGCTCGACGATCCAGATCTCGAACTCGAACCCACAGGAAGGGGACGATGGAAGGTGATCCAAAACCTGAAAGTTAGTAACGAAGGACTCGAAAGCCCTTTTCTTTCCTGCCTGGCGCGGGAACCTGTCACGGGGGCCGATTGGGCGCAGCTACGCGCTGCACTGCCCGAGCGTTACGACACCTGAAGAGTGACGGAAGACCTTGCTGGGCTGCAATTCGAAATCGAGTGCGGGATGAAGCGGTGGATGGGGCTGAACGAGATAACTCAGCACAGACTCGAGAGTGACAGGGGTTTTGTCACCTATTCCTACGAACTGACTCCGCCCAGTGACGATCTTGCAGAAATGCTACAGATGTCCAGATGGTTTCGTAAGATGTCTAACCGGTGCAGGGTTCCGGGGGCACGCGGGTCTTCGGGCGCTCCCCGAATCCGGGAATCCCCTGGAACTGCTGACCCTCAAGCGGAGTAGAGAGGCGGGGCCGGGAATTCCCGGCCCCGCCTCAAGGTCGTGATGATCAGGCGAACCACCAGCGGTGAGCGGAACGGGCGCCGTCACATTCCCAGCTGGCCGCGACACTCGGACCATGGCGCACGTTGCTGCGCCGTGCGTAGACGAAGTTCACGAAGAGCGGGATGATGGTGCCACCGTCGTCACGGGCGATCTGGCACATCTCGCGGTACATCTCGCCGCGCCGCGTCTCGTCAAGCTCCGCCTTCGCCATCAGCAGGAGTTCATTGAACCGTGCATTCTGCCAATGCGCCTCGTTCCACGGGGCGTCGTCCTTGTAGGCCAGCGTGAACATGTTGTCCGGCGTCGGCCGCGCGCCCCACTTGACGAACACGAAGGGCTTCTTCAGCCACACGTCCGACCAGTAGCCATCGTTGGGCTCCCGCACGGGCACGAGGTCGATGCCGGCCGCCTTGGCCTGCTCGCTGTAGAGAACGACCATGTCGACGGCACCCGGCAACACGCTGTCGGCCGCCGAAAGCTCGACCCTGAGCGACTCCATGCCGGCCTGCTTGAGGTGATGCTTCGCCTTGTCCGGATCATAGGTGCGCTGCTCGATATCCGGCCAGTAGGGCATGTTCGGCGAGACGTGGAAGTCGTTGCCGGGAGTGCCCGTGCCGAACAGGATCTTCTCGACGATCTCTTCCCGGTCGATGGCGTGCTTGAGAGCCAGGCGGACATCGACGTTGTCGTAGGGCGCGTGGTCGCAGAACATCGGCAGGGTGATGGCCGAACCACTCGGCACGTTGTCGATCTCGATGTTGGGATCGCGCCCCAGCAGTGTGAGTGTCTTGAGATCGACCGACGAGATGGCGTCGACGTCATCGGTGATCAGCGACGTCTGGCGGGCGTTGGGGTCGTTGAGAATGGTGATCTCGATCCCGTCGAACCAGGCCCCTTCGCGGTGCCAGCCGTCATGACGCTCGAGATTGGCGCCGACACCCGGCTCATTGTTGACGATCCTGTAGGGGCCGGCTCCGAGGCCGCTTTCCCACTCGACGCCGCCGTCCTCGGTCGCCGGCAGCATGGTGAGGTGGTAGTCCGCCATCACCCAGGGGAGATCGGCAAATCCCTGGTCGACTTCGATGACGATCGCATGGTCGCCATCGGCCCTGACATCGGTGACGTTGGAGAGAAGCGGCTTGGCCGCCGATGTCGTGTCGTCACCCCGGTGGTGATTGAGCGAGGCGACCGCATCGTTCGACGTGAAGGCGCGCCCGTCATGGAATGTCGCGTCCGGACTGAGTTCGAACGTCCACACCTTCGCGTCCGGAGAGGCGCTCCACGACACCGCCATGTCGCCGCCAAGCCCGTTGTCGGCCGTGATCTCCGTGAGGTAGCTGCGAAACGTGTGGGCCAGCTGGATCTCGCTGACACTCTGGTACTTGCCCGGATCAAGCGTATCGGCGGTGTTCCCGTCGTGCAGACCGAGGCGGAACGTGCCGCCGGCCTGCGGTGTCTCTGCCGCGGCGTTCTCGGCCCACAGCGTGGAAGCCGCTGCGATCGTCAGGCCGGCCGCCGATGCCTCCGCCATGAAGTTCCGGCGTGAAATCCTGTTTTGCCTGCCAGCGCGGACAATGCGTTCAAGCAGGGTGCTGTTTTCATGTGACGACATTGTCTGGTCTCCCCATGGTGAGCCTGTTCAGGTCGGATCGGGCTTGATCATTTTTTTGGTTGCCCGGCTGTCGTCACGATACGCGACAGGTGCTGCGCGTGGCAAGGTTGCATGGCCTTGTCCGCCATGGCGGACACCAGGGGTTGGGGTGACAGGGCGTCATGGAATGGGGTACCGTGTTCTCCCGGGATGTGAGGGAGGACGCATGGGTGACGTGACGCGTATCATCATCACCAGGCTGGGGCTGGGACTGCTGACCCTGCTGGTGATATCCGTCCTCATCTTCGGCGCAGTCGAACTTCTCCCCGGCGACATCGCCCAGGCCGTTCTCGGCCAGGGCGCCACGGAAGACAACCTGAGGGCGCTGCGGACCGAGCTCGGTCTCGATCGCTCGGCGCCGGTCCGCTACTTCGACTGGCTGTCGGGGGCCATCGTGGGAGATTTCGGCCTCTCGCTTCTGACCCAGTCGTCGGTCACCGACACCATTGCTCCGCGGTTTGCCAACACCCTGTTCCTGGCAGGCTACGCCGCGGTCATCGCTGTTCCGGTCGCCATCATTCTCGGCGTCATCGTCGCCCTGCTGCGCAACACGCTGTTCGACCGCGTCGCCAATGTCGCCACCCTGACATCGATTTCGTCGCCGGAGTTCTTTCTCGGCTACATCCTGATCCTCTATTTCTCGGTCAAGACCGGCATGTTCCCGGCCATCGCCAAGCTGAGCGATGACCTGACGTTCTTCGAACTCCTGGAACGGACCTTCCTGCCGGCGCTGACCATGGTCCTCGTGGTCGTCGCCCACATGATGCGCATGACCCGGGCGGCCATCATCAACCTGCTGGCCTCCCCCTATATCGAGATGGCACGCCTGAAGGGAACGCCGGCCTGGAAGGTGATCGCACGGCATGCGCTGCCCAATGCGTGGGCCCCCATCATCAACGTCGTGGCCCTCAATCTCGCCTACCTCATCACCGGTGTCGTCCTCGTCGAGGTGGTCTTCGTGTATCCCGGTATCGGCCAGCTTCTCGTGGACGCCGTGACCAAGCGCGACTTCCCGGTGGTGCAGGCGTGCTGCCTGATCTTCGCCGCGACGTTCATTCTCCTCAACCTGGCAGCAGACGTGGGCGCCATTCTCACCAACCCGCGCCTGCGCCATCCGAAGTAGGAGGGCGGCCATGAACTACTTTGTCATCGTCTACTACGCCCTCCTCATCGGCGGGTCCTGCCTGGCCGCCTACTTCAAGAGGCGGGAGATCTTCCTCGCTCTCTTCTCGCTGACCCTGGCGTCGTTCGTCATGGGCATTGTCGGCGGGCAGGACGCCCTGTGGGCCGTGTCGATCGCCGCTGGCCTGCTGGCGCTCGCCGGGGGGACGGCCTACGCCTTTCGCGAATTCCTCGTCATCATCAGCGGGACCCAGACCGCCAAGGCCCTGCGTACGGCGCCCCTGACGGCGTCCTTCGGCATGTTCGTCATCTTCACATACGCCGTGCTCGGGATCTTCGCTCCGGTGATCGCACCCTTCGGCGAGGGGGAGGTGATTTCCCAGTCCTTTGCACCGGCCGACGAAAACATGCTGCTGGGCGCCGACCAGCTGGGCCGCGACCTCTTCAGCCGCATCGTCTATGGCGCCAGGAACACCGTGGGACTGGCCCTGGTGGCAACGATGATCGCCTTCGTCATCGGCGTGCTTCTCGGCATGGTCGCCGCCGTCAAGGGAGGCTGGTTCGACCAGTTGATGGGACGCATCATCGACGTCGTCATGTCCATCCCCGGACTGATCTTCGCCCTGCTGCTGCTCAGCATCTTCGGCACCAACCTCATCATTCTGGTCATCATCATCGGCATCATCTATGCACCGCGCGTCTTCCGCCTGACCCGTGCCGTCGCCGGCAACGTGGTGGTCATGGACTACATCGAGGCTGCAAGCCTGCGTGGAGAGGGCATGTGGTACCTCATCCGCAAGGAAATCCTGCCGAACTCGACGGCGCCCCTGATCGCCGAGTTCGGGCTGGAGTTCTGTTTCGTCTTCCTCCTCGTGGCGGGGCTGTCCTTCCTCGGCCTCGGCATCCAGCCGCCCACGGCGGACTGGGGGTCGATGGTGCGCGAGAACGCGACACTCATCTCGTTTGGCGAGATCACGCCACTCATCCCGGCCGCGGCCATCGCCCTGCTGACCGTGTCCGTCAACTTTGTGGTCGACTGGATGCTGTTCCGTTCGTCCGGACTGAAGGAGTGACCGTCATGGCCGACGACAAGCGCGTTCTCCTCAAGATCCAGGGTCTCCGGATCGAGGGCTATTCGGACGAGAAGTGGATCGAGATCGTCCACGGCGTCGATCTGACCCTGAATCGTGGCGAGGTCCTTGGCCTGATCGGCGAATCGGGCGCCGGCAAGTCGACGATCGGACTGGCAGCCATGGGTTTCGCGCGGGACGGTTGCCGGATATCGGCAGGTTCGGTCGAGTTCGACGGCATGGAGCTGACCACGACCGCCGAATCCGACCGCCGCGTTCTCAGGGGCTCGCGTATTGCCTATGTCGCCCAGTCCGCGGCGGCGTCGTTCAATCCGGCTCACAAGCTGATCGATCAGCACACGGAAGCACCGGTTCACTACCGCATCCGCAAGCGCATGGAGAGCCAGGAGGACGCCATGGAGCTCTACGGGCGCCTGCGTCTTCCCAATCCCCGGGAGATCGGGTTCCGCTACCCGCATCAGGTCTCGGGCGGGCAGCTGCAACGGGCGATGACGGCCATGGCGATGTCCTGCCGGCCGGATCTCATCATTTTCGACGAGCCCACCACGGCGCTCGACGTCACCACGCAGATCGAGGTGCTCGCGGCCATACGCGACATCGTCGACCAGTTCGATACCGCCGCCATCTACATCACCCACGACCTTGCCGTCGTCGCCCAGATGGCCGACACCATCAAGGTCCTGCTCAAGGGCGACGAGGTCGAGGAAGCGGATACCGTGACCATGCTCGACTCCCCGAAGGAGGACTACACCAAGACCCTGTGGGCCGTGCGGAGCTTCCAGCGGCCCCAGAAGTCAAGGCCGGCGGATGGCGCCGTTCCGATCGTCACCGTCGACAATGTCGATGCGGCCTATGGCCAGACCAGGGTGCTCGAGGATGTCTCCTTCGACGTCCATGCCGGCATGACCGTCGCGGTGGTGGGAGAGTCTGGTTCCGGAAAGTCAACCGCAGCCCGCTGCATCACCGGACTGTTGCCGCCCACCAAGGGGCGCATCCTGTTTTCCGGGGAAGAACTCCCGGCCAACTTCCGGGCACGGTCGAAGGACCAGCTGCGCCAGGCGCAGATGATTTACCAGATGGCCGATACGGCGCTCAATCCCAAGGTCCGGATCAGCGACATCATCGGCCGTCCGGCCGAGTTCTACAGTGGACTGAAGGGGGCGGCGCTGAAAACCCGCGTCGACGAACTCCTCGACCTCATCGAGCTTGAACCGTCCCAGTTCTACAGCCGCTTTCCGCCCGAGCTTTCCGGCGGGCAGAAACAGCGGATCGGCATCGCCAGGGCCCTGGCGGCCGAACCCTCCTTCATCATCTGCGACGAGGTGACGAGCGCCCTCGACCAGCTGGTCGCCGAGGGAATCCTGAGGCTTCTCGACCGCCTGCAGGACGAACTCAATCTCGCCTACATGTTCATCACCCACGATCTCGCAACCGTGCGCTCCATCGCCGACGAGGTCGTCGTCATGAAGGAGGGGCGTGTCGTCGAGATGGGCCCCAAGGACGTCATGTTCACGCCACCCCATCACCCCTACACGGATCTCCTGCTCTCCTCGGTGCCGGAAATGGATCCCAACTGGCTCAACACGGTTCTCGAGGAACGCGGCGTCGACAACATCGGCGAGGCGGCCCGCACCTGATTGACGGCCTCATCGATGGTCGGCCGGAAAGAATGGTGCCGGCACGGGGCTGATTTCCCGGACATCGGGTGATGCCATCGCCGAGACAACGGCGATTCCGGGTTCTGCCCGACCAAGGCACGTGACTTCATGCAGGGTGGCTACCTCGCCCGCGCCTGTGACGCCTGGTAGCACAAACTGCGGGTGTTGTTCGGTGGACCGATTGGACACTGACCAGCGTGGCAACGCATGGATCTGCCTCCTTCCCGAGGAGTCCTGAATGAGATCAGGTGCGACGATAACCCATCTTTAACGTTCAGTGCAAAAAGCCGCGTAGAGTCAGAGGGGTAAGATTCCGAGTGGCACTACAAGTGGGGTGTTGCGGCTGACGGGCCGCTTTCCTGGCTCAGGCAGGATGTGGCGTCAGACCACGGTCTTGCGGACGTTTCGTGGCGGCGCCGTGATCCCCATGGCGTGATAGATGACGGCCTGCTGGTCGTCGGCCAGCGCCGTCTTTCGCACGTGCAGGGTTCTGCCGTCCCTGCGGGTGAAGGTTGTCGTGGTGCGCTGCAGGGATCTCAGGGCATGACGTATGGAGGTCCAGCTGTCTGACGCGCCGGCCCGGTTCATGCGTGTGCGCAGGAGCTGCACGGCCTGGTAGGCGATCACGGAGATGAAGAGGTGGC
>MKWU01000851.1_pt1 | contig 56824 bp, 39 predicted proteins | sample 809101 | NCBI WGS metagenome assembly MKWU01 (sample SAMN05860141, study PRJNA318959) | sponge metagenome | host: Aplysina aerophoba | place: Slovenia: Piran, Adriatic Sea, Gulf of Piran | collected 2013-05-07 | reverse complement strand
CATCTACGACACGCTCGCCAACCGCGGCTTCGTCTCGGTCGGCGTCTCCTCCGACACCGCCTTCTTCGCCGTCGACAACCTCGATGCCTGGTGGCGCAGCGAAGGCAGTTCCCGCTATCCCGATGCCTCCCAACTGATCCTTCTCGCCGATTGCGGCGGCAGCAACTCCTACCGCATCCGCGCCTGGAAGTACGCCCTCCAGCATCGTTTCTGCAATGTCCACCAGCTCCCCGTCACCGTGGCCCACTATCCTGCAGGATGCTCAAAATGGAACCCGATCGAACATCGCCTCTTCAGCGAGATCAGCCGCAATTGGTCGGGCTGCCCGCTGGAGTCCTTCGATCTGATCCTCAACTACATCGCCTCCACTACCACCCGTACCGGCTTGGTGGTGACCTCCCGGCTCAACAGGAACGAATACCCCACCGGCATCCAGATCAGCGACGAGCAGATGGGAGCGGTCAACATCACCCCCAACGAGCACATCCCCAAGTGGAACTACACCATCTCTCCCTGTCCAAACTGATAAGTTATTTCTGCGCTCCCCCTTAGCGAGACGGAGCGCAGGGTTTACGCACGCTTCATGGAAGCTTACGCCGGGTTCACCGAGCACACGGACGACCAGATTGGCCGGCTGATCGGGTTTCTGAAGGCGAAGAACCAGTTCGACAACACGCTAATCGTACTAATCTCGGACAATGGCGGCGCGCCGGAGGCCGGCGTGAAGGGGAACTTCGCGCGTTCGTACGGCGACCGCACAACAGTCGAGGAAATGTACGAGCGGCTCGACGAACTGGGCGGACCCGGCACGCAGCCACTCTATCCCCGTCCTTGGGCAATGGCCTCGAGCGCGCCGTTCAAGTACTACAAGCTGTGGCCGTTCAACGGCGGCGTACGCACGCCGATGATCGTCTCATGGCCTGCGCGAATACGCAGGACCGGGTTGCGGGAGCAATTCGTGGATGTCATTGACATCACGCCGACAGTGCTCGACTACCTGGGGATCGGGGCACCGCAGGTCTTCAACGGCGTCTGCCAGATGCCCATGCATGGCAAGAGCCTGAGTGGAGTGTTCGACGACCCCGGTGCTCCTGCCCCCCGCGACACCCAGTTCTTCGAGTTGTGGGGCAGCCGCGGAATTTACCACAAGGGGTGGAAGGCGGTGGCGTTCCATACCCCGGGGACCGATTTCGAGGCCGACCACTGGGAACTTTACAATGTGGCAGTAGACTTCACCGAGACGGCTGACCTAGCTAGCCAGCATCCCGAAAGACTCAGCGAATTGCGGGACTTGTGGTGGGCCGAGGCGAAGAAGTACGGGGCGTTGCCCCAACTCGAAGCCATACCAATGCGGCAGCGCACGTACAACCAGATTCTGGTTGCCCCGGTGCCGTAGGTGTCCTCTGAGTGAAATCGACGATGCGACGCAGCGTCCCTTCGAGCTCGCGCGACGGCTTGCTTGCACTGCCGTTGGCAATGGTCGTCCTGGCAGGCTGGGGCAAGATATGGAAAGAGCCGTCGCAATGCCGAACTCACGGGGCTGTACGACATGCTGGGGGATGTCTTGGGATTGGGTGCAGGACTGGAAAGGGGGCTTTCCGGGCGGCTCTGTGACGGACCCCACAGGTCCTGATTCGGGCCGGTTCTCGATGGCCTGGGACGGCAGCTGAGGCTACAGGGGGCGCCCGAATTGTCTCCGACGATGCCACCGCCATACAGCGGTTCGCCAGCATCCTTTGGCCCAATCCTACTCCGCCTATCGGCAGCTGACGATTCCAGGCAATAGGCGGTGACCTCGATACTGTGATCTCGCGGATCCATTGTCACCGGTCAGCGGGAACCTGACAGTTCCTTGGCTTGCCATTGGGCGTTGACACAGCACCCCGGTTGAGACACACTCCTAAGTCATGCAACGCCGCTCATTCCTACGCCACGGTGGGCTAGCAGCATCCGCAGCGGCCATGCCCTTCCAGGCACCTGCCCAGATCGGGAACCAGCCCTCCATGAAGATCACCGAGATCAAGGCCTTCCTCGTCGGGAGTACTCGAGGGGAGCAAGGCGGGACCGGCAACATCAGCGGCCGAAACTGGGTCTACGTGAAGATCCTGACGGATCAAGGGATTCACGGAATCGGCGAGGCTTATTCGTGCGGTCCCGACGAGGCGACCGTGAAGGTTGTCGAAGACTACGCGAGATGGCTCGTCGGTCAGGACCCGCGCAACATCCAGTTCCTCTGGGACTACATGTACAACACCACCAGGTTTCCCGGGGGATCGGTCGTCAACTCCGCGATCAGCGGAATCGAACACGCACTCTGGGACATCGCCGGAAAAGCCGCTGGCTTGCCGGTCTGGGCACTGCTGGGCGGCCGAGTGCGCGACAAGGTCCGGCTGTATCAGTCGATTGGCGGCGCATCGCCACAGGCAGCGGCGGACAACGCGGTCGAATTGCGCGAACGCTTCGGTTACAACGCCTGCAAGATGTCCCCGCACAATCCCGGCGACAACGAGATGCCGTACAACGAAGTCACACGGACCGCCGGGGAGCGGGTCGGAGCGGTCCGCGACGCCACAGGCCCTGATCACGACATTGCGGTCGACATCCACGCCCGCTACTTCGAGGTCCAGCGCGCGATACGGGTCGCCAAGGAGATCGAGCCTCATTACCCGTTTTGGTTGGAAGAGCCCATTCGGCCGGAGAACCCCGATGCGATGAAGAAGCTGGCGGATCATGTGAACATCCCACTCGCATCCGGTGAATGCAACTACACAAAGTTCGAGTTCCGCGACCTGATCAACATCCAGGCGCTCGACATCGTGCAACCCGACATCTGCGTTTGCGGCGGGATCATGGAGATGAAGAAGATCGCGGCGATGGCCGAGGCCCAGTACATGATGGTGGCGCCTCACAATCCGATGAGTCCGCTCGCCACGATGGTCAACATCCATTTCGCCGCCTCAACCCCGAATTTTCTGATTCTCGAGTACCGGGCTCCCGTAGATGACGCTCGCCGTGATGTCCTGGATGAGCCGCCGATGGTAAAGGACGGTTACGCGGAAATCCCGAACAAGCCTGGCTGGGGTGTCGAATTGAACGAAGAAGCGTTCCAGTACTACCCGCCTCGCCCGTGGAAAAGGACCACCGGCTTCCGGGCTGACGGATCCGTGGCGTTCATCTAGCTCCCTGGACTGGGAACGACGCTGGGAATCCGCGACAACTCCGACGACGAACGGGAACACGCGGGAATCAGGCCCGGCAGCCCATCCTTGCTCGTTCTTGAATCACACAGTTCGGGAAAACTCGCAATCGCGGGCCGGGCAAACGGTCGACGAGCCGGGTCGACTCTGGTCTGCCTTGAGCCGTATACTGTCGGTGCCGTGCAGACAAGTCGCAGGGGGTTTCTCGCCAGCGCCACCGGCCTGTCGGCCCTGAGCGCGTGCCAAGCGATTCCCGGTCCACGCACAACCACAAGACCGAACTTCTTGTTCTTCTTTCCGGACCAGCACCGTTCCGACTGGGTGGAGTGGAACCGAGCCGTCCCCGTCCCCACGCCCAATCTTGCCGCCCTGCGCGAGCGCGGCGTGTCATTCTCGAACGCCGTCGTGGACTCCCCCGTTTGCGGGCCGTCCCGGGCCTGCCTGGCCTCCGGAAGCGTCTACGAGCGTTGCGGGGTGACCAATAACAGCGACAATTTTCCGACGGACCGACTTACCTACTACAAGGCACTGCGCAACAGCGGCTATCACGTGATGGGGTGCGGAAAGCTCGACCTCCACAAGGGGAACTACTCCTGGGGCCTCGACGGCAAGGGCAGCATGGACGCCTGGGGCTTCTCGGACATGATCGACAACGGCGGCAAGGGCGGCGGCGCAACAGCTTATCGAAGAGACCCAATCGGTCCCAAGGATCCCTACTATGCCTACCTGGACTCCCTGGATCCACCGCTGGGGGAGGCTTGGGCAATGGAACTCGAACGCTTGGGCCGGATCAAGTGGAATCAGATCATTCACCAGGAGAGCGGCGAGTCGCTCGAACGCCTCCTGAGGCAGGAGACTTGGTGGGGCGAGACCGAGCCGGTGTTTCTCTCTGACGAGGCGTATTGCGACAACTGGATCGCCCGCAACGGACTCGACCTGCTGGACCGGGCGCCCGACGGCAAGCCTTGGCACCTCGTGCTGAATTTCGTTGGACCGCATCCCCCGATGGACATCACTCGACAGATGGAGAGCGGCTTCCGGGGGCCGGATCGAGTGATCGACGGATTCGGTCAGCCCAACAACTACGACGGTCCTTTGCCGCCCGAGCAACATGTTCGAATCCGGCAGAACTATGCGGCGATGATCGAGAACATCGACCGCTGGCTGGGAGTCTTTCTAGACGTCCTCAAGCAGCGGGGCGACTACGACAATACCGTGATCGTCTATTCGAGCGATCACGGGGAAATGCTCGGCGACAGGGGACTTTGGGGCAAGAGCCTTCCTTTCCACGCCTCTGCCGGCGTTCCACTATGCATTGCCGGCCCTGGCATCCGCGAAGGCTTCGACAGTGACGCAATGGCCAGCCTGATCGACCTGACGGCGACGTTCATGGACTACGGCGAGGCCGGGGAACTCGCCTACCAGGACGGGCAATCGCTCCGCCCGCTTCTCGAGAACGTCCACGACGATCATCGGGGCTATTCCTATTCGGCACTCGGGATCCGATCGGCGCTGTGGCGATTCGTGCAGGAATACCGCTACAAGCTGGTCGAGGGCTACGGAGCGGAAGGCCCCCGGTTATACGATCGAGAGGCGGATCCGTTCGAGAGCGAGAACATTGCGGCCGCAAGGCCAAGCGAAGTTGCGCGGCTGTCGAGGCTTCTCGCGGCCTGACCGTCCTCCGGCGGCCGCGTTCGCAATTCGGATCGAGATGCGGCACGGCCCATCCGGGCTTGAGCTGAAATGAGATCTGTCGGTTCCGTGGGGGCAGTGCCCAACATAGCTACTCTGGAGATATGGCGGGGAATCCCTATCGGCCCCACGAAATCGAGCCGAAGTGGCAGCAATACTGGGAGCAGAACCGTGTCTACAGCACCGGGACGGACCTAGACAAGCCCAAGTACTACGTCCTGGAGATGCTGCCCTATCCATCGGGCGTGCTCCATATGGGCCATGTCCGCAACTACACCATCGGGGACGCGCTCGCCCGGTACAAGCGCATGCAGGGATTCCGTGTGCTGCACCCTATGGGCTGGGACTCGTTCGGCCTGCCAGCGGAGAACGCGGCAATCAAGAACAAGCGGGACCCTCGGGATTGGACGCGCTCGAACATCGACGCGATGAAGCGCCAACTGAAGATGTTCGGCTTCAGCTACGACTGGGACTGCGAGATCTCGAGCTGCGAGCCGGAATACTACCGGTGGAACCAATGGCTCTTCCTGCGCATGTGGGAGCGCGGCCTCGCCTACCGAAAGAACGCCACTGTGAACTGGTGCCCCGAATGCGCGACCGTGCTCGCGAACGAACAGGTGGTCAACGGCTGCTGCTGGCGGCACGAGGACACACCGGTGTCGCAGCAGGAGCGCGAGCAGTGGTTTTTCCGGACGACGGCCTACGCGGACGAATTGCTCGAATCGCTCGGCGAACTGCAAGGCGGATGGCCTGAGCGCGTGCTGACGATGCAGAACCACTGGATCGGACGGTCAACGGGCACCGAAGTCGACTTCACTCTCAAGAAATCCGGTGAGAAAATCCGTGTCTTCACGACGCGGGTCGACACGATCTTCGGCGCGACCTGCCTGATCCTGGCCCCGCTGCACCCGCTGGTAGCCGAATTCGGCTTGGGGGAACGCGGACAGGAGATGGGCGCTGCGGCAGCGACGAAGAGGCCCGACGATCTGGAGAAAGAAGGGTTCTCCACGGGACGGTTCGCAATCAATCCCTACAGCGGAGAAGAGATTCCGATATGGGTTGGGAACTTCGTCGTGATGACCTATGGCACGGGCGCGATCATGGCTGTCCCCGCGCATGACCAGCGGGACTTCGAGTTTTGTCGGAAGCATGGTCTGCCGGTCGTGCCGGTCATCAGGCCAGCCGATGGCGAGCTCGCCTTGGAAGAGACAATGCAGAATGCCTTCGCCGACTACGGTGTTGTCGAGAACTCGGCCAGCTTCAGCGGGCTTGCGAGCAAGGACGCCATCGAGCGCATGAGTGCCCTCGCGGAAGAGGAAGGGTTCGGGGGGGCGGCTATCACTTACCGCCTGCGCGACTGGGGTGTCTCGCGCCAGCGCTACTGGGGCACACCGATTCCGATGATTCGATGTGCCCGGTGCGGAGTGGTGCCAGTTCCAGACGAGGACTTGCCGGTGTTGCTGCCGGACGGCGTCGAACTGACCGGCGAGGGCGCGTCACCACTGCAGAGCGTGCCGGAGTTTGTTCGCGTTGCGTGCCCGCGATGCGGGGGTGAAGCCGAGCGCGAGTCGGACACGATGGACACATTCGTGGACTCGAGCTGGTACTTCTACCGCTACGCTGATGCCCGCAATGGGACGGCGCCCTTCGACACCGCAAGGGCAGCGGCATGGTTTCCGATCGATCAGTACATCGGCGGAGTCGAGCACGCTGTCCTGCACTTGATTTACTGCCGGTTCTTCACGAAGGTCATGCGCGACCTCGGACTGATCGACTGGGACGAGCCAGTCCGGCGGCTGTTCACTCAGGGCATGGTCATCCGGAACGGGCGCAAGATGTCCAAGAACCTCGGAAACGTCGTCAGCCCCGACGAGCTCGTGAAGACCTTCGGTTCCGACACCGCACGGATGTTCGCGTTGTTCGCCGCTCCCCCGGACCGTGACCTCGACTGGCAGGACGAGGGCGTGGAGGGAATGTCGCGGTTCCTGAAGCGGGTCCAGCGGTTCGTTTCCCGCAATTCCAAGGAGGGCGTCCCGGCAAGCACGGACGTCCAGGACGAAGCCGACCGTCAAGCCCTGCGCAAGCTGCATCAGACAATCGGACGCGTAACCGCCGACTTCGAGTCGCGCTGGCATTTCAACACTTCGATCGCATCGATCATGGAACTCACCAACGAGCTTCACGCCCTGGAGCCCAAACTGTCTCCCGGAGTGATGCAATCCGGACTGCAGGGCCTCACGTTGCTGCTTAGCCCGTTCGCGCCTCACCTCGCCGAGGAACTGTGGCACATGCTGCACCAGGAGGGCCCGATACTGGATGTCAAGTGGCCAGCGGCGGACCCCGCCCTGGCGTGGGACGACAGCGTGGAGGTCGTCGTCCAGATCAACGGCAAGCTCCGCGGACGGCTGACCGTGCCAAAGGGCCTGCCTCGGGAAGAACTCTCCCAGCGCGCGCGCGAGGCCGACCGTGTCCGCACCCTCATTGCGGGAAAGACGATTCGAAAGGTGATCGCAGTTCCTGACCGGCTCGTGAACTTCGTGGCCAATTGACGCTCCGGCAACCGGGGCAAGCGCTTCGGGAAAAGCTGGGTGCCATGCGTTCCCGGAAACGACGGATTCGTCAGGCCGGGTCGAACAGTCTGTGGAAGTGAACCACCCTCCAGTGCAGGCAAACGGGCACTCTCGGAGCCACCGCGCTCGATGAGAATCTCCGCTCCCTACCTGAGGGGGCGTCAGAAGTCGAGCCGCAACCCGAACTGGACGGAGCGGGGCGAATTGCACTGGGCGTATGCCCGGCCGAACGAGCGGGAACTCCAGTTGCGGTTCGGATCGCAGAACACCACGCGGTTGAATACGTTGCCGACTTGCGTTTCGAAGCGCAACTTCAGCCTGTGACCCAGCGAAGTGTCCTTGAACAGCGCCAGGTCCTCCGCCAGGTCGCGGAAACCCCGAGCAAAGCCCATAGTCCTCGATGCATTCCCGAATCGTAGCGGCCCCGGATCTGCAAATGCCCGGCGGTCGAAGAAGCTATGCGTGTCTGCATCGAATGATCCGCCGTGGTTCACCCTGACGCGATTGCTGAGGATATCCGGTCGTTTCTGCCCATTGAACAGGAACGGCTCCAAGTCGTTGGCCATGACGATATTGACCGGAGTGCCAGCAGTGACTCGGACGATCCCGGATACAGTCCATCCGCCCAAGACCTTCGCCACCAGTCCGGCCCGCCGCTCTCGGTAAATCGGGACTTCGTGAGTGAAGGCTGCAAAGATGCGATGGGGCACGTCATCCGCGCTCAACCCGCGTTCGAGGGCCTGGGTATCCGTCGGATTCTGCGGGCCGTGCCCCAAGCCATCCGCAGGACGGACGATTCCCGCTCCCATGCCCGTGAGCTTGGACCAAGCGTAAGTCGCATGCAGTTGGCCGCCGCTTGAGAATCTCTTCTCGACGGCGGTTCGCAGCGAGTGGAAGAAACTGTTGCCGGCGGGTACGTTCAGGTAGCCGATATCGAGCATGTGCGGGAATGGGCGTAGGGCCTGGGCGACAGAACCGCCAAAACCTGCGTAGGGCGTGGCGATTCCGGCAGCATTGGCGATGCCCGCGCCCACCGGAGCGCCGAGCGTGCCGGACCCCAGGTTCAGTATCGAGGGAGCGTTGGCGTTGGCAGCCGGGCCGAGCACGTGGCGGTCGGTGATCAGACGACTGCCTCGGTTTCCCGAGTAGCCGAGGTCGACAGACGCTGTCCGCGTGACTTGCCGCTGAATTGCCCACGACCAGTCCTGCACTCGAGGCAGAGTCGCGCGGTCGCGCGTGACTGCCACCGTGGTCGTGTTGTTGCCGATGGCGGGGTCGATCGAGGGGGGCAAGACGATGTTTCCTTGCGGAACTCCGTCATCGAGAAAGTACGCCGCTTGCTGGCCGTTACTGAGGTCCAAGGCCGTGGCATAGATCTTGAAGCCCAAGGTGTTCACCGCGGCGAACCGGGCATGCGGCACACGGGAGTAGTAGATACCGTATCCGCCCCGGACAACGGTCTGCTCGCCCATGCGATACGCGAACCCGACGCGGGGACCGAACGCATCCCGCGGCGGCGACTCCAGTGTCCGCGTGCCGGTCCGGAGCGGGCCTTTCCCTGCGAAAATCATCGCCCCGAGACGCCCGCTGGCACCTGGATTCGGAACGCTGGGATCGAACGTCGACATGTTGTCGTCCAGCTCCCTGATCGCGGTCTGGTAATCAAAGCGCAGCCCCAGCGTGACCGTCAGACGGTCCGTGAAGCGGTACTGGTCGACGATGCTCCAGGAAACGAAGTTCTCGATCATCGTCGGCAGGTCGGGAATCTCGAATTGAGTCGAGTTCACCTGGCCAAGGAGAAACGACGCAAAGGGGTCGCCCGTGCTCGCGCGATTGTTTCCCTGCGCATCGAATCCTCCCGTGTGGATCCTGTTGAAATTGAACCTGCCGGCGACATTGCTTGCCCAGCCGCGGAACGGATATAGGTGCAGGCGGTACTCTCCGCCAAACTTGAGCGTATGGCGTCCGACTTGCCAAGTCAGGTCGTTCGCGACCCAGTATTCGTGGTTTGCCCGAAATCCCGATCGCCCCCAGCCGTTCCCTAGTGGAGAGTAGCGGGTGTTCCCGGTAAAGCCCATCGCGGGCGGTCCGGCGTCGGCTTCGATCAGTCCGTTGCCGGCAGGCCCCCAGAGCCTGTCCGGCCAGTCTGCCCCGGCCGAAATCGAATGTCCCCTGACGTGAAACTCGTCATACCCCACCGTGAGCTGATTCAGCAGGCCCGGCGAAGCGATCCAATCAAGTCTCTGGCGGACATGGTGGGTCGTGATGTCCTCATAGATCCCGGATCCGAAATAGTCGGCATTCCCTTCAGGACGGTGGACTGGATTGAAGGCAGCACGACAGCCATCCACCCCGCCACAATTCCGAATAGACGGATGACTGGTCCTGCTGAATGTCAAAGACGCCTGTACCGACGGTTCAAACGAGTGGTCGAGACGGAAATGGTGGCTCGGGGAGTCCAGGCTCCATGTCTGGTCACCTATAGGGCGCCCCTGGACATTGAATTCGAGGCCGGGACGCTCAGGGCGCACCATGAGCGGCATCACGCTGGCAGCCACTCGGCTACGCATCGGGTGGCCGGCGGGAATCAGGTTGTTGGCAAACGGATCGCGCAGCGGCATGCCCCGCAGCGTGCGCGTCGAAGCGGGGTCGAAGATCTGGCCTTCAACCATGGCTCGTCCGAGGGCGTCGAATGCGACGGGCCGCCGCGTTATCAGTTGCTGGAAATCTCCTTGCCTGAACGCGTCGACGGGAGTGGACCCACCAAACCCAGACTGGCGTCCTGCACGCAGTGCGAGCCGGGCGTAGTGATACGTGAAGTAGGTCTTGTTCTTGATGAGCGGGCCGCCGGCGTATGCCCCGAATTCGTTCCTGCGGAGATTGCTCTCGGCACCGAAGAACCCTCGTGCGTTCAATGCATCGTTCCCCAGGGAATGGTAGAGAGCCCCATGGATCTCATTCGTCCCCGGCTTTCTGGTTGACGAGAAGTAGCCGCGTGGCCGGGAGCCTCGGAAACGCGCAGCCGCCTTGTCCTGTCGCATTTCGCTTACATCGGCGGTTGAACGGACACGCTCCCCCTGCTGCGAGCCCCCAAGCTTGCCAAGAGCGGTGCCAGACGATGTTCCGGAGCCAAGCATCTCGCGAAATGCGGACGGTCCGGTGCGAGATTGCGTCCCGTTACCACCAAGCACCGGCCTGGCAGCCACAGTGGATGCGCCTGGCCCTCCGGGACGCACCCGTCGCCCCGTACCTTCGGGGATCAGCACCACGTCCTGGCGGACGATCTGCCCCGCAGCCAATCGAATTCCGTCTTGGAGCGAATCGTGAAAACCATCGAGTTCGACTCGTATGGAAAACGTTCCCTCCGGGAGCTGTGAGGCCGCAAAGGCACCGGCTCCGTCGGTTTCCGCCTCGACTAGGACCCTGCGGGCGGCGTCGATGATTGTCACCGCAGCTTCAGGCAACGCCCGTCCCGAGGCAGCTCTGACGATTCCACCGATCGATGATCCGGTGTCGGCCGCCTGAGCAATGAGGCACGATGCAGCGGCCACGCCCAATAGCAGCGGACCATTCGCCAAGCGCCGAGATCGATCCATACAGCTGACCAGGCAAGGCCCTTCAAGGGGCTATGTGCCTAATGCGATTCCTCTGTTCATAGTGTTGTTCAAACCGGTGTCCAAAGGCAACGGACGAGCCGATCATAGCACCGAAAACTGAAGGTGCGGGTCGCGGAGACCTCGGCTACGGACCACGACCCATTGAATTGACAGTGTTTCCAGGACGGTTGAGCAGGCCGTTGACTGGGAAGCGGTGGATTATCCAGTGGAATATCGAATGTGGCATTCCTGGCGCCGATCAGTGGGAGCCGCAGTTGCTTCCGATTTCCGCCGCTGGATGTGGCGGACATTTTGGGGCAACCAATGCCGCGCGCACGGCGCAACATCCTCAAGATTCCCGACGAGGCTCATCGGCTATTCCGGGCACGAGTCACGCAAGAGGCCTTGGCACGGAAGGGTAGTGCGAAATCTGCCTCGCCGCAGTCCCTGAAACGAGGAAAGAGCGACTTGCCGAGCCGCTATCGGGGGGCTTGCAACTCAGACGGACGGCCGAGGCTAGAGGGTGCGCGAAAGGCCAGATGTTCGTAAATTGTCGGCGCCATCGATCCCGCTGATCGCGGTATTCTCCTGCAGCCCAGGTAGCGACTCGTTGCTTCGTGAGTCCAGGCTGACCGCCGTCTTTGCCAAAGGGGCGGATTGGGACTGGGGGACGCGGCGACTGCAGGCCCCGTCCCCCATCGTGCTCCGATCGCTAGAACACGAACTTGACGCCGAGCTGCATGATCCGCTGGGCGCGTGCGACCGAGATCATACCGAAGTTCCGGTTGCCGACCTGTGCGTTCGGAAACTGGAAATTGGGATGGTTCGGGAAGTTGAACGCCTCGGCCCGGAACTGAACGCCGTACTTCTCGCTAATGCGAATGTTCTTGAAGAGCGAGAAATCCCATCCAATCGTCCCGGGACCGACCAGGATGTTCTTTCCTGCGTCGCCGAACGTGAACGGCTCGTTCGGGACGAATGCGTCCGGATTGTAGAATTCCGACGGGTCAGGGTTAGAGAGCTTCCAGCTAACGCCGGGCACGACATCCGGACGGTCGCCGCCACCGACATTGGCTGGATTGCCCGCGACTGTCAGATGCTGTGGCGTGCCGGATGTCAGCGTAACGATCGATCCAACGGACCATTCACTGAGAATGGCGTTCAAGCCAGCGTTCCAACCGCTGCCGTAACGCTTGCCGCGTCCGAGCGGCAACTCGTAAACGAAGCTTCCGATGAAGCGGTGCCTCATGTCCTGCGCGCCATTGCCGCGCTCCCGCTTCCAGTCCAGTGGGTCAAGCACGAACCGCAAATTCGAGCCAGGGGCGTCGCCCGAGCCAGTCACGCCTCGGGCGTCACCGATCACATGCGACCAAGAGTACGAAAGAATGTACGTCAGCCCTCGGGAATAGCGCTTCTCGAGCTTCGTCTGCAGGCCATGATAGAGCGTGTTCTCGCGGAAGGCATGACGGTTCATGCGGCCCAGGGTGATGAATCCGCCAGGTTCCGTCCCTTCGAAACACAGGTCTCCGCGGCAAGACGCTAGAATCTCTGTCCTGCTCCAGGGCCTGCGGGAGTTCGGGCTTCCCGGGCCCGGACGCGGCAAGTTCTCGTCATAACGCCCGATCATGTGGTTCATCTTGTTCCCGAAGTAGCCGATCTCCCAAAGAGAGTCTCCGGGCAAAGAGAACTGCAGATTGACGTTCCAGTTCTGCGCGAGCGGCCACTGCGGGTCGAACTCGAACGAGGACATTTCGACACCCTGGGCATTTCGCGGACTGATCGTGCCTGGCGGCAAGCCTTCGGAGTGCCTCAAGAAAGGATCGACGCGTCCTGTGACCAAGCTGGACTTGATGTGGAAGGGAGGCATGGTTTCCATGAACTCGCCACCACCTGTGTTCGACATGTTGCCGTAGTACATGCCGTATGCCATGCGCAGCACAGTCTTTTCCCTTAGCCTGTAGGCCATGCCGAGACGCGGGGCGAAGTTAGTCTTGTCGGTGGTCATCAAGGCCCGGTTGAAATGGTCGTCACCGTTCAGACCCGCTACATGGATGTACCCATCGTCACAGCCGCGACACGTGCCCAGATTGAAGTTGGCGATGCCGTCGCGAGTCTCGACATAGGGCGGATTCAGTTCGTACCGCAAGCCAAGGTTCAAGGTGAGCTTGTCATTGACCTTCCAGTCGTCCTGCACGTAGAAGTGCAGGAAGTTCGTGCGCATGTTCATGTAAACGGTGTTGGAGGCTCCAAACTCGCGCGGCGTACCGAGCAGAAAGTCCCCCATGGAATCGCCCGTGCCCCCGCGCATCGTTGGCGAGCGCTCGGTGAATCGGCCGTCATACGTAATGGTGCCCATGGTCCTCTGCGGATTGTCGATGAAGCTCTGCAACCACCACGACTGGATGCCGAACTTGATCGCGTGGTTGCCGCTGGTGAGAGTGGTGTCCGCTGAAGCCTGCCTCGTCTGGGATTGGATCAGATTCGGACGGAACGTGTTGTTGCCGAGCTGCGAATAGCCGGTAAGGTTCATTTCGTTCGTGCCGCGCAGGTGCTGGTTGAATCCAGAGATTCCAAGCTTGGCATTGATGTTCTCGGTGATATCCAGGTGCGACTCGATATCCGTATCGAGGTAGTTCCAGCCAGCGCGGAAGGCCGTGATGAGCCTTGGCGACCAGACCTTTTGGTATGACGCCACCGTGTTGTTGCTGGTCACGTTGACTTCGCCGCCACGAGACATTGAACCGAAGTCAGGGACCGCAGGGTAGCGGGGAGTCGAGCCGATGTTCTGCTCCTGGCTGCTCCAGCGTACAAAGAAGTTGTCTGAATCTGTCAGATTCTGGTCGTAACGGACGTCGAACTTGTGGAAATCCTGGTTGCGAGGGGTAATGAAGGTGTAATTGCGTGTGGCGTTATCGTTTTGTGGATCCGGGTACCAATCCTTCATGATCTTGGTGACCCGATCAAAGCGGGACTCAGGAATCATGTTGTTGGGAAACGGTTGACGCTCCGTCCCGTCCCAGGTCATCGGGTCGAAGACGGTATCTGCGCCACTGAAATCGCCGCGCTTGACAGCCACGGTGGGAACCGTCGAGACGAAGGTAGCCGATTCGCGCCGATCCGTTACTTCCATGTCGCCGAACAGGAACGCCCTGTTTCGCTTGATAGGGCCGCCCAAGGCGAATCCATACTGCCGGCGTTCGAAGGCTGGTTTCTCCTGCGTATCAGGGTTGAAGTAATACCGGGCGTCCATACTCTCGTCGCGGAAGAACCCGAAACCCGTCCCGTGCAGTTCGTTCGTACCTGACTTGATGGATAGGCTAACAATCCCGGCCGACGTCCTGCCGTATTCAGCGGAGAAGCCGTTGGTAATAACCTTGAACTCCGCGATCGCGTCGATCGAGGGCTTCACGGCTTCCTTCTGGCGGCCCTGCGATGCGATTGACTGGTTGTTGTTGTCCATGCCGTCAATCACGAAGTTGACCTCGGTGCCGCGCTGGCCACCGATCGAAACCCCCTGCCCGCGCGACATGACGGTGCCCGATGAAATGACCGCCAACTGTAGGTAGTCGCGTCCGTTGAGGGGCAAATCGACAATCTGGCGGTTCTCAATCACCGTGCCCGCCGCAGCCTCACTGGTTTGCAGAAGCGGTGCCGAGGCCTCGACCTCGATCACCTCGGTCACGGCGCCGACCTCCAGCACAATGTCGAGCTGGCGGACATCGCCGATGCTTAACGCAACGCCCGAACCGCTGTAAGTGCGGAAACCGTCCGATTCCGCGATGACAAGGTACTCACCGATTCGCAGCGGATTCGATCGGTAGTTCCCTTCCTCATTGGTACTGCTGAGGTACGTTGTTCCGGTCGCGACGTGGTTGAACGTCACGTTCACTCCAGGAATGACTGCCCCTGACGCGTCGGAAACCGTGCCGACGATCAGGGCCGTGTCGAGCTGCTGGGCGCTGGCAAGCGGAGCCAGGACCAGCACCAAGCCCACTAGGGCAAACACACTGAATCGTGCCATGTAAAGGATCCTCCTCGCCGATCCATCCATTTCCTAGGTGGTGGCGGCTTCACTACTGTTGTCGCCCGTCCGCAGCTCCCCGGCAATCAGACCCCGTGTTTAAACGTTGGACGGACCAAAAAACTTAGCGTACACGTAGCGTCTCATGCATGTCAACCCGCAAGGGAATATTTTTCAAGCTTCAATTGTAAAGTCGCCTCGGCGTTCGCCGGGACTCCCGGCCGTCTCACGCGACAACCACATCGGGCAGACCCTCGACCGTGAGAAACTGGACGTCAGGATGCCGTTTGACGATTCGGGTAACCGGGCGCGGGTCGATCTGTTGCGCCAGCGCGGAGTGGATGCCTGGGGACCGGAACGTGTCTACGTCAGCGAGGACGTCGACCTGGATGCCATCGAGGCCGGTGCCGAAATTCGGCAAGCGACACTCTCTGGCCCGGAGCTGAGCATCGCCGCAGGTGCCACGATCGGGACCTCGGGGCACGCCGAGGTCGACAACTGCCAAATCGGGAGAAATGTCGAACTCGGTTCGGGCCTGTACCGGGGGGCGACGTTCCTCGAAGGCGTCAAGTTTCGTGGGTTCGCCGAGGTTCGACCCAGCACGCTCCTGGAGGAGCAGGCTGAAGCCGCGCACAACGTCGCATTGAAGAACACGACTTTCACTTCTTGTTGCGTCGCCGGCTCACTGATCAACTTTTGCGACTTGTTCTTGAGTGGCGGAAGGTCGCGACGGGACCACACGGAAATCGGCTCTGGCGCAATCCACTTCAATTTCGATCCTCGCGGCCACAAGTGGGGAAGCTTGATTGGTGGTATCCGGGGCGTGCTGTTGCGCTCCGAACCTGTTTTCATCGGAGGAAACTGCGGCTTGGTGGGCCCCCTTGAGATCGGTTTCGGGGCAGTGACGGCAGCCGGTTCCGTGATCCGGAAGGATGTCGCAGAGAACACGCTGGCGTCCGAGTTCGGGAGCACGATCCGCATCGACGGCTACGACTCCAGGGCCTATGGCCTGCTTCAAGGCAGCTTTATGGTGACGGCGAAATTGGTCGGTACGCTTCGTGCCTTGGACGGCTGGTACGCGACCGTGCGGATACCGCATGCAAGTGCTGGGGACCGGCGACTCTACGAAGCGGCCAGGAAGCAAATCGACGCTCAGATCAAGGAGCGCATAGAGCGTTTGGCCAAGATCGTCGAGAAACTGCCGCAGGGTTTCAGTCAATTTTCCAGGGGACCCAGAGCAAACCAGGAACATCGGAGGCTCGTCGCGGGATGGGAGAGATTTCGAGGTGTTCTGGAAGATCCACTCGAGGCCGGAGAGCCTCCCGTTGCATTCGTGCAACGGTACGCCGCAGCTCGCGAGTCCGATCGAGGACACGTGGAATCCGTGAAGTCGGCAGACGCGGGCGCAGCCGACGCCGAGCGCTGGCTGGAAGGACTGGTCGAGCGCGTGACTAGCCGCGCTAAGCGAGCGCTCACTTCCGGCTCACCGTGATCGCGTGACCGGCCCTTCCGCGCAAGGCTGCATAGCGTCACAATCCCGCCTCTCAAGAGTCCCGTCGCTCGGAACCGCTGGTAGTCACATTGGTGGCAAGAAGGCCCCGACACAAGCACGCGTCGATAGTTTTGGCGAGACTCGCATGAGCCTCCATTGCGCCAGCGAAACAGATCGCCAAGATGCTACCTGGATCCAGAGCGCGGGTGAGGTTGGACGAGCCCGTTCTTCTCTCCCCCCAGCGACGTTTCCTGGAAACAGACAAGGATGGGGCCGCCAAGGAGGCGGGAAGTCAACGGCTCCAATGCCGAAGCGGCCAGATACCGGCCCAGAAACCCGCTTCGAGACAGTCGTGTCAGCTAAACGGTCTTGACTCAGCTACGAGTCATGGGGCAGCCTGATTTACTGTGGCGCACCGATTCCTTGCTCTCATTCCAGCGACGCTGCTGCTCTTTGCTTGCGGCACTTCTGACGGGGACCTGGCGTCCCGCCCCAATATTGTCTTGATCATGACGGACGACCAGGGCTGGGCCCAGCTCGGCTCGCATGGAGATCCCGTCCTCACAACGCCGAATCTCGACACCCTTGCGGCCGAAAGCGTCGAAATGACCCGCTTTTACGTGTCTCCGGTTTGCGCGCCAACCCGAGCAGCACTCATGACGGGTCGCTACAACTACCGGACCGGCGTGGTCGACACCTATCTGGGCCGCGCCATGATGGATCCGAACGAGGTGACAGTAGCGGAAATCCTCCGCGATTCCGGCTATCGGACCGGGATTTTCGGGAAATGGCATCTCGGAGACAACTACCCCCAGAGAACGGTCGACCAAGGCTTCCTGGAGTCCGTAGTCCATAAAGGAGGGGGTATTGGGCAACCGTCGGATCCGCCGGGTTCCGACTACTTCGATCCGATCCTGTTTCACAACGGCGATCAGAAGCAGTTCGGCGGGTACTGCACCGACGTCTACTTCGACGAGGCGATGCGATGGATAGGGGACGGAAGCGGCGAACCCTTCTTCGCCTATATCCCGACCAACGCGCCGCACTCGCCGTATCTGGTGCCCGATTCCTATCGCGAACCGTACGCAGCACAAGGCCTCTCTGACAAGGACGCCCGCATCTACGGAATGATCACCAACATCGACGACAACGTGGGCCGACTCATGGATCACCTTGAAGCGCAGGGACTGGCAGGAAACACGATCTTCATTTTCATGACAGACAACGGACCGACAACTCGGCTCTACCACGCGGGCCTGAGGCAGCAGAAGGGCAGCGTTTACGAGAACGGCATCCGGGTGCCGTTCTTCGCACGGTGGTCCGACCAACTTGCTCCCCACAAGATCGACTCGCTGGGAGCACATATCGACGTGACACCCACGCTCTTGGCCGCCGCTGGAGCAACTGCGCCGCCGGAAGTGGCGTTCGACGGAATCAACCTGCTACCGCTGTGGCGAGGAGAAGTCGATTCGCTGCCGGAAAGGACGTACTTCGTCCAAGCCCATCGAGGCAACGAGCCGGAACCGTACCGTGCGTTCGCGGCGGTAGAGCAACGGTACAAGCTGGTTCAGCCTCTCAGTTTCAACAGGCCAGCCCCGCCAGACGCGCCGCTGGAACTCTACGACCTGCTTGAAGACCCGGGAGAGGAAACCGATCTGTCCCAAGAGCGACCTGAAGTCGTTGAACGCCTCAAGGCGGGCTACGACCGGTGGCTGGAGGACGTGTCCATGAGCCGCGGCTTCCATGCCGTCCGATTCGCGATCGGCAGCGAGGCCCAGCGTCACGTCACCCTGACACGGCAGGACTGGCGCATGGTGACTCCGGACGGATGGGGCCGCGACCAGAAAGTGCTGGGCCGCTGGGAGGTCGAGTGCATGTCCGAGGGGCCGTACGATGTGACGGTCAGATTCGCGAACGCCGCCCCGAAAGCAGGAACCGTGAAAATCGCGTTTCGAGGGCTGGAAGAGTCAGTGGGTGTCGAGCAAGGTAGCGAACAAGTCCGGTTCGAGGGCTTGACTCTGGAGCCTGGCGAAGGAGCGTTCGGGGCTAGCTTGGTGATCGACTCGGAGCCGACAGGCGTCTGGCAGGTCGATGTCGTCCGGCAGTAGCCCCGCCCTTTGGGTCCCGCTCGACGCGGTCAATCCAGGCTCCTCGAGCATCCCGATGCCCAAAAAGTGTTGCCCGAAGGGCAGAATCAATGGGTCACCATCCGTTGCGAGAACACCCTTGGCTGTTGCTGATACCCAAAACCTCAAGCCCCCGGCCGGGCTGTCGTCGATCCCAACGACATGATTGGGGATGGTGGGGGATAGCGATCCCTTCACGGCTCTCGCAAAAAACCTTCCGTGCGTGTCGATTAAGTCCTCCAACAACACCTGTTGACAGGTGCTATTATCGGACTAGATATCAGGTCTGACATCATGGCTATGCGCACTAGATTCTCCGAGGATGTTGTTCCCCTGACCGATCTGAAAGTAAATCCGGGTCGGGTGGTCAAGCACGCGTCGCGCACGCACCGCCCAGTGCTCCTGACTAGTCGTGGACGCGCGGTCGCGGTGGTTCAATCGGTCACTGACTACGAGACAGCTGAAGAGGAAAGGGATTTCATGCGAGCCGTGGTCGCCGGGCTCGCGGACATCGAGGCAGGGAGGGAGGTTTCTCTAGCGGATGCAAAGTCTCAGCTCGGCCTCGACTAGCCGAAAATGCCCAAGATTGCCATTCGCTTCGCCGAATCCGCTGTGGCAGATCTGGAGGCGCTTAGGGCATGGTATGCCGAACAAGGTGTGCCTGACGTGGGCGATCGGCTCGTTGATGAACTGCTCAGGCGGATCGAGGCTCTTAGCCACCACCCCCAGCTCGGTCGGATAGTGCCGGAGTTCGAACGGCCCCGTCTTCGAGAGATAGTCCATCCACCGTTTCGCATCGTGTATCGGGAAGACCCGAAGCACGTGAGAATCGTCCGCATCTGGCGCAGCGAACGGCTTCTTGCGTTTCCGGACGCCGAGGAAGCGAAGCCAAGGTGATTGCCCGGTAGCCTGACGCGGTCCCCAAGAAAATCGAATCGTCACCCAACTCTTCCCTGGAGCGAAGCGCTCGCGTTTTCGGCGCCGGGATTCCAGCCCATCTCCTGCCGGAGCCCTGCAAGGTTCCCCGTGGATGGGCTCTACGGGTCGAGACTCGATCCGAATGCACATGAACTTCAAGCTCGCAGTCCACGGGCACCGTACGAGGAGGTGTATTGCGCACGGGGGCCATGGAGAACCGCATCAAGGAGCAGCAGCTGGGACTGTTCTCGGATCGCACTTTGGCTCATAGACTGCGGACCAACCAGTTGCGCCGTTGTTTCGGATCCTTCGCGCACGGGCTTCTGGAGGTCATCTGGTACTGGGGCTTGCGGGGCTCCCAGCTAGCGCGGGCGCAATGCGGCACGATTCGCGTGAAGCTGCTCAAGATCGACGTGCAGCCCAGGGTCAGTTCCGTTGCCCTTGCTCGCGCGACACGTTGAATTCGAGGGCTGAATCCCGATGCGAACGAAGCCGGAGCATCTCCTCCACACCCGTGGGACCGGTGGTGATTGGGAACGATCGTGATCCTGGCGGAAATGGCCCATATGTGGCGACTTCAGGACCCGGCGGATCGAGCAAGTTTCCGACGCGACCGCAAGTTGGGGTCGAGGTAGAGAGGCGGAAGACAGGGGCGCCACGCCACTACGCTGTTCCATGCCGCCTCAAGCCATTAGAATGCGAACTGATGCGACCCGCCGGGAACCGAGACTTGATTCCTCCCGAGCCTGTCCGGCGTCTTGGATACTTCGAAACTCTTGGAACTCCCGGGATCTTTCGGAGCATTCTGATTCCGATTGCGATCGCGGCCCCCGCTCACGCCGCACCGAGAGAGATCTCCGGGCTCGCAAACACCCACCCCGACTATCTCACGATCCGCGATTCCGAGCTTGGGGAGTCCTTCGTGGTCAACGACGTCACTCTCCAGAGATGTCGGGGTCTTTCGACTGGTAAAAGGAACCGTGACTCTTTCGCAGCCGCTTTGTGGCAAGACGCCGATTGCGGTTCTCACTGGCCACGGCGAGTTCAATCTGGACGCTGCGATTCCCCTCGAGGCAAACATTATCGAACTCTACATTGACGCTACCTCTGTCAATGAGCAGTTCGATGAAGCTGTATTCTGTTTCACCGACGACACGGCCTCCGCGATCCGCAATGGCGGTGTTCCGACACCATCCGCAGGCGCCGCCGCGGTACTTTCGGCTTTTCGTAAGCGGATGCGAAGTCGTCGCGAAACTCCGGTGTCAGGCACGGAGGCGACTCTCAACGGTGCCTTCATGGACAATATCGATGCGGACTTTCTTGCAGGCTTGCTGAACCGGGATCGGCCAGAGTTCTTTTGCGCCTACATGAAGGGCAATCGGTTCAAGGATTTACGCTTCCACATACGTCCTTTTGGCGGTGTTCCGCAGCTGCTGTCCCCTGAAGAAGTCGCACTGATCAACTACAGTCCCCGCGGGATGAAAGAGGGGATCTGGTATCTGGCACACCGGAAACTTGAATACGAAAACGGCAGTGCGAACTCGCTCGAAGATCCTCGGGTCGTCGACGTGAAGCACTACAAGATTGATGCCAATATAGCCTCCAACCGCCACCTCAGTGCAACCGCGGAGATTTCCTTCGAGGCACTCCATAACGGAACAAGGGTTGTCAAGTTCGGCCTGGTCCCCTCGTTGAGGGTGACCGACGTGACCTTCGAAGACGCACCCGCGCACTTTGTGCAAACAGGCGAAGAAAAGGACTCCGGATTCTACGTGATTCTCCCTCTGGTGTTGACCAAGGGGCGTGAGTATCGACTGGTTGTCAACTATTCGGGTGACAAGGTGATCAGAACAGCTGGCGGTGGAAATCTCTCCGTAGGCGCGCGTTCCAGTTGGTATCCCAGCATCGGTTCGTTTGTCGATCGTGCGACTTACGAATTGAACTTCAGCTATCCCAAGCGCTTTGTCTTGGTAAGCGTAGGAAATCGAGTCGATGAAGGCGTTTCGGGAAAGACAGCGCATTCCTCATGGAGATCGGATGTCGAACTCAAGGTCGCAGGGTTCAACCTCGGCGACTTCAAGAGGATGGCTATTGAAGACGAGACCACCGGCATGGTTTATGAAGGCTACGCGACCAAGCGGCCGCCGGCGCCACTGAGCCAGATGGTAATGTCGCCGACGCCCATGATGAAGGCCGCCGTGTTCAAGAGCCTTTCTCCAGGCGACGGGGCCACGGGACAAGTACATTCAGTTCTTGCGACGGTCTCAGGAAGTGATTCTCGAGACGAACCCGTTCGGTTTCAGGACCAATGACGTCGGACCATTATGGATGGGGCACCGGCTCATTACGGCAAAGACCGCCTCAGCCTATCGCAAGTTAATCTACCCGAAGGGTGGATTCGTCCTGCACATGCTGCGGCAGCTGATGTTTGATGCCCAGAAAGCCAGCGACGAGCCGTTCATCAGGATGATGCATGACTTTGTCAACACGCATCACAACAAAGACGCTTCAACCGAGAGTTTCAAGGCTTCCGTCGAGAAACACATGAAACCGTGGATGGACCTCGCTGGCACGGGGAAGATGGATTGGTTCTTTGGTCAATGGGCCTATGGCACCGAGCTGCCTAGCTACGAGTTCGAGTACTCGCTCAACGCGATGGAAGGGGGCCAGGCGCACCTCAAGGGGAGGATCTCCCAGGAGGGCGTATCGGATGGGTTCAGGATGGCTGTTCGCGTTTACGTGCGCTTGAAAGACAGGCTCATCAGGATCGGCGCGGGGAACATGATCGGGACGGATTCGCCTCTCGACATCGACATGCAGTTGCCGTGGATGCCGGAAAGCGTCGAAATCAACAGTTTGTACGACGTTCTCGCTGAGAAGGTGACGATCAAGCGGCAGTGATCCGAAGACGCTTGCACACCAAGCTCGCAGTCCGCGGGCCCAGCGTTCCCGACTTGTTTCGCTGGCTGCGGCCGGAAACGAGCCGACCGAACGAAAGCCTTCGAGCTGGCACATGGGTACCCGTGAGTCGAGCGGACTGCTAGCGTAGTCAGAAAGCCTCTGACCAACCTCCCGGAATAACCGGCAAGCCAATCTTGCAAATCGGAAGTGTATGGTTTATCTTGCTTGAGTGCTGTTATGAGCGCGCCAGCGGTTGCAGAACTACGCCTCGCAGTCGACAGAGAACTCTGTGAGAGCTGCCTCTACTACATGCTCCTGATGCGGGAGCTTGAGGAACGCATCGAACTCAAGCTCTACCGCCAAGGCAAGATCCAGGGTGGTTGCTACACGGGTCGGGGCCAGGAGGCCATACCCGTCGGGAGCGCGCTTCATTCCAGACCGGGCGACTGGCTCACGCCGTCGCACCGGGACATGGCAGCGCTACTCATTCGAGGCATCGAGCCGCGGGAGATCCTCGCCCAATACATGGGCCGTGCCACGGGTCTGACCCATGGCCGAGATGGGAACATGCACATGGGCTGCGCAAGACGCCACTGCGTGCCCATCATCTCCTCGATCGGAGCCAGCATCCCAGTCGCAGGCGGGCTGGCTTTCGCGATGCAATACCGCGGAGAAGACAACGTCGTCTTCAATTACACCGGGGACGGCGCGTCCAGCCGGGGCGATTGGCACGAAGGCCTCAACATGGCTGCGGTGATGAACTTGCCGATCGTCTACCTCTGCAACAACAACCTCTACGCCTATTCGACACCGCTCGACAAGCAGATGAAGGTCCACGATATAGCCGACCGCGTTTCCGCCTACGGCATCCCTTCCGAAATCGTCGACGGCAACGACGTGCTGGCCATCTACGGCGCGTCCGAGCGGGCAGTCGCTCATGTCAGATCCGGCAACGGCCCCTATTTCATTGAGTGCAAGACGTTCCGGATGAGCGGCCATTCAGCCCATGACCCGGCCGACTACGTTCCAGAGGAACTCCGCGCCCAGTGGTTGCGCAAGGATCCGATTCTTTCCCTTCAGAAGCGGATGGTGGAAGAATTCGGCGCGGATGAGCAGGTATTCGTCGACACCCGCAAGAAAGTGTTGGAAGAAATCGACGAGGCGGTGAACTGGGCACTCGCCCAGCCGCACCCCGATCCGGCAACTGTCGAAGACAACGTCTACGAATCGATCTGAACCACCCCGAACTCGCAATGGCCGAAACCACCTACGTCGAAGCAATCCGGACGGGAATCTGGGAAGAGATGGAGCGCGACGAGAGCGTCTTCGTGATGGGCGAGGACGTGGGAATCTACGGTGGCGCGTTCAAGGTCACCAAGGGTATGGTCGAGCATTTCGGAGAGCGCCGCGTCGTTGACACCCCGCTTTCCGAATCCGCGATTGTGGGAGCAGGCACCGGCGCGGCGATCAATGGCTTGAGGCCGATTCTCGAAATGCAGTTCGCCGACTTCATGGCGTGCGGTTTCGACCAGATCACCAACTTCGCGGCCAAATGCCGCTACCGGTGGGGACAGGCGATCCCGATGGTCATCCGGGCTCCCGCGGGCGGGAACATTCACGGCGGTCCATTCCACTCGCAGAATGTGGAAATGCCGTACGTCCACACGCCGGGCCTCAAAGTAGTCCAACCGGCCACGGCCTACGACGCCAAGGGATTGATCAAGGCCTCAATTCGGGACAACGACCCCGTGATCTTCCTGGAGCACAAGTACCTTTACCGCTCGGTCAAAGAAGACCTGCCGGATACGGATTTCACGGTGCCTCTCGGCAAGGCAACAATCCAGCGGGACGGCTCCGACATCTCGATCATCACTTACGGGTGGATGGTGCATGTCGCCCTCGAAGCAGCAGAACGGCTTGCGGAAAAAGGCATCAGCATCGAGATCCTCGACCTGCGGACGCTCATGCCACTCGATCGGGAATCGATCCTCCGTACGGCCAAGAAGACAAGCAAGATCATCCTGCTGCACGAGGACACGCTGACAGGCGGCCTTGGCGGAGAGTTGGCCGGCATCATTGCAGAGCACGCCTTTGACTACCTGGACGGCCCGCTGGTGCGCATTGCGGCCCCCGACACTCCGGTACCGTTCAGTGAGCCGCTAGAAAAGGCGTTCCTGCCCAGTACTGACGAAGTGGTCGACAAGGCGCAATGGCTGTATCGCTTCTGACGCGGGCGAGGAAGAGGCTCCAGCCAACCTAGTCCGGAATCCCACCTTCGCTGCCGCAATAGGTCGGACGCACGCAGAATACGGAGACCCAATGCCTACCAATCGCAGAACCTTCCTCCGCTCCACTGGAGGGGCACTGGTTGCCGCTTCGAGCGCCTGGCCGCTGCCCGGACCACGACCATGGCAGTCCGACGCTCCTGACAAGGAATGGCGGCACTACGGCGGGACGGCTGGTGCGAACCGCTACTCTCCCTCCGACCTGATCAATCGTTCGAACGTCGCCCGCCTCAAGCCGGCTTGGGTCCATCGAACGGGCGACGCGATGCAGCGCCCCCAGACCACGATCGAGTGCACGCCCATCGTGGTAGACGGCGTGATGTACATCACGACGGCGCGTGTCAAGGTCCAGGCGCTCACTGCCGCGACCGGGAAGCTGCTCTGGACTTTCGACCCCTTGGACGAGTCCAGCGCCAGACGCAGCGCGGGCGTGAATCGCGGAGTCTGCTACTGGCAATCCGAGGATGGCTCGCAGAAGCGGATCTTCAGCACAGTCCAGAATCGCCTCTATAGCCTCGATGCCATCACGGGACAGCCTGACGGGTCGTTCGGTGCCGGAGGCGCGATCGACCTCAATCAGGACCTGGATAACGAGGTCCCCGGGGTATCCGTGAAATGCACCAGTCCTGTCGTGGCCTACAAGGATCTGATCGTGGTCGGGGGCGGGGGCGGCGAAGGGCCCTATCCCCAAGCGCCTGGACACATTCGGGCATACGATGCGATGACTGGCAAGCGCCGCTGGATCTTCCACACGACTCCAAGGCCCGGCCAGTTCGGATACAACACGTGGCCGCCCAACGCCTACAAGCATGTCGGCGGCACAAACAACTGGTCGGGCATGAGTCTGGATGTCGAGCGCGGCATCGTATTCGCAGGGATCGGATCTCCCGCATTCGACTTCTATGGCGGAGACCGCATCGGAGCCAACCTGTTTGGAAACTGCGTTCTCGCACTCGACGCTCTGAGCGGGGAACGCAAATGGCACTTCCAGACCGTTCACCACGATGTCTGGGACTACGATCTGCCGGCACAGCCGGCGCTGATCCGGATGACGCAGAACAACCGAACCTTCGACGCCGTTGTCCAGCCCACGAAGCAAGGATTTCTGTTCTTCTTCCACCGCGAGACCGGCAAGCCGGTCTGGCCCGTCGAAGAGCGAGCCATCCCCATGTCGGACGTCGGAGGAGAGCACCTATGGCCGACGCAGCCAGTTCCGACCAAGCCAGCCCCGGTCTCGCGACAGGCATTTCGGGAGAGCGACATCACGGACATCTCGGATGAGGCGCACGCCGTCGTGCGCAAGATCTGGGAGTCAACCGACGCGGGCGAGCTATTCACACCTCCGAGCACTCGTGGGACCTTGGTGCACCCTGGCTTCCGGGGCGGGTGCCTGTGGGGCGGCTGCTGCTACAACCCGGCGCTGAACCGCCTTTTTGTGAGTTCGGACGAGACGACGAACCGGATCGAGCTCAAGGTCGCGCCAGACGAAGCCTTCGACTACGCCCTGCCCGACCGTAGCGAGTTGCTGGACCGCGAGGGCTACCCGGGAATCAAGCCGCCATGGGGCTATGTCACAGCCATCGATCTGGAATCGGGGGAGTTTGCATGGAGAGTCGTCAACGGCGAGTTTCCCGAGTTGACGGCCCGAGGCGTCCCAAAGACGGGCACCCCGTCGCACGGCGGGTCGATTGCCACGGCCGGCGGACTGGTCTTCATGGCGGGCACCTTCGACAAGAAGTTCCGCGCGTTCGACCAGGACACGGGCGAAGTGCTGTGGGAAACCGAACTCAATGCCGCGGGGTTCGCCACGCCGTGCACCTACGAAGCCGACGGAAAGCAGTATGTCGTCATCGCCGCCGGCGGCGGCAAGGGCAATTCCGAATCGGGCGACGAGTTCGTCGCGTTCGGACTCGACGGCTGAATTTGAATCAGAACCAGCGCTGCGCGGTGTCGGGATCAGCGTTTTGCGCCCGGCCCTCCGGCCAGCAACCGCCCCGGCAACGTCAGCAACGCCCGCAAGAAAGAGAAAACACCTTCCACCGCGATTCCAAGGATCCGGAACGGAAGCAACAGGAGCCAGACCAGCGGATACGCAACCAAGGCCAACAGGGCCAGGGGCCAGCAAACTGCCAGCAAGAGCAACCACAACAGGAACTTCAGCATCAGTTGTCCGCGATGGTTTAGCTTCGCACGTTAGATTCCGCGATGCTTGGCATCCCCCAATCCAGTGCGATCGCGAATGGTTCGAGCTTGGTTCAGGAAGCGGTCGAAACGACCATTGTCGGCCCGCACCTGATGCGTCGAGATCACCAACCCAGCCCGATCCGCGAAGACGGCGAGCTTCTTCGTATGTGCCATACGCAAGTCATACACCAGTGGGCGGGACTAGCAACGGTTCAGCCTTGTCTTTCCAGTATTCCGTATCAGCCTTGGACCGGCTCGAAGACACCACTGAATTCTGCAATCTACACCCGGAGAAGCATGCTCGTGCCCTCAATCTCCGCCTCCTTGCTGATACGTTCGTGAACCGCGAGGCCAGCGTGTTCAGTGCCCGAAGCAGTAGGCCGAAAACTGATCCGTCGAACCAGAAATTGCAGCCAGGATCGCCGAGATTCTGATTCGATTTCGAATCGGATCGACGGCTTGACGGAGGACGGGCAACCAACGGCGTAGCGCTACCGAGGCAGCGCAGCGCCGTTTCCCCGACGCAGCGTGGCAGTGGTGCCGGAACGGGGTGCTGGGAACTTCTCCCTCAATCCGGCAGGCCACCACACGTCGACAGACTCGATTCGCCTGCCCGCCTCCAGCCCGAAATGTACAGCCGGCTCGCTCGAGCTCAGGTAACTGCCATCGCGGTGTAGACGGCGCCACGCGCTCACGCCGTCTTCGAAATGCAACACCACGCGAGAACCGAGTCCTCGGGGATTGCCCGCTCCGCCGGCAAGCTTGACTCTCAACCATCCGTCTCCGCCGGTCTGGTTCAGATACAGGCGGGCCGGGCCGAGATTGTTCGATACGACAATGTCGAGATCCCCATCCAGGTCCATGTCGCCCGTCGCGGTTCCGCGACTCGCCAGGGGATCGAGAGCACCCCAAACACGCCCACCTTCAAGCGTCTCGAATCCAGCGTCGAGGCCTCGGAAAAACTGGTTGTGCTGCAAGAACGGATGCGGCTGGTCGTGCAACGTCTCCATCAACGTCACGGCACCGTTGGCCACGAATACATCCAGACGCCCGTCGTGGTCGAAGTCCGCCCATGACACGCCGAATCCAGTAAACGGCAGGCTGTAACTGCCCAGACCGAATCGATTCGTCGCGTCCACGAAGAGCCCTCCGCCGCGATTCAGGTACAGCGTGTTGGTCTCAAGCGTGTTGTGGGTCAGGAACAGGTCTTCGTCGCCGTCATTGTCGAAGTCCGCCGCGACGACCCCCATACCCGCCTCGGAGCGGCCGTCGGCGTTGACCGCAACGCCCGCCAGCATCGCCGTGTTCTCGAACCGGCCATCGCCGCGATTGATCCAAAGCTGGTTCTCGGTGCCATCATTCGCCACGTAGAGGTCGGGACGGCCGTCGCCATTGAGGTCCGCGGCGGCGACGCCCAAGCCGTTGCCGAATGCCGTTCCGAGACCGGCGTTCACGGAGACATCGGCAAACGATCCGCCATCGTTTCGGAACAGCCGGTCCGGCACGGGGTTGTAGACGGTCGGATTGCAGTAGTCGCGAGCCCCCGCTGGCGAGAAGCATTGCTTGTTGTTGCGAACCGTGAAGTCCACGTAGTTGGAGAAAAAGAGATCGAGGTCCCCGTCCTGGTCGTAGTCAGCGAACGTGGCGGAAGTGCTCCAACGCTCGTCCTGTGGCCCGTCAACCCGTTCAAACGTACCGTCACCGACATTGCGAAACAAGGCGTTCGGGCCCAGGGCTGTGACGTACATGTCTGGGTCGCCGTCGCCGTCGTAGTCCCCGACCGCAGCCCCCATCGCAACTCCTTGGAACTCGAGACCGGACCTTTCGGTCACGTCCACGAAGGCCAAGGCACCGGCAGGCACGACCTGGTTCTCGAACAGCCGGTTGCCCAGGGCCGCGTTAGGCAGACCGGCTGAGGATGGCTTGTCTGTATCGCCGTCCATGCGTGCGCCCTGGAGGAAGTACACGTCCAGATCCCCGTCAGAATCGAAGTCAAGCAACGCCACGCCGGATCCCATGATTTCCGGCAGGCGGAATTCGCCTCCCTTGTCGACGAAGTGGTCGAAAATCAAACCCGTTTCCTTGGCCGATTCCAGAAACAGAACCGACTCCGGCGATACCCTGTCAAGCTGCTCCGGGACATCGCGTGAGCCGCATCCCAGAACCAGCAGGCACATGCCAAGCAACGCGCTCCGCATCGCTCTTGAGTGTGCCACGAATAGACTGCGGCGGGACTTGCGGCTAATTGCCGCATGCCTTTCGGTTCGCCCGGGCGGTGCTACTATGCGCTCGATGAGTCGTCACGCCCAGCCAGGACGCCGAAGCCCGGTCTGGATCTCGGTTCGGCTAGGCCTTGCGATTGCCATCGCTAGCGGAGCCCTCCATGCCCAGGAGGCGGGCCTTCAGGTCACGGTGATCAACGAGAAGACTGGTGAGACAAGAACTGGTCTTGGAGCGGAGAATTTCTCCATCAAGGACGGCAGCACGCCGCTCCGAGTCCACGCTGTTCGGGAGCTGCGCGGCCCCGTGGACATATTGATGCTGGTCGACACCAGTATCGTGGGCGAACCCGTGCGCCCGCTCGCGGAGGCGCTGATCGAGGAACTGCGGGAGGACGAGATGATGGCCATTGTCGGATACGACGAAGGCGCCGAACTCCTGCAAGATTTCACCTCCGGGAAACAGTCGCTGAGGAAAGCCATGGACACCGTGGAGTACGGCAATGTGCCGCGCGTCCACGACGCCCTGTTCGCATCGATTGACAGCGGATTTGAATTGAGCACGAATCGCAGGGCAATTGTCCTGCTTTCGGGCGGCGCCGTCGCGGGAAGCAGGACGCCGGAGTCCGAGGTCCTCGAACGCTCCCGCGCTAAGCGAGTTTCGATCTACTCGGTGTTCGTAAGGACCGACGCTCGCAACTTGCTGCGTCGATTCGCGGCGCGTACCGGGGGCGCGAGCTTCGCCGCCCGCCAGCTCAAGCTCGATCCGCGAGAGCTAGCTGATCTGGTCCTGGAGGCAGTCCGCAATCCTTATGAACTGAGCGTCAGCGGCGTCTACTCGCTAGGTGACCGCATTGCGGTCACTGTCAGCGAAACCGTGCGCAGCAAGGCCAAGCTCACGGCCTCCGCGCTGCCGCTGGAGTAAACCCTCGCGTCGTCGCTCGGCGCTAGGATCCCCCGCGCGGGCCCGTCTTGGGAGTGGCCAAGTACCCCGCAATCAGCCCCTGGTCGATCTTGTTGATGACCAGCTCGTACGGGATGGGCACGCCCTCGACGTAGAATTGCACCGGTTCCAGCAGCGTCTTGCGCCGTTTCTCGACCTTCCTGTCGTCCGCCCAGAGCTCGATCGAGAAGCGGTTCCGCTTCCGATCCGTGCCGGTGAGCTTGATGCTGATGGGACCCACGCGCTGCGGCTGCTTCGCCTTGCCGAGATTGAACTCGTAGTAGTTCCGCTCCCCGAGACGCTTCAGTGCCGAGAGTTCCGTGCCGTTGGTAGCGATCAGTCCGCTCTGAACACCCAAGTCACCCTTGACAGACGTGAGTTCCGCGATGGTCTTTTCCAACTCCGCACGGGTCTCGTCAACTTCCTTCTTGACCGTCTCCACGCGGCCATCAAGCGCCCCGACCTGAGTCTTCGTGACTTCCTGGTACTCGGCGAGCTTGCCGCCAACCTCGGTGATCTTGGCTTCGCTGGTCTCGCGAGTGGCTTCAAGCTCCTCCTCCAAGACCTGCGCTCGGCTCAGCACCTTGTTCTCGACTTGGCGAGTCTTGACATCGATCTGCTTCTCGGCCGACTCGACAAGGGACTTGACCTCGCCCACCTGGGTCTCCAGCTCTGTGCTGGTCCGGGCGACATTGCCATCAAGCAAAGCGAGCCGCTCCTCGTGACCGCTGAACTGCTCGCTGACCTCGAGCCGAAACTCCTTTAGCTGCAGCAGCGTATAGACATTGGTGCCCGCGAGGAGCGCGATTGCTACGAGCAACACAATCGCCACGGGCGTAACCGAACTCTCCCCCGCATCGCGCGGGAGGCGGTGAACTTGTTGACTGGCGTGGTTGTACATCGTGTGTTTCTCCTATCTATAGGCAGGGTTCATCGGCTATTCTACAATGACACCGCAAGGAGCCGACAACTGTTGGACGCGAGCCGATACTGTAAGGGTTACACCGAAACCGGCGAAACCGTCCAACCGGATGGACTCCATTTGCCACCAGAGCCCGAGACCCATGAGAAAATCCCTAGCCCCCAGTTTGCTTTTCTTAATGATTGCACTTTCGTCGCAACTACCCGCGGCGGATTGGATCGACCTGTTTGACGGAAAAACATTGAACGGCTGGGTCCAGCGAAACGGCTATGCAACCTACCGTGTTGAAAACGGATCGATCGTGGGAAGGACGTCGGCGGGCAGCGCCAATTCCTTTCTCTGCACCGCAACTCACTTCGGCGACTTCGAACTCGAGTTCGAAGTCAAGGTCGATGACGCGTTGAACTCCGGAGTGATGATCCGCTCGCGGCAGAAGACCGAGGCCACCGGCACCGGCAGGAACAATGCTATCGGCCGGGTCTTTGGCCCGCAAGTGGAAATCGAGGCCAGCGGTGCCGACGGCGCGGAGGCAGGCTACATCTACGGCGAAGCTACCGGACGGGGTTGGCTGACACCGGCTGACGACCTGGTCCCTCACAAGACGATGCGTGACGGAGAGTGGAACAGCTTCCGGGTCGTCGCGGAAGGGCCCCGCATCCAGACATGGATTAACGGCAAGCAGATCGAGGACCTGGCCGACGAAGAGACCTACAAGAACCACGCAGGAGGGTTCATCGGCTTGCAGGTGCATGGCATCCGTCAAGGCATGGGGCCCTTCGAGGCCGCGTGGCGGAACATCCGGATTCGCCCCCTGAACTGAGGGCTCTCCGGCAGGGGCCCGTTCCTGGAACGAGAAGCGGCCAAGCGCTGCTATCCTGCAGTGCAGCCAGCGACGCCTAGCTGGCTAGCATCCCGAGATGCCTGCACGCAGCCAGACCCGGAGCTTCCTGCCCCACCTGGTCCGTGTGAAAGCCGCCACGGCTCTCGGCGGTCGGGTCACGCCGCCGTTCGTGACCCTGTATGTCACGACCCGCTGTGACGAGAGCTGCATTCACTGCTATTACTGGGACGAACTCAACCCGAAGCCCAATCGCGATTTCACGCTCGACGAATTTGAACGCACGCTGGCTTCCATGGGCGAGATTTTCAATCTGTTCATTGGTGGCGGCGAACCCTTCCTGAGACCGGACCTCGCCGGGATCATCCTGGCAGCGCACCGGTGCAACAGGGTCGCGAACGTATACGTACCGACCAACGGCCAGCACACGGCGCGCACCGCATCGGCACTGTCAGAGGTGTTGCAGGCCGCTCCGGGACTCAGGTTTCACCTGAACCTGAGCGTCGATCATGTCGACGAAGAGGAGCACGACCGGATCCGCGGTAGGCATGGCGCGTTCCGGCGCGTACTGGAGACGGCACGAGCCATCGAGCCGCTGCGACAGCGGCACCCCAACCTGATCCTGCACACTCTCACGACAGTGATGCGCGACAACCAGGCTGACATCCTCCGGATCCACGAAGAGCTGCTGCGCCGGTTTGATCCCGACGGAACGTCCTACAACTATTGCCGGGGCAACCCGCTCGACCCCGGGCAGACCGAGGTCGAGCCCGAGATCTATCACCGATTGGCCGACCAGGTGCGGGCAGACCGCCGCTCGGGCCGGATTCGGCACGGCGCGTTCGGCACGTTGAACCACAGCCTGGACGAGCAAGTCCGCGATAGCGTCGAGCGAACGGTTCGCGAAAGCCGAGCCCAGTTCTCGTGCGTTTCCGGCCGGCTAGCATGCGTGATCTACAGCAACGGCGACGTGACCGAGTGCGAAACGAAGAACTCTCCAATAGGCAACTTGAGGGAAGCGAACTACGACTTCCGTTCCCTCTGGTTCAGCCAGACGGCGCAAGTGGTCGCCGGCGAGGCGGCAAACGGCTGCTACTGCACGCACGAGTGCGGGCACTACGCCTCGACAATCTACAGCGCCAAGCTGCTGGGTAAGGTCGTGGCTCGCTCGGCAGTCGCCGAAGGCCCGAGCTAGCGGCGAATTGGCTGTTCGGGCGGTGCGTTGCTCCCGGCCTTCCGGAATCGCAGTTGCGGGCAGCTATCCGGCGGGGCATCGCGTTGACATGCCAGGCCCGCTGCCATACGATTCGAGTATGTGACGGCGATTGCCGTCGAACATGTCGATACTCCGGCTCATTCCTTGCTGCTGTCCGGGGCCGGCTTAGGTCCGGCCTTCTCCCACGTACTCAAGGGCAGTCCTGACGCTGCCTGACCGCATCCGGAGGTCGAAGTGATTCGCAGAATCCGAGAACAAACCCAGACCGTCTTCAAGCACGACCCCGCCGCCAAGAGCAGCATGGAAGTTCTGCTGTGCTACCCCGGGGTCCACGCGATCCTGCTTCACCGGATTGCTCACAGACTCTACCGCTGGCGGTGGTTCATTCCCGCACGGCTGCTATCGCACGTCTCTCGCATCCTCACGGGCATCGAGATCCACCCGGGCGCGACGATCGGAAGACGATTCTTCATTGATCACGGAATGGGAGTTGTCATCGGAGAAACCGCCATCATCGGCGACGATGTGCTGCTCTACCAAGGCGTGACACTGGGCGGCACGGGCCACGAGAAGGAGAAACGCCACCCAACTCTCGGAAACCACGTTGTGGTGGGGTCCGGTGCCAAGGTGCTAGGGAACATTGACCTCGGCGAATGGGTAAAGGTCGGTGCGGGCTCGGTCGTCGTCAAGGATGTTCCAGCGCATGCTACCGTCGTCGGGATTCCGGGCCGCGTGGTAGCCGTCAAGGGCATCGCGGTAGCCCACGATGAATGGCAGATGCTCGAGCACGGCGAGTTGCCTGACCCGGTCGGGCAGACCTTGGCCAACCTGAACGAGCGGCTGTCGCTGATCGAAGCAGAAGTCAAGGTGCGCGAGCCGACGGACTCCGACGTTCCGACTCGGCTCCCTACCGGTTGATTCGATCGAGCACGATCAATCAGGCCTCAACCGCGCCAAGCGCAGCATCGGAAGGCACTCCACCGGCGATCCCAGCCGGAGCACTGGCGGCCAAGGGACCGAAGGGGCCGAGACTATTGGACCTTGACGACCTCTTCCTGATCATCCAAGGGAGGCAGGCCCAAGTCCGTCGGGTCAATCGCTTCGATGGGAGGTCCTTCGCCGTCAGTCACCTTTTCGGCCTTGCGCTGCTGCTTTTTCTCTTCCTTGTCACGGCGCTTGCTGGCCCGCGCGAGTTCCTTCAAGCGCTTCTGGAATCTTGTATTTGATCGACTAGCCACAGGACCAACCCTCCCTAAACTATCTGGAACCCCGCATCGCGCCGGGCCATTGTGACCAATCCGCGCTCACACGGGCTATATCGCATTATTGCAGATTGACTTGGATTGTTACAGATCGTTACAAACGATCCGCGCGAGGGCACACCCAGCGATCCGCGCGAGGGCACACCCAGAATTGGGCCGAGACGAAGCCGGTCGCACCCACAGGGCCCGACTAGCCGAGGGAACCCACCGCGAAGGGGACAGGAGAACCTAGTTACGACGCGACCGCCGGGCAGTTCGCTTCGCCCGGATCTCTTTCAGCTTGCTCTTCTTGCGCTTGGGCTTGCTAATGCGAAATGTGCCGCTGCCCTCATACTGCGCAGCGTACGTGTCGTGCTTCTCCGCCATCGGTATCGCGCTCGCTTTCCAGCATACCGCATACTGTCGTCCGGCTTGCTCCGACAGGGAGAGGCCTGCAGCTCGCGATTCGAGGACCCACTTATACTGGATGATCTTCGCCCATGTCCTATCCCCGCATCGCCCGCATGCGATCCGTCGAGGAGTTTCGAGGTCGCTGCAATGCCCTCGGGCTTCCGATTGATGCCGAGCAAACCGTGGAAACGGCGCCCGGATCTCCGCTCGCCCAAACCATAGCCCTCCAGGGCAAGACTCTCGGCAACCGCTTCGCGATCCACCCGATGGAAGGCTGGGACGGGGAGGAGGACGGCAAGCCGAGCGAACTGGTGCGCAAGCGCTGGCGCAACTTTGCGCTGAGCGGGGCGAAGTGCATCTGGGGCGGCGAGGCCATGGCGGTAACTCCGGAGAGTCGCGCGAATCCGCGGCAGCTGGTCATACAGCCATCAACCGAGGACGCCCTGCACCTGCTGCACTCCGAATTGCTCGAGGAGCACCGCAAGGAGTTCGGCACAACCGGTGACCTACTGACAGGATTCCAGCTCACCCACTCCGGGCGGTTCTCCAGACCAGACGCCGCGGGCATGAAACCCTGCATCCTGTACCGGCACCCATTCCTCGACCGGAAGTTCGGGCTGCCGGAGGACTACCCGGTCCTGAGCGACGACGAGATCCGCCGGATCATCGACTGCTTCGTGACAGCGGGTTCCATTGCAGAGCGCTGCGGAGCGGACTTCGTGGACGTCAAGCACTGTCACGGCTACCTCGGCCACGAGTTCCTGGGCGCCGTCACCCGACCCGGGCCATTCGGCGGCTCGTTTGAGAACCGCACGCGGTTCCTCCGCGAGATCGTCGCCGGAATCCGCGCCGCGACGACGCGCCTGGAGATCGGAGTGCGGCTGAGCGCATTCGACTTCGCCCCATTTCTTGCCGACCCCGAACAGAGCGAGGGATCCCGGCTGGGACCGGGCATTCCCGAGGACTTCTCGACTTCGCTACCATACCGACACGCTTTCGGCGGACGGCCGGACAACCCGGTCGAGTACGATCTGGCGGACACGTTCCGATTTGTCGAACTTCTTCAGCAACTCGACATCAGCCTACTGAACGTCACGGCCGGCAGCCCCTACTACACGCCACACATCCAACGTCCGGCGCTGTTCCCGCCTTCCGACGGATACCAACCTCCGGAAGACCCTCTCGTCGGGTGCGCCCGCCAGATCCAGGCTACCGCTGAGCTGAAGGCACGGTTTCCGGACATGTTCGTCGTGGGTACCGGGTACAGCTACCTGCAGGAGTTCCTGCCGCACGTCGCCCAATGGGTCGTGCGGAGCGGACGGGCCGATGCCGTCGGCCTGGGGCGCATGGTGCTGGCCTATCCGACCCTGCCCCGCGATGCTCTCGAGAATGGGTTACTGAACTCGAAACGGATTTGTCGCACATTCAGCGACTGCACGACCGGCCCTCGCAATGGATTGGTCTCAGGCTGCTATCCCTTGGACCCGGAATACAAGAAACTGCCGGAAGCGGCTATCGTCCGCCAGATCAAGGCGTCACTCTGACGCGAGCCGGCAGCTTGGTTACCTTCCGAGTTCGTTGAACGGCACCCAGCCGACTTTCTTGCCCCAGTCCAGCCAGGCCGCATCCATTTCGGCGACGCGACCCGGCATCGCGGTGGACAGGTCCCTCAATTCGGCGCGATCCGCATCCAAGTCATAGAGTTCCCAGGAACCGCCACGCTTGGAGACGAGCTTCCACTGGCCCATCCGCATCGCGCGATTCCCCTGGTGCTCCCAGAAAATCGCTTCGTGCCCTTCCCTGGCGCCAGTCTCGAAGATCGGCCGCAGACTCTTGCCCTCCAGGGGCGTGATTGGAACGCCATCGCGAACCTGCGGGTATTCGGCCCCGGCGAGATCCAGGCAAGTGGCCATCAGGTCGATGACGTGTCCAGGGGAGTCGGTGATCGATCCAGCGGGAACCTTGATGCCGTCCGGCCAATGGCAAACGAGAGGTGACGAGATCCCGCCTTCATGCACCCAGCTCTTGAACATGCGTAGCGGCGTGTTGCTGGCATTCGCCCAGGGCCTGTCGTAGCCGTCGAACGAAGCGGAATCGCCTGGCATTGCGTTCGGGTCCCCCCAGGTGTTGCGGGGCGTGCCTTGCTCAATGTCCGCGCTCTCGTGGCAGCCTCCGTTATCGGACAGAAACAGGATCAACGTGTTGTCGAGCTTGCCAAGACTGCGAATGGTGTTCACGACGTTGCCGATGCCCTGGTCCATGCTGTCGATCATCGCCGCGTAGACTTCCATCCGGCGTTCCCACAGCGCCTTGTCCTTCGTCTCGTCCCAGGCGGGGACGTCGGGGTCCCGCGGGCTGAGGGTCCAGTCTTCGGCACGGATGCCGACCTCCTCCTGCCGGGCAAACCGCTGCCGGCGCAATTCGTCCCAGCCCGCTCCGTACTTGCCGACGTACTTCTCGATGTCTTCGGGCTTGGCGTGCAGGGGCCAGTGAGGGGCCGTGTAGGCAAGATACAGGAAGAACGGGTTCTGCTTGCCGCCGTGCTTCTGTAGAAACTTCACGGCGTTGTCGCTGAATGCATCGGTCATGTAGAACGACCCGTCGTCGGGGGGCATGTAGGGGTCGGCGCCCATGGCCATCTGGCGGGCCGAGTCCAGCTTGAAGTAGTTGGACCCGCCGCTGATCAGGCCGAAGTACTCATCGAAGCCCCGATCCGTGGGCCAGTAGGGACGGTTTTCGCCGACATGCCACTTGCCGGACATCAGGGTGGTGTAGCCGGCATCCTTGAGCGCTTCCGCGATCGTCATGCAGCTCTCGTTCAGGTAGCCCTGGTACGCGGGGCTGCCCCGGTCACTGATCATGTGCCCGACGCCCGCCTGGTGGGCGTATAGGCCGGTCAGCAGCGACGCCCTGGTCGGGCAGCAGCGGCCCGCGTTGTAGAACTGCCGGAACCGCAGGCCCTGCGAAGCCAGGGCGTCGAGATTGGGCGTCGAGATCTCCCCGCCATAGCTGCCAATGTCGGAGAAGCCCATGTCGTCAGCCATGATGATGACGATGTTGGGCCGCTCATCGGCCACTCCGCCTGGATCAGAAGCGCAGCCCGACAGTGCGGCACCGCCAAGCATATGCAGGAACGAGCGACGGTTGAGGGCGGAGTCGGTCACGCATTCGAGTATTGCTGAGGCTTGTACCCCGAGGCAACGGCCCGCCCGGTTTGCCGTTGCACCGGCGAGCCTGGTTCCGGACGGCCGGGATACAATCGTTTGTCCATGCCGAAGGAAGCTCCTTTTCGTCTGGACGGCAAGACAGCGCTCGTGACCGGCGGGGCCAGCGGCATCGGCGAGCAAACCGTGCGCGCCCTGTCACGGGCCGGCGCGACCGTGCGAGTCGCCGATGTGAACGAGGTTGCTGCGCGAGCCCTCGCCAGCGATGTGCGAAACGCGGAACCGCTCGGGATTGACGTGACCGACCCCGCGAGCATCGAGGCTGCTTTCAAGCAGGTCGACTCCCTCGACATCCTCGTCAACAACGCCGGAATCGGGCACGTCGGCGACCTGGAGGAGTGGCGCCAAGTCATGCGGGTCAACGTGGAGGGTCCGTACATGGTGACCCGAGCGGCGCTGCCATTGCTGCTGGCCGCGAACGGGCCGTGCATTGTGAACATCGGCTCGGTGGCCGGCCTGGTCGGCGTCAAGAGGAGGTTCGCCTATTGCGCCTCGAAGGGGGCGATCGTGAGCATGACCCGCGCCCTCGCGGCCGACTACGCGGGGCGAATCCGGGTCAACTGTGTTTGCCCGGGGACCGTCGATACGCCGTTTGTCGAAGCGTACCTGGAGAAGTATCACAAGCACGAGAAGGTCGAGGTCCGCAAGCAGCTCGACGCCCGCCAGCCAGTCGGCCGCCTCGGGCGGCCCGATGAGATCGCCCACCTGGTGCTGTATCTGTGTTCGGACGAAGCGGAATTCGTGCACGGAGCGATGATGGCGATCGATGGTGGCTGGACCGCGCTGTAAGTCTTGGCAAGACTCGATGTCCCATGGAATAATGGGCACGCCATGAGATTCCTACTTCTGTCACTCCTGTATGCCGCACTTTCGGCGGGACTTTGGGCCGATGTGCGGCTCCCCGCCCTATTCGGCGATCACATGATCATCCAGCGCGACATGCCCGTTCATGTCTGGGGCTGGGCAGGCCCCGGGGAGCCTGTCAGCGTCACGTTCCGCGGCGAGGAATCGTCCGCGGTCGCATCGGAGGACGGCAACTGGGAGGTCTACCTGGAGCCGGTCGGGGCAGGAGGGCCCTACGAACTCTCGATCCAGGGTGAGAACTCGATCCAGATCAAGGACATCCTTGTCGGAGATGTCTGGGTCGGCTCGGGACAGTCCAACATGGCTTGGCAGTTGCAGCGCTCCAATGACGCGGAGAATGAAATCGCGGCTGCGAAGTATCCCGGCATGCGCTACTTCAAGGTCGCCCTGACAGCCGCTCACGCCCCCAAGGACGACGTGGAAGGGGAGTGGCGGATCGTGACGCCGGAGACCGCCGGCGAACTGTCGGGCGTGGCGTACTTCTTCGCCCGGCATTTACACAAGCAACTCGATGTCCCCTTCGGAATCATCCAGTCGGCCTGGGGCGGTACGCCGGCCGAGGCGTGGACGAGTTCGCGCGCGCTTGCAGCAGAACCCGAACTGGAGAGACTGGTTGCGGAAATGAAGAAGGCAGCCGTGGCAGCGAAGCCGGAGTACGAAGCCAGGCTCGCGGCTTGGAAAGAGCGCGCGGAGAAGGCCAAGGCTGCCGGCACGGAGATCCCGCGACAGCCGCCGCAGCCGAGGGAGATGCGCGAGTCGCAATCGCCGTCGTTGCTATTCAACGCGATGATCGCGCCCCTGACGCCGTTTCCGATCCGCGGGGCAATCTGGTACCAGGGCGAGAGCAACGCCGGTCGCGGCCAAGGGCTGCTCTACCGCCGGCTGTTCCGCACGATGATTGAGGACTGGCGCCGCGAATGGGGCCAGGGCGCGTTTCCCTTCCTGTTCGTGCAACTGGCCAATTTCGGCCGCGTCCCGGAGACAGCCACCTGGGCTGAACTGCGGGAAGCCCAGGCCATGGCGCTGGGTCTGGTTCGCACGGGAATGGCCGTGACGATCGATATCGGCAATTCGACAGACATCCACCCTCGCAACAAGCAGGATGTCGGCCTCCGACTGGCGCTGGCAGCGCGGGCCATCGAGTACGGCGAGCACGACCTGGAGTACTCCGGACCGGCGTTCCGGCAGGCAACCAGAGAGGGGTCGGCATTGCGGCTCTGGTTCGACCACGCAGGTTCCGGGCTGCAAGCGCGGAACGGCGAGCTGGAGGGGTTCGAAGTGGCGGGCCCCGACGGCAAGTTCACCGAAGCCAACGCAAAGATCGGGGGGAACACGGTCGTGCTGACGAGCGCTGAGGTGCCGGTACCGGTCCGGGCACGCTACGCCTGGGCCGCGGATCCAAAAGGCAACCTGTTCAACAGCGCGGGGCTGCCGGCCTCACCGTTCCGTACCATGGACTGAGGTGCCCGACGCGCTAGCGCATGGAACTTCCGCCAACCCCCATCGTCCAGGATCTTGTGCTGGTTGGCGGGGGGCACAGCCATATCGCTGTCCTTAAGCGGCTCGGCATGAAGCCAGTGCCGGGGGTGCAGCTGACGCTGGTCTGTCGCGACGTCCACACGCCGTATTCCGGGATGCTCCCCGGATTGATCGCGGGCCACTACAGCTACGACGAAGCCCACATCGACCTTCGCAAGTTGGCGGTGTTCTGTTCCGCCCGGTTCATCCACGACGAGGTCGTCAATCTGGACCCCGTTCGGAAAGAGCTTGTATTCAAGGACCGCCCGCCGATCCGGTACGACCTGCTCTCGCTCAATACCGGATCGACTCCCGGCGCGCGGGACGTGCCCGGGGCGGAGCGGTTCGCCGTGCCGGTCAAGCCGATCGCCGGCTTCCTGCCGCGGTGGCAGGCGCTGCAGGAACGCGTCGAACTCCTCGGCGAGGATCCCCGCATCGCCGTCGTGGGGGCAGGCGCAGGCGGCGTCGAGTTGACGCTCGCGATGCAGTACCGGCTGAGAAACCGCTTCGCCGCTCTCGGAAAGCGACTCGCTCCGTTGATGCACCTCTTTACCGCGAGCGAGGAGATCCTGCCGACACACAGCCCCGGAGCGCGCAAGCGATTCGATCGCATCCTGGCCGAGCGGGGCGTCGAGGTGCATCGCGGATCGCCGGTCGCCGAGGTGACGGAGAACGGCCTCCGCACGGAGAACGGCTGGACCGGGGAGTTTCATGAAGTCGTGTGGGTGACCAACGCTTCCGCAGCGTCGTGGCTGGGAGATGCCGGACTGGCGACCAACGACTGGGGCTTCGTGCGGGTCGACGAGTGCTTGCAGTCTGTCTCGCATCCCTGCGTCTATGCCGCCGGCGACGTCGCGGCGGTCGACGCCCACCCCAGGGAAAAGGCCGGGGTGTTCGCGGTGCGGCAAGGACCGCCGCTGGAAAACAACATTCGCCGAGCCCTCTGGAGCAAGCCCGGCACGCCGTTCCGCCCGCAGACACAGTTCCTGAGCCTTATCAGCACGGGTGACCAGTACGCGGTGGCATCGCGGTCGGGCTGGTCAGTTGAAGGCGAGTGGGTCTGGAAATGGAAGGACTGGATCGACCGCCGTTTCATGGACAAGTACCAGGACCTGCCGGACATGACCGCGAAGGCGTCCGCAGCTCAAGAGGTTCCGGCCGTGCCGAAGGGGGATCCCGATCCCCCGTCAAAGGACATGCGCTGCAAGGGCTGCGCCTCCAAGATCGGCGCAACCGCACTGCTCGGAGCCCTGGAATCGATCGAACCGTTCTGGCGAGAGGACGTATCCGCGGGGCTGGATTCGCGTGACGATGCCGCAATCCTGGACGTGCCGCCAGGGAAGGCGCTGGTGCAATCCGTGGATTTCTTCCCCGCGATCGTAGACGACCCCTACCTTTTCGGGCGGATCGCCGCCAACCACGCGCTTGGCGACATCTTCGCCATGGGGGCCGCGCCGCAGTCGGCCCTGGCCATTGCGGGCATTCCATTCGCGGCTTCACGCAAATCGGAGGACCTGCTCCGCCAGATGCTCCTCGGGGCGAACGCCATGTTTCTCACGGCGGAGACAAACCTGGCGGGAGGTCATACAAGCGAGTGCCCTGAACTCGCGCTGGGATTCGTGATCAACGGCCTGGCGGACAAGGACGACGTGATGCGCAAGGGGGGCCTGCGCGAGGGTGATGCACTGGTGCTCACGAAAGCGCTGGGAACCGGCGTGCTCTTCGCCGCGGAAATGCGTCTCGCTGCCCGTGGCCGCTGGATCGAAGCGGCCATCGAACCGATGCTCCAACCCGCGCAGGCGGCCTCCAGGATCCTGCGCGACCACGGAGCCAGGGCATGCACGGATGTCACCGGCTTCGGCCTGGTCGGCCACCTGGTCGAAATGCTGGAAGCTTCGGGCGCGTCCGCGGAGATCGACTTGAATGCCCTGCCTCCCCTGGAAGGCGCCCTGGAGTGCTTCGAGCGGGGAATCTTCAGTTCGCTGGACCCGGAGAACCGCAGGATTTGGGACAGGGCCGCCAACGGCCACGAAGGTTCCGCGCGCAGCGCTTTTGCGCTCCTGTTCGATCCGCAGACCGCCGGGGGTCTGCTTGCGGGAATCCCGCAACGGAACCTGGAGGACTGCCTTGCTGCCTTGCGGCAAGCGGGGTATGCGAGGGCCGCGAAGATCGGCACGGTGGGACGTGGCGACCATGGCGGGAACCTGCTTACGCTCGCCTGACTGGAACCGGTGACCCGTTGAGCCCCTTCTAGCGAAAGAAGAGCTCTTGGCCGGCAACCGCGAGCGCGTGGGTGATCATCGCCGCCGTCACGCTCCCCGACTGCCTGTAGGCACGTCCGCAGAACCAGCCGAGCACAGCGGCCGAGGTGGCGTGGGGCAGATTCGGAAAGGCACCGCGCCCCAGGTGCACGGCACCGAACAGCAGGGCGGAACACGCCTGCGCAAGCACGGGCCTGCCGGTGGACGCCGCCATCAGGTTTTGAACAACCCCGCGCAGCAGGAACTCCTCCGCAAGCGCGGTCGTGAAGTAGATTCCCAGCAGCTTGCCGCAGGCCGACCCCAAGGCAGCGAGCGGATTGTCGATCGGCGGATCCCATTGCAGGAAGCCCGTCAGCAATCCGACCAGCAGGAGCCACGGCAGGCCGTAGCCGCCACTGGACAGTGCCGGCTGCCAGTCGCTACGCGCGGGAAACAGCCGAAACCCGGTTCCCTGCAGCCGCCGCAACACGAGGAAAACGAACAGTCCCAGGGGAATCAGCATCAGCTTGCCGAGCGAGTCGAGCCGATTCGCAGGCGGGTCGAAGCCCTGGAAAATATCCCGGAACAGCGAGCTCAATCCGCTGATCATTGGAAAGGCGAGAACACAAATCACCACACCGTCTTGCCAAGTGAAGCGCCATTTGCGGACGGGAAACAGGACGTAGAGGAACGCGACGCAAGTGCACAGCAGGACCAGCTGGAAGAGCGAAGTCCACGAGAACAACCCTGTCGGCACCGAATAGATCGCGTACGGGGCGATCGAAGCGGCGACCAGAGCCGTCGCGAGGCGTGGCGGGGTCAAGGCTCGGGCAACCGCCGCCCGGGCGGCGTCAGACACGGCCACGCAATACAGTAGGGCCTGCCAGCAAAACGCCGCGACGACAGGCACGGCGATGATTGCGGGAAAGCCGTATTCCTGTGCCAAAATGACTCCGGCGATGGCAAGCACAAGGCACAAGCCAAGCGCACCCGCCAGGAAGCCGCTCAGCTTCACTCCATCGGTACCGGTCTCGGTTCGGTCCAAGCTATTCATCCTATCCCTGCTGGTGGCCGCTCATCCGTGCGTCTTCGGGCAAATGCCGGAGAACCTCATAAAGAGCGTCGCCGAAGCGGGTACAAGACTGGTCGCCGAGCGCGATCAATACACCTACACCCAACGATTCAGGGTCGTGGAAATGCGTCGTGGCCGGCCGGTCGGCCGTTACGAAGAATTCCGCGACATCACCTTCACCGGAACGGGCAAGCGGGACGAGCAATACAAGAAGCACCCCATTGATCAGCTTGACCGATTGCGGCTGACACATGAAGACTTCCGCGATCTCCGTGATGTCAATCCCTTCGTGCTCACAGAGGATTCGCTTTGGTTCTACAGGGTGACCTACAAGGGAATCGAGCCCATCGACGGGATCGACTGCTACACCCTATACGTGCGCCCCCGGCAGATCCTGGAAGATCAGCGGTTTTTCGACGGCCTGATATGGGTCGGCAAAGAGAACGGCCAGGTCGTGCGGGTTTCGGGCCGCCCCGTTCCGCAGATTTACGGCATGGAAAGCAGCAATCTGTTTCCGGCCTTTACAACCCACTACGCGCCGGTGGACAACGAGCACTGGTTTCCGGTCCGCACCGAGGGCGACGACATCCTGCCCTTCCCTTCCGGGCCCCAGCGCGTCAGGTTGCTGATCGAGTATTCCAACTACAAGCGGTTCACGGCCGAATCCACGGTTACGTACGAGGAACCAATCGAGGGCCGACCAACGCTCGGGCAATAGCCAGCACCGATCCAGACCCGTCCGGACCCGGCAAACCGGCAGGCACGCCAGATCCGCAAACAGGATTTCCGGCGCGAGGTGGCGAATGGGCCACCGTGGCCACCGTGGCTGCGCACTGCGAATGTACAATCGGAACCTGAATGCCCGCACTAGTCCTCGCGCTGACCGTGACCCTGGTCCTGGCCGTCCCCTCCGCCGGCCAAGACGCCAAGCATGTCGGCAAGACGCTCGCCGCTTGGCAATCTGAACTGCAATCGGCTCGTCAGGTCGACCGGATGCTCGCGGCCCGCGCGATTGGCGAGATGGCCATTGCGAACCAAGCCGGCACTTCCAAGGCGCTCGTTCAAGCGCTTTCGCACGACGACAGCGCAGTACGCTACTGGGGGGCAGTGGCAGCAGCGGAACTTGACCGCCCGCTCGAAGTCGGACGAGCGGTCCTGGAGGGCTTGCTGGAGGACGAGGCTCCCGAGGTCCGCATCCAGGCGGCGGTTGCCCTGATTCGGGCCGGCGACGCGCAGAAGGCCCTGAAAACTCTCGAAGAGTCGCTCCGCCATCGAAACCGCGGCGTGCGCCTGCACGCCGCGCACGCCGCCGATGCGATCGGCGACAGCGCGAAACCCTTGGCCAGTGCGCTGCAGGCAGCAGTCGAGGACGATTTTGACTATGTGCAGCGCGTCGCCCGCCATGCGCTGTGGGCACTTGGCGAAAGAACGTGCCCGTACCGGACCTGTGAAGAAACCGAGCAGGGACGATGACAGGGATTCAATTCAGACCAACGGCACTGGCCGTCGCTGCATTGCTTGCGGCGACATCGACAGATCTCCTTGCCAAACCGCCGAACATCCTGTGGATTTCAATTGAAGATACCGGCCAACAGGTCGAGCCATACGACGCCTACGCCCGCACTCCGAACATTGCCCGGCTCGCGCGGGAGGGCGTCACGTTCCTCGAGGCGTACTCGCATTCGCCGGTCTGCGCCCCGACGCGCTCGGGCATCATCACCGGGATGTATCCCACGGCGATCGGCACGCAGCATATGCGGTCCAGGATGGTGCCCCCGCCCTACGTGCGGGCGTTTCCGGAATACCTGCGGGAACTCGGCTACTACACAACCAACAACTCGAAGACCGACTACAACTTCGATGTTCCCGTGACAGCCTGGGACGACTCGAGTCGATCGGCACACTGGAAGAACCGCCCGGACCCGGACCAACCGTTCTTCGCGGTGTTCAACCTGGGCTCATCCCACGAAGGCTCGGTCCGACGGCAGCTAAACGACCGTTACATCAGCAGCGAACTCGCGATCCACGACGCGGCGCAGCTGCCGCTACCGCCCTATTACCCTGAGACGCCGAAGGCGCGGGAGGCGTGGGCAGCCTACTACGACGTCATAACGATTACGGATCGCACGATTGGCGAAATACTGCAGGAACTCGAAGACTCCGGGCTGGCCGAGGAGACGTTGGTCGTGTTCTGGGGTGATCACGGAGCGGGGCTGGCCCGCGCCAAGCGCTGGATCTACGACTCGGGGCTGAAGGTGCCACTCATCATGCGCTGGCCGGGAAAGATCGAACCGGACACGTTACGCGCGGACTTCGTCCAGTTCCTCGACCTGGCGCCCACGATGATCTCCGTGGCTGGAGGGGACCCACCCGACTACCTGCACGGGCGCGTGATTATCGGCGAGAACCAGGGCCCGGAGCCAGAGTACCTGTACCACGGACGCGACCGGATGGACGAGCGTTATGACATGATTCGCGGTGTTCGCGACAAGAGGTACCTGTACATCAGGAACTTCGAATCGCACCGACCCTGGGTCCAGTTCATGCGGACGCCCAGCCAGGGTCCGATTTACATGGAACTCGAGCGGCTCAAGCGCATCGGCGCTCTCGGCCCGCTGGTGGCGCCGTTCATGCAGGACACGAAACCGTTCGAGGAACTCTACGATGTGGTCGCCGATCCCCATCAGGTCCACAACCTTGCCGCCGACAGTCGCTACGAGGCAGAACTCGTGCTGCTTCGAGGCGAGCTGGAGAACTGGATGCGAGGGATGGACGACAAGGGATTGGTGCCGGAGCCTGAGCTCTACCGCCGCATGTATCCGAACGAGGACAGCGCCACAGCCGAAGCGCCCCTCGTGAGCAAGCGGAATGGCGAGGGTGGGACCGTCTTCGTCACGCTGCAAGCACAGACCGAAGGGTCCTCGCTAGCCTATCGCTTCGTCGGAGAAGACACGACAGGAAAGATTGGCTGGCAACTCTACGAAGACGAGATCCAGATAGAGCAAGGCCAGCAGATTGAAGTGATCGCCTCACGGCTGGGGTACGAGACCAGCCCTGCCGTCGCTGTCAGGAACTGACAGGACGGCTGCCCGGGGCGGAAGCGGGTTCCCAACCCGAGAGATGGATCGCCCGCGACGTGGCTGTCTCGGCGCGCTACGGCAGCATCGGCTCTTCGATCGTGTAGTCGACGTCAAGGGCCATCAGGAACGCCATCAAGTCGGCCTTTTCCTCATCCGAAAGATCCGCGTTCTTGGCATCGGAAAGGTTCGTTTCGTCGAGCCACTCGTTTTCTTTCCCGCCAGCCAGCATCAGGTCAACGGCCTCCTCCAGCGTCTCGACACTGCCGTCGTGGAAGTACGGACCGGACTTGGAAATGTCGAACAGGCTGGGCGTCTTGAAGGCTCCCGTGTCCTCCTCGTTTTCCGAGACCTTGGCACGGCCGATGTCAGGGCTCTCGGCATCCATGCCGATCCCGACATTGTGGAACTGCTTGTCAGCAAGCAGCCTTCCGTCATGGCAGTTCGTGCACTTGGCCTTTTCGGAAAAGATCATCCACCCGTTCTTCTCCTGGTCATTGAGAGCGGCCTCGTCGCCGTTCTGGAATGCGATGAAACGGGAATTCTCCGTGGTCGTGACGATCGTCCTCATGAACGCGGCAATGGCATAGGCGACGTGATCCGGTGTTGCCGGGCCGCCGAAGACGGCCTGGAACTGTTCCGCATACCCGGGGATCTCATTGAGCGTGGCGCAAATGTCATCCGGTGACGGGACCCCGTCGGCACCCGAAGCGCCCATGTTGCCTCCACCCCAAGCACCCAGCACTTGCTTCTCGAGCGCCGTTGAACGTCCGTCCCAGTACAGCGTGTCGTAGTACCCCACGTTCCACATCGTGGGAGCCGCCCGGGTGAGTTGCTTGTCGAACGCGCCCAGTGCCATGGCCCGTCCGTCGGTCAGGCCGTGCTCCTTGAGATGGCAGCCATAGCAGGAACGATTCCCGTCACCGCTCAAGCGCTGGTCGTAGTAGAGTTGCTTGCCAAGGGCGACCTTGGCTTCGGTCATCGGGTTGTCTTCCGGGATGGCCATCATTTCATACCCTGCGATCTCGGGCCACGCCATCGGGGCTTCCATCTCTGGAGCCTCCTCCATGCTGCCGCCGCCGCAGTGCAATAGCAGCAGGGACATGACCAAAATCATCGGAACACTCAATCGGGACATGCTGGATCCTCCTCGATCACGGATGGGCAGGCTTCAGCGCAGCAGATGGTGTATCGACGCGCGTCACTCACCACGACTAGATGTGCGGTCATTATACAGCCACGCCAAGATCCCAGCGGGTGACGCGTGAATTCGTTTGAAGCCGGTCGGCGCTTGACCTCGTGTCCCCGTAGCCGCAGCTTGAAAGTACACTAGTCGAGCTTGCTCCAGAGCGGCCTCACACCTCAGAGCGGTAGCTGCGGACGCTCCTCCGAACCGAACAGGAATTCGGGCATTACGGCCAACTCGCCAGGCGGAAGACGGACAATACGGGGCCGCACGAGCACGAGAAGTTCGCTGCGATTCCACTGCCAGTCGTTGGTGCGGAACAGGTTCCCGAGCCAGGGGATGTTCCCGAGACCCGCGACTCCTCCTGAGGTTCTGCGGCGCTCGTAGATCTGCATGCCGGACACGATCGCGAACTCCCCACGACGCAACCTAACGTACGATGTGAACTCGCGGTTCGAGAGGATGGGCACGTCGTTCACTGAGCTTCCCGACAGCAGGCGAAAATTCACCTCGAGCTGCAACGTGGCTTCCATCGCGGTGTGAATGAACGGGGTAACGGCCAGGTTCAGGCCCAGATCCTCGAACGTAATGGATGGGGCCGGCTGGATGTAGCCGGCTCCGCTCTGGGGCGATCCCCCCGAATACTGCGCGGTCGTAATCGGGAAGCGCTCCCCGACCTTGAACTCAGCCGGAACGCCGTGGGTGACCCGGATACTCATCGACTGGAGGGTTTCGGAAGAACTCGCTTCGAGGCGGGCGAGCACTGAGGCATCGCCCAAAGACACGCCCACCGCCGTCTCGCCCCCGCCAAGCGCAACCAGGCGCTGAGCAGCGGCGGCAGGTGCGGCACCCAGCATCGAGCCGAGAGTGGTGACCGGAAAGCTCTTGGGCAAGTCGACGCCGAAATTGCGACGGCTCCCACTGGAGACCATGATCATCCTTATCTCGAGCTGCAATTCGCCTTTGGGATGGAGCAGATTCGCTGCCAGGGTCCGGGCCATGCCGACCTTTGCCACCGAATCTCGAAGGAAGAGCACCGAGCCCGAGACTGTCGACTGGAACCTCTTCAAGTCGAGTACTTGCTGTACGGCCTGACCAACCTCGGAAATCTCTTCCGGAGTCAATGCACCCTCCAGGGGAATCGACGCAAACGCAACCGTGTCCAGCTCGGCCCGCTTACCCGGTTCGTCTGATGCGAGCAGCATCAGGTCAGTCTCCAGAGGCACCGCAAACGAACCAGTGATGGCTCCCAGCGCACGCATCGCGCAGCTGAACCCGCACTCGCTGAGGTCGGCGCGGACTGAACGATCGGGGTTGAAGTCCTGATCGAAAATGACCCGTACACCAAACTCCTCGCCCACGGTCTCGTATGCCTCTCCGGCAGTACCACGGAACTGAAATGACGCCTTGTGATCGGAGTAGTCCAGCGTCGCGGGTTGCCGCGGCAGCGGCTTGGCCGCTTCAACGGAGGTCACAGGCGGCCCGGGGTCGGCGGCTGGGTCCGCGGTCAGAGATTGAAAATCCCAAGAATCGGGAGGCCGGTCCATGGCTGTGCGGGTCTTGGCCGCAGGAACGGAGATCACAGGCGGCCGGGCGTCGTCGTCTGGCTCCGCGATCAGAGATTGAAACTCCCATGAATCGGGCGCCAGTTCGATGGCTGTGCGGTACTCGCCGGCAGCGGCCAGCAACTGGGCTGCGTTGCGCCGTACCCCGCGGGATGCCCGCACGTACTTGACGTTTCCCGGATCCAAAGCCCTGGCCCTGCTGTAGAGCACATAGGCTTCGATGTGCCGTCCCTGCCGCTGAGCACGCGACCCCTTGCGATACAACGCCTCCGCGGATTCGTCCGCTCCGGCTGAGCCGACAAAGACCGCCAAGAGAAGCAACGGAAGAAACCGGCGAAGTGGCAACAGCACGGCTATATCCAAGACGCCCCGCTAGACGCAGACGTGCAGTCAATGGAAGGCCGACTCGGAAAGGCGGCAGTATGCCGTGCGAACGCGGGCGATCCCATCCGGCCTCCGAGCGACTTCGCAAACTTGGCGGGGATTGCTTCGGCAAGGTGTTGCTCAACGGCGGCGTCTTCCGGGGCCGCCAGGTTTGCCACTCTACTTCTCGGTGGACGAAGTGAATTGGAAGTAGCACCCGCGCGGTCTCGAAGTGTCCGGATTTCAGACCAACAACCCTTGCGGTTTCTCGAACTCCAAGCTGGGGGTCTATGCAAGAGGGGTCCGCCGCCGTACGAGTTGAAGAGTTCCGCTATCGGGCCGCCGAGTGAGTGCTGCTGCCGAGGCACAGAGTACAATCGCGGGATTGATGCGCCTGACCTGGTTGTTCCTTGCAGCGTGCCTGATCGCAGGTGCCCAAGTCCCGACCGAAAGGGGCGGGCTGCTTGACGTCCAGGCCGAGAGCTTCGATCGGCAGGAGCTGACCGAAGTGCGGAAATGGGTGGTCATCTCGACCGGTGCGCACGCCGAGAGCGCAAGCGGCAACGCTTACGTTGAGGCACTACCGGACACGCGCGTAAACCACGACGACCAGCTCATTCGCGGGGAGAACTTCACGAACGAACCCGGCGTCATGGCAGTCCTTGAGTACGACGTTGCGATAACGAACCCCGGGCGATACTTCGTTTGGGTGCGCGCCTACTCAACCGGCACGGAAGACAACGGCATTCACGTCGGCATTGACGGTTCATGGCCCGATTCGGGCCAGCGCATGCAATGGTGCGAGGGCAAGAACGTCTGGACCTGGGCGAGCAAGCAGCGCACGGCCGAGGAGCACTGCGGCGTTCCGGGCCTGATTTGGCTTGACATCGACAAGCCCGGCCGCCACACGGTGATGTTCTCGATGCGCGAGGACGGCTTCGAGATGGACGCTTGGGCCTTGACAAGCGACCCTGACTTCATCCCCGGGACTCGCTGAACCAGGTCTGGACGTGAGCGTGGAAACCACGGCTTTCGCGATCTGTCTCGGGCGAATTGCGCCGCGGCAAGCTGCTGCGTGACATCAACCAACCGCCCGTGTTCGGTCTGATAGAGAAGCACCCCGGACACTCCGGCCTCGCATGGCAAGCGAGGCGGGCCATCCTGACGCGGAACTTCGCGCCCCTTCGCCGTCACAGCTGCCATGAGACGGCCACTTGAACCAAACCCAGCAGATACCCACATCCCTCCCGGCCACCGGGAAGCGCGATGAAGTGCCGTCATCGCGGGTACTTAGCAACCACTGCCGCACCCGCCCGAATTGCGGTCTTGCCAAGCTACTGATTCTATTGGGCCCTTGGCCGAATGCCCGTGATGTGGGCTATAATTTGCATGGTTTCGCAACGATGAGGCGGAACCGCTGTCCCTATCCGGGTGAGTCGGGTTGAGGGGGCCTGTACGCTGGCCAAGAGACGGGCTGGGGCCGTTCAATCGGATTCGAAATCGGACAGCAGCCCGCGAGGGTCATGGGATGCCCAGACAGACAACCGTGCTATCGCAATTGGTGGCTGGAGGCCCCGGCGGGCTAGCGTGCTTCCTGTTGCTTGCTGCGTCCGCTACGCCGGCGATTGCGGACGAAAAGGCGGCATCCGCTTCCGGTCAGGAAGTCGATTTCGAATCCCAAGTCTATCCGATATTCGAACAGCGCTGCCAGGTTTGCCATGGCTCCGTACAGCAGCTGGGCGAGTTGCGCCTGGATTCGAAGGCTGTCGCCCTTCGCGGGGGAGTCTCCGGCCCGAACATCGTGCCCGGAGATGCCGATCAGAGTCCGATGTTCCAGAGGATCGCGGGAATCGGCACCTTGAACGCGATGCCCCTGACGGGCGAGAGGCTCTCAGAGGACGACATCGCTCTCATCAAGCACTGGATAGACCAAGGAGCGTCCTGGCCTGATGCTGTCGGAGTGGCGACCGAACAGGTTGCACTGCACTGGGCGTACCAGCCGGCGGTGCGCCACGCGCCTCCTGCGGTCCGGCAAAGCGACGCGGTCCGTAACCCTGTCGACAGCTTCGTCCTTGCCCGGCTGGAGAAGGAGGGCCTGTCTTTCGAGCCGGAGGCTTCCAGGGAAACGCTGGTTCGCCGGGTCAGCCTGGACTTGCGGGGCCTGCCGCCGACCATCGAAGAAGTGGACCGCTTCGTCGGAGACACGAGTCCCGATGCCTACGAGAGGTTGATCGACCGGATGCTGAAGTCGCCCCACTACGGCGAGCACTGGGCGGGATACTGGCTCGACCTAGCGCGCTATGCAGACACGAACGGGTACGAGAGCGACGAGCCTCGCACGATTTGGGCTTACCGCGATTGGGTGATTGACGCTTTCAACCGCAACCTGCCCTTCGACCGCTTCACGATCGAGCAGCTCGCAGGGGACCTGCTGCCGAATCCGACAGTAGACCAGATCGTCGCCACTGGATTCCACCGGAACACGATGCTCAACAACGAGGCGGGCGCGAAGAACGACGAGTTCTACGATGCAGCTGTGAAAGACCGAGTCGACACGACCGCGACGGTCTGGCTCGGTTCGACCGTGGGATGCGCCCAATGCCACGACCACAAGTACGATCCGTTCAAGCAGACCGAGTACTACAAGCTCTACGCGATCTTCAACAACACGGCCGACAGCGCGATCAAGATCTCCTCCGAAATGGACGTCTTCACCGGGGAAAACGAGGAACTGGGCCGCCGGACCGCCGAGGTCGAAACAGTGAAGGCGGTTCTTGACACGCAAACCGCGGTACTGGACGATTCGCAGCGGGTGTGGGAAGCGCGCATAGTGCCCGACCTGGCCCCCTGGCAGGATGCTTGGCAGGTCCTCCAGCCGACCGGGGCCGCGGTGGTCGATGGTGCGGACCTGCAAGTGCTTTCCGACGGCTCGGTTCTGGGCGGAGAACCGGCCGGCAGCCGCGGCGTCTACGAACTCACGTTTGAACCGGAATCGACGACGTTGACCGGACTTCGGATCGAGACGCTCCCCCACGAGAGCTTGACCACGAGCAGGCCGGGACAGGAGGGGGGCAGAGCTTTCTCCTTGACCGGCATCGAGGCCGAGGCATGGACCCCTTCCAGACAGACGATGCACGCCGCGGCGCTCGACAACAAGCCGGTATGGACGAACTGGCACGCCATCGGCCCGTTTCGAGTGCGTTCGAGAGACGAAGCGTTCCGTACAGTGTTCCCGCCGGAAACCGGCGTCGATCTCGCGGCGACGTACGAAGAGGGCCACCTCGCCTGGAACGAGAAGAAGGCATGGTCCGACGGTCGTGTCCACTACCTGGGCTACATACCGGACGACTCCGAGTCGAACTGCGCCAGCTATGTGTACCGTACGGTCGAGGTCCCCGAGCCAACATCCATTCTGGTGTCGCTGGGCAGCCTCAAGGGCCTGAAGGTCTGGTTGAATTCCGAGCTTGTCATCTCGACCGATCCGACTCGCAGCATCGCTCCCGATCAGGAGGAGTTGAGGCTTGACCTGCGAGCCGGAACCAACGAGATTCTCCTCAAGTTGACGAATGACCGGGGTGCCTACGGCTTCTACTTCGAACCATACTTCGGGGCCGAGAGGGAGTCACGGCTGCGTTTCGCCAGCGCAACCGCCGATGACGGCGGGTGGGCACCCGTGGACCTGGCTTCCGTGCTGGACGGGCGACCGGAAACCGGCTGGAACCCAGTGTCGGAATCACTGCCTGACGCCGTCGCGCCGGAAGCGGTGCTGCGCCTGGCGGCACCCGTTGAATTGCCTGAGGGGTCGCTGCTGAAGGTGCGGTTGATCCACGACTCGCCTGGAGGGGAGAAGAACGTTCTGGGCCGGGTGCGCATCTCGGCGACGTCCCTGAGCGGCGAGCAAATTGCCGCATCGCAGGCGACGCCGGCCAGCGTGCGCCGGGTGCTGGCCATCAATCCGGCGCGGCGCTCTGCGGCCGATGCAGCCCGACTCTCAGCGCACTTCCGTTCCATCGCCCCGGAACTCGATGCAGAGCGGCGCGAATACGCCGCCTTGAAGGCGCGCCTGGAGTCGTTTCGGAACGAGCACACAACGAAGACCCTGGTCATGCGCGAATTGCCAGAGCCTCGGGAAACCCGCATGCAGAACCGTGGCAACTTCCTGGACCTGGGAGAGCAAGTCGCTCCTGGCGTACCGTTCGTCCTGACTTCCGGTCGTCCACCCGAGGTGGGCGACCGATTGGCGCTGGCTCGGTGGCTGACCGACGGCACGAATCCACTGACTGCCCGAGTTCGGGTAAACCAGGTCTGGAACCGGTTGTTTGGCCGGGGCCTGGTCGCGACGGCGGAAGACTTCGGCACGCAAGGCGACCGCCCGTCGCACCCGCAGTTGATGGATTGGCTCGCAACCGAATTCGTCCGCCTGGAATGGGACACCCAGGCCCTGCTCAAGACGATCATGCATTCCTCCGCATACCGGCAGGCTTCCACCTCGATCGCCGACAAGATCGAACGGGACCCGAACAACGTATTACTTTCCCGAGGGGCTCGGTTCCGCGTGTCGGCCGAGGCCGTTCGGGACGTCGCGCTGGCATCCAGCGGCCAGCTGAGCAGGACGATCGGCGGCCCGAGCGTGTTTCCGCCACAGCCCGCCGAAGTGTTTGGCGATCACTTCATCGAGGGTGGGTTCAAGCATTGGCCGACCAGCGATGGAGCCGACCGGTACCGCCGCGGGCTCTACACCTTCTACAAGCGCACGGTCGTTTACCCGGCCTTCATGAACTTCGACGCGCCCGACCGCACGGTCTGCACGGTCGACCGGTCCTCGTCCAACACCCCCCTGCAGGCACTCAATACGCTCAACGACCCCGCCTTCTTCGAGGCGGCGGGATCGCTCGCGGAGAAAATGCTGTCCGAGGGCGGCCCGAATCGCGCCGACCGCATTTCCCATGGATTCCGGACCGTCCTCGCCCGCAAGCCCGCCGAAGACGAGTTGGCCCGGCTCCTGCAGTTCCAGGATCGGATGGCGGCAAAGTACGAGGCAGAACCGATGCTAGCCTCCAACCTTGTCGGAAAAGCCCTCAGCGGTCGGCAGGCCAACCTGGCGGATTCGGGCTTCGCCCCCTGGATCATGGTCGCCAACGTGCTTCTGAATCTGGACGAGACCTTCACAAGGGAGTAGGCACAATGAGCGGGAAGAACAACGTCGGTATCGCGACCACGCGGCGACACTTCTTTTCCACGGCCGGCCTGAGCATCGGCTCTCTGGCCCTGGCTTCGCTGATGGAGCGTGAGTCCCGGGCGGCCCCGGCCAGGACCGACAATCGGCTCGGCGCACGCGATCCGCACTATTCGCAGAAGGCCAAGGCCGTCATCTTCCTCTGCCAGGCGGGCGCGCCATCGCAACTGGATCTGTTCGACTACAAGCCGAAACTACAGCAATTTCACGGCACCCCGGTGCCGGAAGAACTGATTGAGGGGGAGCGCTTCGCATTCCTGTCAGGCAGGCCCAGCCTGCTAGGCCCGCAGTTCGAGTTCAAGAGGCACGGCTCGACCGGAACCTACATTTCCGAGCTGCTCCCGCACATCAGCGCGATCGTGGATGAAACCGCATTCCTCTATTCCCTGACGACGGATCAGTTCAATCACGTACCCGCGCAACTGAAAATGTTCACCGGCCACGAACGGCCGGGACGGCCCTCGATGGGCGCTTGGCTGACCTACGGGATCGGTAGCGAGAACGAGAACTTACCGGGTTTCGTGGTGCTCTCCTCGGGCCGCGGCGCGCGTTGCGGGGCCGCGTGCATGGGGCCCGGATTCCTTCCGACCGTTTATCAGGGCGTGCAGTTCCGGTCTGGCGGCGAGCCCGTGCTGTTCCTGTCCAATCCGAGCGGCGTCAGCCCCGTCATCCGTCGTGAGTCGCTGGACACGATCCGGGACTTGAACACCATGCGGCACGAAGATGTCGGGGACGCAGAAATCGAGACACGGATCGCGTCCTACGAGCTGGCCTACCGGATGCAGACCGCTGTGCCCGAGTTGATGGACATCTCGCGGGAGCCCGCGCATATCCAAGAAATGTACGGCACCGAGCCCGGAAAGAAGTCGTTTGCGAACAACTGCCTGCTAGCAAGGCGACTGGTCGAGAGCGGCGTGCGCTACGTGCAGCTCATGCATGGGGAGTGGGACCACCACGGCGGCACGAGGACCAGCCTGCCGCGTCACTTGCCGGAGCGCTGTCGCGAGGTGGACCAGGCCACGGCGGCATTGATCCGGGATCTCAAGAGCCGGGGGATGCTCGACGAAACCCTTGTGATCTGGGGAGGGGAGTTCGGGCGCACTCCGATGCTGCAGGGCGAGCCGGACGACCCCAACGTGGGCCGTGACCACCATCGGACATTCACCATGTGGTTCGCCGGTGGCGGCATCAAAGCCGGGGCGCGACTGGGAGCAACCGACGAGCTAGGCTACCGTGCTGTCGAACAATCGACGACGGTACACGACCTGCAAGCCACGATCATGCATTTGTTGGGGCTCGACCACACCAAGCTCACCTTCAAGTTCCAGGGACGTGACTACCGGCTGACGGACGTGCATGGCGAAGTGTTGAAACCCCTCTTGGCATAAACTCGTGGATCAATTCGACGAAGTCGCTCGCTAAACGAAACATCTCACACAGAGGATTCTCAATTGTGTCCCCTCCTAACTTTTCAGCCTTATTGCGATCAATGAAGGTTGCCGGCTCTTGGCAGTCCCCTATGAGAGATTTACACGGGTGCATTCCCAGCCATAATCGGCGTCATGTCCGGCGACCGCCGTGAGCAAACACTGTAGCCCTGCTGTCATAGCTTGAAGAGACCACATACGCTAGTGCTTAGCTCGGCCACTCGTGATTGTGGCACGCCTAGTACCCTCCACTGATCTCGCGCGTGATGCGTCGAACCGT